>WBZX01002053.1_pt1 | contig 14234 bp, 10 predicted proteins | sample 5204211 | NCBI WGS metagenome assembly WBZX01 (sample SAMN12344362, study PRJNA552823) | activated sludge metagenome | biome: Activated sludge suspended growth; feature: Nitrification reactor; material: Wastewater; isolation source: activated sludge from nitrification reactor of wastewater...
AAGACTGGCGCCGCATTGCCACTCGATACGACAAGCTCGCGGCAAACTTCGCCGCTGCTATCGCCATCGCTTCCATCGTAATCTGGTGGACCTGATTGAGTCTGGAGCCTAGAGGCTCCTTCCGCCTGTCGCGAAACTGTCACGGGCAGCGCTCACCTTCCGCCCGCGTTATACGGCGGAATGTGACGGAGGGCCTGCCATGGACAGAAAATCGAACCGGGACACGCTCGAAGACCGCGTCCGCCGCGAGCTGGCCGACAGCATCGACGAAGAGCTCGAACTGGAGCTTGGCGACGAGCTTCTGTCGCACCTGCCCGATCAACCCGACCTGACGCGGCATGACGAAATCGACCGCAAATTCTACTTCACCGAGCTGCTGCGCCTGCAGCGCGAGCTGATCAAGCTGCAGACCTGGGTGATCAACCACAAGCTCAAGGTGGTGGTGCTGTTCGAAGGCCGCGACGCCGCCGGCAAGGGCGGCGTCATCAAGCGCGTGACCCAGCGGCTCAATCCGCGCGTCTGCCGCACCGTGGCCCTCTCGGCGCCGAGCGAACGCGAGCGGACGCAATGGTACTTCCAACGCTACGTGGCGCACCTGCCGGCCGCCGGCGAAATCGTGCTGTTCGACCGCAGCTGGTACAACCGCGCCGGCGTCGAACGCGTCATGGGCTTCTGCAGCGAGGCCGAGGTCGAGGAGTTCTTCCGCACCGTGCCGGAGTTCGAGCGCATGCTCGTGCGGTCAGGCATCATCCTGGTGAAGTACTGGTTCTCGATCACCGACGAGGAGCAGAACCTGCGCTTCCTGATGCGCATCCATGACCCGATGAAGCAATGGAAACTCTCCCCCATGGATCTCGAATCCCGGCGGCGCTGGGAGGAATACACCAAGGCCAAGGAGGAGATGCTGGCGCGCACCCACATCCCCGAGGCCCGCTGGTGGGTGATCGAGGGCAACAACAAGCGGCGAGCGCGCCTCAACTGCATCCACCACCTCCTGCAACAGGTGCCCTATCAGGAGGTCGCGCACGACGCTATCGTGTTGCCGCAGCGCGAGCACAGGCCCGACTATCTGCGCACGCCGGTCGCCCCCGAACTCTACGTCCCAGCAGTCTACTGACGGATCTCAGCCGATGGATTTCTTCAGGCGCTTCACCTTCCTCTTCTGCGCTCCGGCCTTCGACACCGACGACCTCGAAGGCCACCGGCTGGGGGAGATCACAGCCGCCATCGACAGGATGGGCTTCCAGGTCGTGCGCGCCCGGCGCATCGAAGATGCCGAGATCGCCGTCCAGACCGACGCCGCTGTCGGCTGCATGGTGGTCGACTGGGGCAAGAAGGGCCTCGAAGGCAAGGCCGTCGCCCTGATCAACCTGATGCGACGGCGCGGCCTCGAAATGCCGATCGTCATTCTGGTGCGTCGCAAGCGCTTCGAGGACATCCCCGTCGAGGTGCTGGACTATATCGACGGCTATATCTTCCTCTCCGAAGAGACGCCGGAATTCATCGCCAAGAACCTGGTGAGCCGGCTGAAACAGTATGCCGAGACGCTGAAGACGCCCTTCTTCGGCGCGCTCGTCGACTATGCCCAGGAGGGCAACCAGCTCTGGACCTGCCCGGGCCACAATGGCGGCATCTTCTACAACAGGAGCCCGATCGGCCGGATCTTCGTCGAGCATCTGGGCGAGGCGGTATTCCGCGACGACCTCGACAACTCGGTGCTGGATCTGGGCGACCTGCTGGTCCACGAGGGCCCGGCGCTGAAGGCACAGAAGGAGGCGGCGGCGATCTTCGGCGCCGAGAAGACCTACTTCGTGCTGAACGGCACATCGTCCTCCAACAAGATCGTGCTGCAGGCGCTGGTCGCCGAAGGCGACCTGGTGCTATTCGACCGCAACAACCACAAGGCGGCACATCATGGGGCGCTGTTCCTGGGCGGCGGCATTCCCGTCTTCCTCGAGACCGACCGCAACACGCACGGCCTGATCGGCCCGATCTTCCACGAAGCCTTCGACGAAACCCGTATTCGCGAGAAGATCCACACCCATCCCCTGATCGAAGACAAGGACGCCTGGAAGCGCGAGCGGCCGTTCCGCGTCGCCGTGATCGAGCAGTGCACCTACGACGGCACGATCTACGATGCCCGCATGATCGTCGAAAAGATCGGTCATCTTTGCGACTACATCCTGTTCGACGAAGCCTGGGCGGGCTTCATGAAGTTCCATCCGATCTACGCCGGCCGCTTCGCCATGGGCCTCGCCGGCCTCGGCCCGGATGCTCCCGGCATCATCGCCACGCAATCGGCGCACAAGCAGCTTGCCAGCTTCAGCCAGGCCTCGCAGATCCACGTCAAGGACAGCCATATCGAAGGCCAGCGTCGCCGCATCGAGCATCGGCGCTTCAACGAGTTCTTCATGCTGCACGCCTCGACGTCGCCCTTCTATCCGCTGTTCGCCTCGCTCGATGTCGGAGCGCAGATGATGAAGGGCCGCTCGGGCGAAGTGCTTTGGGACGACACGATTCGCCTCGGCATCGAGTTGCGCAAGAAGGTCCGCGCCATCCGGCGGGAGTTCGAGGACAAGGAGCGCGATCCGGCGCGGCGCTGGTTCTTCGAGGCCTTTGTTCCCGACCGTGTGACCGTCGCCGGCCGCAACTCTACCTGGGAAGAAGTGCCGACCGACGACCTGGCCACAGACGCCCGCTACTGGGAACTGTCTCCCGGCGCGCGCTGGCATGGCTTCAGCCATGTCGCACCGGGCTATGCCATCACCGATCCCAACAAGCTGATCCTGCTGACGCCGGGCTTCGACCGCGAAAGCGGCCTCTACGCCGCGCATGGAATTCCCGCGCCTGTGGTCGCCCAGTATCTGCGCGAGAACCAGGTCGTGCCGGAAAAGAACGACCTGAACTCCCTGCTCTTCCTGCTGACTCCGGGCGTCGAATCGAGCAAGGCGGGCACGTTGCTGTCGAGTCTCGTAGCCTTCAAACGGCTGCACGACGACAATGCGCGGCTGGAAGACGTCATCGGCGAGTTCGTTCGGCGGCGGCCGGCGCGCTATGCCGGCCTCCGGCTTCGCGACCTCTGCGCACAAATGCACGCCTTCTTCCGCGACAGCGCGGTCAGCACACTGCAGAAGGCACAGTTCGCGCCCGAACACATGCCGACGCCGGCGATGCCGCCACACGAAGCGGTGCGCCAGCTCGTGCGCAACAATGTCGACTACGTGCCGATCGACCAGGCCACCGGCCGCATCGCCACGACCATGTTCGTGGTCTATCCGCCCGGCATCGCCAGCGTCGTTCCCGGCGAGCGGCTCGACGAACGGGCCAAGCCGATGCTCGACTATCTCGGCATGTTCGAGAAGGCCGCCAATCTGTTCCCCGGCTTCGACGTCGAGATCCAGGGCATCTATCGTGAGGTCGACAGGAACGGCGCGGTCCGCTTCCACACCTATGTGGTGTGCGAGTAGGCCAGTTCCGCCGGGGGCATGGTCGCGCCATCGCCGATGGCGAGCTGCATCAGAAGGCTGTCGATCCAGGTGCCATACTTGAAGCCGACACCTTCCAGCAGGCCGACCCGGCGGAAGCCGAGCGCCTCGTGCAGGTTCTGCGAGGCCGTGTTGTCGGCATCGATATAGGCGAACATCTGCCGGAATCCTGCGTTTGTGCAGACCTCGATCAAGGCCGGAAGAAGCCGCCGGCCGATCTCCGAATGCAAATGATCGGGATGCACGTAGATCGAGTGCTTCACGGCAGAGCGACAGGCCGGCCGCTTGCGGAACGGCACTGCGTAAGCGTAGCCCACGACGATACCATCGCGCTCGGCGATGAGATGCGGCAGCCGGCAGCGCAGCACATTCTTGCGCCGTCGCTTGATGTCATCGGCTTGCGTCGGCTCGGGGTCGACCTCGCCCAGCCCGCGCGTGATGTGATGCGTATAGATCGCCAGCATGGCCGGCACGTCGTTCTCGGTCGAAGGTCGCACACCGACGCTGCGCGGATTTTTCCGACCGCGTCATCTACCGGACCGTTCACCGACGTTTTCCACCGAACCAGATGCTCATGGTCCGGATCAAACACGGGGCGATGACGGTTTGATGCCGCCGAAGGGCGGTCGCAAAAAACAAGAGGCCCGGAAAGCGAACTCTCCGGGCCCCTTGGACGCCCCCTCTTGAACTCTTTATCTCGCCCGGTCGACGGCCGTCTTGACGCCGGCCTGCGCCTTGTCCGCCAGATCACCGAGGCCGTTGGCGCGCTCCGCCCATTGATGCGCCTCGCGCGGCACTTCGTAGCCCATCACGGTCTGCGGCAGCTTGAGCGACAGGCCGCCGGTCAGCGCCAGATAGGCGACACCCAAAAGACCGAGCTTGAAGCCCCAACCGAGAAGAAATCTCATGCACGCGAAGATAGGGCCCGAGCGGCCGCCTCGACAGGTGTCGCTTGGTATCAATTGTTAGCTATCTGATTCCCGCGTGGCCGGCCGGAGAAACTTGCACGCACGTGATCTGCGAGATCGCGTGCCGCAGGACTAAGACCGGGAGGCGCGTAGAGATTGATGCGGAACTCCGGCAATGACGGCAGCCTTGCCGCACGCGCTGCCGCGCCGGCCAGAATCTCGAAGCGCTCGGGCACCGAGGAACGCAGCAGCGGCGCGACGGCAAGACCGGCTTCGAGGACCGCATAGACAGGCTCCAGCCGGCTGACCTCGCAGACCGCGCGCCAGTCACGCCGCGTCTTGCCCAATGCCTCGATGGCGATAGGCCGGAAGACACAGGTCGGCGCACCGAGCGATACCGGCAGCGGATCCTTGAGATGCGCATCGCCTCCAGGCGTTCCGACCCAAACCAGCCGGTCGGTGCGCAAGGTTTCGCCGTGACGGCCGCATTCCGTCTCCGTCGTGAGCGCGAGATCGACACCGCCCGATTTCAATTGCTCGCGCACGACCTTCGAGTCCTCGCAGACCAGCGAGACGCGGACGCGCGGCTGTGCCTTGGCAAAGCCACGCAGGATCGGCGGTACGAAACTGCCGATGATGTCGTAGGGCACACCGAAGCGGACTTCGCCCTCGAACTGCGGCGTGCGCATCGACGACCAGACTTCGTCGTTCATCGCCACCAGCCGGCGGGCCTGCGCGAGCAACCTCTCGCCGGCCGGCGCCAGGACAAGGCCACGCCCCTGACGTTCGAACAGGCGGCACTCCAGCGCCTCTTCCAGCCGCTTGATCTGCTGGCTGGCCGCCGCCTGGCTCATGTCGAGCGCGGCCGCCGCACGCGTAACGCCGCCCGATTCGACCACCGTCAAAAAGGCGCGCACCAGCGCCAGATCGAGATCCCTACGCATCCCCATATATAACGATATATGAACGATACTATCAAAAACATTCGATTTTCTTATTCCAGAAGGGCGCATAGCGTGACGCCATGACAACCCGCATTTCCGGCCTCTGGGTGCCGCTGATCACGCCGTTCAAGGACGGCGCGGTCGATTTCGAAAGCTACGATCGTCTGGTCGAGCACTACATCAAGGCTGGTGCCGACGGCCTGTTCCCGCTCGGCACCACCGGCGAGTCCCCTACCCTCGACGAAGCGGAGATCGACGCGGTGGTCGAGCACACCGCGGCCGTCGCGCGCGGCCGCGTGCCGATCCTGGTCGGGGTGGGCGGCAATGCCACGCGCAAGGTCGAAAAGACGCTGAAGCGGCTCGAACGCCTTCCCTTCGAGGGCATCGTCTCGGTCTGCCCCTATTACAACCGGCCCAGCCAGGACGGGCTGATCGCCCATTTCCGCCAGATCGCAGCCGCGACCGATCGCGCCGTACTGATCTACAACATCCCCTATCGCACGGCCGTGAATCTCTCCAACGATTCGCTTCTCGAACTTGCCGAGGTGCCGAACATCGTGGGCGCCAAGGACAGTTCCGGCAGCATCGCGCAGTCGCTGGAGCTGCTGGCGCGCAAGCCGGCCGATTTCTCCGTGCTGACAGGCGAGGATGCGCTCTACTTCACTATGATGGCGCACGGTGCGGAGGGCGGCATCCTGGCCGCCAGCCATCTGATGACCGATCGGTTCATCGAGGTCGGCCGCCGCTTCGCCGCCAACGATGTGGCCGGCGCACGCACCGCCTGGGCGCCGCTTGCCCAGTTCGTGCCGCTGCTCTTCGCCGAAGCCAACCCGATGCCGATCAAGTACCTGCTGTGGCGGCAGGGCCTGATCGCCTCGCCGGAATGCCGGCTGCCGCTGACGCGGATTTCCGACGGACTGGCCCGCCGGCTCGACGCCTACTTCGACCGGCGCGCCGCTGCCTAGGGCGACGCCTCGCGCAGGAAGAGTGCGACAGCGCGCCGATAGACGATATCGGCAATGCTGCGCGGCGGCGCATCGATGACGACGGTGCCGATGGTGCGCGACGTCGTCGTGCCCAGCGGCCGATCGCCGACCAGCAGAACGCGGTAAAGGGCGTGCTCGGGCACCAATGTATTGTGTGGCCCGCGACGAACCGAAATCGGGCCTTCGTGCGTCGAGGCGAGTTCGATCACTTCGAGCGCGCGCGTCGAGGCATGCGCCACCTCCTCGACCTTGAGCGAGAGCGTGTCGCCGTCGACCTGGACGAAGCGCGCCGCGGCGCCGGGCTGGACGCGGTCGAGATCGGCCTCCGAGACGAACGCCTCGACTACCGAACTGTCGGCCGCGACCAGGACGCCCAATCGCTCCAGCCGGCGGATCTGGGCTCCGACCCTCAGATCGGGCGGGATGTCCCGCACTTCGCCGGCGAAGGGCGCCGTAACCTCGAGGCTGCCGGCCCGGCTTTCCGAACGGGCGAGCGCGGCAGCGGCTTCCGAGGTACGCGCCAGAGCGGCCTGCTGGGCGCGGCGGCGTTCGGGATTGTAGGTGCCGGCCGTCTGCTCCGCCTGTGCGGCTTCGAGTTGGGCATGGGCGGCAGCGATATCGTGATCGATCTCGACCGAGTCCATGCGGAACAGGACCTGTCCTTCGGTGACTCGTGCCTTCTCGTCGACCATCGAGACCAGCCGGCCCGGCTCGGCTGCCATCAGCACCATCTGGCGCTCCGACCGCAGCAGCGCCGGCGCATCGACCCGACCGCGCCACGGCACCAGCAACGCCAGCATCAGCACGGCGAACAGCGCCAGCGTACCCCAGGTGTGGCGACTGGGCTTCCGGACCGTCGGCAGCTTGGCCCACACACCGAACTCCTTCACGATCGGCCGGGCGACGAAGAACCAGATTTCGATCGCCATCAGCACCACGCCCAGGATCTTGAAGGTCAGGTGGTAGACCAGGACCGCAATGCCCATGAACAGGAAGAAGCGGTAGATCCAGGTCGCGATCGACCAGGCGACGATCACCCGGACGAGCCGCGGGGGCAGGCGTTCCGGTGGCGCGGCCTTGGGCCGGAACAGCAACTCGCGCATCAGCCAGCGCGTATAGGCGAAGCCGCGCTCTTGCAGATTGGGAAAGTCCAGCAGGTCCGAAAGAATGTAGTAGCCGTCGAAACGCATCAGCGGGCTAATATTGACCAGCAAGGTGAGCAGCCAGGTCGAGCTCGACAGGACGAACATGGCGCTGCGCGTCGGCCCGTCCGGCAGCACCGCCCAGGCGATCGATGCCACTGCGGCGATGAGGATTTCCGCTCCCATGCCGGCCGAATCGATCACCAGCCGTTGCCGGCGATCGGTGAGCCGCCAGGCATCGGTCGTGTCGGTCCACAACACCGGCCACATCACCAGGAAGGCGATTCCCATCGACGGCACGCGACAGCCGTAGAGCTTGGTCGCAAAGCCGTGCCCCAACTCGTGGAACACCTTGGCGAAGGAGATGGCGATGCCCATCTGGATCAGACCGTCCAGAGTGGTCTGCTCGATCAGGCTGTGGCTGTAGCGTTCCCAGTCGCGCGAGATCAGGAACAACGCCAGCACGCCCAGGATGGCGATGCCGACCATGCCGGCACGCGTGAATATCCAGCGGACCAGCGGCAGAGCGGCCGTCAGGAAGCGGTCGGGGTTGACCAGCCTCAGACGCAAGAAGAGATAATTGTGCACCAGCCAGGAGGCGGCGGACTTGCGCTCGTACGCTCGCTCCACGGCCATCTGCTGCGTTTCGGCCGCCGTGGTGGCCTGCAAGAGGCCGGCCCCGCGCGCGAACTTGGCGAAGCGCACGATGTCGTCGGTGCTGGGCCGCAAGGTCGTTTCGGCGGCAATCGCGGTCAGGATCGCGTCGGGTGCGCGCAGGCCCCAGCGGCTCAGGATCTCGAAGTCGAGCCAGCCCAGTCGCACGAAGCGATGGCGTGCGGGATCGTAGATCGACCAGGTCGGCTGGCCTTCCGACAGCGGCCCCGGTGTGAGGGTGAGATCCTCACGCAGCGGCGGCAGGACGCCGGCTGCGGCGGTCATGCCACGAGCTGGCGCAGATAGGCCAGCGGCCGACGCAACAGCCAGACCGCGAGCGGCCGCGGCGGCCCGAAGATCTTGGCAGTGCCCTTCAGTCCCAACCGCAGATCGGCGCCGCCCGCCAGATCGGCGCGCGCGGTGTAGGCCAAGACGCCGCTCGGCGTCACCGTCGTGGCGTAGCTCACGAAAACGACCTTGCCGGTCACGGGCTGATCGGGCGTGAGGTTGCTGAAGAAGGTGACTTCGGCGCCTTCTTGCAGGCTGGTGGCCTCTGTCACCGGCAACTCGATCTCTATGCGCGTGGACGTCGGCGGCGAGACCTGCAGGATGCGCTCGCCGACCTCGACCGGCTTGCCGATCCACTCCGCCGGATCGTTGAACACGGCAATGCCGTCGGTCGGCGACAGAATATCGGCACGCGCCAACCTTGCCTGTCGGTACTCGTAGTCGGCACGCGCCTCGTCGAGCCGCGCGCGCAGCGTGGCAAGCTGTTCGCGCGCCCGCGGATCGGTGATGGCTTCCTGCGAGGTCTGGCGAAACTGCGCGGTCGCCGTTTCCAGGACCTTGCCTGCGACCTTGTACTCGGCATCGAGCTGCCGGCGCTCCAGCCGCACGACGAGCTGACCTGCCTTGACCGAAGCATTCGGTGCCACCTCGATGGCATCGACCACGCCCGCAAACGGCGCGCGCACGAAAGCCGGCGTCTCGGCCACGACTTCGGCCGGCGCGATCGCACTCGAACGCACGGGCACCAGACCTGCGCCGACGAGAAGGGCGATGGCTGCGCCGATGGCGATGTGCTTGATCTTGCGGCGGCCACCCACTTTCACCGGCGCCAGCCGCGCGCGCCCGAGCTCCCACGCCTGGCCATAGCTGCCGCAGAGCACGTTCAGGAGCGGTTGTTCAGTGTCTTGCCAGGCCGTGCGCCGACCGAGCATCAGGACCGCCACGGTGTTGCCGCGTACGCGAAGCGGCCACCACAGCAGATGCGGCGCCAGCCAGGCCTTGGCGCCCTCTTCGTCGCCCGTCACCACCTCGGGGCCGAGCTTCTGAACCCCGTCGCGTTTGCCGGATGCGACGACGCCGCGGTAGAGCCGGTCGAGCAGCAGAACGTAGGGCGCACCGGCTTCGAGCCGCGCCGCCCCCGACAATGCCACTACGCGTTCGGTCCGCGCATCCCACAGCACGGCCTGGTCGTAGGCCACGGCCCGCACCGTCTCGTTGACGATGACGAACGGCAGCTCCTCGCGACCGGCATCCCGCGCCCGCGCGGCAAGCTGCAGCACCTCCGTCATGCGCAGGAGCTGCTGGTTCAGCCGGCCCACTTGTGCAGGCGCAGAGAGCGGCGCCTGCGGGGGCACCTGGCCCGGAGCCGGTCGCGCCGGTTGAGGAGCCGGACCCATTTCAGGCTGCCTAGCGCGACGCGCCGACGAACTGGGCCGTGCCGCTCATGCCGGGCAGCAAGTTCCCCGTATCGCCTTCGATCCGGCCGTAGATCTTGATCGTCTGGCTGGCGGCGTCGACCTTGCCCGAGATGCGCGTGATCTTGGCGTCATAGTCCTGCTGCGTCTCGCTCACGCGCAGCCGCGCCGCGGCGCCCGGCTTCAGCCAGGCGAGCCACAGCGAAGGCACGATGAATTCGAGTTCGAGGTCGCGATCGTCCACAACATCGAGCAATGGCGCACCGGCCTGGACGAACTGGTAGTTGCGCACCGAAGTGGCCGCAACCCGACCGCTGAACGGCGCCTTGATCACGCAATTCTCGACCGCCGTCTGGGCGACGGCGACATCGGCGGTGGCCACGCCCACGTCGTTCTGTGCCGTTGTAAAGTCGGCCTTTGAATAGGCGTTGAGTGCCTTCAGCGCCTGCTGCGTCTTCAAGAGATCCTGGCGCTTCGTCAGCTCGGCCTTGGCGCGGGCGAGCATCGCGTCCTGCTGCGAGCAATTGAAGCGAACCAGTACCTGGTCCTCCTTCACGCTGTCGCCGTCGGCAGCGGGGAACTCGATGATCTGACCAGCCATCGGCGCGGCGATCACGGCCGTCGCCCGGGCCGTTACTTGCGCACCGATTGGCTGTCCAGCGGAAGAGGCTCCATTGGACGCCGGATTTGCCTCTCCGTTGCCAGCTCCGCTCTGGCCGGCGGCGCCGGTGGTGAGACCAATGGACAACACACCGAGCGTGACGACGGAGAGTGCAGACTTGATCATGGTCAATCGACCTTCGCAGTATGAAGAGGCGCCGTCGGAGCAGCCGATGTCGAAGGCGCGGGCTCGGGAGCCGGTGCCGCCGCGGGCAGCTCCGGCAACTGGCCGGCCTGCCAGCGGAGAATTGCCTGCTCGACCTGAGAGGTGAGCGTCGGCAGATCCTGCAACTCGGCGCCGGCGGGCACGAGGTCCATGCCGGTCGCCGAATAGACGGACGCCAGCGAAGACAGCACGCGGACCTGGGCTCGGTCGCGGGCGATGCGCGTCGTCAGCACAGTGAGCTGGCGGCGAATGCGGTCGGATTCCGACTGCGCGCCGGCTTCCGACACACTGTCGGCAACGCGGCCGATCTGCACGCCAACACGATCGACATCCTTGGCCGTCTTGTAGGTGTCGAGCGAGTTGGCATACTCGTTGATGGCGAGGTTGATCTGGCTCAGGATCGCCACACTCAGCGCAACCCGCCGCTCTTCCGACAGATCCACTGCCTGCTTGGCGACGGCGATGGCACGCGGCCCCTGGATCATGCTCATCAGGTTGAAAGTGGCGCGGATGCCGATCTCGCCCCAGGTGTTGGTGTAGAGCAGATTGTTGGAGTTGAAGTTGAAGCCGCCAATCATCCCGATGCCCGGCAGCATCTTCAGGATTTCCTTGTAGATATCCTGCTGGTCGATCTTCTTCTGATAGGCCTCGATGCGCAGCTCCGGACGCAAGGTCAGGCCGATATCCTCGAGCCGGTGGTTGTTCAGACCGAACTGCGGTTCGATATTGTCCGCGAGGCCGCCCGAGAAGACCACGTTGGCGCTCGCCGGGATATTGATCAGGGTCGCGAGCTCGATGCGCGCGGCTGAGAGTTCGTTGCGGATGCGCTCCAGCTCGCTCAGCACGATCACCATGTTCTGCTGGAAGTCGAGCAGTGCCAGCGGCGACTGCAGGTTCTGGGCGCTTGCCGCACGCGACGCCTCGAGGATCTGGCGCGCCGTCTTCAGCATCGGGTCGACGCGCGGCAGCAGCTCCGACGCGGTCTTGGCGCGCCAGTAGGCCGTTGCCGTGCTGCGCACGATGTTGTCGATCACCTTGCGGCGGCGCTCGACCGCGATCAGTACGCGATAGCCCTGCTGGCGGGCCTGAAAGAAGCTCAGCCCCAGATCGAGCGCATTCCAGGTCAGCGTCAGGTCGGCGGTCGAGAACTGCGGCTGCTGCGAGTACGAATAGGTCAGGCTCTGCTGCTGCGTGAAGACGTCGATGCTCTGCGCGGCATTGTAAGTGGTGCGCCCATCGTATCCGGCGCCGGCCGCCAGCCTCGGCAGCATCTGCGCCAGAGCGAGATCGAGCTGCTTCTCCTGCATGTTGATCTCGGTCTTGGCGAGCTGACCGTCGTAGTTGTACTTCAGCGAACGTGCGATCGCCTCGGAGAGGCTCAGCGGCCCGCTCACAGGTACATAGGCCTGCTCGATCTTCTTGCGATCGGCTTGGGCGCGCTGGACGTTCTCTTCCATCGTCATCGCGTCGGGCCGCAAGCTTCCGCAGCCGGCAACCAGCAAGGCCGCAAACGAAACGGCCACGGAAACAACAGCAGTTCTCATTCCCCAAACTCCCAAACTGGAAGCGTGGCCACCCCCAAAGCGGCCACGCAAGAACAGGTCGATTTCGCGGATCAGGCTGCCAGGGCGTCGAGCAGGGCCCGTGCGCGGGCGAAGCGACCGGCCTGGGTCTGCTCACGCAGCTGTGGCGAGAGACCAAAGCCCTGGATCGCCTGCCCATCTGCGAGCCGGTTTGCCGGATCGGCTTCCAGCGGCAGCATGAGCTGCGCGCCATCTCCCGATGGCGCGGCCGGAGAGGCCGGAGCCGCTGCATCACCTGTCGGTGTTGTCGATGGCTCCGGATCGTCCGCTGGCGGCGCATCGGGCGGCGTAACCGCTTCGGGCGGCGGCGGTGGCGGTGGCGTAACGGCCGGCGTCCGCATGACATCGTCGACGACCACCGTAGGACGCAGCAGCCCCAGAATGTCCCTCGGCTCGCGCAGCACGACGATATGCACGTCGGCGGTAGCCTGCCGGCCCTGACGGTCGGTCGCGACGACGCGCAGATCATACGAGCCTTCCGACCCTTCCGGCGGCGTGCCGGAGAAGGTCAGCAGCGTCGGATCGAAGTACAGCCACGGCGGGATCGGACCGCCGCTGATCGACGCCGCTTCGTAGCGCAGCATCTGGCGTGGCGCAGTGCCATAGAAGACGTCGGTCGAGACTGCCGCCGTACCGGGCTGGTTGGCCAGCATCGTGCGGTAGACGTTGGACCCCACCAGCCAGTCGGACGGCATGCCACCAACGTCGCGCCAATAGAAACCGAAGGAGTCCTTCAACAGATAATCCGACGGCACCACCACGTTCGGCGGCACTGTTGAACCTGTCGGAGGCGCCGGGATGACGTTCGTGGTGAGCGGAACGACCAAGTTGCTGATTGGCGTCGTCCCGCCATTGATCGTCACGTCCGTGCTCGCAGAGAAGGTTACCGGGCCTGCAGAGCTGTCGATCAGCCGCACAGTGAGTGCGCCGGGCGTACCGGAGAAGCCGCCATTTGGGACAAACTGCAGCACGGCGTTCGACGGCAGAATGATCGCCTGTCCGTCACCCACGGTCGTCGGAATTCCGCTCCAGGTCGAGCCGCCGTCGAGCGAGTAGCGCCATTCACCCTGTGTCGGGTTCGACGCATTGCCGGTGATGGCGATGCCGGCAAGATCGTTCGCCGACGAACCACCCGGCACGGCATCGCGCGAATCGTCGAAATTGCCCTTGAACAGGTCTTTCACCGAAGCGCCCGGCGGACTGCCCGTGTCCTGACGGATATCGGGCAGCCTCGTTTCGCCCGAGGCCACAGGCGCGTCGTTCACCGGTGGCGTCGTCGTGCCGATCGAGATCGTGCCTGCCGACCACTGGCCCGTGCCGCCGACGCCCGTCGAGATGTCGCTGGCGCCGGTCGGCGGCAGGCCGCCTGTGCCGTCGGAGATACGTGCGGTCAACGAACCCGGCGTGCCGTTCCAGTCCGGTGCCGGCTCGAAGCGCAGGGTGGCCGTGTTCGGCAGCACCAGTGCATTCGTGTCGCTGAGACCCGAGGTCGGGATGTCGTTCCAGGTCGTCCCGCCATCGGTCGTGTACTGCCACGTGCCCTGCGTCGCCGTCGACGCGTTGCCGGTAATGGCAATGCCGGCCGGTGGCGTGCCCGTCGAACCGCCCGGCACCGTGTCGGTACCGTCGGTGTAGTTGACCGTGCCCTGCCCCAGCAGATCGGTGACCGGCGTGCCCATCGGGCTCGACGTGTCCTCGTTGCTCGGCGGCAAGGTCGCGCCGCCGCTGACCATCGGCGCGTCGTTGACCGGCGGAGTCGTGGTGCCGATCGAGATCGTGCCAGCAGACCACTGGCCCGTGCCCCCAACGCTCGTCGAGATATCGCCGGTGCCCGCAGGTGGCAAACCGGTGTCTCCATCCGACACGCGTGCCGTCAGCGAACCCGGCGTGCCGTTCCAGTTCGGTGCCGGCTCGAAGCGCAGGGTGGCCGTGTTCGGCAGCACCAGTGCATTCGTGTCGCTGAGACCCGAGGTCGGGATGTCGTTCCAGGTCGTCCCGCCATC
>WBZX01002054.1_pt1 | contig 14234 bp, 13 predicted proteins | sample 5204211 | NCBI WGS metagenome assembly WBZX01 (sample SAMN12344362, study PRJNA552823) | activated sludge metagenome | biome: Activated sludge suspended growth; feature: Nitrification reactor; material: Wastewater; isolation source: activated sludge from nitrification reactor of wastewater...
GACCCTCGCCGCCCCACGCGGGCGCTCGGCCGGCCCCGGCCTGGCCCCCGGCGGCGCGCGGCCTCGCTGGGGCTTCCGCGGCGCCGGGGCTGCACCCGTGCGATCCCGCGAATTCCCTCGCAGGGTGCCGTGGATCGCCCCTCCGAGCCGGGGCGCACCGTGGGGATCGGTGCCGGCGCGGCGCATTCCCGCCAGCGCGGCTCGGCCTCGTGTGATCCCGCGGCTTGCCGATCCCAGCAACCGTCGTGTATTGGAGTGCGACTCCACGGTCGCTCGCGCTGCCCCACCACGCCCCAAGCGTTCGGGTGGCCACTCGTCCGCCGCGGCGCGTTCCTCCAGAGGTCCGTCGCCAAGGACCTCCGCTCCCGGCACCACGCGATGCTGTTCGACTGGGTATACGGCCTGTTCTCGAACGATCTGGCGATCGACCTCGGTACCGCCACGACGCTCACGTACGTGAAGGGCAAGGGCATCGTCGCGCACGAGCCGTCGGTGGTGGCGGTGCAGAAGAACGCCAACCAGAAGCGGGTGCTCGCGGTCGGCAAGGAAGCCAAGGAGATGCTCGGGCGCACGCCCGGCAACATCGTCGCGATCCGGCCCATGAAGGACGGCGTCATCGCCGACTTCGAGGTCACCGAGGCGATGATGCGCTACTTCATCACGCGCGCGCACAACCGCCAGACCCTCGTGAAGCCGCGGATCATCATCTGCGTGCCGTCGGGGATCACCGAGGTGGAGAAGCGCGCCGTCCGTGACTCGGCACTCGCCGCCGGCGCCCGCGAGGTCTTCCTCATCGAGGAGCCCATGGCCGCGGCCATCGGCGCCGGCCTGCCGATCACCGAGCCCGGCGGCAACATGGTCGTCGACATCGGGGGTGGCACCGCCGAGGTCGCGGTGATCTCGATGGCCGGCATCGTCGCGTGCAAGAGCTGCCGCGTCGGCGGTGACAAGATGGATGAGGCGATCATCCAGCACATCAAGCGCAAGTACAACTTGCTCATCGGTGAGCGCACCGCCGAGCGCATCAAGATCGAGATCGGCACCGCGGCGCCGACCGAGGTCGTGATGACGATGGAGGTCAAGGGTCGCGACCTCGTCGCGGGCATCCCCAAGACCGTCGTGGTCGACTCCGACGAGATCCGCGAGGCGCTGTCGGAGCCGGTCAGCGCGATCGTCGACGCCGTGCGATCGGTGCTCGAGCGCGCGCCGCCGGAGCTGTGCGCCGACATCGTCGACAAGGGCATCGTGCTCACCGGTGGCGGCTCGCAGCTCGCCAACCTCGACGTACTGCTCTCCGAAGAGACCGGTCTGCCGGTGTTCCTCTCCGACGAGCCTGAGTTCGCGGTCGTGCTGGGCTCCGGTGCCGCGCTCGACGAACTCGACCTGCTGCGCGAAGTCGCGTTGCAGTAAGGGAACAACGCGGCCCCGAGCGGCCGTCCGAAGGTGCCCCGATGGCAGTGTCCCTCCGCAGCGTGCGCAATGGTGCCTTGGTGGCGCTGTTGCTCGGCATCCCGGTGATGCTGTTGCGCAGCAGCCTGAAGGACCCCCACCAGATGGGGGCGTTCGATCGCGCGATCCGTCGCATCGGCGGCCCGCTCGAGGCCGCGGTCTCTTACTCCTTCGGCATGCTCGGCGGGTTCTTCGAGCGCTGGGTGCTGCAGGCGCGCCTGCAGGACGCCAACGAGGAGCTCGCGGGCGAGAACCGCGAGCTCAAGCAGAAGATGCGGGATCTCGCGCAGCTCGAGGAGGAGAACACGCAGCTGCGGCGCGCGCTGCAGATGCGCGAGCGCGTGCCCGAAGACATGATCCCCGCGGAGCGCGTCGGCGTCGATCAGTCGCCGTTCTTCCGCGTGGTCAACATCCGCATCGATCGCGGTCGCAACGTCGCCGAGCCCGGCATGGCGGTGTTGTCACCCGACGGCGTGGTCGGCCGCATCGACAAGAGCTTCGACGACTACAGCGATGTCATGCTCATCACCGACGCGCGCAGCATGGTCGCCGTCGAGGTCGCACGCAATCACGCGCAGGGCATCCTCGAGGGCGACAGCGAGGACAGCTGCGTGGTCGATGTCTCGAAGGACTACGAGGTCCAGCTCGGCGACATCATCCAGACCAGCGGCGTCGACGAGCTGTTTCCCAAGGGCCATCCGGTGGGGCAGGTGGTCGGCATCGAACAGCTGGTCGGCGATCAACAGCGGCTGCGCGTGATGCCCAGCGTGCAGTTCGATCGCCTCGACGTGGTGTGGGTGGTGCTCGCCGCGGCGCCCGCGACCGACCCGCAGGCCGAGCATGTCTCGTCGCTGCCGCAGGCGCGCGGCCTGGTGCCGATCCGCTAGCCCTTTTGGCCCGAGACCGTCATGCTGCGCGCGTTCACGTACCTCATCGTCGGCTGGCTGCTGGTGGCGGCGACCGGCGGTCTCGCCGAGGTGCTGGGACTCACGATCGTGCTGCCGGCGACTTCGGCGGTGGTGATCGCACACGCTGCATTCACCGGGGAGCGTGAGCTCATCCCCGGGCTCGCCGTCGCGGTGAGCCTCGGCTACATCGAGGATCTCCACCAGGGCGCGCCGGTCGGCGTGCTCTCGCTGTCGCTGGCGGTGGCGTTCCTGGTGCTGCACTGGGCCGCCGGGCGCATTGCGGTGCGGGGCTGGCCGATGCGGGCGCTGGTGTCGCTGATGGCGGTCGCGCTGATCGACGCCGCGACCCTCGCGATCCTGCTCGCGTTGGCCGAGCCGCTCTCGGTTCGCACCGAGGCGTTGCTGCCGATGCTGATCGGGTTACGCTGGCATGCGCTCGCGACGGTGCTGGTGGCGCCGCCGGTGTGGGCGCTGCTCTCGCGACTGTTCGACCTGTTCCGCCTCGAGCCGCGCCCGCCCTCCGATCTCCATCTGGACCCGCGATGATCGACCTGCGCCAACCCGACAACCTCCGAGAGCTGCGGTCGCGGTTCTCCGGCATGGTGTTGGTGGTGTTCCTGGTGTTCTCGGGCCTGATGCTGCGGCTGTGCCAGCTGCAGGTGCTCGAGGGCGAGCACTACGCGCGTCGGGCCGAGCGCAACTTCGTCGACGTGGTCGATGTCGAGGCGCCGCGCGGCCGCATCTTCGACATCCAGGGCCGCCCGGTCGCCACCAATCGTCCCGCGTACACGCTCTACTTCACCGCGTGGACCCGCTTCCGAGCCGACGAGGACGGGGGCATCAGCGCCACCGAGGACGGTGAGCGCGAGAGCATCGACGACGAGACCGTCGAGCTGCTGGCTTCGTTGTTCGACTTCGTCGACGACGAGGACCGTGCGCAGACCCTGGGCCGCATCGAGGAGCTGCGCGGCGACGAAGACCGCGGTCGGCACGCGCAGATCCTCCGTCGCAACCTCGGCTGGGACGAGTTCGCGCGGCTGCAGGCGCGGCTGGGTGCGCTCGATCCGTGGATCGAGATCCGCGAGAGTTCGCGCCGCTTCTACCCCGAGGGCGAGCTGACCGGCTTCGTCACCGGACACATGGGCAACATCGATCGCGAGTCGCTCGAGCGCTCCGACCACCTCTCGTATCGCCCCGGCGATCGCGTGGGGCAGACCGGCATCGAGCGCATGTGGGAGAACTATCTGCGTGGGCGCCTCGGCTCGCGCTCGCGGGTGGTCGACGCCGCGCGCCGCGAGGTCGCCGAGCCCACCGCCGAGGCCCTCGCCGCGCTGCCGCCGGATCGCGATCCCATCCCTGGCCAGGACATCTACCTCACGCTCGACCTCGACCTGCAGCGCGTGGCCCACGACGCGGTCGCGGCCAAGCTCGCGGGGGCCGTGGTCGCGCTCGAGGCCGACACCGGCCGCGTGCTGGCGATGGTGTCGGTGCCGGGCGTCGACCCCAACCGTTACGAGCAGCCGATTCCCGGCGAGCTGTGGCGGCAGTGGTCGGAGAGCCCGCTCAAGCCGTTCATCGACAAGACCGTGCAGGAGCACTTCTTCCCCGGCTCGACCTACAAGGTCGTATCGGCGCTGGCGGCCCTGTCCGATCCGGAGTTCGACCCCGACGCCGAGATCGAGTGCACCGGCTCGGTGCTGTTCGGTGGACGCCGCTTCAAGGACACCCACGTCCACGGCAACGTCGATCTCGAGCACGCGATCATCCAGTCGTGCAACACCTACTTCTACACGCTCGCGATGCGCAACACGCTGAGCCTCGAGCGCGTCGAGCAGTTCGCGCGCGCACTCGGCCTTGGTGAGCGCTCTGGTCTCGGCATCAACGGCGAGGTGAAGGGCACCATCCCGACCGAGGAGTTCGAGGCGCGCGAGGGCACCTACCAGGGCGGCGTGCGGCTCAACAGCGCCATCGGGCAGGGCAACGTGAAGGTCACCGTCATGCAGCTCGCGGTGGTCTATGCCGCGCTCGCCAACGGCGGTCGCGTCATGACACCGTACCTGGTCGATCGCATCGAGACCAACGAGGGCAAGCTGGTGCTGGCCAACGAGCCCAAGCCGCGCAACGAGGCCCCGGTCATCAACGCCTACGATCGCGAGCGCATCCACCGTGGCCTGGTCGGGGTCGTCAACGATCCCAGCGGCACCGCCTACAGCGAGCGCCTCGCCAACGTGGTCGTCGCCGGCAAGACCGGCACCGCGCAGGTCGGTCGCGAGTCCGCCAACAACGAGATCGAGATCGCCGGCTGGGACACCACCGAGCACCACGCATGGTTCGCGGCCTACGCCCCCGCCGAGGCGCCACGCATCGTGGTCGTGGCGGTTGTGGAGCACGGTGGCACCGGCGCCGATGCAGCCGCGCCCATCGTGATGAAGGTGATCGAGCACTACCTCGGCAGCACCACCTCGGAGACCGGCGAGCGACCGCGCGGCTTCGGCGTGCCGCCGCCGCTGCCCGGCCGCCCGGACGCCGACCCTGCGGCCGCCGACGGCGACGGCAAGCCCGGCGAGCGCCGCGATCCCGCGCGCAACACCCAGGACGCCAAGCCCAGCAAGCCGGCCAAGCCCTCCGCGAGCGAGCCGCCCCTGCCGGCCCACCGCGCCGACACCCGGAGTCCCGACTGATGCGATCGACGCTCGAGCGACCCCAGGATCTGCTCAGTCGACTGCGGCGGTCGATCGACTGGGTCATCGTGATCCTGACGTTTTCGATCGTCACGCTGGCGATCATCAACCTCAACAGCGCCGGCAAGGGCGACTGGACCGGTCGCGTGGCGACGCAGCTGCGCTGGGTCGGCCTCGGGACCATCGCGATGTTCGTGGTCACCGCGATCGACTATCGGGTGATCTATCGCGGGGCCTACGCTGCGTACGGCGTCGCGGTGGGGCTGCTCGCGCTGGTGCCGTTGTTCGGCATCAAGGTCAACAACGCCCGGCGTTGGCTGGGCACCGGCGACTGGCGCCTGCAGCCGTCGGAGTTGATGAAGATCGTCATCATCGTCGCGCTCGCGCGCTATCTGCACGACTCGTCGTCACGCACCAAGCCGCGCGGGCTGCGTGACCTCGTGCTGCCGAGCGCGATGGTGCTGGTGCCGATGGCGCTGGTGGTCTATCAGCCCGATCTGTCGACGGGTCTGATGATCGCGATGCTGGCGATGTCGCTGCTCGCGATCACGGGCCTGACGCTGCGCAGCGCGTTGGTGCTCATGTCCGCCGGCGTGATCGCGTTCGCGTTGGGTTGGAGCTACATGCTTTCGTACCAGCGCAAGCGCATCGACGTGTGGCTCAACCCCGAGCTGTACGCCGACGACGAGGGCTACCAGACCATCCAGGCGATGATCGGCGTCGGTGACGGCGGGTTCTTCGGTCGCGGCATCGACAAGGGCACCCAGAGCTCGCTGGGATTCCTGCCGGAGCCCTTCACCGACTTCCCGTTCGCGGTCTACGCCGAGGAGTGGGGCTTCGTCGGCGGGGCAATGCTGCTCACGCTCTACATGAGCCTGATCCTGTGGGCGATCAACATCGCGTCGCAGGCGCGGGACCGCTTTGGTGCGTTGGCATGCGTCGGCGTCGCCGCGTTGTTCTTCTGGCACGTCACGATCAACGTCGGCATGGTGCTGCAGCTGCTGCCGGTATCGGGCGTCACGCTGCCGTTCATCAGTGCGGGTGGCTCGAACGTGCTGACGATCATGCTCGCGCTGGGCGTGCTGATGAGCGTCTCGCGATCCCGCCACGTCCGCTGACGTTGGGGCAGCTCGCCGCGCACCGGCTTGCACAGGCGTCGCCGCGAGCCTGCGCAGGTCGGTTCGCACGGTGACGGCGCGGGAAACCATGGCCATACTCTGCGACCGCAATGCGCCCCATCGTCGGCGTGCTCACCAACCCGAATTCCGGCAAGAACCGCCGGCACCCCCAGCGTCGCCGCGACCTGGAGCGGGCCGTCGGTGCGGCGGGGATCGTGCGCGAGACCTGCGACGTGGACTCGCTGCCCCGCGTGCTGGAGGAGTTCCTCGACGCGGGCTGCCGCTGGTGGGTCTGCGATGGCGGCGACGGCACGCTGCACTGGATGCTGTCGGTCGGGCACGAGCTCGTGCGCGCGCGGCGTGCTGCGGGCGTCATGGTCGACTGGCCGGGCATCGTGCCGGGTAACGGCGGCAGCATCGACTTCGTCGCCCACAAGGTCGGCATCCGCGGCGACGCAGCGCAGCTCGTGCGAGTGCTCGTGCACCGCGTGCGGGCGGGCGTGCCGCTCGACACCGTCTCGATCGACACCTTGCACGTGCAAGGTCGGCGTGCCGACGGCAGCGGCATCGATCACCTCGGCTTTGCATCGGCGGTCGGGGGCATCGCGCAACGCTTCTTCGACAAGCTGTACGAGCGCAAGCCGGTCGACGCGTGGTCGATCGCGCGGGTGATTGGTCGTTCGACCGCCGGCGCGTTCGCCAATCACACCCCCGGGCTCGGCCAGCTGTTGCCGGCCGAGCTCCGCGACTACGCCGAGGCGGTGTTCGAGCCGACCCTGGCCCACGTCGACGTGGATGGGCGCGCGCTGCCGTTCGAGAGCTTCGCCTCGCTGCAGGTCGGCGCCATCGACATCAGCCTCGGTGGCGTCGTGCGGACCTTCCGGCACGCGCAGGCGCCTGGGGTCTTGCACGCGCAGGCGATCTCGACCTCACCGCTGGGCATCGTCGCGAACCTGCCCAACATCGTGCTGGGCACCCCCATCTGGGGTCGCCAGGTGTTCGACGGCACCGCGCAGTCGATGCAGGTGCGGGCCAAGGGCGGCAGCACGCTCGACCCGGTGATCGACGGCGAGCTGTTCCGCGGCTTCGCGGCGCTGGACATCGCACGGGGCCCGTCGCTCGACGTGCCGGTGTTGCACGCCGCCTGAGCACACGCGCACGCTCGTACCGTGGCGAGTTCGTGCGTGCCGAGAGGGAACGCACAGGTCGCCGAGGGCGCCTCGATCATCGGACGATCGATCGGCAAGGGCGACGGCGCTCGGACACGTGGTCGCCACCTGGACGGTTGACAGCGAGGGCTGCGACGCGGCAGCGTCCCGCTCGGAGTTTGCCATGAAGCGCACCATTGCCACTCTTTTCGCCACTTCCTCCTTCGCGATCGCTGCGACCGCCCACGCCGACGAGCTGCAGAGCCGTCCCGAGCCCCTCGGTGCGTACGATTACGACGCGGCGCCGGCGGTGCTCTTCGTGCCGACCGAGCCGGTCGACCTCGTGCCGGCCACCATGTGCCCGGTCTCGACGGGCGGTCAGAGCAACTCCGGCCTCGGCTGCATCGCTGGCCTCGAAGAGGCGGGTCCGAGCACCCCGGGTGCCGACGTCGCGGACATCGTCGACGGCCTCACGACCGCGCTGGCGCCGTACAACGTCCGCGTCACGACCACGCGTCCGCCCGAGTACGTGCCGTACCTGATGCTGCTGGTCAACGACACCGTCTCGAAGACGGGCACCAGCTACACCTGCACCGGCGCGCCGATCGGCTGCGATGCCAAGCCCCGCCACGAGATCGCGTCGATCAACGGCGGCACCATGAACTGCGACATGCCCGACCGCGTGCAGTCGGCGCTGATCGCCTTCGGCTACATCTCGGGCCTCGAGAACACCGACGATCCGACCGACGTGATGTACTACCGCCCCGCGTCGGACACCGGCGGGCCCGACTGGACCATGCCGTCGACCACGTTCGTCGACACCTGCGTCAACCAGGTCGAGAGCATCGATGGTGAAGACAACACCATGACCAACAACCTGCTGTGCGGCTACGTCCACGAGTCGTACTGCGACATGCAGGACGGGCAGATCAACCCGCACCAGGAGCTGCTCGGTGTGTACGGCGCGGGCCCGTTCGTCGAGGACACCACGCCGCCGACCGTCGACATGATGACGATCGCGAACGACGGTGACGTGCTCCCGGCCGGCAGTGGCATCGACTTCCAGGCGATGGTCTCGGACGACAGCAACCTCGTGTTCGCGCGCTGGACCATCGAGTCGCCCGCGCTCGCCGGGCTGCCGGGCGCCGACGAGAACGGCCGCACCTGCAAGGGCACCAACGGCGTGTGCGCAGTCGAGTACTCGGGCGGCGCGGCGCCCTACTACGACTCGTCGGCGGGGTTCGGCACCGGCCCCGAGTTCGCGGGCGCGCTGCCGGGCGGCGACTACACCGTGACGTTCGAGGCCTCGGACCTCTCGGGCAACACCATCGAGCCCATCGTCGTGCACGTGACCATCGAGGGCGATGGCGGCACCGGTGGCGCGGACACCTCGGGTGGCGCCAGCGCCAGCGCCAGCGCCAGCGACACCAACGCCAGCGACAGCAACGGCGACAGCAGCAGCGAGGGCTCGGGCGGCGGCGGCTCGGCCGACAGCGGTCAGACCGACGACAGCGACGGCGGCTGCAGCTGCACCACCGAGCCCGGTGCTGGCGGGGGAGCGTTCGCGCTGGGCCTGTTCGGCCTCGCGTTCGCCCGTCGTCGCAACCGCCGCTAGTGCGGCGAGGTGGTGCTCGGCGTCGGAGCCTCCGACGTCGGCCCAGCCGAAGGCGTCGCGCCGCGCTGCGGTTCGACGCCTTCGTGCGTTGGGGCGCCGGGGTGGCGCCAGCGGCGGACCGCGAGGTGGACCAGCGGATAGCCGAGCGCAAGCGTGACGCCGACCAGCACCGCGGCACCGATCGCGAATGGCAGCAGCATCGACTGCAGCAGCGCGAAGAAGCCCGCGGCATCGAGCGCGCGCAGGCTCGCGAAGCTCGGCGCGGGTCGGCCCAGGAGCGCCAAGCCGATCCACAGCTCGCTCGCGTAGAAGAACGCGCCGGTCAGCGGGTTGACGACCGCGGTGCCGACGTAGGTCGCCGGGAGGTTGCAGCGCAGCAGCGGCGCCAACGCGAGCGCGACGAACATGCCCGCGAACGGGACCGGCAGCAGCGACAGCGACAGCCCCAACACGAAGCCGCCCGCCACGCCCCGCGGGGTCCCGCCCAGCGTCAGGAGCGACCGCAGGCCAAAGCGGAGCGAGCGCGTGCGCGGTGCCATCGTCGGGGTAGGCCCGCGGCGACCGTGGCGGTCGCCGCGTCGGGTCCATTCGCAGTCTAGCCGCCGCGGGTGGGGTTTCGAGGCGGCCGGTGCGATCGTCCGCCCGCTGAACTTGCGAATCTACCCGCAGGTCGATTAACCTCTTGGGCGTGGGACGTCCTCCGCTCTCGGCGATCTCGACCGCGACGCCGGAGCGAATCCTCGACGCCGCACGGATCGAGTTCGCCGCCGCCGGCTTCGCGCAAGCCAAGCTCGCCGACATCGCCGCGACCGCTGGCATCACGCGCCCGTCGCTGCTCTACCACTTCGACTCGAAGGAGGCGCTGTACGCCGCGACCGTGGCGCGCTGCTTCGACGGCCTCGCGCGCGCGCTGGCGGCCCAGGTCACCGCGACCGGGCCGTTCGTCGAGCGGCTGCGCGCGACGATGCAGAGCTACCTCGCGTTCGTCGAGTCGGAGCCCGAGGTCGCACGCATCGTGCTGCGCGAGCTGGTCGCGGGCACCGGGCCGGGCGCCGACATCCTGATGAACCAGGTCGCACCGCTGGTCGATCTCGTCGAGCGGTTCATCCGCATGCAGGGCCGCGGGGTCGTGCGGGGTGACGTGCCGCTGCGTGCGGCGATCCTGCAGATCGCGACCGATGGGCTCGTCCGCGCCGCGGCCGGCCCGCTGCGCGTGCCGTTGTGGGGCGCAGAAGATCACGCGCAGAAGCTCGCCGAGCTGTTGCTGCTGGAGGAGGAGTACCGATGAGCACCGAGTCCAACGTCCGTGACGTGTCGGCCCTGTCCGCAGTGGGGCGCTCGCGCAACCCCAAGGTGTTCCTCGATCTCGTGGGTCCGGCCGTGCGCGGCTTCTTGCTCGAGCGCGGCAAGCAGGGTCCCCGCACGACGCTGGCGACCCGCAACGACGCCCAGTTCGTGTGGGACTACGAGCGCAACCGGGCCGATCTCGCCAAGCTCTACGACGCCGCCAAGCGCTCGCAGTGGAACGGCGACACCGATCTCGACTGGAGCATCCAGGTCGATCCGCACGACGAGCGCTACGAGCTCATCCCCGACGCGTGGTTGCCGCTCACCGATGTGCCCGAGTACCGCACGCTGCCCAAGCACACGCAGCAGACCCATCGTTGGGCGCTCACGTCGTGGATTCTGTCGCAGTTCCTGCACGGCGAGCAGGGCGCGCTGTTCGCTGCCTGCCAGGTCACCGAGGCGGTCGAGTGGCTCGACGGCAAGCTCTACGGCTCGACCCAGGTGGTCGACGAGGGCCGACACGTCGAGGTGTTCCATCGCTACCTCGACGAGAAGCTCGGCAAGCTCTACCCCATCAACGACAACCTCTACACCATCATCGACGCGCTCATGACGGACGGCCGCTGGGACCTGAAGTTCCTCGGCATGCAGATCATGATCGAAGGCCTCGCGCTCGGTGCGTTCGGGACGCTGCGGCAGGGCACGCGCGAGCCGCTGCTTCGCGAGCTGCTCAAGTACGTCATCACCGACGAGGCCCGGCACGTCACCTTCGGGGTCATCGCGCTGCGCGACTACTACGGTCGCATCGCGGAGCGCGAGCGTCGCGAGCGCGAAGACTGGGCCTACGAGATCACGGTGCTGCTGCGCAACCGCTTCCTCGGTCACGAGTTCTACGACGAGTACTACGCCCACGTGATGCCGCGACGACGGTGGGACAAGCTCGTGCTGGGCTCGACCTTCATGCAGCGCTTCCGCGACACCATGTTCCGCCGCCTGATCCCGAACCTGCGTCGCATCGGCTTGCTCGGCGATCGCGTGCGACGGCACTACGAGCGGCTCGGCCTGCTGGCGTTCGAGCACCTACCGGCCGCGCCCGACCTCACGGCGGCCGAGATGTTCGGCGACGACGGCAATCCGGTCGGAGCCGTGTAGAGTCTCGTCATGGCCGATGGCGCGCCGGTGCTCCTGCTCGACGTGATGGGCACGTTGGTGCACGACCCGTTCTTCGTCGAGGTGCCGGCGTTCTTCGGCTGCGATCTCCAGGCGCTGGTGGTGCGCAAGCACCCGAGCGCGTGGGAGCAGTTCGAGCGCGGCGAGATCGACGAGCCCGAGCTGGCGTCGATGTTCTTCGCCGACGGCCGCACGCTCGACGTCGCGGGCCTGAAGGCAGCCATGCAGGCGGCGTATCGCTTCCTCCCTGGGATCGAGGCGCTGCTGCAGGAGCTGGTGGCGGCGCAGGTGCCGATGCACGTGCTCTCGAACTACCCGCACTGGTATCGCCTCATCGAGGAGCGCCTGGCGCTGTCGCGCTACGTACCCTGGACGTTCGTTTCGTGCGAGACGGGCGTGCGCAAGCCGGAGCCTGCGGCGTATGCAGGCGCGGCCGCGAGACTCGGCGTCGACGTCGGCGCGTGCGTGTTCGTCGACGATCGCCGGGTCAATTGCGAGGCTGCCCGGCAGCTGGGCATGCGTGCCGTGCACTTCCGGGACGCTGCGACGCTGCGTCACGCGCTCACCGAGCACGGTGTGCGGCTACCCACCTGATCGCGCGAGAGCGGGATTTCGAGCGGGTGAACGCCGTGGGCGCGCGCACCGACAAAACGGCCATCTGCGGTCCGCCGCATTCGCGTCAGCTCGGGTGCCGGCCACGGCCGCACCGAGAGGGGCGAACCCCGTCGAGGCCGCTGGGGGCCGCCCTGCGCCGATGCCCCAACCGCCCCTCGCGGCGCGGCCTGGCCGGCGACGCGGCAGGGACTTGGACCCGGCAAGGTTTTCGGTGCCATCACCCCATCCAAGCTGGCAGGTCCGCCCCGAATTCGGTCATCATGGACAGTGGTTGTCCGTGTCGTGGAACCAGTCCCCGGGCCCGCAGCCTGGTCGCCGTCGCGGCCAGGTGATTCGTGCGTGCTGCGAGGGGTCGTGAAAAGGAGCGCACATGAAGCTGCCAATCGAGATCACGTTCCGCAACGTCGCCCACACCGAGGGGGTCGAAGAGCGCATCAAGGCCAAGGCCGCGAAGCTCGACAAGTTCTTCGACAACATCACGAGTTGCCGCGTGGTCGTGGAGTCGCCGCACAAGCACCACCACAAGGGCAACACGTACCACGTGCGGATCGAGCTCACGGTCCCGGGCGGAGAGATCGTCGTCAACCGTGATCCCCAGGAGGCGGACCACGAAGACATGTCGATCGCCCTGCGCGACGCGTTCAACGCTGCCCAGCGTCAGCTGCAGGCATACGCCGAGAAGCACAACCCCTCGACGTCGCACTCCAACATGCGCATCACCGAGGTGCTCGGCTCCTAGACGGGCTGCTCGCGCGCGCCTCGCAGCCGCTCACGTGCGGTTGCGATGGCGGAAGCGACGCTTGCCCGGGCCGTAGTCGCCGGCGACCTGGCCACTGCCGCGGAGGATCCAGCGGTAGGTGACCAGGCCCTCGGCGCCGACGGGCCCGCGCGCGCCCAGCTTGCTGGTGCTGACGCCGACCTCGGCACCGAGCCCGAAGCGGTAGCCGTCGGCGAAGCGTGAGCTCGCGTTGTGGAAGACGCAGGCCGCGTCGACCTGCGCCAGGAACTCGGCCGCCACGGCATCGTCGCTGGCGACGATGCACTCGGTGTGGCGCGAGCCGTACTGCTCGATGTGGGCCAGGGCGCCGGCGAGGTCGTCGACGCCGCGCACGACCAGCTCGAGCGCGCCGAACTCGTGGCCGTAGTCGTCGTCGCGCAGCGGGCCGATCGCGCCGTGGCGGGCCCGGGTGCGTTCGCAGCCGCGAAGCACCACGCCGGCGGCGGACAGCGCCGCCACGGCCGCGTCGAGCGCTGCGGTCGCGCCCGGCAGCCACAGCAGCGCCTCGATGGCGTTGCACGCCGCGGGGTAGCTGCACTTGGCGTCGAGCGCGACGCGGGCGGCCATCGCCGGCTCGGCGCTGTCGTCGAGCACCAGGTGGCACACGCCTTCGGCGTGCGCGAGCACCGGGATGCGACTGTGCTCCTGCACGTGGCGTACGAACGCCGACGACCCGCGGGCGACGACGAGGTCGACGTCGCGGTGCAGCGTCAGCAATGCGTCGACGTCGGCGCGGTCCTCGAGCAGGGTGATCGCGGCGCGATCGAAGCCCTGGCCGGCGAGCGCGTCGCACAGCACTTGGGTCAGCGCGGCGTTGCTGCGCGCGGCTTCGCGGCCACCCTTGAGCACGACCGCGTTGCCGCTGCGGATCGCCAGGCCGACGATCTGCGGCACCGCGTCGGGGCGGGCTTCGAACACCACCGCGAGCACCCCCAGCGGGCAGGCGATGCGGCGCAGGTTGAGGTCGTCGTCGAGGTCGCGGTCGATCGTCACGCGGCCCAGCGGATCGGGCTGCGCCGCGAGCTGTCGCAGCCCCTCGACCAGCCCGGCGAGCTTGGCGTCGTCGAGCCCGAGGCGGGCGAACGCCGCGGCGCCCAGCTCCCCGCGCAGCACCGCGGCGCGGGCGTCCTCGAGGTCGGCCGCGTTGGCGCGCAGGATCGTCGCGCGCAGGCTCGGTCGTTCCAGCGCGTCGGCCATCGCGAGCAGCACCGCGCGGCGTTCGGGACCGCTGACGCGGCCCAGCGTGTGTCCGGCGCGCCGTGCAGCGCGGGCTGCGGCCGCGATCGTGGCGGTGCGTGCGTCGTCCGTCATGGCGGTGTCGCTTAGCGGCCGTCGGTGGTCAGCACGAGGTTGTCACGGGTCACCAGCGCATCGTAGCCGCGATACCCGAGGATCGCATCGATCTCGGTGCTGTGGTGACCGGCGAGGGATCGGCACGCCGCGGCACCGTAGTTGACGAGGCCAC
>WBZX01002055.1_pt1 | contig 14225 bp, 21 predicted proteins | sample 5204211 | NCBI WGS metagenome assembly WBZX01 (sample SAMN12344362, study PRJNA552823) | activated sludge metagenome | biome: Activated sludge suspended growth; feature: Nitrification reactor; material: Wastewater; isolation source: activated sludge from nitrification reactor of wastewater...
TGCCGAAAACACCGCAGGCACATCCGCCATTCTTTCGTTTCACGTATACGAATTCGTGCCAGCGACGGGCCTGCCGACCGGCAATGTTATCACCGGAACAGAAACCGTCACAGTGGAATTTTCGGCAGGCGAAACAAAGTACATAACCGCCTGTTTGGAGGTCGAATTGGAGGTAGGGCAAGATGCGGTTTTGTGGGTTGAGAACTCCGATACGGTAGAACTGAAAAAGGGCTACCACGTCACCATCGAGCCGAATAACAAAAGCCTTGTCCGGGGGGATGAATTCGATATTAAAGACATGGTTTCGTGCGAAGAAAACTATACGCTCCTCAACCTGTTCAAAGGGGTTCAGCAAATTATCAATGCCCGGATTGAAACGGATTTTGAAAACAGGATTGTGACCCTACACCCTTACCGGGTTTCGAATGTAAACGGGACAACCGTGCCGGGATTCATAGACGAATCATCGCACATTGATTTGGAGGGAAAGGTAATTTGTGACAGCGTGAAAGTTTCGCCTGTAAAAAATTCGCTTACCCGCTTCACCCGCCTGCAATTCGCAGACACTACGGATGCCTATATAGACAGTCTTGACCTGGCAGAGCCGTCCTATTCCCGGAAGGTTTTGAACGGCATAGAACTACCGGACAAGATAACAGAACTGCAAAATCCGTTTTTCGAGGCAACACTCGAAGAAAGAAACGACGAACTAAAAAAATACCCAACACTTGCCTACCCGATTGGCAAGCCCACGCCATACCTGCCGAGGATGTGGGACAACATGAACGGGGAGCGCAGTTTCAATATCGGGCCGCGCATCCTGTTTCATTTCGGGTACGTCAGGCAGGTAGATGAAGTGAACACGGTCGACGTATCGGCGGTGTTTTATTTTGAAGGCGCGGCGATTGATTTGTTCGGGTATTGCACCCAAAAAAGGACATTGGAGGTATCCACAAATTCGACTACGCTGGTTGCGCCGCACATGGACGGGTCTATCATATTCGGTACCCTGCCTTTTGATTTATACGTTACTTATTACCTCGGAACCCTGTTGGCACAGCGGCGGGGCAGCCTTGTCGATGTGTTGGTTTGGATGTCCGCAACCGATTATCAGAACTGGAATTTCCGGAATGCTTTTCTATTTAATTACGAGGGGGCGCCAGTAAAGGGGCTGCCGAAAAGCATCCGGGATTTTGCTCCCGCTACTGACCTGCCGACGCCGGTAACGATGGTAGTGGAGCCGATGATGACCACGTGTTGCGACCTGCCGTGTTCCTGCCGATTTACGGAATGCGACTATTATCAGGACTTTGGCGCGTACATGGCACAGGTTACCCTGGATGATCTTGCAATTACGTCATTTAAGGTGAACGGTATCGAGCAATTGGCTGCCGACGTTCAATTTGGCATTATAAGTGTTGTTCAAATATCGGGCAGGCAGTTTGTAACGAATCTGGTCGATGCGCTGAACGGCATCGGGTTGGACTACTTTTTTTTCAAGGCCTCCACAAAAATCTATTCCGGAAAGGACGACTTGAGATTTTTCAAAATCAAACGCCCGTCGTGTTGGTCATTCGAGATCATAATTTCAGATTCAGGCGGGGAAGTGTACAGATACCGGGATTATGACCTGCATCAGCAGTGGTTTGATGCCACGTGGACAGCGTTCGGATACGGCGGCGATCCGATAGACGAACCGCAGGATTGTGTAACAACCGTTGAATATTAACCATGACACCCAAACAATTCAGGCAAAAAGAACAGGAAAACGTGCCGGTTTATACGCCGGTTATACTGGATATGTCCCTTGTGATTGAACTTCGAAAAGAGAGAGGGGTAAAGCGCTTCGACGAATTTCCGGAAAATACAAAGGCAATTTATCTGAATGTGGCAAAATGCTTTCCCGGTGTTCAGGTATGGGCGTGCGGTAGTCGGGTTCGGGGGGATTACAAAAGTTGGAAGGATAATTTTTTTGAATGGTTAGCCCGTTCGGCGGCGGGAATGAAAGACAAGCGGTATAGCGACTTTGATTTTTGGACAACCGGAACACCTGTCTGCGAACTGCCGAAAAACACAGATCATGTCCGGGGTCGCGTTCCTGAAAACGAAAAAATACCGATACCTATTTATGTGGAATTGGGCACTACTCCCTGAATCAGAACACGGCGCGGCCATTGAGCATATAGAGGCGCGGCGGTGGCGCGAAGTGGCGAAACTATGCGAAAAATACGAGGTAAGCCGGTTTTGTTGCTGCAATATTGAGGGCTTGCAGGCATGGGCAAAATGGTCGGTTGAAAAAGGAATATTAAAAAATGGCAACACAGATGGCACGGCAATGGCTGACAATGCAGGTAGAGACGAAAATACAACTATCTGAAAAGCCGCCTGCTATTGCGGTATGGGGTATTGTCCTGGAATTGCCGGTAGACGTGTTGGAAATTCTGAAAGAGCAATCAGCGGTGTATGAGTATTCGGGGCATTGGTGGTTTGATTATAAAAACGACAAAACAACGGTATGCGTACCTATCAAAATAAAGGAATGAAACTTTGCGAACATCATCAAATGGTGTGTTTTGACAAATACCATCTTTCAGACATTCCGGTTGAGTTTCCGATAGAAGAGTCGGAGTGTATAGAATGTTTAGAGTATTTAAATGCAAAGCGACTGTTGGGCGTTCAAAACGAGATTGAAAGGCAAGGTTTTTTTATGAACGTTATGCTATCCAGCGTTGAAGCGCATTTAAAAGAGCGTGTGACAGGGTTTTTATTGTCAAAAAATTAAGGAGGAATGAGCAAAACGATTACAAACGGAAACCATGCTCAGTTTGAACGCCGGTCTTTGCAACTTGCAAAGGTGTTCAATATCAACGCGGAAACATTTGAGGCTCTGCCGGATCAGTTTCAGGAATTTTGCACGTATGTGGGTTATGTCCGGGTCTGTTCCTTGCTCGTTATTTCCGATCTTCAAAAAGGAAGAAGTGAACGGGAGTTGGCGCGGCGATACGGGCTAAGCCGGGATCAGATACGGGTGATAAAAGAAAATAGCCGCCTTTGCAGGCGCGATTAAGAAGTGTAGTTTTCTTTTTTCGGGGCTTCGGGCGGTAACGTTCGGGGCCTTTTTTGTTAATGGTAAAAATAATTTGAAAATAATTAGGTAAAACTATTGACAAAACCAAAAATGGTTGTATCTTTACAGCATCAAATAACGAAAAAAGCAAAAAAGATGACTACTCACGCAGCAACAGCAAAAGCAATCCGCCAGGAACTTAAATCAATCTTCCCTACCGTAAAATTTAGCATTACATCCGAATCGTTTTCAATGGGAAATGCGGTTAGAATCCGCTGGGAAGACGGCGCAACCGTTGAACAGATTGACTCAATCGTAAAAAAATACCAATACGGTTCGTTCAACGGCATGGAAGACCTTTACGAAATTGACAACAATAACGACGATATTCCGCAAGTAAAGTACGTTCAAACGAGCCGCGATTTTTCAGAGACCCGCAAGCGCGAAACAGCGGCAGAATTAGGGATTAACTTTGATACTGAGTACAACGACCTGCACGAAAGCGGCGACCACAACTACATGCGCATCCGGTCAAAAATGTGGCATATTGATTACACGAACACGATAATCGAAGTTCCGAAGGAAGTAACGCCGGTTATTGTAAAGGAAAAAGAAAAAACGTTTATAACGGTCACTTTCCCGGACGTGAACAAGCAAAACAGCCTTTTGGAAAACTTCGAATCAATGGTAATGTACGGAACGAATGAAGTTAAGTGCTTTGTTCAAAAAACGATAGAACTTGATGAAGTTGCTTTTGAAGAAGTTTCAAACTCACTCCTTGAAAACCGGGCTGAAATGTGGGAGCAGATCGGCGGCGCTTGGTCGGACGCTCCGGAACTGGAACACGTGGAGTACATTCAAATGTGCAACAGCAAAGAGTTAACCGCCATTTTCCGGGCAACCTGTTATACGCCGGTTGTTGAAGTGGTAGAAAGTTTTGGAGGTGCAAGCGGTCGCAGGTTTTATGTCAATACAGAGGGCTACGATTATGCCCGATATGTCGGAGTGATAACGAACAAAAACCGGAAAGAAGATTGAAATTTCAAAGCTCCCAAAAACCTAAATTATACTTTCACTTTCAAAAGCAAAAGCAAAAGCAATGAAACCATACACGAATAAGACAGACCGGGTTGACCCTCGTAAATGCCTTTATTCTGCAATCAAAAAAGGCAAAAAGGCAGCGAAAAAAGCCGCTCGCCGCGAACTTAAAAAAGCGCAATGAAAAACAAAACCGAAAAACGCGGCGGACTTCGCCCGTCCAATCCAGGCGGCCGACCCAAAAAAGCAGCAAAGCGGGAAACCGTTTCTGTTTGCCTTGACCCGGATAATTTGGAGTACAGGAAACAAGTCGGGCGCGGGTGGAATGACTTGGTTAACTGGATGGTCGAAGGATACCGTACCGGGAAGCCGTTTGAAGAATGGGAAATGTTTAAATAATAACTCCAAGTTTCACGGGCGGCAGCGATTAGCGGTGTTTGGCGGGAAACATTAGTTAGGCTTTTTTTCGTTTTTGATATTGCCCGTTTTCGAAAGGAGACGGGCTTTTTTATTTTGGGGGTTTTTGCCCCCCACAAAGCCGCCTAACCGTACATTTTAAGAGCGTGTTGGCCGCACTTTTGCACCATGCCCGACAGCATGGACAGCAAATTGAATATTCAGTTACCCGACGCGGCAGTACAAAAACTGCTTTCTTTTGATGCGCTCTGCATCGAAGCGGGTGCGGGTCTTCGCCTGCTTAACGCATATCTTCACGAACTTTCTTTGGTTTCTTCCGGTGTTCCGTATTCGGAACTTGGCATCGGCGAACGGCGCAGGGCGTCTGCGGCGGTCACGGTATTCATGCCCGACGCAAGCGGCGAACTTACAACCGTTTCACAAGACAAGGGACTTCTTTCAAATCCGGGTCTGACAAAGCCACAAAGCATTGCAGTTTTGAAACTGTCCGGCGCTATGACGTCGCAGGATGATATTTCTTCATACGGGGTTTCGTCGCTGGAACGCCAATTGCGGGCCGCATATTCGAATGAAAATATCGGGGCCGTAATTCTGGAAACGAATTCGCCCGGTGGCGAGGTGACGGCTATGCAAATGCTGGTCGGAGCAATCGAAGACCGAAACAAACCTGTTTTAGGTTTCGGGCACTTCGCAGCATCGGCGGCATACGGCGCACTTGCCGCCACCGATGAAATTATAGCATCGAACCGGATGGCCCAATTCGGCAGCGTCGGGGCGGTGATAACCCTCGACAAGTCTTTCCTGGAATACTACGCTGAAAATTTCCTTTCATTTTACGGGGAAGACGCGCCGAACAAAAACGCCGAATGGCGGGCCGCACTGGAGGGCAACTTCGGGCCGATTCAGGAAAGCGCAAACCGCGCAACCCGCGATTTTCAGGCACAAGTATCCAAACAGCGGGCAATATCTGGCGGAGAGGCCTACCAAAAACACACGCTCAGCGGCGCAATGTTCGACGCAGTAGATGCGAAACGTCGCGGCCTTGTGGATGGAATTGGAACAATGAACTACGCAATAAGCCGGGCAATGGCCTGGATGCAAAAAGGCAAAAAGAAAAAAGCCGCGTAAAGCGGTAAAAAAAGAATCGATATGAAAATCTGGAATGCAAGTGCATCGAAATTCTATTCCGAAACCATGAACGCCCTGGCGGGCTTCTTCGGCCTGAATGCAGAGGACACCACCGAGGCGGAATTGCACCAACATCTGACCGAAGCCGGAACGCTGGAAAACATACGGGCCGCCGCAGTGGCAGATGCGAACGCAGCAGTGCAGACGCAAATGGCTGACTTTCAAACGCAACTTTCCGACCTGCAAGCACAACTTGCTACCCTGCAAACCGACGCTGAAAGCAAAGGCGAAAAGGTAACGGAACTGGAAAACGATCTTTCTGCCGTCCGAACCCAATTATCCGAAAAGGACACCGAAATCGAAAAGCAAATCGGCCAGATCAAAACCTTATCCGGAACGGTCGCATCGCTTCAGGCGGGTAAACCCATCGACAAAGTAACGCCGCCGGATGAAAGCAAACCCGTCGAACAGGCGCAATCAACGACCGCCGGTCGCGTGGTTTCCATGAAGGAAATCGAAGCAGCAATGAACTAAACCCCGAATTTCCGGGAAAGAACAATAAACAAACACTTACGGCAATATGAGAACCGTACAAGGAGGCGCTTGGGGCTTGGATCAGCCGATGGACGCCATTACCGTTGATACCGTCGGGATGAACAATTATATTAAGGTTCGTACCGGCGCATGGCTGCACATCTTCAACAAGGCGGCTGTGATTGAGGGCGATGTCACGAACGACACGCTTGGCCTGTATTCCCGCCTGTTGGTGGATGGAGAAGGCAAAGCGAAGTTCGGCGCAATCTCTACCCCGAAACACGTCTTTCGTCCACGCCAAAACGGCTGTGTTTGGGCGCCGAACGGAAAAATTCGTATCGGCCTGACCGAATTCGACACCTGCCCTATCGAGTACCAGGGCGAGCAGTGCCCGGATGCATTCTGGAATTCCTGTTTCGAATCGCTGTTTACGGAAGGCCGTGGAGTTCGTGACCTCGAAAGCGGAGCAATCGCGCAAGTTGTTGTTTCTGCCCTCCGGCAGTTGGCAATAGGCATGGGTAATTCCTTCTTTGAATTGTACAACTTCGCCAAGCACCCGGACATTACCACTGCCGACACAAACGGCACGTTCCTGGTGGATGATGAACAGTGGGACGATTACTACGCGCAGATGGTCGGCAGCGATGCCCGTCCGGTAAACTGTGCAGGTATGGTAACAATCCTGGACGAACTTGCCGACGAAGGCGAAAGCGGGTACAACATCACTATTCCGGGCACCGACCTTGATGCCGACAACAATTACACCGGCGACGTGATTGCTCTTTTCAATCAGATGGTTGGTTCAGCCAAGTCGGAATTGAAAACGATGGCTCGTCGCGGTGTTGGCAACGGCGCAGCCCGCCGCTACCCGATCATGCTCGTTACCGACAACATCTACCGGGCATATCAGGACTACCTGATTACCACGTTCCCGCAAATTCCCGGTATCCTGCAATACGTTTTGCGCGGAGCCGATCCGGCAGTTTCCACAATGCCCGGCGTTCTGGACTGGAACGGTATCCCGGTCGTTAGTTGGGACGCCATTACAGCATTCGACGAAGTAGTGGGCACGAATTCCACAAAAATCTGCCTTGTCGCTCCCGGAACATTCGGCGTCGCATCCGACGTGCGCAATCTTCGCCAATACGAGGGTATGGGCCTGCGGATGGTTCAAAAACTGGACCCGCCCGACAACGGAAAAATTTACATGGACACGACGCTACGATGGGGCGCGGCACTGGCAGACAAAGACTATGCCGTGTATGGCCGGGCATAAGTAGCAACCATTTTTCACCGATAAAAAACAGACTTAAAAATGGCTTGCGCATTAACAGCACTTAACAGCACTACCGGCTGCCCGGATAATACCGGCGGCTTGCAGTACTCTTACTATACACTGCTCGCAAATATTGCGTCAGTGACGGCAACGAACAACCTCATCACGGCAATCACCATGTCCGGCGCGACGGATTGGGAAAAACTTGAATACGACAAAAACGATACGTCGTACTTCAACCAGCCCGGCGCACGATTCAACGACATCGGCGTTTTATCTTACCCGGCGGAAGCCCTGTTGCAGTTCGGCGGATTCAACGCGGCTTACAGCCTGGCAGCGGATTCCACCGGCGAATGTTGCAACCTGGTTTTCATCCACGTCCTAACCAATGGACAGCGGGTAGTGCAGGGCATCGAACTGGATGCCGCAGCAACCGGCGGCTTTACGGGATCGAAAATCCGGGACACAAAGGTAACGCCGACGCAAAACACCAACACGGCAGCCGAGGAGGCGTTTTTGCAGTACCTCATTCGGGGCACGACAAAAAAACTCGCGCCGTTCACCGACCTGACCGACGCGGAAATTGAAGCACTTTAAAAACCGACCATAATGCCATACCGGATTAAAAAAGCATTCTTAAAATACCCTTACCTGCACACCGCCGTTGACGGCAAGAAAGTCGCTCTTGTGGCGGCGTATACCTACACGACACGGGAAACGCCAACACGCCCTCCCGTTTCGGTATCCGTCCCGATGGCAACACAAGCGCAGTTGAAGGCGATTTTTGATCGCGGTGATCCGGCGGTGGAAAAGTATGAAGAAGAAAAAACGGTTTCTACGGCAAAGGCAAAAACGCCTGACGCCGACGCGGTAACGCAACAAAAAGAAGATGAGCCTGAATAACGGAAACGGATGCTGTGACGAATCGCCCACACGGGTAGAAACACCGTTTTCTGAATTGAGGCGTGGAAGGAAGACAAAAGGGCTGAAACTTTTTGAACTGGAAAACCCGATTCCGACAGAAATAACGGATTCGGATGAAATTCAAAAGGTGTTTTCAGAGTTTCGCCTGGTTCCGTTTGCAACACGGGAGAAAAAAACCGGGCACGCTCTTTTGAATTGGTATCTGATGCTCGCGCAGTTGTCGCCGATGAATGCAGCGTGTATCGAAAAGGTAAAAAAATATGTAGTCGGATCGAAAGCCATTATTGAACGGGCGGAAGATTCTGACTTTGAAACGGGCGAAGATCGGGGGCAGGTAAGTGCGGCAGAATCGGTAAAATACCGGGACACGCTCAACGAGATTGTAAAATTTCAGGGCGGGATTCGGAAGTTTCACCAAAACCTGCAATGGAGTTATGATGCCACTGGAAACGCTTATGTCGAAGCAAGTTATTCGGAGATAAACGGAGAGTTCCGGTTTGATCTGAAATACAGGAAAACAAGTGAAGTTCTTTATAAGGTTACAAAACCGGGCGAAATTCGGGTAGCTGCGGTAAGTCCTATTTGGACGTACGACTACCTGAAAAAGAATCCGCCCGCATTGATTCCGGTATCCGATCTTGACCGAAATGATACGGTATGGACGCGGGACGAAAACGGGGTTTTCAGAACCATTTTCCACCTGAAGGCCGGGCAAAATGCTTGGTACGGAAGACCGGAAAGCGAAGGCGCCGACCTGTACAAATATCGGGAGGTTCAGGATAGTGTCTATGTTATCCGGCAGTCGGCAGGCAATTTTGTCGGGCAGTTGATTATCGAAGTAGAGGACGACGACCCGACGAATAACCCGGCAATAAATGATGAAGATGCACAGCGGGCCGGTTTTGATTCTTTCGTTGAACGAATGGAGGAAAACTACACGAACAAAGGGGATGACCCCTCCAGCGTGATTGTAACAAGTCGACCGGCAGGCGGAAGGCCGATGTTTGTGTTTCAGGTGAAGCCGAATACAAACGAGAATTGGTACAAAGTAACCGGTGAAATGAACGAACAACGGATTTTGCGGGCACATGGGTTAACGCTTAGGTTTATGGGCTTTGATGCGTCGACCGGGTTTTCCTCCGATACTTTCATAGCCGATTATGTTATGAATGTTGAGCCGGTGCTGAATGAAAAAAGAAATACGCTGATGGGGTTTACAAACAAAATTCTGACAGCAATATGGAAAATAACGGGCCGGATGGAGATGAATGCGTTTTCGCTGACCTTCAAAAGTCCGATTGCATCGCAGATAGAGCAGTTTAAAACAATACAAAATGGCGCTCCAAACCCTGATAACATCGGCAGAAGTAGTGCGGGATAGCCCTGCCGGAAACGGGTTTCCGACCGATATTATCTGTAAGGAGATCGCCAATATTGAGCCGGACTTTGGGTTTGAATGTCTGGGTGAAGTTCTTTACGAATGGCTGTTTGATAACGCGGTTTCAGTCCCGGATGCCACCGAATGGATACAGGACAGCGAATATGCCGACGGGGACTATGTGGTAAGAAACGGCTGCCTGTTTGAGAGCCTTATCGGATGCAACAGGAATGACCCTTTAGACGATCCGGATGGCACATGGGTGGCATTCAAACGGTTCGGGGAAAACGATTGTGCGAATGAATTTTGGGAAAACCACTTACGCCCGGTTTTGGCCCTGAAAGTATATGCCGCTTCTCTGAATTACGCAACGCGGCAAACGGGGGCAAATGGGTTAACGGTTCTTTCCGGAACTTCGGAGTTTGGCGGGCAGGGATTCAGGTCGGCAAGCAAAAATGAATTAAGCGACTACAAAACCGACCTGTTGGCAGACATTGATCGAAGGACGCGGAACATGATGAGATGGGCAAAAAAAACAGTGGATGAAAATACGACGTGTACCGTACCTCTTTCTGAAATGTTGAACTGCAACGGATTTTGCAAACCACAAACAAACAGCGTTCGCAGATGGGGCTTTCGGAAATAAAAAACAGGGCGCTTCGCCTGATAGCCGAAAAGGCAATAGTGAAGGAAACGGTAAGCGACAACGAGGCAGACAAAAGGTTTTCGGTTTGCCTTAAATGCGAAAAGCGAAACGCAGAGGAAAACACTTGCACGGTTTGCGGCTGTTTCCTGGATTTAAAAACGGGTTCAAAAGTGAATCTGAACGCAAAGAAACTTCGAAACGAAATCACACACTGCCCTTTGGGCCGGTGGAATGATAAAGAAATTGCAAACGTCTATCGGGAGATGGACGGAAAAGAATTGTTAACTTAAAGACAAGACCCGCTATGTACAAGGCGATAAAAAATTACAAAGACCAGAACGCCGATAACCTGGTGAAGTTGAACACGGCAGACACCGGATGCTGCGGGGATTCCACCACTCCCTGCCAATACGATGTTATTATCCCGACGGCAAACGCGGTGAATAACATAATTTTCAAGCAAGCCGACGGAACCAGTGTCACCCGGACTTTTTCACCCGCCGTCACCGGCGCGGCAAACGTGGTTGCTGCTATCAAGGCAAATATCCTCGTTTCAGACGGTTTCGAAACGGGCAGCGACATTATCCCGACCGTGACCTCAACCACTTCCGGCACCAACACCATTTACCACATCACCGGCGACCTGGTTGTTACTTCGATGCTGCACAATACGTCGACCACCGTAACGGCAACCGCCCGGTGTGATGCGAAGAATATGTGTACCTATTTCTACGCATGGCCGGGTGATGCTTCTACGACGACATTCACCATTGGCGGCGTTGACGCGACTTTGGGAGCGCTCACACTTGCCGGCAGCACGGCAGCACAGGTAATAACGGCGATTCTCGCGCTGGCAAACTGGCCGACGAACGCTTACCTGAACGTCGTAGAAACGGCCTCCGCCTTCGAAATCACCATCACCGCTGCACACGATGCAGCGCCGGTGCTTGACGGGGAAGACTTCGCGCAGTCCGATTGCCGCCCGATGTTCGAGGCGTAAGACAAAAAATCTTCATTTCGTTTTGTAGAAGCCTGCCCAGGTAAAAGCGGGCAGGCTTTTTGAATAAAAACGCAGCATGGCAGTAGTCGACCTGAAACCGGCGGAAGTAAAGATTATCGGGTTTTACAAATCTGATACATTCAACCGGACAATTTCTTTCGTGCCGTCCGGGAGTTTCGACTTTACCGGGGCGTCCGGCAATTGCCAATTGGTGAACAAGTCGACTAATGCACTTGTGCAGGAATTCACTACCGGCAACGGCGGGCTTACATTCCCGACGGCGGATGATGTTTTATTATTTGCACTGGATACGGATACGGCGCTTTGGCCGGTATGTTCACTGGTCGGCGATATTCAGGTGGAGTTTTCAGACGGTACGATCAGGACGCTTGTGAAACTGGAAATAATAGTCGAAAAACCCGTAACGCCCATATAATGCCGGACATAACAGTAAATGTGGTAACGGCGGAGGTAACGGTAAATACCGCTCCGGTAGATTGCACGGTGAACGGCGCGCCTGTAGAAGTAGAAATAAATTGTTGCGGGGGAGGTGTTTTGGGTGTACCTCAAACCGGAGATGTGGGCGATGTGCTGACAAAAACCGGCACAGCAGCAACGGACTACGAGTTTTTGCCACCCGGTAGCGGGGCTAATTTCGAGACATACCCGGCAGGTCAAAATCTGAGTTCTGGCCGGGTGGTGATTATCGACGGGCTTTCGGCGTGGTATTTCCAGAACACCGACGCAACACACGCGGGCAGAGCATACGGGGTAACAAAGACAAGTGCCACAACGGGTAACGATGTGACGATCCAGGTGCAGGGCGTGATTCAGGATGCGGCTTTCAGTTTCACGGCGGATCGCATCGTGTGGGTAGGATCAGACGGGGAAATTTTCGACACGCAGCCCGTGACCGGGGTTTTGGTTCAAAAGGCTGGCGTTGCCGCTGAAGACAAAAAAATGATGATTGATTTTTCCGTTCAAATTAAATTAAATTAAAGATATGGCAGAGGTTAAGCCACTAAAACGCGGTGCGACCGGATTCGAAGAAATCCCGGCTACCGACACGATCCCCGTTGCAAACGTCCCGTCTATTACCGCTTCGAAAGTTTCCGACTTCGACGAAGCGGCACAGGATGCGGTTGGCGGAATTCTTACAGATTCATCCCGGATTGACTTCACGTATACGGACGGAGGCCCATCCATTACGGCGGACATTGTTGCCGGGTCTATCGGGCCGACACAACTGGAGGCAACCGCTGTAACGCCGGGAAGTTACACAAATACAAACCTGACGGTCGATGCGGACGGGCGTATTACGGCGGCATCAAACGGCAGCAGCGGATCAGAAACGTACACTGCGGGAGAGGCGCTGAGCGCAAACGATCTGGTATATGTAAGCGCATCCGGCACGGTAATGAAGGCGGACGCAAACGCAGTAGCAAAGGCGGCTGTCGGGTTTGTCCCGTCCGCGATCAGCAATGGCGCTACTGGTACCGTCATTTTCACAGATGGGAAAATGACTACTACGGGCCTGACGTCGGGCGTTTTGTACTTTCTTTCGAATACCACAACCGGCGCGTTTGCCGCATTCGGATCGCTCACGTACGGCAGTGCCGATGTGCAGCAATGCGTGGGGATTGCAGAAAGCACTACCGTCCTTCGTTTTCACGCCGGGCCGACCATTCTGATAGCATAATGGCAAAGCCGTTACGCAGAGACGCAACCGGATTTGCAGAATTCGGCCCTACCGATACGTTCCCCGCAACGTCGCTGCCGGCACGTGTGACCATATCGCCATCTCAAATTACGGGCGACCAAGATGATTATGCTCCTACGGGGTGGTCGACGGCTGACGTTGTGCGTTTAAATTTCGATACCGGGGGGCGGGCAATTACAAGTTTTGCTGCATGGACAAACGGGCGGCCAAAGACACTGTTGAACATATCCGGAAACTATGGGTATCTGCCTTGCGAGCATCCGGACGGAACAGCGGCAAATCGGGTGATGGGAACATACGACCATATTATTGCCCCTTACGGGGCGGCGGTGATTGAATATGACAGCACATCGAGTAGGGTTCGGGTTCTGAACAACTCGTTTAACCCGGCAGCGCCCGGAATAGGAAATTTGCGCGGGCACTTCTACCACCAAAGCGTCGGAAGTATCACGGCGGCGGACTGGGGGAATATCGGGTTTGTTGCTACCGGAACGGGATCGGCGCTTTCAGCCGCTGCGGCGACATCCGCGCTACCGGCAACATGGGAGATACAGACGGGAACGACGACGACGGGTTCAACGAATATTTATTTTTCGAAGAATATCCTGAACCCGGCGTTTTACGGTGCTTCGCACATTATTTTTTCGTGCAATATGTATTTGCCAACACTGTCAGATGGTACGGATACATATACGTTTTCTTTCGGAATTGTCCCGTCCCCAAACAGTGCCACACTTGACGTAAATAACAACGTCGTAATAAAATACTCGCATGGGCTTAATTCGGGCAAGTTTTTAGGCGTGGTCAGGAGCAATGCGGGCGCGGAAAGCACTGTGGATTTGGGCGTAACAGTTGCGGCAAACACGCTATACTCGCTCACGGTTTGTTTTGACAAGGCAATCAGCGAAGCACGATTTTACGTCGATGGCGTAATGGCCGGACGTGTAACGGGTTCGATGCCAACAGGAACGGCAGTAGGAGAACGGGCGATTGTAATAAAAAGCGCAGGAACTACGGAGCGGGTTGCGCGGCTAACCGGCCTAACATTTTCGACGATATATTGAAAAATGGCAGAGGCAAAATTAACGAAACGAGCG
>WBZX01002056.1_pt1 | contig 14222 bp, 11 predicted proteins | sample 5204211 | NCBI WGS metagenome assembly WBZX01 (sample SAMN12344362, study PRJNA552823) | activated sludge metagenome | biome: Activated sludge suspended growth; feature: Nitrification reactor; material: Wastewater; isolation source: activated sludge from nitrification reactor of wastewater...
CGGAGGAGGCCCGCGGCAGCGCCTTGGGGTGGAGGCTGGCCCCCAAAGGGTTTTGGGGTGGTCGTGTTTCCCCCGGCGTGGCTATCCTGCTCGGCGTGAGGTGCGCGCGCTCTCTGTCGGGGATCGCCGTCGCTGTCGCCCTCGGCTGCGGGCCCGGGATCGGGGCGCGATCGCACGCTCCCAAGGACGAGACGGCGCGGCTCCAGGAGAAGCTCTCGTTCGTGCAGGCCGCCGCGTGCCTGAGCGCGGCCGAAGAGAAGGAGTGCGATCCGGCCCTCGCCGCGACGTTCCGCTCGGCCGGCACCACGCGCAGCGCCGAGCCGCCGAATGGCTCCCTCTGGTGCGAAGGCGGGCGGCCGCACGTGCGCGTGGCGGGTGGGCCGGAGGCCGTCGATGGGGCGTTCGGACAGGTGGTCTGGGAGGCGATCTGGCGCGTCCTGAAGGCCACCGGATCGTGCGCCTCCGCCTACGGCGCCCCGCTCTCCGTCACCCGCAACGGGAAGCCGCAGGCCTGCGAGGACCCGCGCTTCGACATGCACGCTCTGCTCGACATGGCGGTCTTTCTGGCGAAGAAGGGGCCGCCCGCGAGGCCCCCGAAGCCGGTCAAGGACACCTGCGCGATCGACCCGACCCGCTGCATCGACACGCGCACGATGTGCCCTCTCTTCCTGGGCGATCCGTGGAACGGGGTCACCTCCGGGGCGGCCGCGGAGGGGGGCGACGGGGGCGCCGCCGCGGGCGACACCCCTGCTCCCGAGGACCTCGCGGAGCGACCGCAGAGGCCCTCTCAGGGGGAGGTCACGAGGGCGCTGAATACGGTGCTCGACAAGGCCCGACGGTGCCTGAGGCCCGGCGGCGATCCGGCCCGCGTGGCCATCGTGTTCCAGTCCGATGGATCGGTCCAGCGGGTGGACGTGAAGAGCGCGGGAGGAGCCTCGCCCGGCTGTATTCAACGCACGCTCGGGAACGCGCGCGTCTACCGCTTCCTGGAGCCGACCTTCGAGGTCGGCCTGACGTTCCGCGCCCACGACTGACAGGGCTCCGCCGGAGAGGGTGGCGCCGGGGCGCGATCTCGGTAGCATCGGCGCCATGGCCTTCACCACCCGTGTCCCAGGCGCCGTCTTCACCGAACGCGAGCACGTCGTGCCGCTCGATCACGCGCGCCCCGACGGCCCGAAGATCACGGTGTTCACGCGCGAGGTCGCGGATCCCGGCGGCCTGGATCGGCCGTACCTCGTGTTCCTCCAGGGCGGCCCGGGGTTCGAGGCAGCGCGGCCGACGAGCCCGCCCTCGGGGTGGATGGCGCGCGCCCTCAAGGACTTTCGCGTCCTCCTCCTCGATCAGCGCGGCACCGGGCGCTCCACGCCTGTCGGGATGGCGATCCCCGGCGCGACCCCCGCGGAGCAGGCCGAGTACCTCACCCACTTTCGCGCCGACGCGATCGTCCGGGACGCCGAGCTGATCCGGCGCGAGCTCGGCGTGGAGCGGTGGAGTCTCCTCGGCCAGAGCTTCGGCGGCTTCACCTCGATGACCTATCTGTCGATCGCGCCCGAGGGGCTCCGCGAGGCCCTCCTGACAGGCGGTCTCTCGCCGATCGGCCGCCCCGTGGACGACATCTACGCGGCCACGTACGCGAAGCTCCTGGAGCGCAACGATCGCTATTTCGAGCGGTACCCGGAGGATCGCGCGCGCGTCGAGCGCATCCACGAGCGCCTCGCGAAGGAGGAGTTTCTGCTCGAGACGGGGGAGCGCCTCACCGTGCGCCGGTTCCGCCAGCTCGGGCTCTGGCTCGGCGACAGCGCCGGGTGGGAGCTGCTCCACCATGTGCTGGAGCTCCCGATGGATTCGCTCGCGTTTCGCTACGATGTCGAGGGAGCCGTGAAGTTCACGCGCAACCCGATCTACGCCACGCTCCACGAGTCCTCGTATGCCGACGGCGTGGCGACGCGCTGGTCGGCCGAGCGGCTCCTCCCGGCTCGGGTGAAGGACGGCGTCGCTTTCACCGCCGAGCACGTCTATCCGTGGATGTTCGAGGACTACAGGGCTCTCCAGCCCCACGCGGCCGCCGCGGAGATCCTCGCGCAGCACACGTGGCCGCGCCTCTACGACGCCGCGCGGCTCGCCCGGAACGAGGTCCCCGTGGCCGCGACGATCTACGTCGACGATCTCTACGTGGATCGCGCCTTCGCCGAGGAGACGGCCGCGCAGATCAAGGGCCTGCGCCCCTGGATCACCAACGAGTACGTCCACAACGCCCTCCGCGCCGACGGCGCCCGCGTGCTCGATCGGCTCCTCGACATGGCGAGAGGCCGAGCCTGACCCAGACCATCCCCTGACCTCTCGCCTCGGTCCGCCCTCGCGGCGGATCACGGAGCGCCCCTGATTTGCCCCCGCGCGGGGCGCAGCTCCCCCGCCCGAGGCCCCAGCGCGCGCCTCCGACTCGCCCCCAGACTGCCACTTTCGAGACTGTCACTTTCGAGACTGCCACGCTCCCGCGCGGCGCGGTCGTCCCCGCGACCGAGCCGAAAGATCGCAGGGGGGCGCAGGAGAGCGTTGGAACCGGGGACGCCCGTGGTACGGTCGCACGATGGAGGGAAGCTTCCTCACCAACGTCGTCATGCCCCTCGCGCTGGGCGTGATCATGCTCGGGCTCGGGCTCGGGCTCACCGTCGCCGACTTTCGCCGCATCGTCGTGATGCCGCGGCCGGTGGTGATCGGCCTGTTCTGCCAGACGATCCTGCTGCCGCTCGTCGGCTTCGGGATCGTGCGGGCGTTCGGGCTGCCGCCGGAGCTCGGCGTGGGGCTGATGCTCCTCGCGGCCGCCCCCGGGGGCGCGAGCGCGAACGTGTTCAGCCACCTCGCGCACGGCGACGTCGCGCTCAACATCACGCTGACGGCGACGAACAGCATCCTGTCGCTCGTGAGCCTCCCGCTCATCGTCGGGCTCAGCCTGCGCACCCTCATGGGCGAGGGAAGGGACATCCCGCTCCCGCTCGACAAGGTGATCCAGACGTTCGCCGTCGTGCTGATCCCCGTGGCCATCGGCATGGCGGTGCGCGCGCGAAAGCCTGCGTTCGCCGAGCGGATGAGCAAGCCTCTCCGGACCGCGGCGTTCGTGTTCCTGCTCATCGTGATCGGCGGCGCCCTCGCGAAGGACGGGAGCAAGGTGATCCCGGCGTTCAAGCTCGTCGGCGTGCCGGCGCTCGTGTTCAACCTGGTGAGCCTCGGCGTCGGCTACCTCGTGCCGCGGGCGTTCCGCCTCCCGAAGAAACAGGCGATCGCGATCGGGATGGAGATTGGCATTCACAATGGCACGCTCGCCATCGCCGTGGCGACGGGCGTCCTCCAGAATCCGACGATGGCGCTGCCGCCGGCCATCTACTCGCTCATCATGTTCTTCACGGCCGCGGCCTTCGGCTTCGCGATGGGGCGACGCGTGGAAGAAGAAGAAGCGCGCCCCGCCGCCGCGGAGAGCTGAGCCGGCGCGGGATCGCTCGCGAGGCCGCGGAGCCCTGCAAACGCGGCCCTTCGATGCGCCCGCCGTACTGCTCCGCGCGGATTGCGGTAATGTGCTCGGCGACGTGCGCACAGCCCTCTTTTCTCCGATGCTTTCCCCCACGCTCCCGCTCCGCAGGCTCGGTCCGATCGGCGGGGCGCTGCTCGCGCTCTCCGCTTGCTCGGCGCCCCAGAGCAACACCAAGGAGCTCGGCGCGATGCCGGAGGTGGTCACCACGGCGCAGCCGGAGTGGATCCCGTGGGCGATCCGCGCCGGGAAACCCGCCTCCGCAGACCCGCGCGAGAAGCACCTGGCGGACCTGCGGCAGCTCACGTTCGGCGGCGACAACGCGGAGGCGTACTGGTCGCCGGACGGCAAGAAGCTCATCTTCCAGGCCACGCCGAAGGGGGCCGGCTGCGATCAGATCTACGCGATGGATCTCGGCTCCGGCGAGGTGAAGCAGCTGTCGACCGGCGGCGGGAAGACGACGTGCAGCTACTTCTTCCCCGACGCCAAGCACATCCTCTACTCGTCGACGCGCGCGCAGGGCGCCGCGTGCCCGCAGAAGCCGGATCGCTCGCACGGCTACGTGTGGGCGCTCGACGAGTTCGACGTCTACATCGGCGCGCCGGACGGCTCGGATCTCAAGCCCTTCCTCGCGGGGCCGGGGTACGACGCGGAGACGACGATCGCGCCGAACGGCTCGCGGCTCGTGTTCACGAGCACGCGCGACGGGGACCTCGAGCTGTACACGGCGAACATCGACGGCTCGCGCGTCGCCCGGATCACGAACGCGCCCGGGTACGACGGCGGGGCCTTCTTCTCGCCGGACTCGACGAAGCTCGTGTGGCGCGCGGCGCGGCCCGCGGGCGCGGAGCTGGACGAGTACAAGGCGCTCCTCGCGCAGAAGCTCGTGAAGCCGGGGCGGCTGGAGATCTGGGTGGGCGGCGCGGACGGGCAGAACGCGCGCGCGATCACGAACAACGGGCGCGCCAACTTCGCCCCTTCGTTCCTGCCGGACTCGCGCCGCGTCATCTTCGCCTCGAACCTGGACGCCTCGCCGCCCTCGACGGGGCGGCCCCCGAATTTCGATCTGTACGTGGTCGATCCGGACGGCCCCGCGACGGCGACGGGGGGGCCCGCGATCGAGCGGATCACGTTCTCCGAGGAGTTCGACAGCTTCCCGATGTTCTCCCCGGACGGGAAATACCTCGTGTTCACGTCGAACCGTCACGGCAGCGAGCCGGGCGAGACCAACGTCTTCGTCGCCCGGTGGATCGAATCGCCATGAGCTTCGCGCGGGGCTGCGCGTGCCTCTCCGCCGCCACGCTCTTCGCGGCGTGCAGCGGCGCCGAGGTGCCTCGCGGCCCGGCGGCCTCGTCGACGACGGCGGCCCCCGTCGCCGCGGCGCGCGCGCAGCCGCCGTACGAGTCGCCGGCGCGCTATGAGGTCCACCCCTACGCGCCCTCGTTCGCGGCCGACTGGCTGCGCCTCGCGGGCGGCGGCTGCCTGCTCGTCGACTCGGTCGGGCAGCGGTGGAGGACGCGGCCTCACCGCGACGACGCGGCGGAGCCGATCGTGGGCGGCGAGGGAGGCGATCCGAGCTTCCCCGAGGACCTGCCGGCGGAGTCGTCCGAGCGGACGTGGGCGCCCCCGGACAACTGCTCCGGCGACGGGCGCGCCGCGGTGGATCGCGCCCCGGAGGCGCTCGTCGAGCTGGTGCAGTGGCGGGGCACGTACGGGTTCGTCGGCGAGAGCGGCACCATCCACGTCTCCAGGACGCCGATCGGGCCGTTCGTGCGGCGGATCCCGCCTCCGGAGCCGCTCGTGCGGGTGCGGAGCACGGGGGGCGCCGTGCTGGCCGTCACGGGCACGGGGCGGCTCCTGCGGTACACGGACGAGGCAGGGTACCAGCGGGTCGATCTCGGCGACGTCCACGCGATGGACGTGGCCGTCGCGCCCGCCGGCCGAGCGCTGGTGCTGGCCGCGCCGGAGGCGCTGTTCACGACCGAGGACGCCGGCGTCACGTTCAAGCGCGCGGACGCCCCGAGCATCGGCGTCCAGCGCATCGCGTACTCGACGAACGGATCGTTCCTCGTCGAGGGGCTGTTCCGCTCGCTCGGGTGGGATCCGCGGGGAGAGCCGGCGCTCTCGCCGACCGCGGAGCGCATCGTGGAGCCGCAGCGGTACGTGGCCGTGCGCGCCGCTCGCACCGGGAGCGCCTCGTTCGTGACGTCGGGGCGCGCCGCGCTGGACGGCGATCGCTACTGGGAGGTGAGCGTCGGGGACTCCGGGGACTGGACGCTCTACCGCGGCAAGCTCGACGGGCCGCTCGCGCAGATCCCGCTGCGCGACGTGCCGGGGCGCGAGGAGACGAGCAACGTGCTGATCGCGGCGCGCGACAAGCACGTCGCGATCGCGCTGCTCCAGTGGACCGGCAACGGCACGCGGATGGACTTGCGCGTCAGCCACGACAGCGGCGCGACGTTCGGGCCGAGCACGTCGCTCGCCATGAGCGAGCTCTCCCCGATGGGGATGGCCGTCTCGCTGGAGGGGTCGGTGCTCCTCACCGGGACGTGCCTCGCGAAGCCCGCCGCGGACGTCGACGTCGACCCCACGGGGGAGCTCGCGCGGTGCGACGGAGGGCCCCTCTTGCTGCGGGCGGACGCGGCCCCGGCGCCTCCGCGATCGCCCGTCCTCGCCGGCCCTGCCCTCACGCCGGCCTACTCGCTGGACGGTCGCTCGGCGTACTTCCTCGTGAGCGCTCAGGGCGGTGACAACCTGGCGATGTACGTCTCGCACGACGGCGGCGCGTCCTTCGCGGAGCGCTCGCTCGACGTCGACACGGGCGACACGCGCGCGACCTTCGCGATCGCGAACGAGACAGCGCTCACGGTGTCCGAGAACGGCACCGTGGGGATGGTCCTCGAGGCCAGCGGGGACGTGAGCGGCGCCGTGTACGTGACCGCCGACGCGGACGGGAAGAACGTGCAGATCGGCGAGCTGCCGGAGGCCGGGGCGATCGCGGGCGGCTTCGGCGAGCGGGTGATCGCGATCACCCGCGTCGGCCGCGCGGATCTCGACGAGGCGCCGCTTTCCGAGTCGCTCGACGGCGGCAAGACATGGCACGACGCGCCCTCGCCGCGCACCCTGCGGGACAACTACTACCGCCGGGGCGACGTCGTTTGCAGCGCCGCGGGGTGCGTGATCGGCGACGATCTCACGCGCATCGGCTGGGGCGCGGGCCGGGACCTGTCGGTGCCCTTCGACCCCCCGAAGCCCGAGCCGCCGCCGAGCACGCTGCGCGCCACGATCGCGTGCGAGCCGCGCGCCGGCTCGAAGTGGACGCGCGTCGAGAACATCGCGGACGACGGGCTCTTCCCCGACGAGAGCGACGCCGCGCGCGGGACGTCCGCGTGGATGCGCACGACGGTGGACCCCGAGACGGGCGAGATCTCCGCGGTCGGCGCGAGCCTCCCGGAGGCGCCGGGCGGCGAGTCGCGCGTCGCCAGGAAGCGCCTCCTCGGCCCGATCCCCAGGGACGCGCGCTGGGCCCTCGCGATGCGCCCGCAGATCGAGGGCGTCTCGCTCGCGCGCGTGGCGCTCCCGGGCCCCAGGGAGCTGGAGAGCCGCGCCCCGTGGATCGGCCAGCGCGTGAAGAACCTGGAGGTCGCGTGGGAGAACCTCGAGGAGGGCTCCACCGGCCACGGGCAGATCCCGGACGCGGGCGCCTTCGATCCAACCTCGATCGCGCTCACGCGCGGCCGCTACGTGCAGCTCGTGATGGCCATGCTCTCGGTGTCGCCCAAGGGCATGTTCGTCCGCGGGCGGGGCGCGAACCGCGACACGTTCTTCGTCGACACGGCGGGCAAGGTCCGCTCGTTCCAGTTCCCCGAGTGGCCCCCGGAGCTCCTCGGCGGCAGCCGCCTGAGCGCGGGCGACGCGGTCAACGTGGACGGCACGTTCGTCGCCAACGCCGACGTTTACAGCTCGATCCCGACGGCGCCGGAGATCCTGTTCCTGATGCGTCCCCCCGCGCCGGACGCCAAGCCCGACGCCCCGTGGACGCCGTGGGCCACGCTGCTCGGCCCGGGCACCGACTACCCGCAACACCGCTTCTCCCGGACCGACTGGACCTACGACGGCCCCTACCTCGCCGTGTGGACGCTGCACACGGCGTCGGACACCGCCTACGCCGCCGCGTGGATGCGCCGTATCCAGGCCGACGGCACGCTCTCGGCGCCGCAGCGGGTCCCGACGCCGTACGACCTCGGGCGCACCCCGCGCGCCTGCACCGCCGCGGAGCACAAGACGCTCCCGCGGCTCCGGTTCGACCTGGATCGCTGGGGCCAGACGCAGTTCGTCGGCGTGCGCCACGCCGTCCTCGTCCACGAGGATGGCGGCCCCGGGGCCACCGCTCCGCCGCCGCCGATCACCGACTCCGAAGGCACCGACGATCCGCTCCCGCCGAGCGCGCTGGCCCGCCTCGCAAAGGCGAAGACGTCCGCCGAGCCGGCCCCGATCGGCGACGTCGCGATGCTCTCGAACGGCGTCGTCCTGCGCGGGCGCGGGACCGCCGCGTGCCTGGACGGGCTCGCCGCGAGCGATCCCTCGGACCGCACGACGGCGGCGCTCGTCGGCGGGGATCTCTCGTACGGCTGGTTCTTCCGCGTCGCGCCGGCGACCCTGCGTCCCGGCCCGAAGGGCAGCGTCGACGACGCGACGCAGAGGGCGCGCGCGCGGACCATCGAGGCGCGCCCGCTCGTGTGCCGCTACGCGCCGGACGCGCCGGTGCCCGCGCGCATCCTCGACGCCAACAACCGCTGAGAGCGGCGCCGCGGCGCGTGACGCGGCGGCCCGCGGCGCGCGCCGGAGCGCCCCCTCCCGCGCGCGTTTCGCTCGCGAAAAACCCTTCGCACCACAAACTTGCCCCGATCCTTGCGCAGCGCGACAAAACGAAACTACGCTACCCCTCTCGCGGAGGCGAAGATGCGCAAACCCAACCGATTGGACCTTCGTAAGACGCTCTTCATCCTCCCCAACCTCATCACCCTGTCGTCCGTGTTCTGCGGGTTCGACTCGCTGCGCATCTCGGCGTCGGCGCAGGGGGAAGAGGACTTCTACAAGGCCGCGCTCCTCATCGTCTTCGCGATGCTCTTCGACATGCTCGACGGCCGCGTCGCCCGCATGACCAAGACGCAGAGCGCCTTCGGCCTGCAGATCGACTCCCTCGCCGACGTCGTGTCGTTCGGCGCCGCGCCCGCGCTGCTCGTGTACGAGTGGACGCTCAAGCGCCTGGGCCTCACCGGCCTCATCGTGGCGTTCCTCTTCGTGGCGTGCGGCGCCGTGCGCCTCGCCCGGTTCAACGTCCTGTCGATGGGCGAGAACGGCAAGCCCACCAAGCCCTCCAAGTACATCGTCGGCCTGCCCATCCCCGGCGCCGCGGGCATCCTCGTCGCGATCATCGTCGCGAACCACGCCGTCGAGGGCGCGATCGGCCGCCCCGAGTACGCGTGGGGCATCCTCGCCGTGACGGCGCTGCTCTCGTTCTTCATGGTCTCGACGATCCGCTTCCGCTCCTTCAAGGAGGTGAAGCTCAACGTCCGGACGGTCCTCTTCGTCGCGTTCGCCATCGGATCGAGCGTGTTCATCTCGATGCGGATGAGCCCGGCGTTCGTGCTCGTGTGGCTCCTCGGCTTCTACATCCTGCTCGGCATCTTCGAGTCGCTGTGGCAGCTCCCGGGCCGCCTCATGCGCCGCAACGACCCCGACGCGCCCGTCCCGCCCGCCGCCGCGACCCCCGGAGAGACGCGGCCCTCCGCGCCGCCGGAGCCGCCCGCGGCCATCTGATGCTCGCTTGTTCGCCTCGCTCGTGACCGACCTCCAAACGCCACCAAATCCCGCTCGCTCTCCTCGCGCGGGTGGGGACGGCCCCCGCCGTCCCCGGTGACCGAGAAATGAAGAACCGGGTTTTTTTCCCCCAGGCCGCCCTCGACGAATGGATCGCACAGGACCGCGTGGACCTGCGCAACGACGAGCTCACGATCAAGAGCGAGAACCGGAAATACCGGATCATCGAGGCTGTCCGCATCCTCAGCGAGGTGACGGGCCTGCCCGACTCGAACGAGCTCGTCGGCAAGGTCAAGTCGCACGCGTTCCTCAGCGAGCTCGGCGCCGAGATCCTCGAAGGCTCGGTGATCCTCGGCGACAACGCCTACGACGCGGTGCCCGGCTTCGTGGGCGCGCCCATCGGCAGCTTCGCGGACCACCGCAAGCACACGCCGCCTGCGACGGGCGCCTCGATCCAGACCGACGAGGACCTCCTCGCGCAGCTCCTCCGCGCCAAGCTCTGAGCGGCGCCGCGCGGGCCGCGCGGGGTTCACGCGCCGGCAACACTTCTTTGCAGAAACGGGCTACCCGCGCGGGTGCGGCGTCTTACGATGCGGAGTCGCATGCAGCCCGCCCAGAGCCCCGCCTCCGCCGGTCCTCACGTCGTCGCGCACACCGTCCTCGCGGAGACCGTCGCCGCGCCGACCGCCGGGCCGCAGTCGGGCCTGTCCCCCGTGGCGATCTCGGTGCAAGACGCGCCCGCCGTCACGTCGGCGCGCACCACGGTGCTCCCGCGCATCGAGGTGAACGGGCACGAGGCGCAGATCGTCTTCGACGGCAAGGAGCGGTTCGAGAAGCTCAAGCTGCTCGGCGAGGGCGGCCTCGGGGAGGTCGTCGGCGCGCTCGATCACGACATCGGCCGCAAGGTCGCCATCAAGCGCCTCCACGCCCACGTCCGCTCCCCGGCGGCGCTCGCGCGCTTCGTCGACGAGATCCGCACCATCGGCAAGCTCGAGCACCCGAACATCATCCCCATCCACGACGTGGGCACCGACGGCGACGGCGAGCTCTACTTCGTGATGAAGTACGTCGACGGCGAGACGCTGGAGTCCGTGATCGAGAAGCTCGCCGCGGGCGATCGCGAGTACCACCGCCTCTACACCTTCGAGCGCCGCGTCGAGATCTTCCGCGCCCTCCTCGAGGCCCTCGCCTTCGCGCACGACAAGGGCATCGTCCACCGCGACATCAAGCCTGCCAACGTCATGATCGGCCGGTACGGCGAGGTCCTCCTCATGGACTGGGGCGTCGCCAAATCGCTCAAGAGCACCGCCCCGGAGATCCCGTTCGCGCCCTCCGCCCCGCCGGCCACGCCGCGCGCCACGGGCCGCGCCTTCGAGACGCAGCTCGGCTCGCTCATCGGCACGCCGCTCTACATGTCCCCCGAGCAGGCGTCCGGAAAGCCCGTCGACGAGCGCTCGGACATCTACTCCGTGTGCCTCCTCTTCTTCGAATTCCTCTATTTGCGCCACCCGATGGCCGGCAAGGCGACGCTCGACGAGGTCCTCGCCGCGGCCCGCACCGAGGAGGTCGACGTCTTCGATCGCGTGCACCCGCACCAGCCCCCCGTCCCCGTCGAGCTGATGTGGTTCCTCAAGCGTGGCCTCGAGAAGGACCCGGCCAATCGCCGCTCCTCGATCCGCAACATGATCGACGTCCTCGACAAGCGCGCCGACGGCGACATCTGCATCGACTGCCCCGTCACGCTGGCCAAGAGCGTGACCATGAAGTCCACCAAGCTCATCGACAAGCACCCCGTCGTGATGATGGCGGCCGCCACCACGTTCGCCCTGTTCTTCCTCGCGATCCTCATCGTCGCGATCCGCGCCGTCGCCTGACCCGAAACCTCGATAAGATGCGCGCGTGAGCCGCGAGTCCGACCGCATCTCCGCCCTCCGCACCCGCCTCGCGAAGGCCGAGTCCGCCTTCGAGCTGTCGCGCTGCCATTTCGAGGCGCACGCGCTCCTGCGGGATTTCCCCGGCAGCGTGGAGGGCCGCCTCCTCCTCGAGCGCATCGAGCGCGCGCTCCGTTCGCAGGGCCAGGACGCCGAGTCCGGTCCTCCGCCGCGCCCCGAGCCTCCGAGCATCTGGCGCTCCGCGCTGCGCCCCCTCCCCTGGGCGGTCGGCCTCGTCGTCTTCGCCTACATCGCGCTCCACTTCCTCCGCAGGCTCTTCAAGTGACGGCCCGAACGACGAACGCGGGACAATCGCGCGCGACTGCCATCCTCGCCGGGGACGCGGGGCGCTCGCGGGCGACTGCCCTCCTCGCCGGGGCCCGGAGGAGCGTGTGGGCGACTGCCCTCCTCGCCGCGACAGCCGGGCTCGCGTGCCAGTCGCCGGGCGGCGGCGCGCCCGCGGGGACGGCGGCGCCCGAGGCGCCCGTGGTCACCGGAGCGCAGTCACCGCCGAGCGCGAGCGCGACAGAGAGCCCCGCACCGCCCGAAGCGCCCTCCGCCGACGCCACCGCCGGCGCCCCTGCGGGCTCCGGGGCTGCCGACGCGGCCCCTTCCGCGGCGCCCTCGGCCACGGCGGCGGCCGCGGCGGGCCCCTGTCCAGAGGGCATGTTGCGGATCGCCGGCGGCACCCTCCGCCGCCACAAGCCCGGCGCGAAGAAGGGGCCTTTCGCCGTCCCGAGCTACTGCCTCGATCGCACCGAGGTCACCGTCGCCGCCTACAAGGCCTGTGTGAAGGAGAAGAAATGCTCCCCCCGCTGCCTGGAGATCGGCCGTTGCTCCGCGGTCCCCACGGACGCCGACTGGCCTGATCCGATGGAGGCCGGGCGAGCGAGCATGTTCTGCAACGGCTCCCGCAGCGATCGCGACGAGCACCCCGTCAACTGCGTGAGCTTCGACGAGGCGAACGGTTATTGCCAGTCGCGCGGCAAGCGCCTCCCGACGGGCGACGAGTGGGAGTGGGCGGCGATGGCCGACAAGCCCTCTCCGATGTTCCCGTGGGGCCCCATGGCGCCGGACGGCGAGCAGCTCTGCTGGGGCCGCCCCTACAAGCGCCCTTCGACGTGCCTCCCCGGGACGTTCGCCAAGGACACCACGCGAGACGGTGTCGTCGACATGGCAGGCAACCTCTCCGAGTGGGTGATCGAGGGCACCCCCGAGAGCCCGCGCCGCCGCCTCCGCGGCTCGAGCTGGTATGCCATCGACGACGGCTACATCCAGGCCTCCCTCTACGGCTTCGAGTCCACGTCGACCCGGAGCGAGGTCTTCGGCTTCCGCTGCGCGAAGGACCTTTCTGCTCCGTAGTGCTGGCGGCGCGCGGGATCTCGGCATTTTTTCAGGGGGCGCGGCAGGCCTCCCCTCGGCCCTCGGAGCCACTCCACCGCGTCTCCGCGCGCGTCCCCCGCAGAGCGCACATCGAAGGCGCCGAGCGCGCCGGGGCCAGATGGCGAAACGCATGTTCGCAGAGAGGCCAGCGCATCGGAGCGCCTGGAGGCGGCGCGGCGGAACGCGGGGAGACAGGCGAGCGTCTGGAGGGAGGGGGCGGAGCGCCGGAGGGCGACTGACGACTACGAGGCGGCGGCGTCGAGGGCGGCGAACCAGGCTTCGCCGATGGCGCAGAGCGCGTCCTCCGTCACGTCGGGGCTCTCGACGACGCCGTTGGCGGCGCCGAAGGAGTACACGACGCGGCCCAGCGGGATGCCCGCGATGAGCACGGTGTACGAGTCCTCCGAGAGAGGACGCATCGTGAACGTCCTCCCCTCGTAGGAGACAGTCTTGGCGGAGAGGTCGACGACGGGAGCGCTTGCGGTCATGGGCGCGCTCCTAGCACATCGTCCCTCGCGCGTACCAGCCTCATGCTACCGTCGCCGCAGGCAGCGGGCGTTCGGCGCCCCCCATGCGGCCACAGCGGAAGAAATCGCAGCCCGTCGAGGGCGCAAGGAGACGACACGATGGCAGACAAGAAGAAGAGCGCATCCGCACAAAAAGCAGTCGCTCCCAAGACCGCGGCCGCACCCGCAAAAGCACCGGCCGCAAAGGCACCTGCCGCAAAGGCGCCTGCTGCAAAAGCACCGGCCGCAAAGGCACCGGCCGCGAAAGCACCGGCCGCAAAAGCACCTGCTGCAAAAGCACCTGCTGCAAAAGCACCTGCCTCTTCCGCCAAAGCCGCATCGGGCGGAAAGGGCGGGACGCGGGACAACCCGTGGGCCCTTCGAACGCCTCCTGGGACCTCGGAGTTCGAGGCTTTCCGGGACGAGGCGCTCGACCCGCCCGCGCTCGTCGTCCGCGTCGGGAAGACCGAGCTGCGGTATCACCTCCGCTGCATCGACGATCTCCGTGCCATGCTCGTTCAGCGCGGCGACTGGGTGCCTCTCGGCGGCGCCGACGAACAGAAGCCCGCGCCCGAGGGCTCCGTCGAGGCCTGGGGCCGCTCCGAAAAGAACCCGGCCGGAGGCTGGTACGGCCTCAAGAAGGGGCTCCGCGGCCGGTTCGGTGTCTACGTTCCCCCTGTCCTCGAGATCCTCGGCCTGGCCGAGGTGGAGCACGGACCGAAAAACAACCGCATGCGCGCCACCTGACAGCACCGAGCACCTCTCCGGGGCTCTGGTATCGTCGCGGCACCATGCGCCAGCGCTGCTCCTCTCGCTCCTCCTCGTTTGCGACGGCCCTCCTCTGCGGGAGCGCGCTCTTCGCGGGCGCCGCGCTGCTCGGCACGGCAGGGTGCGGTGACTCTCCCTCCGAGACGACGTCCGGATCCACGACGACGACGACAGGCGGCGGCGGGGCGGGCGGCGCCTCGGGAGGCGGCGGAGCAGGAGGCGCCGAGCCGCTCCCGCCCCTCGATCCGGACGCATGCCCGCTCGGGCCCGACAGCGGCGAAGATCCGG
>WBZX01002057.1_pt1 | contig 14212 bp, 10 predicted proteins | sample 5204211 | NCBI WGS metagenome assembly WBZX01 (sample SAMN12344362, study PRJNA552823) | activated sludge metagenome | biome: Activated sludge suspended growth; feature: Nitrification reactor; material: Wastewater; isolation source: activated sludge from nitrification reactor of wastewater...
AGCTATGGTCAAAGAAAAATTACCTGCCGTAGCTGACGAAGAACTCACAAAAATGGCTATCGTTTGGGGTTCAGGACAATCAATGCTTACACTTTGATCGCAATCTCCAGCAAGAGATGTATTACAATCATCCTGATAGATTTCAACCACGTGGTTGGTTCCGGATACAGAAACAGTTAGTGTCTTAACACCAGGGCCTATCACATATTCGTACCAAACTGAAGCTTCGTTTAAAGCCCCTGTACAAGGGGTTTCATCTTCAGTAGCACATGTATTGGTTAAGCCAGGGTTATTTCCCAGGTTGACAGAAATGGCATTAGCGCAATCATCGTTGGATGGGTTTGGAGTCACCGTAATGGTAATTACATCGGTATCAGTACAACCGTTGGCATCCGTCACTGTAACTGTCCATAGGCCATCGTGAACGTTAGGATCAGCATTTGAGTTATTATAATTAATACCAGTTGCTGTAGATCCATTGGGCAAACTCCAATTATAGGTGTAAGGTCCCTGACCAGTGGAGACATCATTGGTAAGGTTGATGTTATCTCCTTCACAGACCGTGAAGTTATTGGGAGAGTTACTGTTGTTTACATTTTGTATCTCAAGGTCATTAGGATTCGGGTTCACGGTTAAAGTAACCTCTGCCACCGTAAAACAACCCGTTGTATTGTTTTCTACCCTGGCGTAAACGATGGTATTATTAGCGGCTGTGTAATTGGGTCCTATGGCTGCTGTCCCTGCATTGGCATTGGCAAGCGTGGCGTGGTAAGTTACGGTTACATTGGCTGCGCCATTGTCTATATCTGCACCATCATTGGAGTTAGTAGCCGGAAAACCGGGTGCCAATTGTGCATCTGTCAAAGTGAAATCTCCTGTGCCTGCTGCATTGGCACATTCTTTTAATTCTGTGTCATTGGTGACCGGATTCGGTCTTACCGTAATGTTAATTACATCTGAATTGATACAACCGTTGGCGTCTTCATAAAATACTTCATAAACACCGTCGTGGGTGCCCTGAGCAGCGGCTGCTATGTTTTGTGTATTCGTATTTCCGGCAATTGGAGTACCGTCCAATTCCCATGTATAGGTCGTAGCACCTGCAGTGGCTGTGAGTGTAAAAGCATCCCCTTCACAGACTTCACCATCATTGGCCGTATTTCCACTGTTTTCCGTCACCGTGAGATTGACAACAGGCAATGGGTTAACTACAATGGTCTGTGTAACCACCACTTCACAGGAATTGTTATCGGAAACGGTGATAGAATAAATACCAGCGTCAGATGCGGAAGCATTTGTCACTGACAAGGTAGAAGTAGTATTTCCCAGGGCTGTGCCATCCAGATCCCAAGTATAAGTATAGTTGACGTTGTTGGTAACAGCAACGCTGAAATTGTCTCCCACACAAACGATGCCGTCGTTGTTGACATTTCCACCGGTCTCTGCAGCGCTGACCACTGCAACCGGAGCAGTTAGTGCGGTAGCCGTTATTTCAAAGTTACCCGCATTGGCAGCCTCTGAAACAACCATGATGATATAACTGCCGGGAGTAATGGCATAACATTCTCCTGTGATGTCGGTAGCCAAAAGAGGAGGGGCCGTACCGTTGCAGTTACTCATGATGTAAACTTCGTGAGCACCCAAAGCAGGGCTACCCGTGGGATTGATCTCTACCTTAATCCTATCTGTGCCCGGAGGGAAAAAACCGGCATTTACGCTAAAGTACTGAACGTTGTCGTTCACGATGGAAGCAGGATTGAAATTGCCACCCGGAATGGTAACACCTGTGTTGTCGAATGGTCCAAGTGTGCTTCCTGATGTAAGAGCTGTGGGCATACTGCAATCAACAGATAACATGGATGTAGGCACATCAACAGCATACATCACGTGTTCACCCGTCTCTACATTGCATAGCAGGTAGGAAACCGATTTGCTACTTACTACAGTAGCGGCCGTCAAAATGCTGAAAGTGAAAGTACTTAAAAGCGTGACGTAAAAAAGTTTTTTCATCAACAAAAAATCTAATGGTTAGTAATGACCAATTTGGTATTAATAATATCTTAAAACAGTGCAAAACGCTGCTTTTGTCATTTGTAAGGTGAGAACCGCCTGTGGAGAAATTAATACTGCGCAAATCTATGAAAAAATTGCAGACTTACCAATTGTTCAAACTTTTCGATTGTTTTTTTGGGTAAATAAGTATTAAATTTTGTTTTTATTTCAAATAGTTATAAATAACACAATTTACCTCAATTCATCCTACCGATACCCAATTAAATTTTGAAAATGGATGTAGTAATATTAAATAAATTACTAATGTTTACCATGGATCTTTGTCATGAATAAGTCAAATGCCAAAAAAATAAAAATGTCGGATATTTTACAAATGGGTAAAGGACATAAATAAAACTATAGCTTGCATTCAATACTTTTGCACCACAAACATACACCGGGTGATCATTGATGTTGTTATTCCTGCTCTTAACGAGGCAGCTTCCATTGGAAAAGTAATTGAAGATTTGCCAAAAAAACACATCAGATATGTAATTGTAGCCAACAACGGTAGTACAGACGAAACCCAAAGCGTAGCTGAGTCAAAGGGAGCTGTCGTGATAAATCAACCCATTAAAGGATACGGCATTGCCTGTCTGACAGCCCTTCATTACATCAAATCCCTTGAAAAACAGCCGGAGATTGTAGTTTTTTTGGACGGAGATTACAGCGATCACCCGGAGGAGTTGCTATTGTTAACCGGCCCCATTGAATCGGGCAACTATGAATTCGTATTGGGGTCAAGGGTTTTGGGAGAAAGTCAAAAAGGCGCTTTACTTTGGCAACAAAGAGTAGGCAATGCCATAGCTACCACCCTGATCCGCTGGTTTTATGGGTATCGTTTTACAGATTTGGGGCCCTTTCGCGCGATTCGATATACCAGTCTTCTGCAATTGAATATGGCCGATCAGAATTATGGCTGGACTGCTGAAATGCAGGTGAAAGCTGCCAAAAAGAAATTGAGTTGCCTGGAAGTGCCTGTTTCCTATCGCAGGAGGATTGGAAAATCAAAAGTATCAGGCACCATTTTGGGAAGTATTATGGCCGGTTATAAAATTCTGTTTGTCGTATTCAAATGGATATTCAAATGATGGCTTGGATTCAATCGGCTGCATGGTCGATCTATTGGCTTTCCACTTTCATCACAGGCGTGTATTGCGTTTATCATTTTATTCTTTCCGTGATCAGGTTGTTCAGAACCCCATCGTTCAAATCATCGGAACCACTAGAAGTGATGCCTGATGTGACCATTCAGCTCCCTATATTTAATGAATCAGCCGTTGCGTATGCTTTGTTTGAGAGCGTAGATAAAATACAATACCCAAATCACTTATTGGAAATTCAGATTCTGGATGACAGTACTGACAACACTTTAAAAATATCACAGGAATGGTACCAAAAGTGGACGCAGGAAGGAAAAAATGTAAAGTTATTCAACCGCAAAGTCAGAACCGGCTATAAAGCAGGGGCGCTACAAGCTGCACTTGAAAAAACCGATGGTAAGTATATAGCCATTTTCGACGCTGATTTCAGGCCTGATCCCAATTTTATCAATGAACTTTTACCATTTTTACAAAAAGATGAAGTTGCCGCGGTTCAGGCAAGATGGTCTTTCCAAAATCAGGATGACAACTTGATTACACAATTGCAGGCTATGCAGTTGAATGCGCATTTTTATACTGAACAAAAAGTTAAAAACGACTTGCATTGGCCCCTTCAATTCAACGGAACAGGCGGTATATGGAAAAAAAGCGCCATTGAAGAAGCAGGCGGATGGCAGGCAGACACACTGACAGAGGACCTGGATCTCAGTTATCGGGTCCAAATGCAAGGCAAGCGTATTGTATATTATCCGGATAAAAATATCCTGTGTGAGTTGCCGTATGAAATGAGTGGATTAAAAATTCAACAACACCGCTGGATGAAAGGAGGAGCAGAAACTGCCAGAAAATTACTGCCGAAGCTTTGGACTTCCGGGCTAAGCCCATCACAAAAAATAATGGGATCCATCCATTTGCTTTCAAGCACGGTTTACATAGCTGTATTCACAATGGTAGTTTCATCACTATTGATCACCATCACCTTAAACCAACAATCACTACCATCATCAACCAGTTATCTTGGATACACGCCTTTTTTCCTATTTGCATTTGGATTATGGGTAGCCAATCCCCCCGACGCCAGAAAAAATGATGTTATGCTTCAAAGGTTGGCTTTATTGATAAAAATACCCTTGTTATTGATATTTAGTCTGGGCTTGTCTTTTCACAACGGCAGAGCTGCATTGGAAGGTTGGAGGGGGGTAAAATCGCCATTCAACAGAACACCAAAAGTGGGTCAGCAAAAGAAATTAAAATTATTGCATTCACCTGCCAGCATTTTGGAGCAACTGCCGGAGATCATACTGGCAAGCTTTTGTTTTCTGGCTCTTTGCATTAAAGGTAAGGATTACTCCTTTTTCTATTTTCACATTTTGGCATCAATAGGCTATCTTAGTATCTTCTTTCTTACCATCAAATCGCAATTCAAGTAAAATGAAAATAGATAAAACAACCTTTACCTTTCTGAGTCAGTTAAAAAAGAACAATGATAAAATATGGTTTGAAAACCATAAGGTGGATTATAAACAACACAATGAATTGTTCCAGCAATTTTGCAATGAAGTATTCCAACATTTATCAAAAGCAGACCAATTAGAAGGCGTAAAAGTTTTTCGAATTTACAGGGATGTTCGATTTTCATCTGATAAAACTCCCTACAAAACCAACTTTGGTGCATCATTTTCCAGGGTAAAACCTTACTTAAGAGGGGGTTACTATCTTCACATTGAACCCGGTAACAGCTTTGTCGGTGGTGGATTCTGGGAGCCCAATCCGGAAGATTTAAAAAGAATCAGACAGGAAATTGCGGCTGATCCCAAGCCTCTTCAGAAAATTCAATCGGCCAAAATATTTAAAGAATATTTTGGAGCATTGAGTGGTGATCAATTAAAAACAATGCCGAGAGGATTTGATGCCGGTTTACCGGGAGAAGACCTTATCCGCAGAAAACAATACCTCGTTATGCGAAGGTTTGATGACAAAGCTGTATGCTCGGACGACTTTGTTCAGCAAGTGGTCAAAACCTTTAAAGCCATGCGACCATTTTTTGATTACATGTCGATGGTGTTAACCACAGACAGCAACGGAGAATCATTGTTGAAATGAAAAAACTGGTAGCATTGACCGGTGCCGGTATTTCTGCTGAAAGTGGTATCAAAACTTTCAGAGATGCCGATGGTTTATGGGAAGGGCACGACATTATGGAAGTTGCCAGCCCGGTAGGCTTCAACAAAAATCCATCGTTGGTACTTGATTTCTACAATCAGAGACGTCGTCAATTGAATGAGGTAAGTCCCAATGCGGCTCACTTTGCACTCAAACAACTTGAGAGCGTATTCAGCACCTGGATTATCACGCAAAATGTAGATGACCTTCATGAGAGAGCGGGTTCACAAAATATTGTCCATTTACATGGACAATTAAAAAAGGTAAGAAGTTTGGGTCCTCCCTACCAGGTATATGATTGGACAGAAGATTTGTCTTTAAACGACAAATGCGAAAGAGGATATGGCTTACGGCCACACATCGTATGGTTTGGTGAAGAAGTTCCAGAAATGGATAACGCCATTGCTCTTATTAAGGATGCGGATGTTGTCTTGGTAATTGGATCATCTATGCAGGTTTACCCGGCTGCCGGTTTAGTAGGGTTTGCGCCCCCTGATGCTGAGGTAATCTATATAGATCCAAGGCCTAAAATATCTTATGAACTGAGTGTGCGCAAAAAATTAAAGATTTTCGCTAAATCGGCTACAGAGGGCATGAATGATTTTTTGAAATTATATGATTTGGGTTGAAATTGTTATTTATCTTTGAAAGAAAAAGATTATCATGAGGAAAAATGTAATGCTGTTTATTTTGGGCTTCGCTTTATTTACCATTCAGTCTTGTAAAAAGGAAGAAGCAGAAATCAAAGGCTGTCGGGACAAAGATGCAGAAAACTATAATGCATCGGCCAATGTTGACGGGGACTGCACGTATGCAAGAGACAAATTTGTTGGCACCTATAATGGAACACTGACTTGTCCGGGCAGTTTGGCGCTGCTTTCCGGAGCGACCAGCTTTAATATTGATGAAAACATTGCAGGGGGTAAAAATGATGTTACCGTATTGATTACCACTACCACCGGTCTGGTAGTACCCGTTACAGGAACTTGCAGTGGTAATAAGCTTACCATTGACGCTGTATTAAAAGATTTAAAAATCAACTTGTTGGGTTCTGAAGTCAGGGTAGACATCACGGCAAAAGGAGAAGTAACGCTGGACACAACCACTAAAATTCTTAGTGGCACTCTGAACCTCAATACCAAGGGAATTGAACTTCCTATTGACTTAACAGATAACTGCCCAATAAACGCTACTAAACAATAAATATCACCGGTGGTCATCCATATTCTGGATGGCCCCATTTTCACATTTATAGATTCTGGCAGGAAATTTATCTATGATACGATAATCATGGGTTGCCAGGATCATGGCTGAATTGTTCTCTTTACAAACTCTGTTCAGTAAGTACAAAATTTCATCTGACGTATCAGGGTCAAGGTTGCCTGTGGGTTCATCTGCTATGATAATTTCCGGCTTGTTGATAATGGCTCTTGCAATGGCCAATCGCTGTTGTTCACCCCCTGATAACTGATGTACTTTGGTATTGAAATAGGTAAGAAGTCCAACTTCTCCCAAGACCTCCTCTACCCTGTTTCTGATTGCCGTCTTATCTCTCCAGTCAGTTGCTACCATGACAAACGACAAGTTGTGGGCTACCGTCCATTGTTTAAAAAGGTAAAAATCCTGAAACACCATGCCCAATCGTCTTCTCAAATCCGGAATTTGGGCCCGTTTGATTTTACGAAGGTCAAAATCCAGTACTCTTGCATCGCCTTCTTTGATGATAGCCTCACCATATATAGTATTGAGTAAACTTGATTTTCCACTGCCCGACTTGCCAATTATATAACACATTTCGGCTTCTGCAAGGTCAAAATTCACCTTATCAAGAACCACATTGCCTGATTGCTCTATGGTAGTATTTTTAAATTCGACAACTAATGGTATAGACACCTTTGAACGATTTTAAATTTCACATTGAATTTGATAGATATAAGGCCAAAGCTTGCCTGTTATCCATAGCTGTCCTGATTCCGGATTGTAGGCAATACCGTTCATTTCAGCGCATTGCGGATTTTGGGATCTGGCTTCATTTTGTAGCGCCGCCAGGTCCATGACCCCCACTACATTTCCCGTTGATGCATTAATCTTTGCAATTTGGGTGGTCATCCATATGTTGGCGAAGATATACCCGTTGACATATTCCAATTCATTGAGATAATAAACCGGATTTCCGTTAGCCTTAACATTGAATTCTTTGGTTTTTTTGAAACTTATCGGGTCTATAAAAGTTATCTTATCAGTACCGTCACTCATTATCAATTCTGTGCCATTGGTAGTCAGTCCCCAACCCTCAGCACTCGTATATTTGAAACTTCCGATATTTTTAAAATCCCTAGCATTGTAAATGAAGGCAAGTTGATTTTTATAGGTAAGCTGATAAAATTTATCTTTAAGAATAACAACACCTTCGCCAAAAAATTTACTCTTATCCAGTTCAATTTTAACATCGATTTTTCCCGTTTTAAGATCAACCGGACCCGCAATGGATCTCGTTTGGGGCAATTCTGCAGGAGATCCTGTGCCCTCAAAAAGCTGGCGATTATGAAAAAAGAGTCCTTCCGTAAATGAAGTAAGGTCATGGGGAGTCTTACCTGCCAAAACATAATTCATAACTTTGAAAGTTTCTGCAGGCTGACTTGGATTTTGGTCTTTTGCCTCTGATTTACCAGGTTGATCTTTACATGAATAGCATAAAACAAAGGCAGCTAAAACCCAAAATATTTTTTTCATACTTCTCTTTTAGCTGCAAAATAACACTTAATTTTTATGTCTTGAGCACAGTATTAACAGCCATTAACAAAAACATACCAGATTTTAATAGTCTGTTTGAACAGTATTTTATTGACAAACAGCGCCCTTATTGCCTTTCAAACCCGGGTTCACATACCGAAAATCAATTAAGTACGTACCCAATATTTAGCACAAAAAAAATGGCCTGTCGTATGACAAGCCATTTCTTATTGAAAGTTATTAATAATTATTTTGTAACGATAAACTTCCTTTGAGCCACACCGTTGGCAGTTTTCATTTCAAGAATATAAATGCCGCTTTGGAAAGCTGAAACATCAATTCTGTCATTGATTTGATTGCCTTTGTAAGCTACTTTTGACCAGAGCATTTTGCCGGTTGTAGTGTAGATATTCACCGTTGCACCCACTACTTCATTGGTTGAAATTTCGAAGAACAACACGTCTGAAGTTGGGTTTGGATATACTTTGAAGCCCGTTACGAAAGCAGGATCATTTACTGATGTCGCAGTTTCAACCACGTAAGTAAATGTTTTTTGACAACCATTTTCATCGGTAATAACAGCTGTATAAGTACCCGCTGCCAGGTTATTGATGCTGGTTCCTGTAGCGCCGTTGCTCCACACAACATTTAAGTTACCTGTTCCGCCGGCAGTTGTAATGTTGATGGCACCATTGTTTTCACCATTGGTAGCATTGGTAATTGCGGCTGTTGCTTCAATAGCTGCAGCTTCAGTAACCACAAATGTTTGGCTTACTGAAAAACCAGCTTCATCTGTTACTACACATGTATAAGAACCAGCAGCCAGACCGGAAATGGTCTGAGTATTGGCTGTAAAGCCGTTAGGTCCTGTCCATGCATAGTTTATGTTTCCTGTAAATGGTCCACCAGTAACTTCAGCAGTAATGCTTCCTGAGGCACTACCATTACAAATGTTACCTGCCATAGTAGCGGTAACAGCCGGAGCTGTGAAATATACCACATCGTTGCACTGTGTTACAGAACCACACTCAGTAGTAGTAGTCAAACAAATATTGTATGTACCGGAAGCTGCAAAAGAAATGGTTACATTTTGACCTTCTACTTGCTGACCATTGCCCAAGTTCCATACAGCAGTACCATTGCCTGTGCTAACAAGATTCAACTGACCATTGTTCAAAGCAGAAGTAAAGGTTGCTGCCGGATTGTTGATAACTTCGTCAACAGTTACAGAAAGACTTGACTGACATGAAGTAGCATTGTTAACAGCTGTCATGGTGTAAACACCCGGTTCATTGACCACAGGCGTTAAAGTATTGGCACCGCTAACAATATTTCCGTTGGCGGTTGTCCATGTAATAGTGTATTGGCTTGGGTCTCCTGTAAGCTCACCTGTGATGGTGATTTCATTTACCAGGCAAGTAAGGTTAGCCGGTGCCAAAGCGCTGATTTGAGGCAGGCCTGCAGCAGAGTTAACGGTTGATTCTGCAGTAGCTACACAGCCATTCGTTCCTGTAGCAGTTGCTGTAAAGGTGCCTGAGTTGGAAACCGTTGCGCAATTTCCTGCTACCGGTGTGCCATTGATGTTCCAAACAACCGTTGTCGTTGGAGCAACCGATGCGCAAATTTCGGCAGTGTTGACTGAACAAGTCAATTCAGCATTGGTAACTGTTATAGCAGGAGCTGTTACATCTTCTGTAATTTCAACACTTGCACTTGAAGTACAACCATTTGATGGATCTGTAACCTGAAGTGTATAAACACCAGGATCACCTACTTCTATGGTTGGCGTGCTGCCGATAACACCCGCAGCATTTGACCACTGGTAGGTGAGGTTTGTACCTGTAGAGGCAGCTGCATTAAGTGTAGCTGTAGTAACCGTACAGTTCAATTGCGCAGGTGCTCCTGCATTTGCAGTAGGACCGTTGTTTACCATGGTAACAACGGTTGATGTAGTTACAGAGCAGTTTGCACTGTTGTTGGTTACTTTAAGATTGTAGGTGCCCGGAGCATTCACAACCGCATTAAGGGTGTTGACTCCTGAAACAATATTTCCGTTGGTGGTTGTCCACAGGTAAGAATAGTTGCTTCCTGTTGATGATCCTGCGCCTGAAACGGTTACCTGCGTAGTTGAGCAATTCAAAGTACCCTGGGTTGCAGCAGCGGCAGTTGGCGTGCCAGTAGATTCGATTTCAAATTCTCCTGTATTAAAACAACCATTTAAATCGGTAACGGTATATTCATAAATACCCGGAGCCAAATCATAAAATACGTTGTTGGTTGAGGCATTTTGATTTCCCAATTGATAGAAGTGAAAACCCGTGCCTCCCTCAGATTCAATAGTAGCTGAACCATTGGAATTTGTACAAGTTGCTGCATTGGTATACGCAAATGAAGATAATGCTTCCGGTTCTTCGATGGTGAAAGTTTCTTCTATGGTACAACCTTGGTTGTCGGTTACAGTAACAGTATATTCACCTGGACCCAGATCCTGAATACCAGATCCGCTTTCACCATTGCTCCACTCATACGAATAACCCGGATAACCACCGGCTGGAGAGACATCCAAACCTCCGTTGTTGTAGGCAAAACAAGTTACGTTTGATTGTGAGTAATTTTCTACATTCAAAGGTACACTAGGACCATTTACTGTAAATGACTTAGTCACGAAATATCCATTTACATCTGTCACTGTAACCGAATAGGTACCTGCATCCACTCCTGTCAAGTCTTGAGCAGATGAGCCATTGGACCATTCATAAGATTTATTCAGATAACCACCTGTTACATTGAGGTTTACACCTCCTCCACCTGGACAAGTAGCGTCAAATGCATCGCCTTCAACAGCCATGGTAAAGGATTGGAACATCCAGTTTTCCCAGGTGGTTGCTCCTGCCTGCCCTACTTCCCACGCTCTTTTATCAGGAGAAATGGCATACAGTGTCGGATAATAATTGATTTGATAGTTTGATTCAATATATGCAGTTGACGAGTTGAGGTCAATGATAGGATAAGGAGTACCCTGTACCCAGTTGCCCTGTGTACCACCTACACATCCTGAAGGACCATAAAGACAATTTGTATTTGTACCTAAATCAGCTTCAATGAAAAACACCATGATTTCATCCGTTCCATTGGGTCCAAAATCATCATAAAGGCTTTCCAATACACCTGAATTGTGGTAGTTCCAGCATGGACCACACCAGGTTGCAGAAAAGTCTATGACAACCGGTTTACCCTGGTTGAGAATGTTGTACAACGTCCATGATTGTCCGTTGAGGTCGGTGGCAGTCCAGTTGGAAGCTGTTGCCCCATTTTCCAGCTGTGCTTTTAACTGATTGCTCAGTCCAAAACAAAGGGTTAAAAGAAACAAAAGTAAAATTTTCCTCATGTCAAATAGTTTTACAGATTAATTTAGCACAAATCTAAGAATTTAAAATTTTATATCAACTCAAAAAGAATAAGAAAATTTTATTCTGAATGCCGTTAAAATAACCTAGCTAAAAGAACTATAATTTCCGAAATGCCGCTAATTCAGAATAAAATTATTGATTTGAACAATGATTAAACCCGGAGTTAAAAAACAACTGTAGTCAAAACAGATCGTGTCAAATGAACATTAATGCTATTTTGACAGTTTTGGACCCGTGCTCTGGATAAATGATTTACTCCTTTATTTAATTTTAACAGTCAGCGCATTATAAATATGAAAAAACATTATTAACGTTTTCCGCGCATTTGCTGCATGGCATTGCCCATGCCTTTTCCGGTGCTCATCATTTGCATCATTTTCCTCATTTGATCAAATTGTTTAACAAACATATTTACATCATTGAGCGACTTGCCTGAACCCATGGCAATTCTTTTCTTGCGGTTCATATTGAGCAATTCCGGATTTTTTCTTTCTTCAGGAGTCATGGAAAAGATGATGGCTTCCACTTTGGTAAATGCTGAATTGTCGATGTCCAGGTCTTTGGTAATTTTACTCATACCGGGGATCATGCCCATAATTGATTTGAGATCTCCCATTTTTTTAATCTGGTTCATCTGAGCGAGAAAGTCGTTAAAATCGAATTTGTTTTTTCTGATCTTACTTTCCAGCTTCTTGGCTTCTTTTTCGTCGAACTGCTCCTGGGCTTTTTCCACAAGGGAAACGATGTCACCCATGCCGAGAATTCTCTGAGCCATCCTTTCCGGATAGAAAACATCCAGTGCGTCCATTTTTTCGCCGGTGGATACAAATTTGATGGGCTTTCCTACGGTATATTTTATAGAAAGGGCCGCACCGCCTCTGGTATCTCCATCCAACTTGGTAAGCACCACTCCATCAAAATTGAGACGGTCGTTGAATGCCTTGGCTGTATTAACGGCGTCTTGTCCGGTCATTGAATCGACTACAAACAAAGTTTCTGTGGGTGTAATGGCTTCCTTAATCGCAGCGATTTCGGTCATCATTTCCTCATCTACTGCCAATCGGCCTGCGGTATCTATGATGACTACATCAAATTTATTTTGGGTAGCATAGACAAGCGCATTTTTAGATATGTCAACAGGATTTTTATTCTCGACCTCTTTGTAAACTTCAACGCCTACAGACTCAGCCACAACCGACAACTGATCGATAGCAGCGGGACGGTAGACATCGCACGCCACCAGCAAAACTTTCTGGTTCTTCTTTTCTTTGAGCCATAGTGATAATTTACCGGAGAAGGTGGTTTTACCCGATCCCTGCAGACCGGAAATGAGAATAACCCCCGGAGTTCCCTTAAAATTGATGCCGGCAGCCTGTCCCCCCATAAGGTTGACCATCTCATCCATGACGATTTTCACCATCAATTCACCGGGTTTTACAGACTGAAGTACATTGTCCGTACCCAAGGCCTTGTCTTTAACCTTATCGGTAAAATCCTTCGCAATGGCGTAGTTTACGTCTGCATCAACCAACGCCCTTCTGATTTCTTTAATTGATTGGGCAATGTTGATTTCCGTAAGTTTGGCATCGCCTTTCAACATTTTTAGCGCACCATCTAATTTCTCACTTAAGCTGTCAAACATATCATTAAAATTTAAACCATTTTGCCGACTTTATCCCTCCGGCATTGAGGGTGCGAAAATACATTAATCCAACGAAATTTAATATCAAAGCCCTCGTAATTTGGCCTCATTCCATAAATGATCCATAGCTTCCAGCGACATATTTTCCAGTTCTGTCCCCGCTTTTTCTTCTACATAGCCAAATCTTCTGATAAACTTTTGGTTGATCTTTTCAAGGGCAGATTCCGGATCAACATTTAAGTACCGGGCATAATTCACCATGGCGAATAATACATCACCAAATTCTTCCATAATGGCTTCCTGATTGCCCAAAGATTCTGCTTCTTTCAGCTCTCCGATTTCTTCCAACACCTTTTCCCAAACCTGCGATTTGTGTTCCCACTCAAAGCCAATTTTACCTGATTTTTCCTGAATTCTATAGGCTTTTATCATCGCAGGGAGACCCGCCGGCACACCGGAAAGAACTGATTTTTTTCCTTCTTTGAGTTTTAGTTTTTCCCAATTTTGTTTGACTTCTTCTTCATCTGCTACCTGCACATCTCCATAAATATGAGGATGCCGGTGGATCAGCTTGGCATTCAATTTGTCGATGGCAGATGTGATGTTAAAATCCCCGTTTTCCTCTCCCATTTTGGCATAAAATACAATGTGGAGCAACAGATCCCCGATTTCTTCTTCTATTCCAGCCTTACTTCTTTGTGTGATGGCATCTGCCAATTCATAGGTTTCCTCGATAGTAAGGTTCCTTAAAGATTCAAACGTCTGCTTTTTATCCCAGGGACATTTTTCCCTGAGATCATCCATAATGTTTAATAGTCTTTCGAATGCAGCTTTTTTTTCTTCCATGTTCAACTATGACTGGCTTGGTTTGTTGTATATTTGTTTTTTAAATGCAAAATTATTACTAGCAATGGCAAATATGGCTTATCAGTTGCTTATCATTTTTGGCATATTCGCCATCTGCATTTTTCTCATGAATGTTCGGTATTTGTTTACAGGAAAGGAGTTTCATGGTTCGTGTGCATCAAATAACCCTCTGATTAAGAATAATTTCGGCGAGTGCACGGTGTGCGGAAAGAAGCCGGAAGAGGCATGTAAATTGCCAGAGG
>WBZX01002058.1_pt1 | contig 14209 bp, 9 predicted proteins | sample 5204211 | NCBI WGS metagenome assembly WBZX01 (sample SAMN12344362, study PRJNA552823) | activated sludge metagenome | biome: Activated sludge suspended growth; feature: Nitrification reactor; material: Wastewater; isolation source: activated sludge from nitrification reactor of wastewater treatment...
AGCGGTGATGAGATTCAGAACCGACAGCAACTGCATGTCGTGCGGGAAGAGTGTGCTGAGCGGGTGTGCTTGTCTCCGCCTTCGTCGTTGCAATGTACGCTCACCGACGCTGTCATCACGACGGAGCGTGATGACTACTATCGGTCTTTTTCCAGCCTTTTTCCGCGTTCCGGGTGACAGGGGTATGTCATCGAGTGATGGTCTTGCATGACAAAATGTTCGAAACCATCGCTCAAGCGTGCGCAGACGGTGCGCGCCTAAAGGCGGTATTCCAGCAAACGGGTGCACCAGTGTTGCAGCCAGGAGTAGTAGCTATGTTGAAGCTTTTCTGCTTCTTCCAAAGTGACGAAGGTAAAACGCAGGGTGTCGCCGGGGCGGGCTTGGCCGATGGGGTTGAGGTCGGGGGCGATGGCGTGGCCGAGTCTCGGGTAGCCTCCGATGGTCTGGGCTTCAACGCCAAGGAGGATGGGTTGGCCACCGGGTGGGAGTTGCAGGGTGCCGGGTACGACGGGGGCGGAGACCAGTTCCTTGCTGTCGGTGGGCCAGGTGGTGCTCGATGCCAGGCGCAGCCCCATGCGGTTGCTTTCGGGACGGACCGTGAAGCTGGTTTGCAACAACAACTTGCGAAGCGGGTCAGTCAGATGGGTCCCGGGCAACAGTCTAACGAGATCACTTGCATCGTTCCAGCGTTCGAGATGAATCCACCGCGACGTTCGCCAGGGAGAAGCAGATGCCTGTAGCACCTCATCTCGCTGAATGGCTTCGAGAGCCGATTGGCTTCCCAGCAATGGTGCAGCATGGAACCCGCCACGTACACACAGGTAACCTCGCAGACCCTGATTGCCAGAAATGCTCTGTATCTCAATCTCGTCGCCTGCTTCTACATGGAAGGTGTGGCCTGGCCGAATGGTCTGCTGACTGGCCAATGCCGATTGCCGATGCACCACATCGAAAGCTGCACCGAACACTACCACATCATGGCTCTCGGTGCATTGCAGTAGCGGGCCGGAGAGAGTCAGTTCAAGGGCTGTCATCGATTCAGAATCGACATTGCCAACAAGGGCATTTCCCAGTGCGAAGCTGGCGTGATCAGCTGGGCCACTGCGAGGCAAACCGACGTGCAAACCCTGCGGCCTGCCTGCATCAACGAGTAAACTGTAAGTTCCAGGGCGACGGACAACAAAACTCATGGAGACGTTCTCGCCAATTCAGCTTGCACACGACGAAGGAAGTCTACTGCATCCGCAGAGTCGCCATGCACACAAATGCTGTCGACGCCAACATCCTCTATCAGCCAGTATATCTGTCGGGCTGCTTCTGTCGGGTCGTGAAGCATGGCATTTGGCGCCGTGCGGGGTACCAGGTTGCCATCGCTCTGGTATCGGCGGTCCGCGAAGCCTTCGCGAATGTAGGGAACTCTAGCGAAACCGCAGGCTCGTTCCAGCTGCGAATGAGGCAACCCCATGACAGTGAGAGAATAGCGATTCGCAGCGGCGATGAGGGCATCAGCCAGTGTCTTATCTCTGCCACACTGGTGATACATGGCCCCGTGTGGTTTGACGTAACTCACCTGAACGCCAACTTCCTTCGCCAAGGCAGTGAGAGCAGCGAGTTGATAGATGACGATGGCATAGAGTTCGTCGGGAGTGATGGGTTGTTCAATGCGTCCGAAGCCTTCGCGATCAAAATACCCCGGATGGGCACCCACTCGAAGATGACGGGCAGCGGCGTTCTGAAGAGCCTGCATCATGATCTGTGGCGAACCCGCATGGGCGGCGCAAGCAATGTTGACCGACTGAACGTACTGCATCAACTCCGCATCATGCGGGCAGCCTTCACCAAGATCAGCATTGAAGTCGATCATTATGTTGGAGTACCGCCTTTAGGCGGCGAGCGATTGCCTGGTTGTTCGTTGTTGGTTGTCAGTTAAGACCCGCGATGGACTCTCACCTACCAGACCGGCTGAAGCTGGTACTCCAACGCCCAACAGTACCAGATTCTCACAAATGGTGCTACTTGCCCTTCCATAAACTGGGTAAATTAGGGTACAAGTTAAAAATTGTACCCAAGTTGACGCAAGTGCGGATCGTACGAGCTATACTTGGCCATGTTTCGCCCTCTGCAGCGTGGATGCTATGCCTCGAGTCTACCAACAAGGTGATGAGCCTGTCCGTGGGTATCGCCTGGTCAAATACCTGGGCAAAGGAAGCTTCGGAGATGTCTGGCAGGCCGCTGGTCCTGGTGGCACGGAAGTCGCGTTCAAAATCGTCAAGCTTGAAGACAAGCCCGGCTTCAGCGACCTCCGAAGCATTGAACACCTCAAGAAGATCAGGCATCCCAACCTCTGTCCTGTCATCGCACTCTGGACTGGTGGCGGCGACAACGCTGCCTCCAGTGGCATCCTCAAGAAACGCGATTCAGGTTCAGGCATCGGCGAACTCGCACGAACATCACATACGCTCGGCGACTTCTCACTCGATGACAGCATCGATGTGCGACCCAAAGCAGAAACGCTCTTCATTGCGATGGGGCTCGGTGAAAAGAGTCTGCTCGAACGATTCAAGGAGTGCAAGGAGAAGGGCGACGCGGGCATACCGACCGTTGAACTCATTGGTTACATTGAAGATGCTTCGCGAGCAATTGATCACCTCAACCTCGTCAAGCATGATCTTGGTAAAGGTACCGTCGCCATCCCGCATGGCGACATCAAGCCACAAAATCTGCTCCTTGTCGGTGGGGCAGTGCAGGTGTGTGATGCAGGTCTGGCACACATCCTTTCCGAGAAACGGAACGCCTCGCACCCCGGAGTGTCGGTGGCTTTCACTGCTCCGGAGATGCTCGATAGTGGTTTGCCCAGTCCGTTCAGCGATCAGTATTCGCTGGCCATTACGTACCACTTCCTGCGAACCGGAGCGCTGCCGTTCTCGATGAACGAAGCCAACGTGGTGCTGACGGAAGCACTGGAAGGCAGGCTTGATCTGTCACGACTCTCGACACCGGAACAGCAGGTGATTCGCCGGGCAGTAAGCCGTCGACCGGATGCCCGATTCGCCAATTGCCAGGACTTTGCCAGGGAATTGCGACGAGCCATTGAACGCAGTGGCACGGTGCAGCAGGAAGGCCTGGTCATCGAACCCAATCGCGAGATTGTACCGGGCCACAAGCTGGTCTCGCTGATTGGTCGCGGGGCATACGGCGAAGTCTGGCAGGCACAAGCACCAGGCCGTCTGCCCATTGCACTGAAGATCATCAAGGACTTGGATCGTGCCAGTGGACGTGGTAAACAGGAATTCCGGGCACTCGAGATCATCCAGAACATCAGCCACAACAGCATGATGGAACTGCGGGCCTACTGGCTGCTCGATCGACATGGCCAGCCCATTCCTGATGAACTGCGAGGCCACGCCGGGGCACCGGTGCCAGCAACACTGGTGATCGCTACACGCCTGGCAGACAAGAACCTGTCGCAGGTGCTGGAGAAGTATCGAGAAGAAGGAAAGCCCGGCATCCCTGTCAAGGAACTGCTTGGCTACATGAACCAGGTGGGGTCGGCACTCGACTATTTGAATCAACCTCGGCACAAACTGGGGCAAAGACTCGTCTCCATTCAGCATCGTGATGTGAAGCCTGACAACATCATGATCGCCAACGATACGGTGAAGCTCACCGACTTCGGCCTGGCCAAGGTAATGGAAACCGAGAATGTGATGGCGGAGATCAAGCAGGATTCCGTCGGCTTCACCTTCCACTACGCTGCCCCCGAAGTGCTGCGGGGCAAGGTAACCAAGTGGTCGGATCAGTACTCGCTGGCAATCACCTACTTCCAGCTTCGTACTGGAACCTTGCCTTACGGTGCCGAGTGCTCGGCGTACGATCAGATGATGCGGCAGTTGGAAGGTCAGCTCGACCTGAATATGCTGCTGAAGGCGGAACGCCAGGTGGTGGCACGGGCGACCAGTGTCATTCCCGAAGAGCGGTTCGATAGCTGTCATGCCTTCCTTCAAGCACTGAGCAAGGCAGTGCCGGCGACGGGTGAATTGATCCGTCAGGATGATGACGACGACGATGGCAATGATGATCGGTTGGAAGGGTTTGAGCTGCCGCCGATACCAAAGCGGGTAACCCCCAAGCCGGTAGTACAAGCTGTTGCCAAGAAGGATATGCCGAGCGATCTGGTGCCAGTGGGGCCACCGGTAGCGGTGGCAGCCAAGGGTAAACGTGAACCCAACACCATGCCGGTGGCTCTGCGACCAGGGGAAGTCTACCCGGCACCGGTGCAAACTCCGCTGGATGCGACTCCCGAGAAAGACACCACGCGCGAGTTGCCTCTTCCGCAAGTGGAAGCAGAGAAGGCTGCTGAAGCCAAGCCGCTCAAGCAATACCTGATCCCGTTGGCCATGGTCTTTGTCGTTGGCATTGGCATGGCCTTGCTGCTGAATCAGCTATGGAAGAAGCCTGAAGAAGTGGTTGCGACCACACCTATCCCTGTGGTGGTACCAACTGAAACTCAATCCAATGTGTTCATTGGCCCACAGAATCAGGAGCATCGCCCTTTAGCTACTACGCCGGTTCCAGATAACAACTATACCGCAAACAAACCGAACGATATCATCCCTGCGGTGGATCAGCGACCTACCGTACCACCGGTTGGTAAGGTACCAGATCTCCTCTCGCAACCGGTGATGCCAGAGCCTACTAAGCCATTGCCCGTGCCCATCATCGTGCTGGGCAAGAATGTAGCTGATCCTGCATTCCCGGGCTTTCTGCAAACCAGCCTGGATCGTCTGATCGCCAGCACCCAGCAGCCTGTCGCTTTCAGTCGAACCTATCGTGAACTGGAGCAGGTGCCGACGAATGTCATCACCACCAAGTTGCTGGCCTTCCGTGCCGAGTGCCTGATCGAAGGTGAATCAAAAAACCTGCAACAGGCGGGCAACTTCCTAAACCAGGCTTCAGTGATGAGCGATTCCAACGCTTACACTCAGTATGTGCAAGCACGTTACTACCAGGAGATGCGTGACCCCTGGCGTGCCGTGAATGCACTCGAAGAATCGTTGAAGCGAGATATCTCGCTGGCAGGGTTCCGTCGTGAGCGGGCGCTCGGTATCTTCGAGGAAGCTGCACAACGAGTCACCTACGCATCTGATCCCGCAACGCTGAACAGCAGTCTGGTCAGTCCAATACCCACCTGGCTCTCGGTAGCAGAGCGTTTCCAGGGGAAGCCTCAGCCCGGTTCAACATTGGCACTGATGCTGGCCCTCAAGAATCCACCACCGAAAGACCCAACACAATTGCAAAGCGTGATCGCTACCGTCACTCAGGAAGACTGGCTCAAGAAGCCACAGGGAGCCTTGCTGGCAACGAGCCTGAAGTTGAAGCAAGCCGAAGCGACGGCGATTGCCAAGCAACCTGTCCAGGCTCTCAATATCTATGCCGACATCTGGAACATGATCAAACAGCAACGGGAAGCCTTCGATGCAACCAGTCCGTTGGTGCTGAATCAGAAGGTCATCGCTCCGGGTCGATACCAGGCATCGCTGGTTAAGCCGAACCCCGTACGCAATGCACAGCTGGCCAGCTTCCTGGCGGGATATGGTGAATTGCTCTTCAATGCACCGTATGAAAGCTGGTCATTGCCTGCGAATCAACCGGCACTGCGAGTCTCTGCCGATGCCTTCGCTGAAGCAGCCAAGCTCTATCCGGGTAGTGGTCGTATCAAGGCAGAATACCTCACGGGGCAAGGTCAGAGCCTGAACCGTCTGGGCAGTCTGGCACCACAGGATATCAGTGCCATCAGCACCAATGCGATGGCAGCCATCATGGCTGATCCTAACTACGCAGGTGGTTGGAACATCATGGGGCTTGCCAAGTATTACAAACTGGCACAGGAGACAAGCGAAGCGGATCTTCGCCGCACTCTTACTGAATCGATTGATGCCTACGACAAGGCCATTCGTATTGCCGAGCAGAGCAACCCACGTGACAAGATATTAGCACAGTACCGAAGCAACCGCAGCCTGGCGAAATCGATGCTCGGCGACTTTACGCCTGTTGAGAATGAACAGCGTCGTTTGGTGTATCAGGATGCCATCAGCGATGCTCAGCGTGCCACCGAGCTGGATGCCAACTACGAATCAGCTTGGGGTGCCTTGGGGCAAGCCCGCGAACGGTTGGCTGATGCTATCAATGGCCCTGCAGCGCGCCCGATCTTTGCTGAAGCTGTGACCGCCTATCGCAAGCAACTGGAAGCCCGTCCATCATTGGCTCAAGGTTATGCCTACCTGGGCCGCTGCCTGGTGCGCTGGAGCTTGGATGATAACAACGACCCACAGAAGCTGGAGCAGGGGCGAGATGAATTGAACAAGGCCATCAAGCTTGATAGCAACCTGGCCGAAGCCCACTTCTGGCTGGGGCGATACTATCTGGCAAAGAATGATGTGGGCCGGGCGAACGAATCGTTCTTGCAGGCCATTCGCCATCCAGACCTGGGCAAGAACTTCCTGAACCAGAGCATAGCCTTGCTCTATAGTCAGCCGAATGCGCTGCTACCATTGGTGAATCAGGTGATTCCTGCTTCGCTCAATCAGTGCAAACCTGAGCATGTCTCGGCGCTCATCGTTCGCAGCACCCTGGCACGAAAGCCCGTGAACACGAGCATGCCCTGGCTGGAAGCCAAGCCCCTGCTCGAACGCTGCGTGAACGATGCCCAGACGGCTCTCAAACTTTGCACCCCTGCACAACTCAAACAGCGGGCCGATGCCACCGAAGCCATTGCTACATCGAAACTGCTGCTGTTCGCCATCGCTCCGGAAGATCAAGGCAAAGCACAGTATCGCAACGAGACCATTGCCGAGATACGCAATGTGCTGAAGTTGCAACAGCAGACACCAGGTACCTGGGAATTGGCCTGGTATCTCGCTCGCTTCCTCGATGCCGATGCAGTAGATGCCAACGAAGCCAATGCTCGCCAATACCGTCAGGAAGCTTTGCAGGCGATGGATGTCGCCTTGGCCCAAGCCCCTGCGGCACAGAAGGAACAGCTACGCCGGTTCCGCAATGATGTGCAGAGTAGGGTGAAGTAGTGAAGATCACATATTGAGCGTTCAGTTACATACTAAACTGATTGTTTCGAGAAATCGCACTTGTTCAGCGATTCAATTTGTTTATATATCTGCCCTTTCGGTGGCGTGGTCGGGTTTTGCAATCGGAACACCGTTCGGATTAACCTTGCCAACAAGATCGGCTAAGTCTGGACCTGGTGGTGAGATTGACTTTACTCGTATACCAATTGTTATCGGGACATTTAGAGAACCTGGCTTTTTATGATAGATATTGAAAATACACTCAAGCGTGTCCTTAATTGGTTGGCCTACCAGCACAACCTCCTCCGTGTCGTCGAAAAATTTGACTGAAATTGACAGATTCTCTGGCTTTGCACTGAGCGCTAAGGTTGTAGAAGGCATTGGTAATGGGTAGAAGTAGCGAACTACGTCGTCTCTGTTTAGAACATTGCCCTCATGCGAATTTGGTTGCGATATTGGAATAAGAGTTACATCCATAGTCTGCGTAGATCCTTCCAAGGGCCTATAACCAAAATCAGAACCGAATCCTTGCTGAAATCCACTCATGACATCAACATCATCAATTAGTAGATGTGCGGATTGGATTTTGGCTGAACGTGAACTTCTGCAGATCACGGTTAATCGCATCCCCGGACAGCCAATTGCACTGATGAGTTGAAGGTCATTGGCCATCTCAACCTTTGCTTCAAGTTGAATAGGTGTATCTGCATTTGGCAATTCATAGTGGTTGTGAATTGTATGTGCTGTCTGACCTCCAGTTTGCCCATGACTTATGATGACGGATCCTTCAAGTGAACTGTTGGAAATGGCAACCGAGATGAATCTCTCGGACATCACCTCATTTACTGGAATTGAAGTGTTTTTAGATTCGTGTTGCTGTTTGAGTTGAAGTAGACGTTCAACTGTATATGCGATGTAGTCGTCATCTACGATCTTGTGGTGGACATTGCAGAGCAAAATAAGGTTGTCAAACCCGTGTCGCTGTTCGTTAGACTGTGTCGCATCATATCGAGGTGCTCCAGGCATTTTGCCTCTGATGTGGCAAATCTCACCAACAATTGAGCCTGATAAAGAGTCAACAAGTGATGATTGGCATTTTGGAAATGCACAAAGATTCCCCGATAAAGCAAACAGCCGTTTTACGGTAGGACGGGACGGTTCACTTGGGCCGTTTTGCGAAGCCATAACGTGATATCTCCCATGCTGAAAACACAAGTAATGCTCGATCTATTTTGTAGGAAACTCTAAAACAAAGGCCCCAACCCCGTACCACGCCTGCAGCCAGAAAGCTGGGCGACGTGGAAGCCTTCGTGCGATGTCAGCAGATGTGTCAGCAAATCACCAGCAGTAGGAAGTTGATCGATCAATGGCTTGAATGGACTGGGTCCAGCAAGCTTGGCAGGATCAGCATGCTTCATGGCAGCAATCGCTGCTTCGTGGCCAGCATCGTATGCAGCCAGTAACTCATCACGGCTGGGATGCTTGTCGAGGTACTTGACAGGATCAGAGCCTGGACCAAAGAGAACCATCCAGGTCTTGGGAAGTAGCGTGGGTTGGCCCAGGATCATCAGGATGAAGTCCGCAGAGATTGCCAGGTGGCCTACAATCCATGAGGGTGGGTTGCCACCAGCGAACGCACCCGACTTGAACTGGGCTTCATTGATGTCAGCCAGCAACTTCTTGCCATAACCATACATGAAACGGTACACGGTCAGCTGATTCTCGAACATGGTCACCTCGGAGAGAGTCGTGAATGACAGATGAAATTGAACACTATTCTGCACCCGCGATCAACAAGTGTATGCTACATTCTTATAACAACGTGTGCTATCTCCCTCCTCGAAGGAACCGTGATGAAGTATCGTTCTCTTCTCGTCGCGCTCGTGCTCCTGAGCGTCAGCCTTCAACCTGTGGTCGCGCAGCCACTCGAAGGCAAAGGTGCTGTCCCCCTTGATCTGTATCTGAGCAAACCCGATGCGGTGTATGGTTGGGAAGTCCACAAGACCATTGATGGGCCCACTTCCAAGACCATCGTCATCAAGATGAAGTCGCAGACCTGGCGAACGGAAAAGGAAGTCGATCGACCTGTATGGGAACATGCAGTGGTGATCGTCAAGCCTAATAAGCTGCTGACGAACAAGGCATTTCTGCTGATCGCTGGTGGTGGCAATGATCGCCCGCTGCCTGACAAGGCCGATGGCATGACACAGATCATCGCCAATGCCACTGGCGGCATTGTCGTTGAACTCAAGAACGTGCCGAATCAGCCTCTCGTGTTCAATGGCGACGGCGAGAAGCGTGTTGAAGACAATCTCCTGGGCTACGGCTGGGACAAGTTCCTTGAAACGGGCGACCCTACCTGGGTAGCTCGTCTGGCGATGGTGAAGAGCGCCGTTCGCTGTATGGACTGCGTGCAGGAATGGTCGAAGAAGGAAGGCACTCCGGTTGAGAAGTTCGTGGTAGCTGGCGGTTCCAAGCGTGGCTGGACAACCTGGCTCACCGGTGCTGTCGATCCACGTGTGGATGCCATCGTGCCGATTGTGATTGATGTCCTGAACAGCAAGGAATCGATCAAGCATCACGGCGAAGCGTACGGCTTCTGGGCCCTCGCTATCGGCGACTACTACCGTCACAAGATTCTGCAGCGACAGGATCACCCCCGTATCACTGATCTCTACAAGATCGAAGACCCACTCTACTACAAGGATCGTCTCACGCTCCCCAAGTATGTGGTGAATGCAGCTGGCGACCAGTTCTTCCTGCCTGATTCGTCACAGTTCTACTACGAAGAACTCAAGGGTGATAAGCTGCTTCGCTATGTAGCGAATGCAGATCATGGTCTGAAGGACAGCGACGCCATTCAAAGCATCACAGCGTTCTATTCGATGATCGCCAATGGCAAACCAGTACCGAAGTACTCGTGGACATTCGAGAACGATGGCAGCATCAAGGTGAAGTACCAGACACCACCTTCCAAGGTAGTCCTCTGGCAAGCTACCAATCCCGATGCCCGCGACTTCCGCATGGAACGGATCGGCAAAGCCTACACCAGCACCGAACTGAAGCAGGAGGCTGATGGTTCCTACGTGGGCAAGATCGCTAAGCCTGAAAAGGGCTGGACTGCCTTCTTTGTGGAACTGACCTATGATGTCGGTGGGCCCTTCCCACTCAAGGTGACGACCTCCGTAAGAGTGTTGCCTGATGTTCTGCCTCACAAGGGGACGGATTTGAACAAGCTGAAGTATGAGGCAGAGACGAATCCAGAGCGGATTCCGAAGCGTAAGTAAGCTTGCAGTTGGTTGAACAATCGATTATGCCTTGCTCTGTTGTTTAGATGGAGCAAGGCAATGTTATTTTCTTGGACCATGTTAATCTGCATGCTGACGGGATCGCAGTTGGTTCCGCTGGTGCAACAGCAAGCGAAGGCGAATCGAGAGATTCTTGATTCGGTGTTGCAATCATGGAATGATCGGGCAACGAACCTTAAAAATGCTCATTACGAGATTGAGATTTCAAGCACTGGGACTTCTGAAAAGAATCAACCATGGCTCATGAAGGTTGATGTCAAGTTCCTGGATCACGGCCAATGCTGGTTCAAGATGGTAGTCGAGAACAAACACCATGAAGTTGAGTCCACTTACATCATTCGAGGCAAGGACAGCTTCAACTTTGATGCGAAGAGTAAGACGGTTTATCAGACTATTGACAAGAAAGTCTTTACCCGAGAAGGCTTGCTCAATTGGTCAAATCAGTACTTTGCAATTCTTCCTCTGATCGCGACGAGTAAGGAACTTCAAAGACTAAGTCGTATTTCAGTTGTTCAATCGGACGATCACTATCACTGGCTTCGATTTGAACCTGCTACAACCGATGTTTACTCGTGGACAGTTGCTCAAGTCGGTGTGGTCAAATACCAGTACACAACCAGTCCAAAGTACTTCCCAATCCGAATCATGTGGCGCATGCCTGGAAATCATCTAGAGACATGGACCATCTCCAAGGTCATCATGAACGATGACGTTCTAGTGAATGATGAGTTGTTTCAGGAAGACATCAAACAAGTTCAACTTGGATGGAAGCTTCAGAAGACATTTTGGACAGCATTGCAGGAGAAGTGGCGAGAAAAGCTATTCCCTTCTCTGAAATGAGTAGCACAGGGGTGCCTTGTGATCAATAGACTAATCACTTGGCTGTTTTCTATTCATTGTGTTCACCATGCCCCGTGCCGAACGTACTCCGCCTGCTTTGTTTGCTCTCACGGTTCCTGGCCTGGAAGCGGTGACTGCCCGGGAGATTGAAGACGAACTCGGGGGCATCGTTAAGAAGAAGATGAATGGCCTCGTCGTCTTCCGGGTGGATGATCTCGATAAGAATGTCCTCAAGCTACGTACTGCAGAAGATGTCTTCCTGCTTGCCTGGGGAAGCGATGCCCTCACGTACAAAGCCAAGGACTTGGAACTGATCCAGAAGTGGACAGCCAAGGAACCGAACTGGCCGCAGCTGCTGGAACTTCACAAGCAGCTACGGCCCAAGCCGAAGGGCCGCGCGAGTTTTCGTCTGATCACCCAGATGCATGGCGAACATGGCTACAAACGAAGCGATGCCTTCGAAGCACTGGATAAGGGCTTGAAGGGCAAGATACCGTACCACCTCATCCCCACTGCCGAAGATGCAACCCTCGAAATCTGGCTCCGTATCATGGGTAAGCGGGCACTCTGTGGCATCCGCATTTCGGATAGCAAACTGCGGCATCGCACTTACAAAACCGAACACATCCAGGCTTCGCTTCGTCCTGTGGTAGCTGCAGCCATGGTGAGGCTGGGAACCCAGGAAGGGTTAACCATCGATCCCTGTTGTGGTGCTGGCACATTGCTGGCAGAGAGCTTCTCCGCCAATCGGCATGTCGAGATGCTGGGTGGCGATATTGATCGCAATGCCCTGGTAGCAGCCACCACGAACCTGAAAGGCTGGCGCGACTATCCACCTCTCATTCGCTGGGATGCCCGAGAGTTGCCATTCGCACAGGGTAGTGTGGCAAAGATTCTGTGCAATCCGCCGTTCGGTCGTCAGCTTAGTAAGCCTGAAGAAATCGCGGGGTTGTATGCCGACATGGTTTCTGAATGGCAGAGAGTGCTTCAACCTGGCGGACAAGCAGTGATCCTGGCCAGCGATATCGAAGCACTGCAGGCAGCAGCCTGGGAACAAGGTTGGCAGCAAGAAGGTCTGTACAAGATTCGGCTGCTCGGTTGGCCTGCGACGATCAGCGTCTGGCGAACAGGGTATCAATCGTTTTAACTAACGTGAACGCCATTCAACAGTATGAAAGACGGTCTCGCTGTCCCAAGCGAGCAGGCCCAGGCAATCGCGGCTAGGCATGGCCCAGTAGCGGGCATCAATGCCCAGGTTCTGGCCATCACCCTGATAGCTGGTTACTTCCACGCCATCTAAGACTGCTCGCACGGTGTCTGCCCGTACTTCGATGAGCATGGTGTAACGTTTCCCATTCGTGAGTGCATAGTTGCGGCGACCAGTTGCATTCTGAAGGATGTTCTGGCCATCAATGTTCTGAAAGCCAGCAGCATGTTGCTGCCAGGCATCCAATTCAAATGTGCACTGTTTGCCACCATGCACAATCACAGCACCGATGGAATGCTCTCCAGTCAAGCGTATGAAACTGATACGAAGATCGTATGCTGCTGGTACGGCAACAGGAATCTTGATTCGTCCGCCACGAATGGCATCCACATGTAGTCCATCATCACTCTTGGTCCAGGTGCCTGCGACTGCATCCCGTTCGGGCTGGATGAACGTCAGCAGCGACTGCCATTCTGAAACGACTGGGACGGACCTGGTAGCTGCCGGTTGAGTGGCTGTTACTGGTCTAGTTGCAGGTGGCGTGATGTTGATGTTTGGTTGCTGGGCAAGCACTGTTGGTATTACTGATTGCTTGCCACGAAGATAGTTCTCGATGAGTAGACCCATCAGGATGACAACGAGTACGGAAGCACCCAGCAGGGCGTAGCGCAGTCTCCTGGTGGTGTTGGGTGTAGCGATATCAGTGCTGCTGGAAAAAGTGTTCAACGTATCGACTACAGCCCGGGCAGAAGCAGGGCGATTCTCAGGGTCATGTTGCAACAGTTGCTCGATCAACTTGCGAAGTTCAGGAGACGTTCCATCTGGTAGGTCAAGCTGCTCTTCTGTCTCTTCCGTCTTGAGGGGGGGAGGATCGCCTGTGAGGAGGAAGACCATCGTCGCCCCCAAACTATATAGATCAGCCTTGGCATCGACTTCGCCAGCGGATTTACGTTGCTCGGGGGCAGCGTACATCAAGGTACCCAGATGCGAACCAGTGCGGGTTATCTGAGGTTTGTCGTTAGCACGTCCCAGCCAGCGTGCCAGGCCGAAATCGAGGATCTTCACCTTACCCGGTCGTGTGATCATAACATTGCTGGGTTTGATATCACGGTGAATCATTCCCAACTGATGGGCATGATGTAGACCTTGAGCAATCTGCTTGCTGATGGTGATCACTTGCTGGGGTGTCAGCGGACCTTTCTGATGCACCAGGTCATCGAGGCTTCTGCCATCGACGTACTCCATTACCAGGAAATGGACTCCACCGATTTCTTCAGCATCGAAAGCTGTAACGATATGTGGATGATGCAGTGAAGCAGCTGCTTGCACTTCCCGACGGAAACGAGTGACAGCCAGCGGCGTGGCAAGAAGATCGGATCGCACCAGTTTGAGAGCCACCGAGCGGTCCATCAAGCGATGGGTAGCCTGGTAGACCATACCCATGCCGCCGCGACCGAGCTTGCTCAGGATGGCATAGCGTGAATGGCTTCGCATCTCAGCGGGGAGTTCGGGGAAGTCAATCGAGGTCTCTGCAGGTAAGCATTGGGTTTCGTGCGGTGACGATTGCTGGATCAGTTGCATGAAATGGTCCGAACCCACCTGCCCCAACTTCTGGCCACACTCATGACATGCAGCAAAGTGCTGCTCCCAGCGGGCCGCCTCGGCCAGAGGCAGTCTCCCCTGAGCGAAACGTTCAATCACCTGTAAACTGGGATGTTGCATCGGCCCATCTCAAGGTTGCCGTTACTATATGTTGTGTGAACGCCATTTCT
>WBZX01002059.1_pt1 | contig 14209 bp, 11 predicted proteins | sample 5204211 | NCBI WGS metagenome assembly WBZX01 (sample SAMN12344362, study PRJNA552823) | activated sludge metagenome | biome: Activated sludge suspended growth; feature: Nitrification reactor; material: Wastewater; isolation source: activated sludge from nitrification reactor of wastewater...
AGTGCGTTGTAGCCACCGTTCGTCTCCGGGAGCTTTTGCTTGATGATGTCCGCCTGGATGGTGACACCCAAGTGGTTGGCTTGGCCCGTGAGGTCGGCTGCCGTGTGGTAGTCCTTGCCGTCCACCTTGAAGCCCGGGTTGCGCAGGTAGCACCACAGGATGGTGGCCATGCCCAACTCGTGCGCATGCTGGAACGCATTGGCGATATCGGTGATCTGGCGGGTGCTCTGCTCACTGCCGAAGTAGATGGTGGCACCCACGGCCACGGCACCCATGTCCCACGCGCTCTCCACGGTGCCGAAGAGCACCTGGTCGAACTGATTGGGATAGGTCATCAACTCGTTGTGGTTGATCTTGACGATGTACGGGATCTTGTGCGCGTACTTGCGGGCCGTTGCGCCCAGCACGCCGTAGGTGCTCGCAACCGCGTTGCAGCCACCTTCCAACGCCAGCTTCACGATGTTCTCGGGGTCGAAATAGGCCGGGTTGGGGGCGAAGCTCGCGCCACCGCTGTGTTCGATGCCTTGGTCCACGGGCAGGATGCTCATGTACCCCGTGTTCGCCAGGCGCCCGGTGCCGTAGAGGGCCTGCATGCTGCGCATCACCTGCGGGCTGCGGTTGCTCTGCGCGAAGCTGCGGTCCACGAAGTCGGGACCGGGCAGGTGCAGTTGCCCTTTGTCGATGGTCTTGCTGGTGTGCTGGAGCAGGCTGGCGGCTTCAGCGCCGAGGAGCTCTTCGATCTTGCCGAGGGTGAGGGTTGGCATGTGGTTCTCGCAGGTTGAGCGGGCGGCAAATGTAGGATAGCCCGGAACGAATGGACAGGGGCGGAGGAGCACGGCGTAGCGGCTGCATCACCGCCGCAACGTGACTAGAACGGATAGCCGATACCCAGGTTGAAGTTCAGCTGTGGCTTGTACGGACCGGGGATCCCCAGGTCGGCCAGGCGCTCTTCGTACGCGTCCTTGGGTTGGAACAGCCAGCGCTCACCGGCGGGCAGCGAAGGATCCTTCGTCTGCAGGCCAAGGTCGAAGCGCACGATGAAGAAGTCGAAGTTGAGGCGGGCGCCCATCCCGGTGCCCACCGCCAATTCGCTCAGGAGGTCACCGCTGATGGCCGCTCCCGGTTTGCGCGCATCCTCCTTGAAGTTCCAGATGTTGCCCACGTCCAGGAAGAAGGCGCCCTCCAGGAAGCCGATGAGCTTGAAGCGGTATTCGGCGTTGCCCTCCAACCGGATCTCGCCGATGCGGTCGAAGGCCACCAAGGGCGCGCTGTAGGAGCCTGGCCCGATGGAACGTGCACGCCATGCGCGCAGGCCGTTGGCGCCGCCCACGAAGAAGCTGGTCTCGAAGGGCAGCACGCCCAGATTGCCGAAGGGGAGTCCTGCACCGGCCGCGGCCCGGAAAGCGACGCTGCTCCGCTCGTGCAATTGCCGCCGCCAACGCGCGTCGATGTCCAGCTTCACGAATTCCGCGTAGCGCACATTGCCGAGCGTGAAGAAGGAGTTGCCCACGCTATCGGTCACCACTGGTTTCTCCGCGAGCTCGTGGATGGCCCGCAACAAGCTCCCGGCCGATTCAAGGTTCGCCCGCCCGAAGAAGGAGTTCACCTTGGTCTCGCCCTCTGGTGTGGAGTAGGTGACGCCCAAGCGCGAACTGAAGATCATGTGGTCCGTGTAGCTGTCGCGCAGCACGGGGTCGTTCGCCAGTTCAATGTACTCCTGGAAGGCGGCCGAGCGCTGGGGGATGCGGATGGTGTTGAGTTCGACGGGATAGAACCCAACGGTCGTGGCCTTCGATTCCTGCCACTGCACGCCCAGGGAGATCTTGGCCAGTGAACGGGTGTAGTCCGGCCGACGCTGGTAGTTGTACAGGGTGTTGATCAGCAGCTTGGACCCGCTCGATTTGCTGAACAACTCCTTCCCGAAGAGCTTCTCCCACAAGCCGGAGAAGGGTCGCGGGAACCCCAGCGTCACTTCCGGACCGATGCTCACCGTGTTGAACACGGAACCCGTTCCCACCCCGGTGGAGGTCTCCGTGTCGTTGGAACTGTTGCCACCCGTGATGCGCTGCTGGGCCTCCAGCCCCACGCTCACCTGGGCGAGCAAGGAGCCCAGCGTACCGAACAAGTTGCGGTGTTTGAAGCCAAGGCTCACCGAGGTACCCAACGCCCCGCCCCGGTTGGTGCCGAAGCCTTCCAACGACATGCTGCGCTCTTTGCCGGGTAGCAGGGAGATGCGCGCGTTGGCCATGCCACGTCCACGCGTGCCGGTGGTGTCATAGGATATCTCCACCCGGTCGAACACGTTGAGGCCGGTCAGGCGGCGATACGTCTTGTCCGAATTGCCCTGTTGGAACCGCTCCTCGGGCCGCAGGAAGATGGGGTGCAGCAAGGCCTTGGGCCGGTATTCTAGCCGGTCGCGGTACAGGAACCGGTAGCCTAGGGTGTCGGTGGTGTCTATGCGCACAAGGCTTCCACCACGGGCCTGGCGATAGGTGGAGATCGTAACGTTCTCGATCGTGTACACGGTGCCTTCGGGCGTATCGCGCAGGCCTCGCTTGGTGCGCGCCACCGGTCGTTCAAAGCGCATCACCAGGTCCACTTGGTGGCCTTCCACCGTGGTGTCCGCGCTGTACTGGATCAGGTCCTTGTTGAAGTACAGGAACCCATCATCGCGCAACAGGGCCGTGATGCGCATCCGTTCGGCCTCCAGCACATCATCATCGAAGCGCTCGCCGGTCTTCAGCAGCGAACGGTCCCACCGCTGCGCCACCAATTGCTGGATCTTGGGGTCGTCCACCTCGTAACGGATGTTCCGCAGGCGGTACATGGGGCCCGGAAGCACGCGATAGGTCACCACTGCTTTCGGCCGGTGCGTGTGCCCTCCGTACCAGTGCTTGTCGTGCAGCACCACGGTGTCCTGCACTTGCGCCCGGAACCAGCCTTCCTTGGCCAGGTAGAGGCGCATCTGCTCCTCGGTCTTCTCGGTCAGGTTGCTGTCCAGGAGCACCGGGGCCTCCCCAACGGTGGTGCGCAGCCACTCGGCTCGTGTGCGTTTGTACGGCTTGGGGCTTTTGCCGGTCTCCGCCCGCCCCTCGTTCTTGCGGTCTATCCGGGCGTTCTTCTTCTCCTGCCACACCGGCATGCGTTCCGGGTTCGGTAGGTTGTAGGCGAAGAGGTAGAAGGGGACCCATACGATGCGCTTGTTGGGCTGCTGCTTCACGATGGGCTCCAGTTCGGCAGCATCCACGGCGTGGTCCTGTACCTGCACCTTGTTGCGCTTCAGCAGGTAGCTGTTCGAGGGTACCCGGCGGGTGGGGTCGCAGCCCGCAAGGAGCACTGCCCCCGCCAAGACGACTGCGATATGCCGGTATCTGGTCCGCAAGGGGTGGGTTCTGCTCCCTACGGCTGGGAAGCGCTGCGGGACTAATTTGCGCACCGCTCCTGCTACGATGCGTGCGGGCAGTGCCAAATATATCCGTGTGGTGAGCAACAAGAACGAGTTGAAACGGGTGCGGGCACTCCACCAAAAGAAGTACCGCGAAGAGGAGGGTGTGTTCCTGGTGCAGGGCATGAAGCTGGTAACGGAGCTGCTCGCCAGCGGCTGGCCGGTGGAAGTGGTGCATGCCACGGATGAAGTGGCCGACCGACTGCGGCACCCGTTGGTGCAACGATGGCCTGCGCACGACATGCAGCGCATGGGTACCCTGGAGCATGGCAACGAGGTGGTCGCGCTGGTGCCACGACCCCACCGGGACCACTTCGTTCCACTTGCCCCGGACGAGCTCGTGCTCGCTTTCGATGGCATCGCGGACCCCGGTAACATGGGCACCTTGCTGCGGATCGCCGATTGGTTCGGGGTGCGGCGCGTGCTCTGTAGTGTCGATTGCGTGGAGGAGTTCAATCCCAAATGCGTGCAGGCCAGCATGGGGTCCATCTTCCGGGTGGACGTGCACCGGGTACAACTGCCACGCATGTTGGAGGAGTTGCGCGCTTCCGGCACATCGCTCTACGTCGCTACCATGGAAGGAGCGCCTGTCTTCGGGGTGCAACTGGCGCGTCCAGCCGTGTTGGTGCTCGGTAGCGAATCGCACGGACCATCCGACGCTGTGCGTGCCTTGCAAGCGCGTGCCATCAGCATCCCGCGGGTGGGTGGTGCGGAATCGCTCAACGTAGCCACCGCCGCGAGCGCCTTGTGCATGGAGTTCCTTCGTCAGCGCTTGCCGTAGCGAACGGCCACCTGCTCCGCCACGCGCTGCCCGTCCATGGCTGCGCTTACGATACCGCCCGCATAGCCCGCTCCTTCTCCGCAGGGGTAGAGGCCCTGCACCTGCACATGCTCCAAAGAGTTCGGGTCGCGCGGAATGCGCACCGGCGAGCTCGTGCGCGATTCCACGGCCACCACCACCGCCTCATTGGTGCGGTAGCCGCGCATCTTCTTCCCGAATTCCTTGAGCCCTTCGCGCAGGCGGGAGGCGATCTCCGCAGGCAGCAGCTCATCCAGCCGATGGCTCACGATCCCCGGTGGGTAGCTGCATTCGGGCAGGTCCGCGGAGAAGCGCCCCCGTATGAAATCGTCCAAGCGCTGTGCGGGCGCGGTCTGTCGTTCGCCACCGGCCTTCCACGCCGCGTGTTCCACCTCCCGCTGATACCGCATGCCGCTCAGCGGGTCGGCGCCATCGGTGGCGCCCGGCGCCTGCACCACGATGCCTGAATTGGCGAAGGGGTTGTTCCGTTTGCTCGGGCTCCAGCCGTTGGTCACCACTTCATCCTGTGCGGTGGCGCACGGAGCAATGATGCCGCCCGGGCACATGCAGAACGAATAGACACCCAAGCCCGCCACCTGCTGCACCAAGCTGTAGCTAGCTGGCGGTAGCAGCGGGTCGCGCACGGCACAATGGTACTGGGCGGCATCGATGATGGACTGCGGATGCTCTACACGTACACCTAGTGCGAAGTCTTTGCGCTCGATGCGCACACCGCTGTCCAATAGCATACGGAAGACATCACGCGCCGAGTGCCCGGTGGCCAGCACCACCGCATCCGAACGCAAGGTGGTGCCGTCCGCGAGCTGCACACCGCGGATGGTGGCATGCTCCATCACAAGACCTGTGACGCGGCTATTGAACCGTACCTCGCCGCCGCATGCCAGTATCGCCAGGCGCATGGCGGTGATGATCCCGGGCAGCTTGTTGGTGCCGATGTGCGGATGCGCATCCACGAGGATGTCGGGCGAAGCGCCGAACGCTACCAATGTGCGCAACACACCTTCCACATCGCCACGCTTGTGGCTGCGGGTGTACAGCTTTCCGTCGCTGTATGTGCCGGCTCCGCCTTCGCCGAAGCAGTAGTTGCTGTCGGCGTCCACCACATGCTCGCGGTTGATGAGCGCAAGGTCGCGCCGCCGTGCACGCACATCCTTGCCGCGTTCCAGCACGATGGGTCGCAAGCCGAGTTCCGCACAACGCAGTGCGCTGAACAAGCCCGCCGGACCGGCCCCCACGATGATCACGTCGGGCGCGTTGGATACATCCGGCAACACGGGTGGCAGCGGGGCGTGCTCCTCCTGCACTTCGGTGCTCACCAAGACCCGTAATCGAATGCGCGGCGACCGGCTGCGTGCGTCGATCGAACGTTTCAGTATCCGGGCGGTGACGCTGGTGCCGCGTTGCAGGCCTGCGGCCTCTTCGGCGGCTTGCCTGACCAGTATGGGGTCCGCCGCTTCAACGGGGGACAACGCGATGTCCACCGTGCTCTCCATGCTCACCCCTCGAAGGTGAAGGTGAGCACCCACGCCTTGGAACGCAGGCTCTCGATGGGGTTGCTGAAGCGCGTATCGTCATCGATCAGCAAGTTGGGGAAGCCCCAGCTGCCTTTGAGTTCGATGCCGAACTTGAAGTAGGGGAGGAACATGTCCACACCGCCACCGGCCTCGGCAGCGTAGTCGTACTTGGCCAGCTTCACCACGATCTCGTCGTCCAGCGCATTGTTCACATCCTTCTGGCTGGCCATGTCGATGCAGAACTTGCCGCCACCGATCACATACACCGCGAAGTTGTTGATCCGATCGCTGCGGAATTTCAGCAGCAGCGGGAACTCCAGGTAGGTGCTCTCGATGGGCTTCTGGAAGTAGATGGAGTTGCCGTCGCTCTTGCGGAACTGGTACTGCAGCACCCGTTCCTGGAAGGACAGCGTGGGCAGGAAGCGCACGCTCAGGTTCCGGTTCACGTTCAACGATGCCACGATGCCGAGGTTGAAGCCCGGCTGCTTGGAGTGGTCCAGTACCAGCAACGAATCGGTGAAGCGCGAGGAGGGCTTCAGCTTCACGAAGAGGTCGCTGGTGTTATAGCTCAGCAGGAAGCCGAAGTGGAAACGGCGCAGGTCGAAGTTGGCCAGGTTCTCCGTTACGATGCGCTGCTGCGCCGAAGCGAGCGCACTGAGCAGGAACAAGGCGGCCAGAACGAGAGAGCGTGCGCGGAGGATCATGGAAGTGGCAACGAAAGTAGGAAGCGATCGTTGTGTGGCGGGGAATCGTCCGTGGCTAGGAGTTGCCCGCAATGTCCATTCTTCTGTGGAAGTAGGCACGGCCTACGCTCAGACCTAAGGCTCGATGGATTCCAGAATGGGGGTCAAGGAAGTGCTCAGTGCAGTTCCTACACTATTGTAAAAGGTATGGAGGAACTGTTTCGTGTCCGAGTCTTGAAGGAAGTCCATGTTCAACTGAATTGCCTCGTGATACCCCCGATGTTCCGTTATTCTTCCGTTCACACTCGCCATGTTAACCAGCCCTACAAGCAGGTCAATATCACGTTTCAAACTTGGAGGAGGAGTATCAGTTCCAGCGCCGGAATAAAGCATGAGACGGTTCCTGAAGATGTTCATGAAATCGTCGTCGAGCAGGCATTTCGAATTTTCAACGGCCCAAGAACATGCATCAATGTATCTATAGCTGAGATGTTTGGTCCAAGCCACGTGCTGTCCGATTTGCCTGTGCCTCGAAAGAAGCACGAATCCGTAAATCGATGCCTCCAGATGAGTGTGATTGGTTTCGAGTTCTGGTGCAGTTGATTTGAACTTGTCTTCAGAGAGCGTGTGAGCGTACCAAGCCATTACCGCAGTATGCTTCTCAGGTGCCTGAGCATATTGGCGTTGGCTGATTTCTCGAAGGGCTTGGAGATATCTCATTTGGCCGCCAATAGCCTGCTTCCTTCGAAAGAGATTGAACATTCTGAAGTCGAGTATTTCAAATCAAACCTAAGCATGGTCTTCCGAAGGCGACCCACGACGCCCGTTCACTTCCGCCCTTCGTATAGCGTAGCGATGCCGCCTGTGAGCGGTTCCGCTTTCGCTTCGCGCAGACCGCACTTCCGCAACACGTGCACGAACGCCTCCCCGTCCGGGAAGGCATCCACGCTCTTGGGCAGGTAGGTGTAGGCCGAACTGTCCTTGCTCACCAAGCGACCCACGGCGGGCATCACGCGGTGGAAGTAGAAGCGGAAGAGCCCGCCGAGCAGCGTGTTGCGGGGCTTGCTGAACTCCAGCACGAACAGGCGCCCGTTGGGGCGCAGCACCCGCACCATGTCGGCGATGCCTCGTTCAAGGTCTGCGTAGTTGCGTACGCCGAAGGCCACCGTTACGGCATCGAAGCTGGCATCTGCGAAGGGAAGGGCAGCGCTATCCGCGCGCCGGAGGGTGATGCGTTGTTCCAGCTTGCGGGCCTTCACCTTCTCACGTCCATGGGCCAGCATGCCTTCACTGATGTCCACACCGGTGACGTGCTCCACTTTGGCGGCAGCGAGGATGGCGAGGTCCGCGGTACCGGTGGCCACATCCAGCAGGTCTGTCACCGGTTCGCGCATCACGTAGCGGATCACCTTACGCCGCCACCCTTGGTCCACACCCAGGGAGAACACGCGGTTCAAGAGGTCGTACTTCGGGCTTATCGCGTCGAACATGTGTTCGACCTGCTGGCGTTTGGAGCCATCCTCGGTGTAGGGTTTCACGCTCATTCGGCCAGCCCGAGTAGTTCGCCTTCACGGCGGAAGCGCTCCTTGTCGATGGGCACCACGCCGACCTCTTCGCATACCAAGCCACCGGCCAGGTTGGCCAGTGTGGCCAGTTGCTTGGCAGCCAGTTGTTGTGCGAGGGCCAGGGAGGCCACCGCGATCACGGTGTCACCGGCGCCGCTCACGTCCACGATCCTGCGTTCCATGGCGGGCACATGCGTGCTGCCAGCGGTGTCGTGCACGAAGGCACCATGCTCGCTCAGGGTGATGAGCGCCATGGCATTCTCCAGATGTTGCTGCAACGTGTTCGCCGCTGTGCGCAGGCTCTGCTCGTTCGTGGGGTCCACCTCCATCTTCAATCCCTCGCGCAGTTCCTTCAAGTTCGGTTTGAAGAGGTCCACGTGCTTGTATGCGAAGAAGTTCTTCTTCTTGGGGTCCACGGTGGTGGGGACGTGCGCACCGCGTGCGGCACGTATCACAGCGGTGATCACCTCTTCCGAAAGCACGCCTTTGTTGTAGTCCTCGAACACAAGCACCCCGCAGGATGGATCGCTGAGCAATTCGGTCGTGCGTTCGATAACGCGTTGCGCGTCCGCTTTGTTCAAGTCGTTCTCCTGCTCCTCATCCACCCGCACAACGTGGTGATGCCCGCTGATCACGCGCGTCTTCACCGTGGTACGGCGGTCCTTGGAACGAACGAGGCCGCGCGTATCCAGTCCGTTCTCCTTGAACAGTTCGAAGAGCCTTGTGGCGTTGTCATCGTCACCCACCACGCTCACAACGATGGGCGTGGCACCGAGCGCCTTCAGGTTGAGCGCCACGTTGGCCGCACCGCCCAATCGAGCACTGCGCTGGGTCACCTGCACCACGGGTACGGGTGCCTCGGGTGAGAGGCGGTCGATACGTCCCCAGAGGTAGGCGTCCACCATCACATCACCCACCACGATCACCGTGGTGTTCGCCGCACGATCCAGGAAGTCCGTGATCACGTTCATGCGTTGTTCAGTCGTGCCACTCCCTGTGCGATGCGGGCCATGGCTTCAATGAGATTAGCGTCGCTGGTGGCGTAGCTGATGCGCAAGGTGCCCTCCGCCCCGAAGGACTTGCCTTCCACCAGGCTCACGCCCACGGTGTCCAGCAGGTACAGGCTCAGGTCCACGGATCCCTTGATGGTCTTTCCGTCGATGGACGCGCGCACATCGGGCAGCAGGTAGAAGGCTCCTTGCGGCTTGTTGCAGCGCCAGCCGGGGATCTTGCCCAGCGCGGCGATGGTGAGGTCGCGGCGACGCAGGAAGTCGGCCTTCATCGGTTCCAGCAGGGCGGGGTCGGCTTCCACGCAGGCCTTGGCCACGCGCTGTGCGATGCTGTTGGTGCCCGAGGTGAACTGCCCTTGCACCTTGGTGCAGGCTTGTGCGATCCAGAGCGGTGCGCCTATGTAGCCCACTCGCCAGCCGGTTAGGGCGAATGCTTTGCTCAGCCCATTCACCGTGATGGTACGCTCAGCCATGCCCGGTAGGGATGCGAAGCTGACATGCGCACCTTCGAATACGATGTGCTCGTAGATCTCGTCGGCGATCACATACAGGTCCTTGTGCCGCGCAACTACCTCGGCCAATGCTTCCAGCTCGGCGCGGCTAAGCACCGAGCCACTGGGGTTGCAGGGCGAACTGAACATGAGCAGGCGCGTGCGCGACGTGATGGCCGCGGCGATGCGTTCCACCGGCGCCTTCCAATCCTCTTCCAGGGTGCTGGTCACCAGTACCGGTGTGGCACCGGCCAAGCGCACCTGCTCCGAATAGCTCACCCAGTAGGGTGCAGGGATCACCACTTCGTCGCCGGGGCCGCACAGGCTCATCACCACGTTCATGATGCTGTGCTTGGCACCGGTGCTGATCACCACCTGGTCCGCCGTGTAGTCCAGCCCGTTGTCGCGCTTGAACTTGTGGGCGATCGCCTGGCGCACATCGGCGAAACCGTTCACCGGTGGGTATTTGTGCCAGGGCCCGCGCAGGGCTTCGTGCGCGGCTTCCAAGGCGAAGGCGGGCGGGGCATGGTCCGGCTCGCCCAGGCTAAGGTCGATGATGTCCCGTCCTTGTGCGCGCAATTCGCGGCAGCGGCGGGCCATCAATAGGGTGGCGGGCTCTACAATGGCGTTGGCTAGGGGCGATAGGTGCATGGCGTCGATCCCGCTTCTCGCGAGGGAGGGCCGTTCCACGGGAACAGCAGGGGGCGAAGCTAACCAAGGCGTTTCCGCCTCTTGCCGGTAGGGTTCCCGATATTCGTCCACCGCTTTATCCACGATGAACGATCCCATTGTACAGGTCCTGGTCGCGCTGCTTCCCTCCGTGGTGGTCTTCCTCACGGCGTTCTACCTCATCAAACAGTTCATGGGCACGCGCGCCAATGAGCGCATGCTGGAGCTGAAGAAGGAGGACCACAAGCACGTGCTGCCGCTGCGCCTGCAGGCCTATGAGCGCATCGCGCTGCTGCTGGAGCGTATCCAACCCGGCCCCTTGGTGTTGCGGGTACACACGGCGCACATGGATGCGGGCGACCTGCATGCGGCCTTGGTGCGCACCATCCGCGAGGAGTACGAGCACAATGTCACGCAACAGATCTACATGAGCGATCGCGCCTGGGCCAAGGTGAAGCAGGCGAAGGAGGAGACCATCCGACTGGTGAACTTCAGTTACCAGCAGATCGGCACGTCCTCTTCTGCCGCGGAGCTGAGCCGTGGGATATTCGAGAGCGCCAGTCGCCTTTCGCACACCCCCTCGCAGGAGGCGCTGGTGGTGATCAAAGAAGAGGTCCGTCGCCTTTTCTGAACAGCGCCAGCACCTCGTCGGCGGCGGCGAACGGGCTCACACTGCCCGAGCGCACGGCTTCGCGCAAAGCGGGCAAAAGCGCGTTGACCCCTGCGTGGTGCTGCAACTGCGCCTGAAGGCCCATGATGATGGCCTGGTCAAGCCAGTGCGCGCTTTGGTCCCTCCTCCGCTCGTCCACCTGGCCACTCGCGCGGTCTTCTTGGTACATCGCCTCGATGCGTGTACCGAGCGCCTCCACTCCAACTCCGGTGATGGCACTGGTGAGCAGGATCCCGGCTTCCCGGCCACTCGGTCTCTTGGGTAGGAGGGAGAGCGCATTGCGGAGGTCGCTCGCTGCTTGTTTCGCGCGGGCCTCCGCTTCTCCTTCCGCTTTGGTGAAGGCTATGAGGTCCGCCGACTCCATGATGCCTCGTTTGATGCCTTGGAGCTCGTCGCCCGCTCCGGCGATCATCAGCAACAGGTTCAGGTCGGTCATCCGGTCCACGTCCAACTCGCTCTGTCCGGTGCCCACCGTTTCGATGATGATACGGTCGTAACCGGCTGCTTCGCACACGATCACGGCCTCACGCGTGTGGCGGGCTACTCCACCAAGGTTCCCAGCGGCGGCCGTCGGGCGAATGAAGGCGGCATCGTTCACCGCCAGTCGTTCCATCCGTGTCTTGTCACCAAGTATGCTCCCGCCGGTGCGCACGCTGCTTGGGTCGATGGCCAGCACCGCCACGCGATGCCCTTGTTGGATGGACCACATGCCGAGCACATCGATGAGCGTGCTCTTGCCGACACCAGGAATGCCGGTGACACCAAGGCGTAGCGAACGGCCGCTCCAGGGTAGGCAACGCGCAACGAGCGCGTGGGCGCGTTGGCGGTCCGCGATGCGTTCGCTCTCGATCAGCGTGATCGAACGTGCCAGAGCCCCGCGGTCACCGGAACGCAGCGCTTGGAAGAGCTCTTCATCCACATCCATGTGCGATCAGTAGCCTTTGCGGTAGTTGTCCACCCAGGAACTATCACCCATGTCGCGCAGCAGACGGAAGAGATCCTCGCCCTTGACCATACTATGGCGGTACAACATCCCATAGTCCGCCAGCAGCAACATCTGGCGGTCGCTGGGTGCATTGGGTGTCTCTGCCCACCCTTTGCCGGGATGCTGTCCTTCGGCCTGGCGGAACGGATATTCCCAGAAACGCAGTTTCCACAGGTCGTCGAACACGCCGCAATCGCTCATCACGATGCGGCCACCCGTCATCTCGGCCGGAGGCAGACAGGAGGTGACACCGTATTTGCGGAACAGGTTCTCGTTGGTGGGGTTGGCTTTGCTGGGTGCGCCACCTTGGGCTTGGAGCACGAACTGGCCGCGTGTCACCGGCTCGTTCGCGAGCACCTTCCCTTCGAACTCCTTCACCACGAAGAGCGTGAAGAGCTCGTTGTTCATGCCCGTGGTGAGCGTGAGGCCGAACGTGTAGGTGGCCAGTGCCGGACGTTCCACTCCATGGCCTTGCATCACCGGAGTGAGCAAAGCCATGAACAGGAAGAACGCATGCGGTTGCCGACGGCGCATAGCGCGAAGGTATCACGCACCCTGCGCTGTCCAGACACGGGACACGTGCTCTACTGCTTCACGAAACGGGCGCGGCCAACTTCCACGCCGGCATTGCGCAGTACGAATTGGTAGGCCCCAGCGTCCAGGTCGCCAAGAGGGATCTCCGTGCGTTGCAGGCCCTTGGCAAGCGTTGCATTGCCACGCAGCACCGCACGTCCTGATCCATCCAGGATGGCCCAGTCGTGGTTCCCATCCGTGGGGATCTCCATGGTCAAATGGATGAGGTCGCGCGCAGGGTTCGGGTACACCTGTAACGTGGGCGCCTTGCCTTGGAAGAGCACGGGCACCACTTCCGAGTACGACACCGTGCCATCCTGGTCCACTTGTTCCAAGCGGTAGTAGGAAAGGCCGGGCAGGGGATAGCGGTCCACCAGCGAGTAGTCGATGGGTGCGTTGGATGTGCCAGCGGCAGCCACACGGCCCACCTGTTCGAAGTGCTCCGCATCCGAGCTGCGCTGCACATTGAACCAGGCGCTGTTGCGCTCGCTGCCGGTGATCCATTGCACATCCACATGGTCCATCACCGCGCGTGCATCGAAGCTCAGCAGTTCGACCGGAAGGATCACACAGTCGATCACACCGGTCCCGGTCCATGTCATGGTGGCCGTGGTGCCTGTGCTCGACGCGTTGCTCACGTACAGCAGGTACACGCTTCCGTATGCAGGGTTGATGCCGGGCACCCACCCATTACCGGTCGAGGTTTGGCTGTAGGGTGTGCCCGGCGCTGCGTATTGCGGTGCCGAGTAGGTGGCGGAACCCATGCCGGTCGAATAGCTGCCGGTGGCGGCGAAGGTGCTGGTGTTCGTGGCGAATGAGCACCGGATGGGAGCACCTGTAGGTGAGCAGATGGCACTGAGCGCGGAGGCGTTCGGATACGGACCCCAGATGGCGAAGTTGATATCCGCCGTACCGGTTGGTGTGATGGTGAGACCGAGCGGGTTCGTGCTGCCTGCGGTGAAGCTGTACCACGAACCTTGCTCTTCGATGTTCGTCAGGCATCCACCTGCCGCAGCCGTGAAGTCCCCAACGCTTCCCACGTTCACTGCCGAGGAAGTGAACGTGCTGTTGTTGCACAGCGCTTGCGCTCCAATGCAATCCTGCTGCGGCGGCAGGAGCGAACTGCTGCAGTTCACCGTGAACGTGTAGTTGCCGTTGACCGCAGGGATCGCCGAGTGGTATTGCGAGTAGGGTGACCCAACGCGGTCGAAGGTCCACGAGTTATCGCCGGGGAAGTAGCCCGCCCCGCTGTAGGTGATGGATACCACATCTCCATTGTCCAAGCCGATGAGCACTTGATCGAAGGCCCCGGAGCCCACCGTGTACGAGCTCGGTGATCCGCCATTGATCACTACGGTGATAGTGGAGCCGGCCCAACCATCCCCATAGCTGTCATACATGCGCAGTGCGTAGAAACAATCCGCACCGGCGTTGAAGGCGCTCTGGCACTGCACTTGGGCGGTCCACCCTGCGAAGTTCACGATGTCATCACTGGTCATCGCGATGGTGATGCATCCCGAAGGATGGGTGCTCGTGAACGGTCCTGGGATCACGGTCCCCGTCCATCCTCCGGCTCCGAGGGTCTGGTTGCACCATCCCGCCGGACCGCCACAGGTGGGCAAGCCATTGGGGGAGAGGAATTGGGTCCCGTTCGCATTGTTGGGCGATACCACGGGACCGTTGTAGATGTAGACGTTGTCCCATCCGAACTCCATGGCGAAGGCTTGGAAGTTGAGCGTCACCGCATCGCCAGGTACATCGGGACAATAGGTCTGGCTCCATAG
>WBZX01002060.1_pt1 | contig 14206 bp, 10 predicted proteins | sample 5204211 | NCBI WGS metagenome assembly WBZX01 (sample SAMN12344362, study PRJNA552823) | activated sludge metagenome | biome: Activated sludge suspended growth; feature: Nitrification reactor; material: Wastewater; isolation source: activated sludge from nitrification reactor of wastewater...
CCGAGAGATAACGCATCGACCATTGCGGGTCGTTGGCGCAGCGATAGACGACCCCGCGCAGGGTCCCGAGGATGCGTTCCAGATCCGCGTGGCGGCGCGCCCCGGCCTCGCGTACCAGGATGATCAGCGCCAGCATGGCGAGGAATGCGCAGCACGCGCGCAGCAGTTGCACGGGCAGGCCGGTCGCGGCCGCGAAGTCCGCCACCGAAGGCAGCCAGTGCGGAAGCTCCTGCACCGGAAGTGTGGCGAAGGGCGTCAGCAGGCCGTAGCCGAGGAAGGCGCCCGCGAGGAGCGCCAGGCCACGGCGCAGCGTATGCGTGTCTTCCTGCGTGTAAACCGTGACGCGCGGCAGGACGAAGAGCGCGAAGCCGGTCAGCAGGGCGCCGGGGGTGCCGATGAAGAGCCGGGCACCCAGGGCCAGTCCGGCGAAGGGGGTATCGGCCAGCAGGGTGAACAGGAAGGTACTGATGGCCACGGTACCGTACAGGGGCAGCGGCGGGATGCGTACGGGCGCGGGCGCGCGTATCAATACGCGGCGGCCGAATTCCAGCAGGGGCAGGTAGGACAGCGCCGCCAGCACGCTGGCCAGTCCGTCCAGTCGCGGCGAGGCGAGGGCGAGACGCTGCCATTCGACGAATTCCAGCACGCCATGGGACAGGCCGAACGCGGCGAGCAGCCACAGTTCGGCGGTGAAGGGCAGGGTGGGATCGCGGCGCGGCAGCAGCAGTGCGACCCCGCCCAGCATGAAAAAGGTCAGGCCGTAGACGAGATAGAGCGGACCGAGGAAATCGGCGAACCAGACGCTCACGCGACGCGGCCCTGGGCGGCTGCCTTCGGTGCGGGGCGGGTCGTCGGGGTCGGGTCTGGCGACGTGCGCATGGAGGCCATCGAAGGCGCCGGGGAGTCGGGGTAATGCGAAATTACCCCGGCGTCGTCGGGATGGTCAAGCCGATGCGCGTTCAGGGTGCAGGACGCGGCGGCGCGACAGGCTCGTCGGCGTAGCGCCAGATGTTCACGTCGCGTCCCGTTTCGCGGAGGTGTTCCGCCCGGGCGGAGAGAAAGCGCTGGAAGCTGGGTTCGCTGCGATAGGCGCCCGAACTGACGTAGTCGAACATGCCCTGGGTGTGGAACACGCGGAAGGACGACTCCCAGCGGATGACCTCGCGCCCGTCGGCGTCGAACAGCACGATGCCGGGTGCGTAGTTCACGCCGAGCTTGCGCACCCAGTCGCGCACCGGCAGGCGTTCGCCCTGCGGGGTGACGACGACGTCCCGGCTCCACATGTCGAACTGGACGTTGTCGAACTGGCCGATGCGCCCGCGCGTCTCCGGGTCGGCCAGCACGCGCCGGTGCAGCACGACGCAGTCGGGGCAATCCTTCTGTTCGAAAAATACGGCGAGCGGTTTTGCATGTTTTCCGGTGCGTCGCAGGTCGCGTGGTGCGGGCAGGAAGAAATCCTCGTGGATCAGCGCGCCGCCGGCCTGCTCGCCGGATTCGCGCGCAGCGACGAAATCGCGAAAGGCGACGGTTTTCTCCTGCCGGCCGCCGACCCAGTCGAGCGCAGCCTTGAAGCGGGCCGGCGGCACGTAGCCGTTGAGGCGCAGGACCGTATTGCCGGCTTCGTCGAAGAAGAACAGCGAGGGCGTGAACTGGATCTTCTGTGCCGCGCCGTAGGTTTTTTCGGTGTAATGCCTGCCATCCAGGCCGACGAGTTCGCGGTCGCCCCACAGGTTCACCGCGATCACGTCGAATTTTTCCTTCAGCGTGGCCTCGATCTCGCGCTGCGAGAGATTGCGTTCGACCAGCGCCGCGCAGTAGGGACAGTTGTCCTGGGTGAACATCAGGAGTACGCGCTTGTCGACGCGCGCGGCTTCGTCGACGTCGGCGCGCAGGTCGAGGAAGCTGTTCTTGAACCAGGCGGGGTATTCGGTCGTCTTTCCCCCGAAGTAGCTGCCGGTCCTGGCCGGGGCCGGTTCGGCGGCGTAGACGGCGAATGCGGCAGCGAGACTGGCGAGGGTGAAGCTCAGGCGTGCGGTCATGCGTCTCTCCTCGTATTCTTGGTCGGCCCATCCTAGCAGGCCTTCAGCGGCCAGGATGACGCCGGCGAAAATAGGCCTTCTCGATTTCGACGATACCGTACACCGCGACGCCGAATGCCAGGATCCGGAGCCAGGCCGCTGCATCGGGCGCAGCGGTACCGAACAGCGCCTGCAGCGTCGGCGCGCAGGTGAATCCGCCCTGCAGGACGGCAAGCACGCCGACGGCAGCGAGCACGACCCAGTTGCCGGCGAAACCGGACCAGCCCACGACCGGCGCGGTCAGTCGCCGGCAGTTGAAAAGATAGAAAATCTCGCCCACGACGAGCGCATTGACGGCAACGGTGCGTGCGACCTCGAGCGACATGCCGCGGGCCTGTTCCCATACGAACAGGCCCATCGATCCGGCCACCAGCAGGCTGGCGACGAAGACCACGCGCCAGAGCAGGAAGCGGGTGAGGAGCGGCGCGGCCGGATCGCGCGGCGGCCGGCGCATGACGTCCGGCTCGGCGTGTTCGAAGGCGAGCGCCAGGGCCAGGGTGACGGCCGTGACCATGTTCACCCACAGGATCTGTACCGGCGTGATCGGCAGGGTGAACCCGAACAGGATGGCAACGAGGATCATCGCCGCTTCGCCCATGTTGGTCGGCAGGGTGAACACGATGGCCTTGCGGATATTGCCGTAGACCGTGCGGCCTTCCTCCACGGCGTGTGCGATGGACGCGAAGTTGTCGTCGGCCAGCACCATTTCGGCCGCTTCCTTCGCGGCCTCGGTGCCTTTCCTGCCCATCGCCACGCCGACGTCGGCGCGCCGCAGCGCGGGCGCGTCGTTGACGCCGTCGCCGGTCATCGCGGTGACGGCGCCGCGGCGTTGCAGGGCGTCCACCAGACGCAGCTTGTGTTCGGGGCTGGCGCGTGCGAATACGTCGGTGGACACGGCCGCATCCTGCAGGCGTGCATCGTCGAGCGTCTCGATCTCGGCGCCGGTCAGCGCGTGCGTGGCGTCGAGGCCGAGCTGGGCGGCGATGGCCTGTGCAGTGGCGACGTGGTCGCCCGTGATCATCTTGACGCGGATGCCGGCGGCACGGCAGTCGGCAACCGCGCGCACGGCTTCCTCGCGCGGAGGGTCGGCCAGCCCCAGTACTGCCAGCAGCGTGAAGCCGCCGCTCTCGATGCCGGCAAAATCCAGCGCCGCGCCGGTATCCGCGTGTCGCGTCGCCAGGGCCAGCAGGCGCATGCCCTGTGCCGCGGCGAGCTGCATGCGCGCCTGCCAGGCGACCGCGTCGAGCGGTCGTTCGCCGTCCGCGAGACGCTCGCCGTCGCACAGCGACAGCACCCGTTCCGGTGCGCCTTTCAGCAGCAGGAAGGCGTGACCGGCATGGTCGTGATGCAGGCTCGCCATGAAGCGATGTTCGGACTCGAAGGGGATGACGTCGATTCGGGGATAGGCGGCGCGCAGATGGGCCGCATCGAGATCCGCCTTCAGCGCGAGCGTGAGCAGCGCCCCTTCGGTGGGATCTCCCGCAAGCTGCCAGCCCGTAGCGGTTTCATGCAGGTCGGCGTCGTTGCAGAGCGCGGCGGCGCGCGCAACCTCGACGAGCACGGGTTGCGTCGCGGGATCGCACACCCGGCCGTCGAGCAGGAAACCGCCCTCGGGCGCGTAGCCGTTGCCGCTGACCGTGTAATCCGCGCTCGCCGTCAGCACGCGTTCCACGGTCATTTCGTTGCGGGTGAGGGTGCCCGTCTTGTCGGTGCAGATCACGCTCACCGCCCCCAGCGTCTCCACCGCCGGCAGGCGGCGGATGATCGCGCGGCGTCGCGCCATGCGGGTGACGCCGACGGCGAGTGCGATGGTCAGGATCGCCGGCAGGCCTTCGGGGATGGCGGCTACCGCGAGGCCGACCGTGGCGAGAAACATCTCGCTCGACGGATAGCCGCGCACCACCACGCCGAAGCCGAACACCAGCAGCGCGAGCGACAGGATCGCCGTCGCCAGTTGCCGGCCGAAGCGCGACATCTGTCGGGTGAGCGGGGTGGTAAGCGGCTCGACCGCGGTGAGCAGCCGGCTGATGCGCCCGAGTTCCGTGTTGCCGCCGGTGGCGACGACCACGCCGGTGGCCTGGCCGTAGACCACGAGGGTGCCCGACCACGCCATGCTGGCGCGGTCGCCCAGAGGCAGGTGCGGCGCAACGGGGGCCGCCTGCTTGTCGACGGCGAGCGATTCGCCGGTCAGCGCGGCTTCCATCGCGCGCAGGCTGTGCACCTCCAGCAGGCGCAGGTCGGCAGGGACGCGGTCGCCCGAGGCAAGGTGCACGATGTCGCCCGGCACCAGGTCGGCCGCGTCGATTTCGTGGCGCATGCCGGCGCGGGTGACGATGGCGTGTGGCGACAGGAGATCGCGGATCGCGTCGAGCGCCTGTTCGGCACGGCCTTCCTGGATGAAGCCGATCGCCGCATTGATGAGGACAACGCCGAAGATCACGCCGCTGTCGACCGCATGCCCCAGCCATGCGGTCATGCCGCCGGCCGCCAGCAGTACGTAGATCAGCACATCGTGGAATTGCAGCAGCAGGCGTTTCCAGCCGGGGGTGCGCGGTGGCGCGGGCAGGCGGTTGGCGCCATGGCGCGCACGGCGTGCGGGCAGGGCGCCCGCGTCGAGTCCGGTGCGGTCCGCGTCGAGCGCGCGCAATACGTCTGCCGCAGGCAGGCTGTGCCACGACGGCATCGCGCGCTCAGGCCTCCATCACGCAGGCCCACAGTGCGCGCACCGCCGCACGCTGGGCCATCAGTCCGTCCGCCGGTACGCGTGCGTGTTCGGCGCCCGACAGCTTCGCCGCGTGCTGGCGCCGGCGCAGTTCGCGGTAGGCATCGGCCGCCGCGTGGGCAAGGTCGGCAGGCAGCAGTCCGGCCGCGCCGGCGCGGCCGAGCAGCGCGATGTTGCCGACGTTGTCGGCGAGTTCGGGATGGCGGGCGCAGTCTCGCAGGATGAGGTACTGCACGCAGAATTCGACATCGACGATGCCGCCATCGTCATGCTTCAGGTCGAACAGCGCCGTGGGGTTGGGGTGGCCGTCGCGCATTCTCTGGCGCATGGCACGCACCTCGTCGCGCAGCTTTGCCGCGTCGCGCGGCAGGCACAGGATGTCGCGGCGGATGGCCTCGAAAGCCCGGCCGATGGCGGCGTCGCCGCAGACGAAGCGTGCCCGCGTGATCGCCTGGTGTTCCCAGGTCCAGGCGTGCTGCATCTGGTAGTCGCGGAAGGCCGACGTCGCGCTGACCAGCAGGCCCGAGGCACCGTCCGGGCGCAGGCGCAGGTCGGATTCGTACAGCACGCCTGCCGGCGTGAGCGTGCCCAGCCAGGTGTTGATGCGCTGCGCCAGGCGCGCGTAGATTTCCTGCGCGCGTTCGTCGTCGTCGTCGAAAAGGAAGACGAGGTCGAGGTCGGAAGCGTAGCCGAGTTCCTTGCCGCCGAGCTTGCCGTAGCCGATCACGGCGAAGCGCGGCAGTTCGCGATGGCGGGTCTTGAGATTCGTCCAGCAGCGCGCCAGCGTCTCGGCGAGCAGGGTGTCGGCCAGGTACGACAGGTGGTCCGACAGCGCTTCCAGCGTCAGGCGGCCGGCGACGTCCTGCGCCAGCAGGCGCAGCGTCTGCACCTGCTTGAAGCGGCGCATGCTATCCATCTGCGCCTCGGTGTCGCCGGGATGGGCGTCGAGCTCGGCTTTCAACTGGGCGGCGAGCTGCGTCCAGTCGGGCACGCGCATCAGGTGCTGCGGCGCGATCAGTTCGTCGAGCAGCTGCGGCTGGCGCGTGATCATCTGCGCGGCCCAGGGACTGGCCGCCAGCAGTTTCGCCAGCTGGCGCAAGGCGGCCGGGTATTCGGCGAGCAGTGCCAGATAGGTGGCGCGACGCGCGACGGACTGGATGAGCGCAGCCAGGCGCTCCAGCGTGGTTTCCGGCGCAGGCAGGGTGCCGACGATTTCGAGCGCGGGCGGCAGCAGGGCGTTGAGCCGCAACTGCGTCGATTCGGGCAGGCGCGCCGCCTGCTGGCGCAGGGCGTCGAGCGTGGCGAGCACCCGGGCGGGCTCGGTATAGCCGGCGTTTTCCAGCAGCGCCTGCACCGCCTCGGGGCCGGCGCTGCCGCAGCACACGGCGGCGAGCGGGTGGCTCGTCTGGTCGGCCTGCGGTGCGGCGAACACCTGCTCGAAATGTCGCGTGACGCGGTGGCGATGCCGGTCCAGCGCCGCCATCAGGGCGTCGAAATCGGCAACCCCCATGGCTTCGGCGAGCATGGCGCGGGAGGTCGCGTCTTCCGGCAGCAACTGTGTCTGGGCGTCGTCGAGATACTGGATGCGGTGCTCCAGCCGGCGCAGGAAGTCGTAGGCGTCGGCCAGCTCGCGCTGTGCTTCCGCGGTCATCAGGCCGCTTTTCGCCAGTTCGGCGAGGACGACGAGCGTCGGGCGCTGGCGCAGCGCCGCGAGCTGCCCGCCGCGGATGAGCTGGTAAACCTGTGCGGTGAATTCGATCTCGCGGATGCCGCCGGGCCCGAGCTTGACATTGTGCGCCATGTCGCGACGCGCGACCTCGCGACGGATCTGCACGTGCAGGTCGCGGATCGCGGCGAAGGCCTCGAAGTCGAGGTACTTGCGGAACACGAAGGGGCGCACGATTTCCGCCAGCGCCGCGTCCCGGTCGCCGGTCAGCGGGCGGGCCTTGATCCAGGCGTAGCGTTCCCACGGCCGGCCGTGCGCGACGAGGTAGTCTTCCAGCATGGAAAAACCCATCGCCAGCGGTCCCGAATCGCCCCACGGGCGCAGGCGCAGGTCGACGCGGAACACGTAGCCGTCGGCGGTGTGTTCCGACAGCGCGCCGGCGAGCTTGCGGCCGAGCCTGACGAAGAATTCGTGGTTCGAGATCGGCCTGGTGCCGTCGGTATCGCCTTCCTCGGCGTAGAGATAGATGAGGTCGATGTCGGACGAGACGTTGAGTTCGCCGCCGCCCAGCTTGCCCATGCCGACGACGACCAGTTTCTGGACCTGGCCGGCCGCGTCGCGCGGCTCGCCGTGGCGCGCTGCGAGCCGCGCGTGATGGAAATCGAGCGCCGCGCCGATGCAGGTCTCGGCCAGGTCGGTGTAGGCCGTGGTCACTTCCGCCAGATCGGCCTGGCCGGTGAGATCGCGGGCGGTCACGACCAGCCACACGCGCTGTCGCAACTGGCGCAGGCGCTGGTTGAGCGCATCCTCGTCGGGGCAGGGCGGCTCGGCGAGGAAGGCCTGCATGACGGCGCGGCTGCAGGGCCGGCTGAAATCCTGGTCGGCCAGCGCCGGACGGGCGGCAAGCAGGCGGGCACCGAAACGCGAACAGCGCGCGACGCGCTCGAGTACGGAATTTGTCATCGGCTGGATTAGAATTTGCGGCTATTCCAACACTCTATCAGTGGAGACAGTGCCATGGCCGCCATCGAGTCGATTCTGAGCGAAACCCGTGTATTCCCGCCCAGCGAGGCATTCGTCAAGCAGGCCAACGTGCCGGGCATGGATGGCTACCAGGCGCTGTGCAGGCAGGCCGCGACCGACTACGAAGGCTACTGGGCCGGCCTCGCGAAAAAGCATATCGACTGGAAGATGCCGTTCACCCGCACCCTCGACGAGACGAACGCACCCTTCTACAAGTGGTTCGAGGATGGCACGCTGAACGTGTCCTACAACTGTCTCGACCGCCATCTGGCGACGCGCGGCGACAAGACCGCGCTCGTTTTCGAGGCCGACGATGGCAGCGTGACGAAGGTCACGTACAAGCAGCTGCACGCGCGCGTCTGCCAGTTCGCCAATGGCCTCAAGTCGCTGGGCGTGGTGCCGGGCGACCGCGTGATCGTCTACATGCCCATGGGCGTCGAGGCAGTGGTGGCGATGCAGGCCTGCGCGCGCATCGGTGCCATCCATTCCGTGGTGTTCGGCGGCTTCTCCGCCAAGAGCCTGTTCGAGCGCATCGAGGATGCGAAAGCCAGGCTCATCGTCACCGCCGACGAAAGCCTGCGCGGCGGCAAGGCGGTGCCGCTGAAGAAAGCCGTGGACGAGGCGCTGGCGATGGGCGACACCTCCTGCGTCGAACGCGTGGTGGTGTATCGCCGTTCCGGCGGTGCGGTGAACTGGTCGCCGCGCGATCTGTGGTGGCACGAACTCACCCAGACCATGGCCGAAACCTGCGAACCGACCTGGGTCTCTGCCGAGCATCCGCTCTTCATCCTGTACACCTCGGGTTCCACCGGCAAGCCCAAGGGCGTGCAGCATTCCACCGGCGGGTATCTGCTGGGCGCGATGCTGTCGATGCTGTGGGTGTTCGACGCCAAGCCCGACACCGACGTGTTCTGGTGCACCGCCGACGTGGGCTGGATCACCGGCCATACCTATGTCGCCTACGGCCCGCTTGCGCTGGGCATGACCGAAGTCATCTTCGAGGGCATCCCCACCTACCCGCACGCCGGCCGCTTCTGGGAAATGATCGCGAAGCACGGCGTCACCACCTTCTACACCGCGCCGACCGCGATCCGCAGCCTGATCAAGCTGGGTTCCGACCTGCCGAAGCAGCACGACCTGTCGTCGCTGCGCCTGCTCGGCACGGTGGGCGAACCGATCAACCCCGAAGCCTGGATGTGGTACCACGCAACCGTCGGCGGCGGACGCTGCCCCATCGTCGACACCTGGTGGCAGACCGAGACCGGTTCCCACATGATTTCCCCGCTGCCCGGCGCGGTGCCGACCAAACCCGGCTCGTGCACCTTGCCGCTGCCCGGCATCCAGGTCGGCGTGGTCGACGAGGCGGGCCATGATACGGCGCCGCAGCAGGGCGGCTTCCTCGTCATCAAGCGGCCCTTCCCCTCGCAGCTGCGCACGCTGTGGGGCGATCCCGACCGTTTCGTGAAGACCTATTTCCCGCCCGAACTCGGCGGCCGGATGTATCTCGCCGGCGACTCGACCCACCAGGACGCCGACGGTTACTACTGGATCATGGGCCGCATCGACGACGTGCTTAACGTGTCCGGCCACCGCCTTGGCACGATGGAGATCGAATCCGCGCTGGTGGCCAATCCGCTGGTCGCCGAGGCGGCCGTGGTCGGCAAGCCGCACGACATCAAGGGCGAGGCCGTGGTCGCCTTCGTGGTGCTGAAGGGCGCGCGCGAAACCGGCGATGCGGCGAAGAAGATCGTCGCCGAACTGCGCGAGTGGGTGGGCAGGGAAATCGGCCCGATCGCCAAGCCGGACGAGATCCGCTTCGGCGACAACCTGCCCAAGACGCGTTCCGGCAAGATCATGCGCCGCCTGCTGCGCGCCATCGCCAAGGGCGAGGAAATCACGCAGGACGTGTCGACGCTGGAGAATCCGGCGATCCTCGATCAGCTGAAGCAGGCGGTGTGAAGGGCGAGGATGCGGGGGCGCGGCTTGAAAAATGCGCCTCAGGCCATATCCTTGAATTAAGGACGGTGTTGTCCTGTTAATACGAGGAAATTTCCATGTCGCACTTTCATGCCGTCGTCTGGCTCGATCACAACGAAGCCCGCATCATGCATATCAGCCCGGACGATGTCGAAAAATCCGTGGTCCATCCGGCCCACGCGCACCGGCACCTGCAGCGCAAGCGCGGCTCGGTGAGCGGTAGCCGCGTGCCCGAGGACCCGCACTACTACCACGAGGTCGTGGAAGCGCTGGCTGGCGCGACCGAGGTGCTCGTCGTGGGCCCGGGGCAGGCCAAGCTCGAACTGATCAAGCATGTCCACGGCCACGATCCTGATTTCGCCAGCAAAATCGTGGGCGTGGAGACCGTCGACCACCCCGGCGACGGGCAGCTCGTGGCGTATGCCCGCAAGTACTTCGCCGCCAAGGACCGGATGTTGCCGCAGTAACGCGGCCTGTCTGCCCGGGCACTGGGCCCCCGCAAGGGGGCCTTGTTGTTTGTTTTTTTTACAAACGATTGATTTTATTGTGTTTGTTTTTTCGGCCCCGGCCTCAAGTCCGTCGAAGTTTCGTCGTTACTGTTGATATCCTGTAATGGGCAAACCCGTCGCGAGGCGGGGACGCAAAGCTTCCGGTCTTGGAATGGACAAGATAGCGGGGCCGCCAATGAAAGTGCGTTTCGCTGCGCGCGTGCCTGAACCGGGACAACCTGAAACAAGGAGCCGCGCCATGCAGCATCATTGCCCCTTCCCCGTCCAGTTCTCCGACAACCGCCGCTGCTACCGCAGCGGGAGCGCCTTCGGTTTCCCTCTCGTGCTGCTGCTCGTCGCCGTGCTGGCCGGCTATGCCGGGCTCGGCGAGGCGGCGCCGCTGCAGGATGCGGTCCGGAATGGCGCGCCGGCCGCGCCTGTGCAGGACGGACTGCGCGCCGGCTAGGCGCCGCAGCCGCGAAAACGCGGCCGCCTTGCCGGCCGGGTGCTGCGCGGTGCCCGGTTCAGTCGGGATGCAGGGCGCGGGTCATGCGTACCAGTTCCATCACCAGTTCGTGCAGCCGGGCCGGCGCCTTCAGCATGCCGTTCTCGGGGTCGAAGGCCGTGCCGGCATGGGGCAGCGAGAACTGGCCGGGCAGGACGAGTACGCCGAGCGTGTTCAGCACCTGGCGCAAGTGCGGCAGCATGCGCATGCCGCCGAACTGGCCGGGCGACGCGGCGATGATGGCCGCAAGCTTGTCCCGGTAGGGCACGAGGCCGGATTCGCCCTGCCATTCGCGCGATACCCAGTCGAGTGTGTTCTTCAACAGCGGCGGGATCGAGCTGTTGTACTCGGGACTGGCGATGAGGAAGGCATCGTGGTCCTTGAACAGCGCCTTCAGGCGCTGTGCGTTGTCCGGCAGGCCTTCCCGCGCCTCGAGATCTTCGTCCATCAGGGGGAGCGGATAGTCGGCGAGCTCGATCAGGGTGACGTCGCCGCCGGCCGCGCGCGCGGCGTCGACGGCGGCACGGAGGAGTTTGCGATTCCATGAATCGTGCCGGAGGCTGCCGGCAAATGCGAGGATCTTGGCCATGTTCTGGGTTCCTGTGTCGGTTCGGTAAACGGCGTCCGCGCCGCAGCGCGGCGCGGGGTCAGGCAAGGTCGAAACTGATGAGTTCGCTGTCGTCCAGCGCCTCGATCTCGATCGACGTTTCATTGCGGATCGCGATGGCGTCGCCGGCTTCCAGCGGGTAGCCGCGCACCTTCACGCGCCCGGTGGCAACGTGCAGCCAGGCGCGGCGGCCGGGCGCCAGTGTCAGCGTCACGCGCTCACCTGCGGCCAGCCGGCCGGCGCGGAGGGCAGCGTCCTGATGGAGCGTGACCGAACCGTCGCGGCCGTCGTTCGAGGCGATCAGCCGCAATTGTCCCCTGAGGCTCTCCGGCGTGAAAGCGACCTGCTCGTAGCCCGGTTCCAGGCCGTAGGCGTCGGGCTCGATCCAGATCTGCAGCAGATGCACCGGTTCGCTCGACGAGGCGTTGTATTCGCTGTGCGCGATGCCGTGGCCGGCACGCATGCGCTGGGCTTCGCCGGGGCGGATGACGCCGCCGTTGCCGAGCGAATCCTTGTGTTCGAGCGCGCCGGACAGCACCCAGGTGACGATTTCCATGTCGCTGTGGCTGTGCGTGGGGAAACCCGCGCCGGGCGCGATGCGGTCGTCGTTGATCACGCGCAGCGGGCCGAAGCCCATCCACGCCGGGTCGTGATAGCCGGCGAAGGAAAAGGTGTGGTAACTGTCCAGCCAGCCGTGGTTGGCGTGGCCGCGCTCGTGAGACTTGCGTACGGTCAGCATGGTCTTCTCCTGGTTTGTTCAAACGATGTGTGGACTATAGGCCTGGTCCGCAGGCAGAAAAACCGTCACAATTCGATCAACTCGTTCGAAAAATCAGAACATGCCGCTGACGCTGGATGCGCTTGCCATCCTCGATGCCATCGATCGCCGGGGCTCGTTCGCCCGCGCGGCCGAGGAACTCGAACGCGCGCCGTCCTCGCTGACCTACGCGGTGCAGCAGATCGAAGCCGAGCTCGACGTGCTGCTGTTCGACCGTTCGGGCCATCGCGCGCGCTTCACGCCGGCCGGGAAACTGCTGCTGGAAGAGGGGCGGGCGCTGGTGCAGGCCGCGCAGGCGCTGGAAGACCGTACGCGCCAGGTCGCGGGCGGCTGGGAGCCGCGCTTCGCGCTGGCGCTGGAGGGCGTGTTGCCGCTGGCGCCGCTGTTGCCCGTGCTCGAAGCCTTCTATGCGCTGGGGCAGGCCACGCAGCTGCGCCTGCGGCAGGAAGTGCTGGCCGGCACCTGGGACGCGCTGGCTTCCGGTTGTGCCGACCTGGCCATTGCCGGCGGCGAGGCGCCGCCCGGCGCGGGCCTGCGCACGCGCGCGCTCGGCAGCCTGGAATTCGTGTTCTGCGTGGCGCCCGCCCATCCGCTGGCGCGGGCCCGCAAGCCGCTCGCACCGTCCGATCTGGCGGCGTATCGCGCCGTCGTCATCGCCGATACCGCACGCAACCTGCCCCTGCGCAGCGCCGACTGGCTGCGCCAGCAGGCGCGTCTCACCGTCGACGACCTGCCGACCAAGCTGGAGGCGCAACAGGCCGGTCTGGGGGTGGGTGCGCTGCCGCGCTGGCTGGCGGAAACCGAGATCGCGGCGGGGCGCCTGGTTGCCTGCACGCTGGCCGAGGGCAACCCGCGCAAGCCGTTCTACCTTGCCTGGCGCAGCGGAGAGACCGGACGTGCGCTCGACTGGTTCGGGCAGGCGCTGTCCCGGCCGGGCGTGTTTGCGGAGGTGCTCGATGCCGAATGACCCGCTGGCCGCGATGCGGATCGACAAGTGGCTATGGGCGGCGCGTTTCTACAAGACGCGCAGTCTCGCCGTCCAGGCGATCGAGAATGGCCGCGTGAGGCTCGACGGCCAGCGCGTCAAGCCGGCGCGCGACGTGCGGGCCGGCGACCGGCTGGAAATCCGCATCGGGGAATGCACGTGGACGCTGACGGTGCGCGGCCTGTCGCTGCAGCGCGGGCCGGCGCCGGTGGCGCAGGCCCTGTATGAGGAAGACCCGGACAGCCATGCGCGGCGCCAGCAGCAGGTGCACGACCGCCCGCTGCTCGCCGCGCCGGAGGCCGCGATCAAGGGCCGGCCGACCAAGCGCGACCGCCGCCAGATCCACCGCTTCACCGGCGAGTGAGCAGCCGGACGATTTTTTTCGGCCGGGGCCGTGCGCCAGGCGTGCGGGCGCATAGAATCGGGCTCTCCGAGATCGCCGCACGATGACCGTTCCCGCCGCCCTGAAGCCGACCCTGCGCCGCATTCCGCGTATCGCAGGCATCCTGTTCGCGCTCGCGGCAACGACGTTCGCAACGGCCGCGGCGCTCATGTATTTCTGGGTACTGCCGAACATCGCCGCACAGCGCGATACCGTGGCCAGCCTGCTGTCGCGGGCCCTCGGCCAGCGCGTCACCCTCGAGGCGATATCCGGCGAATGGCAGCAGGCGCGCCCCGAATTCCGTCTCCAGGGCGTCAGGCTGTACGACAGGCAGGGGCGTGTCGCGCTCGAATTGCCCGAACTCCAGGCCGCCTTCGCCTGGCGCTCGCTGCTGTTCCTGGAACCGCGCTTCCACGACATCGCGTTGCAGGGGCTGACGCTGGCCGTACGGCGTGCGCAGGACGGCCACTACTACGTCGGCGGCATTCCGGTCAACCCCGCCGATCCGGACAGCCGCTTCACCAGCTGGGTGCTGCGCCAGGGCAGGGTCCACGTCGCGCAGGCCACGCTGATCTGGCTCGACGAAATCCGCGGCGCGCCGCCGCTGGCACTACGCGAAGTCGATCTGACGATCGACAACGTGCTGCGCACGCACCGCATCGTCCTGACGGCCGTGCCGCCGCCCGAGCTGGCCCGGCCGATCCGGCTCGGCGCCGAGCTCAATGTGCGCGACCTGGAGGTGCTCAAGACCTGGAACGGCACGGTTTCGATGGAGGTGGCCGGGGTGGCCTTCCCGCAGCTGGCACACTGGATCGCCAGTCCGTACCTGCCGCAGGCCGGCTGGGGAGCGCTGCGGGCCCGCCTCGACATCCAGCAGGGCGCGGCGGTCCAGCTCGGCGCCGGCATCGATTTGCGCGGGATCGTACTGGCGCTTGGTGCGGAGGCCGCGCCGCTCCGTCTTGCCCGCGTGCGCGGCCAGGCGAGCTGGCTGCGCG
>WBZX01002061.1_pt1 | contig 14194 bp, 13 predicted proteins | sample 5204211 | NCBI WGS metagenome assembly WBZX01 (sample SAMN12344362, study PRJNA552823) | activated sludge metagenome | biome: Activated sludge suspended growth; feature: Nitrification reactor; material: Wastewater; isolation source: activated sludge from nitrification reactor of wastewater...
CCCAGCACCTGCTCGCGCACGCTGCGCGACACCCGCGTGCCGATGGCGCGGCTGCCGTCGGCGCCGTCGCCGTCGGTGAACAGGCGCACGTTGGTCGAGATGCGCACGTCGTCGAGGAACAGCGTGGCCGTGCCGCGGCTGCCGAAAGGCAGCGACCCGGCCGGGTAGACGATCTCGTTGATGTGGTCGATGAAGGCCAGGTTGCGATTGAGCAGCACGCCGCCGCTGACCACGCCGACGACGCGACCTGCGTCGTCGCGCAGCGGCGCGCGCGCCAGCACCACCATCGCCCGGTCCTCCTGCGTGCGCTCGGTGGGTGCGGCATTGCGCGTGGGCACCAGCGGCACGGTCACCCGTGAGGCGAGGGTCGGGGCCAGCCGGGCCAGGGCCTCGGGCCCGACCAGTTCGATGCTGGTGCGCGATGGCGCGGGCAGGGCGTCCGATGGCGGCGGGACGGCGCCGTCCGAGGCCCCTTCGCTGCTGGCGATGACGCGACCGTCCAGGCCGCGCAGTTCGATGAAGTCGAGCCGTTCGCGCTGCTTGTGACGGATCAGGTAGTCGGCCAGCCGGCCGCGGTCGTCGCGCAGCCGGGCCATGTCGGCGGACTCGGCGGCGGCCAGCGTGCTGCTGCCCACCTCGCCCAGCACGCGGTCGAAGTAGCCGTTGGCCACCGCCAGGTCGGCGCGGATCTTGGCGATCAGCAGCCCCTCGAACGCCGCGTTGAGCCACACCAGCAGGCCGACGCACAGCAGCGGCAGCGCCACCGCCAGGGGCAGCAGCACCATCGCCAGCAGCTTGCCCCGGATGGGCAGCCGCGAGAACCAGCTCATCGGGCGGCCCAGTCGGCCACGCGCCGCTCGAGCGTTCGGCGCGAAATGCCCAGCAGCCGGGCGGCCCGTGTCTTGTCGCCGCCCACCGAGTCGAGCACGGCGGTGATGTGCAGCTTCTCCAGCGTGTGCAGGTCGGTCGGCAGCGCGGTGAGCGCCGCGTCGGCCAGCGCCTTGGGCGCGTAGCCCTGGTACAGCGCCGACACGTTCAGCGCACCGAGGATCAGCGAGCGCTCGATCAGGTTGCGAAGCTCGCGCACGTTGCCGGGCCAGTCGTACTGCGTCAGGTAGGCCAGCTCGTCGACGGTGATGTCGATCGGCTCGACGCCGAGCTGCGGCGCCAGCGTGGCGATGAAGTGCTCGACCAGGTCGGCGATGTCTTCCTTGTGCGAGCGCAGGGGCGGCAAGGCGATCTCGACCACCTGCAGGCGGTAGAACAGGTCGGCGCGAAGACGCCCGTCGGCCACGGCCTGAGCCGGGCTGCGGCTGCTGGCCGCCACCACCCGCACGTCCACCGGAATCTGCTGCTGGCCGCCGACCGGCCGCACGCGCCGGTCGTCCAGCATGCGCACCAGGTCCGCCTGCACCGGCCCAGGCAATTCGACCACCTCGTCGAGGAACACGGTGCCACCCTGGGCGTAGACGAACAGGCCGTCGCGCCCGCGCTCTCCGCGCGACGGGGGCGTGCCGAACAGCTCGGCCTCGATGGCCTCGGCCGACGCGGTGGCGCAGTTCACCGGCACGAAGGGGCCCGAGCGGCCGCTGAGCCGGTGCAGCGCCAGCGCCGCCAGCTCCTTGCCGGTGCCCGACTCGCCGGTCAGCAGCGCATTGCTGCCGACGCCGGCCACGCGTTGGAGCGTCTCGCGCAGCTCGCGGATCGCCTGCGAGCGCCCGACCAGCCCGTCGGCCGGCGGCGTGCGCTGCCACAGCGCGCGCCGCAGCACCCAGTTTTCGCGCTTCAGGCGGGCACGTTCCAGCGCGTGCTTCATCGCGTTGAGCACCTGCGTGACGCGAAAGGGCTTGAGGATGAAGTCGCTGGCCCCGGCGCGCAGCGCCTCGATGGCGGTGTCCAGGTCGGCGAAGGCGGTGATCAGCACCACCTCGCTGCCCACGCCGGCCTCGCGCAGTTCGCGCAGCCACTGCAGGCCGCTCTTGCCGGGCAGGGCGATGTCCAGCACCACCAGGTCGAAACGGTGGCGGTGGACCAGCGCCTCGGCCGCCTCGGCGCTGTCTGCGGTGGCGACATGGCCCACGCGGGGCTCGAAGGTGCGCTCCAGGAAATGCCGCATCCCGGGCTCGTCGTCGACGATCAGCACCGCCGCCAGCGGCCAGCGCTCGCCGTCGGCGGCGGGCGGCGGTGCGGCGGGCGCAGGATCGGGTATTGGGGCCGGCCGGGCCGAGGGCGCGTTCATGCGTCAGGGCAGGGGGTCATGCGCGCATTCTGGCGCCGCTGCCCGCATCGGGTGGCCCGGCGCGGTTGCGACAGTTTGTCGTTACCCGACTGGTATTGCCCCTGATTGCTGTGGGCATGGGGCATGAAGGGTAATCACGGACGTCCTATGCATGCCGTTGCATGGGTGGCCCCTTGGCGGGTGCCGCCGACATCCTGTTACAGCCTGGAGGTGACCTAGATGAGCGACCCGAAAGACAAGTCCGTGCTCGGACGCCGCCGCCTGTTCGCGGCCGGAGGCACCGTGGGCGCGCTGGCCGCCGCGGCAGCCGTTCTGCCGTTGTCGCGCACCGCCCAGGCCCCCGCGGCCGACGCCGCCAAGCCGGCCCCCGAGAAGGGCGGCGGCTACCAGTTGACTGCGCACGTGCAGCAGTACTACGACACCACGCGCATCTAGCCCGTCGGTGCGTCTTTTCCCGATGACCTCCGGACCCCGTTTCGAGGAGTTCCCATGTTGCTGACCCGCAAGACCGTTTCCGTCGGTGGTGCGTCCTCTTCGGCCCTCGTGGCCAGCCTGTCGCGCGGCGTCACCCGCGCGATCCCCACGATGGACCGCCGCGCGTTCCTGCGCCGCTCCGGCCTCGGCGTCGGCGCCGGCCTCGCGGCGTCGCAGCTCACGCTCGTCAAGAAGGCCGAGGCCGCTGACGGCGCCAAGGCCGGCGGCGACAAGGTCGTCGAGGTCAAGCGCACCGTGTGCGGCCACTGTTCGGTCGGCTGCGCGGTGGATGCCGTGGTCGAGAACGGCGTCTGGGTGCGCCAGGAGCCGGTGTTCGACTCGCCCATCAATCTGGGCGCACATTGCGCCAAGGGCGCGGCGGTGCGCGAGAACGGCCACGGCGAGTTCCGCCTCAAGAGCCCGATGAAGCTCGTGGGCGGCAAGTACCAGAAGATCAGCTGGGACCAGGCGCTGGACGAGATCAGCGCCAGGATGCTCGAGCTGCGCAAGGCCAGCGGGCCGGACTCGGTGTTCGTGGTCGGCTCGTCCAAGCACAACAACGAGCAGGCCTACCTGCTGCGCAAGTGGATGACGCTGTGGGGCAGCAACAACTGCGACCACCAGGCGCGCATCTGCCACAGCACCACCGTGGCCGGCGTGGCCAACACGTGGGGCTACGGCGCGATGACCAATTCGTACAACGACATGCAGAACAGCAAGTGCGCGTTGTACATCGGCTCCAACGCCGCCGAGGCGCATCCGGTGTCGCTGCTGCACATGCTGCACGCCAAGGAAAACGGCTGCAAGATGATCGTGGTCGACCCACGGTTCACGCGCACCGCGGCCAAGGCCGACGAGTTCGTCCGCCTGCGCTCGGGCACCGACATCCCGTTCCTGTTCGGCGTGCTGTACCACGTGTTCAAGAACGGCTGGGAAGACAAGAAGTACGTCGAGGACCGCGTCTTCGGCATGGAGAAGGTGCGCGAGGACGTGCTGGCCAAGTGGACGCCGGACAAGGTCAAGGAGGCCTGCGGCGTCGACGAGGCCACCTGCTTCAAGGTGGCCAAGATGATGGCCGAGAACCGCCCCAGCACGATCGTGTGGTGCATGGGCCAGACCCAGCACACCATCGGCAACGCGATGGTGCGCGCGTCGTGCATCCTGCAGCTGGCGCTGGGCAACATCGGCAAGAGCGGCGGCGGCGCGAACATCTTCCGCGGCCACGACAACGTGCAGGGTGCCACCGACGTCGGCCCCAACCCCGATTCGCTGCCAGGCTACTACGGCATCGCCGAAGGCTCGTTCAAGCACTTCGCCAGCACCTGGGGCGTGGACTTCGAGTGGATCAAGAAGCAGTACGCGCCGGGCATGATGACCAAGTCGGGCATCACCGTGTCGCGCTGGGTCGACGGCGTGCTCGAGAAGAACGAGCTGATCGACCAGGAGAGCAACCTTCGAGGCATGTTCTTCTGGGGCCATGCGCCGAACTCGCAGACGCGCGGCCTCGAGATGAAGCGGGCGATGGACAAGCTGGATCTGCTGGTCGTGATCGACCCGTTCCCCAGCGCCACCGCCGCCATGGCCGCCATGCCGGGCAAGGCCGAGGACGCCAACCCCAACCGGGCCGTCTACCTGCTGCCGGCCACCACCCAGTTCGAGACCAGCGGCTCGTGCACGGCGAGCAACCGCTCGATTCAGTGGCGCGAGAAGGTCATGGAGCCGCTGTGGGACAGCCGCACCGACCACATGATCATGTATCAGCTGGCGCAGAAGCTGGGCTTCGGCACGGAGCTGGTCAAGAACTTCAAGATGCAGAAGGTCCGGGGCATGGACGAGCCGGTGCCCGAGGACATCCTGCGCGAGATCAACAAGTCGGTCTGGACCATCGGCTACACGGGCCAGAGCCCGGAGCGGCTGAAGGCCCACATGCGCAACATGAACGTCTTCGACGTGAAGACGCTGCGCGCCAAGGGCGGCATCGACAAGGAAACCGGCTACAAGCTCGACGGTGACTATTTCGGCCTGCCGTGGCCCTGCTTCGGCACGCCTGAACTCAAGCATCCGGGCAGCCCGAACCTGTACGACACGTCCAAGCACGTGATGGATGGTGGCGGCAACTTCCGCGCCAATTTCGGCGTGGAACGTGATGGCCAATCTCTGCTGGCCGGTGACGGCTCGCACAGCAAGGGCGCGGACCTCACCACCGGCTATCCGGAGTTCGACCACCTGCTGCTCAAGAAGCTGGGCTGGTGGGACGAGCTGTCCGACGACGAGAAGAAGAAGGCCGAGGGCAAGAACTGGAAGACCGACCCCACCGGCGCCATCATCCGCGTGGCCATGAAGAACCACGGCTGCCATCCGTTCGGCAATGCCAAGGCGCGCGCGGTGGTGTGGAACTTCCCGGACCCTGTGCCCCAGCACCGCGAGCCGCTGTACAGCAACCGCCCCGACCTGGTGGCCAAGTACCCGACGCACGACGACAAGAAGGGGTTCTGGCGCATGCCCACCCTGTACAAGTCCGTGCAGGAGAAGAACAAGGACATCGGCAAGACCTATCCGCTGGTGATGACCTCCGGCCGGCTGGTGGAGTTCGAAGGCGGCGGCGAGGAGACCCGGTCCAATCCGTGGCTGGCCGAACTGCAGCAGGACATGTTCGTCGAGATCAACCCCAAGGCGGCCAACGACCGGGGCATCCGCAACGGCGAGTACGTGTGGGTGAAGACCCCGCCGATGCAGGCCGTGCCCGAGTTCAAGGGCATCCGCGTCAAGGCGCTCGTGACCGAGCGGGTGAGCGAGGACACGGTGTTCCTGCCCTTCCACTTCAGCGGGCGCTGGGGCGGCATGGACATGCTGCCCTACTACCCGCAGGGCGCGGCGCCGGTGGTGCGGGGCGAGGCGGTCAACACCGCCACGACCTACGGCTACGACAGCGTCACGATGATGCAGGAAACCAAGACGACGGTCTGCCAGATCGAGCGTGCGGCCTAATCAGGAGAGCATTCAATGGCACGGATGAAATTTCTCTGCGACGCCGAGCGCTGCATCGAGTGCAACGGCTGCGTCACGGCCTGCAAGGCCGAGCACGATGTACCCTGGGGCGTGAACCGCCGCCGGGTCGTCACCCTCAACGACGGCGTTCCCGGCGAGCGCAGCATCTCGGTGGCCTGCATGCACTGCTCGGACGCACCCTGCATGGCGGTGTGCCCGGTGGACTGCTTCTACCGCACCGAAGAGGGCGTCGTGCTGCACGACAAGGACGTCTGCATCGGCTGCGGCTACTGCTCGTACGCCTGCCCGTTCGGCGCACCGCAGTTCCCCACCAACGGCACCTTCGGCCTGCGCGGCAAGATGGACAAGTGCACCTTCTGCGCCGGCGGTCCCGAGGCCAACGGTTCGGATGCCGAGAACGAGAAGTACGGTCGCAACCGCCTGGCCGAAGGCAAGCTTCCCGCCTGCGCCGAGATGTGCTCGACCAAGGCCCTGCTCGGCGGCGATGGTGACGTGGTGTCGGACATCTTCCGCACCCGCGTCCTGCAGCGCGGCAAGGGCAGCGAAGTCTGGGGCTGGGGCACCGCGTATGGCAAGCCCACGGGAGCCAAGTCATGAGCGCCCGCTCGACCCTCGGCCTGTTGATGGCCGCCACGGTGGCGATCGGCGTGGCGGGCTGCGGCGACAAGGCCCAGACCGCTGACGCCGCCGTCAAGAAGTCCGACGCCAAGGCCTGGGAGGGCGGTGTCAATGCCGCCTACAGCGCAGGCGGCTGGAAGTCCGGCGACAAGAGCAGTTGGGAAGCGCAGATGAAGGCGCGTGCAGAGCGCGGCCAGAACGAGTACTCGCGCAGCGCCGCTGCTCCCGCCGAGACCAAGTCGCAGTGAGTCACGTCGAAAGGGACGCCATGTCGCGCTGGATGCACAGGTTCCTCGCCGCCCTGACGGGGCTGGCGATCGCTTGGCCGCTGGCCGCCTCTGCGCAGGCACCCGCCTCGGCGCCCGCGGGCGGCCCGCCTGCGGGCTTCGTCGCGCCGGCCGAGCCCAAGCCCGACGAAAGCAATGCCCAGCGCGCCAAGAGCCAGCCGGGGAACAACGCGCCGTTCTGGCGCGCGGTCAGGGACCAGCAGGGCTACACCAGCCTGCCCGGCGCCGAGAAGGGCACCCTGATCCAGCCCTTCGTCGACTATCCAGGCTCGACCTTCACCACGGCGGGCGAAGCCTGGCGACAGGTACGCAATCAGGTCATCATTCCCTACGGTGGCGCCCTGATGGCCATCGTGGTGCTGGCCATCGCGATCTTCTACTGGCGGCGCGGTGCGCTCGGCGGCCATCTGCCCGACACCGGTCGGCGCATCGAGCGCTTCACGCCTTTCGAGCGTTCTGCCCACTGGACCAACGCGATCGCCTTCGTGGTGCTTGCGGTGTCGGGCATCGTGATGGCCTTCGGCAAGTTCTTCCTGCTGCCGGTGATCGGTGCCACGCTGTTCGGCTGGCTCACCTACGCCTTGAAGACGGCACACAACTTCGCCGGCCCGTTGTTCGCCGTATCGCTGGTGGTCGTGATCGTCACGTTCGTGCGCGACAACCTGCCGCGGGCGGAAGACGCGCGCTGGCTGGCGCGAGCAGGCGGCCTGTTCGGCGATCACGAGGTGCCCTCGCACCGCTTCAACGCGGGCGAGAAGCTGTTGTTCTGGGCTGGCGTCTTCGTGATCGGTCTGGTCGTTGTCGGCTCGGGCCTGTTCCTAGACAAGCTGGTGCCGGGCTTCATCTATACCCGTGGCGAAATGCAGATCGCCCACATGATCCACGCCAGCGCGGCGGTCCTGATGATGTGCGCCTTCCTCGGCCACATCTACATGGGCACGCTCGGCATGAAGGGCGCGTACGACGCGATGCGAACCGGCTATGTCGACGAAGCCTGGGCGCGCGAGCATCACGAACTGTGGGCCGAAGACATCCGTGCCGGCAAGATCCCCGCCCAACGTTCGGGCACCACGGCCGCGCCGGTGGCGCGCCACGCCTGACCGACCCCCACCTGCGGAGCGTCAACCCATGAAGCGACTGATCATCCTGTCTGTGCTGGCCAGCCTGTCTGGCGTGGCGGCTGCCAAGCTGCCTCCTCCCTCCGACGAGGCCAAGGCCAAGGCGGCCGAGGCGGCTGCCAAGGCGGCCCATGCCGGCAAGGTGGACGGCTACAAGCTCTGCATGTCGATGGACAAGGTGGCGGCGCGCTACCAGGCCGAGTCCAAGAAGGCCGGCAAGGACGTGAAGCCCGCTACGGGCACGCCGCCATGCGCCGACCCGGGCCCGTTCGTCCCAGCGGGCGCCCCTGCCGCGGCCGCCGCGCCGGCCCCTGCGGCCGCGCCCGCAAAGAAGACCTGAGCGCCGACGCGGCCGGCGCCGCCGCGTAGACTCCTGCGCATGCTGCCGCTGCCCGACCCTCGCGACGATCAGCCGCGACCGCGCCTGACGCGGGCGCAGGCCTCGCTCACGCGCGAGGTCGAAGTGCTGGACGAGTTCGGCCAGCGTCGCGTGCTCCACATTCCGGCCGAGCGACCCCTCACGCTCTACGTGGACAAGCGCGAGGTGGTGACGCTGATGACGCTTGGCGCCGCGCCGGAGCTGCTGGCGCTGGGCTACCTGCGCAACCAGCAACTGGTCGGGTCGCTGGCCGACATCGAGTCCGTGACGGTGGACTGGGACGTCGGGGCCGCGGCGGTCCGCACCCGCAACGGCAGCACCGACTTCGAGGCCCGCACGGCGCGCCGGATCGTCACCACGGGCTGTGGCCAGGGCACGATGTTCGGCAACCTGATGGAGCAGATCGAACAGGTCAGGCTGCCACCGCCGTCGCAGGCCCGTATCCGCCAGAGCACGCTGCAGTCCCTCAACGAGGCCATGCGCAAGGTCGACAGCGTCCACCGCCGGGCGGGCTCGGTCCACGGCTGTGCGCTGTTCCGCGGCACCGAGATGCTCACCTTCGTTGAAGACGTGGGTCGCCACAACGCGATCGACACCATCGCCGGCTGGATGTGGATGCATGGCGATGCGCCGCTCGGGCAGGGCGCCGACAAGGTGTTCTACACGACCGGGCGGCTGACCAGCGAGATGGTCACCAAGGCAGCACAGCTCGGCGTGCCCATCGTCATCTCCCGCAATGGGGTCACGCAGATGGGCTATGAACTGGCCGGCAAGCTGGGCATGACCCTGTTCGGCCGCGCCAGCCAGCGCCACTTCATCTGTTATTGCGGCTTCGACCGCTTCGACGCCGAGCCGGAGCCCGAGCGGCCCCCGGTGCGCATCGTCACCTGAGCCGGCCCTCGATGCCGTCAGGCGTCAACGGGCGGCCGGCGCGTGCAGATCGCGCAGCCGCGTGGGGCCCACGCGCGATTCGATCTCCGCGGCCAATGCCTTGCCCCAGCCCAGGCCGAAAAGCGCCTCGGCGACGACGAACATCGGGCCCACCAGCAGGCCGCGCAGGTCGTCCACGAAGGCCGGCTTGCGGCCCTCGTAGTAGTGGCCGATGAACTGGATCAGCCAGCCGACGAAGAAGGTGCCAAGTCCCCAGCCCAGCCATGCGGCCGTGGCCAGGCGGCCCAGGGGCGCGGCTGCGAGGATCAGCAGCAGGTTGGCCAGGCTCGTCAGGGCGCCCAGGGCCAGGTGGCCGCGGCTCAGGTACCAGAGCGTGGTGAGAGCCCAGAGCGCCAGGGCCGGCGTGGCTTCCACCGTCCCCAGGGCGAACACGGGGCGCGACAGCAGGGCTCCGACCGCAAACACGATCAGCGGAATGCCGACGAAGTGGGTGGCGATGTTGCGCCGGTCGCGGTGGTACGCGGCGTACTTGGACATCAGGTCGGTGGCGACGGACATGGCGTCTGCTCCTCGAGGCCGGGCGCGGCAGGCCCTGGCGATGGTAGCGCCGTTGCCCGCAGGCGCACAGGGACTGCCCCTGCAGCGCGTGCCGGCGTGACGCGTTGCCTACAATCGGCCGCCCCTCCGCCCACCCACCCCCCAGGCCATGAGCATCAAGAGCGACAAGTGGATCCGCCGCATGGCGGCCGAGCACGGGATGATCGAGCCCTTCGAGCCGGGACAGGTGCGCATGACGCCGGACGGCCACCGCATCGTCAGCTATGGCACCAGCAGCTACGGCTACGACATCCGCTGCGCGCCCGAGTTCAAGGTGTTCACCAACATCCACAGCACCGTGGTGGACCCGAAGAATTTCGACGAGAAAAGCTTCGTCGACATCGAGGCCGAGGTCTGCATCATCCCGCCCAACAGCTTCGCGCTGGCGCGCACGGTGGAGTACTTCCGCATCCCGCGCAACGTGCTCACCATCTGCCTGGGCAAGAGCACCTATGCGCGCTGCGGGATCATCGTCAACGTGACGCCCTTCGAGCCTGAATGGGAAGGCTACGTGACGCTGGAGTTCAGCAACACGACGCCGCTGCCGGCCAAGATCTACGCTGGCGAGGGCTGCGCCCAGGTGCTGTTCTTCGAGAGCGACGAGGTCTGCGAGACCTCCTACAAGGACCGCGGCGGCAAGTACCAGGGTCAGCGCGGCGTCACGCTGCCGAAGGCCTGACCATGAAGTGGGAGGGCCATCGCCAGAGCGACAACGTCGAGGACCGGCGGGGACAGGCTGGCGGCGGGGGCGCGCGCCTGGGCGGCGGCAGAGGCATCGGCCTGGGCACGATCGTTATCGCGCTCGTGGCCGGCTGGATCTTCGGCATCAATCCGCTGACCGTGCTCGGCGCCCTGGGCGGCGGCAGCCCCGTGGAGGTGCCGTCCGCTCAGGCGCCGGCACAGCGCCCGCCGGCCAACGACGAGCTGGCGACCTTCGTGTCCACCGTGCTGGCCGACACCGAGGACGTCTGGGGCACGATCATGAAGACCGGTGGCGCGGCGTATGCGCAGCCCCGGCTGGTGCTGTTTCGCGGCGCCACGCCCACGGCCTGCGGCACCGGACAGTCGGCCATGGGGCCTTTCTACTGCCCGGGCGACAGCAAGGTCTACATCGACCTGGCGTTCTTCGACACGCTGCGCAGCCGCATGGGCGCGCCGGGCGACTTCGCGCAGGCCTACGTCATCGCGCACGAGGTGGGTCACCATGTGCAGAACCAGCTCGGCATCACCGGCAAGGTCGACGCGATGCGCGGCCGCGTGAGCCCGGCCCAGATGAACGCGCTGTCGGTGCGTGTGGAACTGCAGGCCGACTGCTTCGCCGGTGTCTGGGCCCACCACTCTCAGAAGGGCAAGGGCTGGCTGGACCGGTCCGACATCGACGAGGCCCTGAATGCCGCGGCGCAGATCGGCGACGACACGCTGCAACGCCAGTCCCAGGGCACCGTGGTGCCCGAAAGCTTCACCCACGGCACCAGCGCGCAGCGCCAGACGTGGTTCCGACGCGGCCTTCAGACCGGCAGCGTCGCCCAGTGCAACACCTTCGACGCACGCAACCTCTAGTCGTCCGGACCCATGTCTCAACCGTTGCCCGCCAACCCCTTCGCCCGCTTCTTCGCCAACGAGTCGTCCGGCGGCATCGTGCTGGCGCTGGCCGCCCTGGTGGCGCTGGTCATCAGCAATTCGCCGCTGGCCGGCTGGTACGACGCCTTCCTGCACACCAAGGGCACGGTGGACATCGTCGGCGTGGTCACGCTGAGCAAGCCGCTGGTGGTGTGGGTCAACGACCTCTGGATGGCGATCTTCTTCTTCCTGGTCGGCCTGGAGATCAAGCGCGAGTTCGTCGAGGGTGAGCTCGCCAGCCGGTCGCAGGCGCTGCTGCCCGCGCTGGCGGCGCTGGGCGGCATGGCGGTGCCTGCGGCGATCTATGCCGCGGTGAACTGGGGCGATGCAGTGGCGCTGCGCGGCTGGGCCATTCCGTCGGCGACCGACATCGCGTTCGCCATCGGCGTGGTCACGCTGCTTGGCTCGCGCGTGCCGCTTTCGTTGAAGGTGTTCCTCACGGCGGTGGCGATCATCGACGACCTGGGCGCCATCGTGATCATCGCGCTGTTCTACACCGACCAGCTCTCGGTGACGGCGCTGGCCGGTGCCGGCGTGGGCGTGGCGATGCTGCTGGCGATGAATCGCGCCGGCGTGATGCGGGTGGACGCCTATGCCGCGGTGGGGCTGTTGATCTGGCTGTTCGTGCTCAAGTCCGGCGTGCATGCCACGCTGGCGGGCGTGATCACTGCGCTGGCCGTGCCGACTCGAGATCCGCAGGGCGGATCGCCGCTGCAGCAGGTCGAGCACGGCCTGCATCCCTGGGTGGCGTTCCTGGTGCTGCCGATGTTCGGCTTCTGCAATGCCGGCGTCAGCCTGCAGGGCGTGTCGCTTCAGACCCTGGCCCAGCCGGTCAGCCTGGGCATCGGCCTGGGCCTGGTGGTGGGCAAGGCCGTGGGCGTGTTCGGTGCGTCGTGGCTGGCGATCCGCCTGGGCTGGGCGGCCATGCCGGCTCAGGCGAGCTGGCGTCAGCTTCTGGGCGTGGCGGTGCTGTGCGGCATCGGCTTCACGATGAGCCTGTTCATCGGTGGCCTGGCGTTTGCTGGCCAGGGCGCCGAATGGGAGGCGCGCGTCAAGCTCGGCGTGCTGGCGGGGTCGCTGGTGGCGGGCGTCGCCGGCGCGTTGATCCTGTGGCGGGCATCGCCGCCGTCGCGCTGACGGTCGGGCGAGCCACCGCCGCTTCAGTGCCTGAGCGCCTTGCCGTCTCCCGACATCAGCCGGTCGGTGTAGGCGATGGCCATCGCCGACAGCAGGAACGTGATGTGGATCGCCGTCTGAGCGATCAGCACCTTGTCGGTGTAGTTGGCGGCGTTGATGAAGGTCTTGAGCAGGTGGATCGAGCTGATGCCGATGATGGCGGTGGCCAGCTTGACCTTGAGCACCGACGCATTGACATGGCTCAACCATTCCGGCTGGTCCGGATGACCTTGCAGATTCATGCGTGAGACGAAGGTCTCGTAGCCACCCACGATGACCATGATGAGCAGGTTGCTGATCATCACCACGTCGATCAGCGCCAGCACCACCAGCATGATGATCGTCTCGTTGAGCGTCACCGTCTCCGGGCCGCTGTAGCCGATGCTCTTGACCAGCGCGGCAATGGCCGTCTGGCTGCCGAAGGCGGCCTCGATCAGGTGCCACAGCTCGAGCAGGAAGTGCCACACGTACACGCCCTGGGCCGCGATCAGTCCCAGGTAGAGAGGCAACTGGAGCCATCGGCTCATGAAGATGATGCGGGGCAGGGTGCCCATGGCGGCGGCGTCCATGCCGGATTGCGACTGGTTGTCCATCGGATTAGGGGATTCCTCGGGTGGGCGGGATTGTAGGGACGGCATCGCGGTCGCCCGATATTGATGCAAAGTAAGGCATCGGTAAGAGCCTCCCCCTACTGTCGCGGCCGGACCGGACATCGAACCGCAGGAGACAGCCCATGAGCACCGAATCGCATCTGTACCCGCCGCCGGCGGCCCTTTCCCAGGCTGCCCACGTGGCCGGCCCGGCCGCCTACGACCAGCTCGTGGCGGAGGCCGATCGCGACTACGAAGGCTACTGGTCGCGCCTGGCGCGCGAGTTCGTCTCCTGGAAGAAGGTGCCCACCAAGGGCCTGAACGCCAGCGAGGCGCCGTTCTTCAAGTGGTTCGAGGACGGCACCCTCAACGTGTCCTACAACTGCCTGGACCGCAACGTCGAGCGCGGGCTGGGTGGCAAGACGGCCATCATCTTCGAAGCCGATGACGGCGCGGTGACCAAGGTCACCTACCAGGAGCTGCTCGAGCGCGTGTGCCAGTTCGCCAACGTGCTCAAGGCGCGCGGCGTGAAGAAGGGCGACCGCGTCGTCATCTACATGTCGATGGGCGTGGAAGGCGTGGCCGCCATGCAGGCCTGCGCCCGCATCGGCGCCACCCACTCGGTGGTGTTCGGCGGCTTCTCCGCGCAGAGCCTGCGCGACCGCATCAACGACGCCGGCGCCGTGATGGTGATCACCGCCGACGAGCAGAAGCGCGGCGGCAAGTCGCTGCCGCTGAAGTCCATCGTCGACGAGGCCATCGGCCTGGGCGGCTGCGAGAGCATCCGCGACGTCATCGTCTTCAAGCGCACCGGCGGCAACATCGCGTGGCACCCGTCGCGCGACCGCTGGCTGCACGAGGAGCTGGCGGGCAAGGCCACCACCTGCGAGCCGGAATGGGTGGAAGCGGAGCACCCGCTGTTCCTGCTCTACACGTCGGGTTCCACCGGCAAGCCCAAGGGCGTGCAGCACAGCACCGGCGGCTACCTGCTGCATGCGGCGCTGACCACCAAGTGGACCTTCGACCTCAAGGACGACGACGTCTTCTGGTGCACGGCCGACATCGGCTGGGTCACCGGCCACACCTACATCACCTACGGCCCGCTGGCGCTGGGCGGCACCGAGATCGTGTTCGAGGGCGTGCCCACCTTCCCGGCGGCCGACCGCTTCTGGAAGACGATCGAGAAGCACAAGGTC
>WBZX01002062.1_pt1 | contig 14190 bp, 13 predicted proteins | sample 5204211 | NCBI WGS metagenome assembly WBZX01 (sample SAMN12344362, study PRJNA552823) | activated sludge metagenome | biome: Activated sludge suspended growth; feature: Nitrification reactor; material: Wastewater; isolation source: activated sludge from nitrification reactor of wastewater...
AAGGGTGACACCGCCTGGATGACCGTGGCCACGGCCATGGTGATCCTGATGACCATCCCCGGCCTGGCGCTGTTCTACGGCGGCCTGGTGCGCAGCAAGAACATGCTGTCGGTGCTGATGCAGGTGCTGATGGTGTTCTCGCTGATCACGGTGCTGTGGGTGGTGTACGGCTACTCGCTGGCCTTCACCGCGAGCAACCCGTTCTTCGGCACGCTGGACAAGCTGTTCCTCAAGGGCGTGACGCCCGAGAGCGTGGCGGCGACCTTCAGCAAGGGCGTCTACCTGCCGGAGTTCACCTTCATCGCGTTCCAGGGCACCTTCGCGGCCATCACCGCCTGCCTGATCGTCGGCGCCTTCGCCGAGCGCATCAAGTTCTCGGCGGTGCTGCTGTTCTCCGCGCTGTGGTTCACCTTCGCCTACCTGCCGATCGCGCACATGGTGTGGTACTGGGACGGCCCCGACGCGATCCTCGACGAGAAGACGCTGGAGGCGGTGACCAACAACGCCGGCTTCCTGTGGGCCAAGGGCGCGCTGGACTTCGCCGGCGGCACCGTGGTGCACATCAATGCCGCGGTCGCCGGCCTGGTGGGTGCCTACGTGCTGGGCAAGCGCGTGGGCTACGGCAAGGAAGCCATGCCTCCGCACAGCCTGCCGCTGACGATGGTCGGTGCGTCCCTGCTGTGGGTGGGCTGGTTCGGCTTCAACGCCGGCTCCAACCTGGAAGCCAACGGCGTGGCGGCTCTGGCCTTCATCAACACGGTGATCGCCACCGCGATGGCGGCCCTGGCCTGGTCCGCGGGCGAGGCGCTGATGCGCGGCAAGGCGTCGATGCTCGGCGCGGCGTCGGGCGCGGTGGCCGGCCTGGTGGCCATCACCCCGGCCTGCGGCTTCGTCGGCGTGGGCGGTGCGCTCGTCATCGGCCTGGTGGCCGGCCTGGCGTGCCTGTGGGGCGTCAACGGCCTCAAGCGCATGCTCGGCGCGGACGACTCGCTGGACGTGTTCGGCGTGCACGGCGTGGGCGGCATCGTCGGCGCCCTGCTGACCGGCGTGTTCGCCGCGCCCAGCCTGGGCGGCACCGGCATCTGCAACTACGTCACCAACAAGTGCGGCGAGTGGGGCGGCATCGGCACCCAGGTGTGGATCCAGGCCCAGGGCGTGTTCTGGACCATCGCGATCTCGGCGGTGGTGGCCTTCATCGCCTTCAAGATCGTCGACCTGACCATCGGCCTGCGCGTGGCGGAAGAAGAAGAGCGCGAGGGTCTGGACATCACCTCGCACGGCGAAACCGCCTACAGCAAGTAAGTCTTTCGATTCTTCTCTCAGGGCGAGATTGGGGCCACCGCGAGGTGGCCCTTTTTTATGCGGTGCCCGGCCTGCCAGCGCATGTCGGCCCGAGTTCCTAGAATCGACGCATCTTCTGCCGGCAAGGCCCGTCCATGGTTCCCCATCTCATCACCGCCCTCAACGGCCCCATCAACGAGCTCGAAGCGCGCATCCTGGAGTCGATGCCCGCGATCGAGCGCTGGTTCCGGCTCGAGTGGATGGAGCACACGCCGCCGTTCTATACCTCGGTGGACGTGCGCAATGCCGGTTTCAAGCTGGCGCCGGTGGACACCAACCTGTTCCCGGGCGGCTGGAACAACCTCACCCCCGAGATGCTGCCGCTGGCGGTGCAGGCGGCCATGGCCGCCATCGAGAAGATCTGCCCCGAGGCGAAGAACCTGCTGCTGATCCCCGAGAAGCACACCCGCAACACGTTCTACCTGCAGAACGTGTCGCGCCTGAAGCAGATCTTCCACCAGGCCGGCCTGAACGTGCGCCTGGGCACGCTCGACCCCGAGGTGACCGCGCCCACCGAGCTGCCGCTGCCCGACGGCAGCACGCTCACCGTGGAGCCGCTGGTGCGCAGCAAGCACCGGCTGGGCACGAAGGACTTCGACCCCTGCACCATCCTGCTCAACAACGACCTGTCGGGCGGCATCCCGGCCGTGCTGGAGAACCTGCACGAGCAGTACCTGCTGCCGCCGCTGCATGCGGGCTGGGCGGTGCGGCGCAAGACCAACCACTTCCAGAGCTACGAGGAGGTGGCCAAGAAGTTCGCCAAGCTGCTGGGCATGGACCCGTGGCTCATCAACCCGATGTTCGGCCAGTGCGGCGAGGTCAATTTCGCCGAGGAGGAGGGCCTGGAGTGCGTGCGCAGCAACGCCGACGCGCTGCTGACCAAGATCCGCCGCAAGTACAAGGAATACGGCATCAACGAGAAGCCCTTCGTCGTGGTCAAGGCCGACAACGGCACCTACGGCATGGGCATCATGACCGTGCGCGACGTGAAGGACCTGGACGTCGTCAACCGCCGCACCAGGAACAAGATGAGCGTGGTCAAGGAAGGCCAGCAGGTCACGCAGGTGATCATCCAGGAGGGCGTGCCCACCTACGAGCGTGTCAACGACGCCGTGGCCGAGCCGGTGGTCTACATGCTCGACCGTTACGTGGTCGGCGGCTTCTACCGGGTGCATGCCGAGCGCGGCATCGACGAGAACCTCAATGCCCCCGGCGCCAGCTTCGTGCCGCTGGCCTTTGCCGAGAGCACCCAGCTGCCGCGGCCGGGCGCCAAGCCGGGCGCCAGCGCGCCCAACCGGTTCTACATGTACGGCGTGATCGGTCGCCTGGCCATGCTGGCCGCGGCCTACGAGCTGGAAGCCACCGACCCGGACGCGGAAATCTACGACTGAGCCTTGTTGCGGCGCACAATAGCGCCCACAGCAAGAACGAGACGGCCCGCGCGGCCGCCGCACCTCTCCCTTGAGTGCCTCCACCTCGACGAAGTCGCCGTCGGCCCTGGCCGCCCTGACGCTGGCAGCGCTGGGCATCGTGTATGGCGACATCGGCACCAGCCCGCTCTACGCGCTCAAGGAGATCTTCCACGGCGGTCGCCTGGCCACCACGCCGGACAACATCCTGGGCGTGCTGTCGCTGGTGTTCTGGACCCTCACCACCGTCATCTCGCTGAAGTACGTGCTGCTGATCCTGCGCGCGGACAACAAGGGCGAGGGCGGCCTGATCGCGATGCTGGCGCTGGCCACCCATGCCGTGCGCGACCGCCCGCCGCTGCGCCGGGTGCTGATGGTGGTGGGCCTGTTCGGTACCGCGGTGTTCTACGGCGACGGCGTCATCACGCCCGCCATCTCGGTGCTGTCGGCCGTGGAAGGCCTGGAAGTGGCCGCGCCGCAACTGCACGACTGGGTGATCCCGCTGACGCTGCTCGTGCTCACCGCACTGTTCGCGGTGCAGCGCTTCGGCACCAGCGGCATCGGTCGCTGGTTCGGCCCGATCACGCTGGTGTGGTTCGGCGCGCTGGTGGCGCTGGGCCTGCCGCACATCGCGGCGCACCCCGGCGTGCTGGTGGCGCTGAACCCGGCCTATGCGGCGTCGTTCATCGCCGCGCAGCCGCTGGTGGCGTTCGTGGCGCTGGGCGCCGTGGTGCTGGTGGTCACCGGCGGCGAGGCGCTGTATGCCGACCTGGGCCACTTCGGCAAGCTGCCGATCCGCATCGCCTGGTACGGGCTGGTGATGCCGGCGCTGGTGGTCAACTACTTCGGCCAGGGCGCGCTGCTGCTGTCCACGCCCGCCGCGGTGGAGAACCCGTTCTACCTGATGGCGCCGCCCTGGGCCCGCCTGCCGCTGGTGTTTCTCGCCACCGCCGCCACCGTCATCGCGTCGCAGGCGCTGATCTCGGCGGCGTTCTCGGTCACCAAGCAGGCGATCCAGCTCGGCATCCTGCCGCGCATGGCGATCCAGCACACGTCGGTGCGCGACACCGGGCAGATCTACATCCCCTTCGTCAACTGGGGCCTGTTCGTGTTCATCGTGCTGGCCGTGGTGATGTTCAAGTCGTCGTCCAACCTCGCGTCGGCCTACGGCATCGCCGTCACGCTGGACATGACCATCACCACCGTGATGACCTTCTTCGTCATCCGCTACAGCTGGCGCTATCCGCTGGCGCTGTGCATCGCCACCACCGGCTTCTTCTTCGTCATCGACGTGCTGTTCTTCGCGTCCAACCTGCTCAAGCTGTTCAAGGGCGGCTGGTTCCCGCTGGTCATCGGCATCGGCATGTTCACGCTGATGCTCACCTGGATGCAGGGGCGCAAGCTGCTGGCCGCCAAGCTGCGCGACGATGCCATCCCGCTGACGGACTTCCTCGAGGCCATCTTCGTGAGCCCGCCGATGCGCGCCGACGGCACGGCGGTGTTCCTCACGTCAGAAGCCGGCGTGACGCCCAACGCGCTGATGCACAACCTGAAGCACAACAAGGTGCTGCACGAGCACAACCTGTTCGTCACCGTGAACCTGCACGACGTGCCCTGGGTCGGCTTCAAGGACCGCGTCACCATGACGCCGCTGGGTCACGACTGCTGGGCCGTGGCGCTGAACTTCGGCTTCAAGAACGACCCCGACGTGCCCGCGGCACTGAAGCTGCTGGAAGGCCGCGGCGTGCCGCTGGAAGACCTGCAGACCAGCTACTTCCTCAGCCGCGACATCGTCATCCCGACCTTCGGCGAAGGCATGTCGATCTGGCGCGAGAAGCTGTTCGCGTCGATGCACCGCAATGCCGCCGCCGCGGCGGACTTCCTCAACCTGCCCGCCAACCGCGTGGTGGAGCTGGGGGCGAAGGTCGAGATCTAGCGTTTTCCGAAGCCCCGGGACATTTGTCACGAGCTGTGTCAGGACGTGTCGGCTGCCTGCCGGTCCGGGCCCGTTTGCCCCTGCAGAATCAGGGCAAACCCGAATGACTACGGGTGTGATGTCAAGGGAGCCCGCTGCAGGCCGCCGGCCTGCCGCTCCAGGAGACCCGGAAATGGACGCTACCGCCTACGCCCAGTTGCAGGACACCATGCGCCGCATGGTGGTGCCGCTGCGCCGCGAGTTCGGCGTGGCGCTGGACGTGCCGCGGATGGAACGCGACATCGACTATGCCGAGTTCGCCGTGTCGCTGGCCCTGGGCAGCCGGGCACCCGACCTGCTGCAACGCGCCGCGCTGGTGGCGCGCTACATCCAGGCCGCGCGCGACCGCGCTGCGCAACAGCGCTCGGCCCGCGCCGCGATGGCCGCCATGCAGCGCCGCCACGCGGCGATGGCGCAGCTGTAGCCGACCCCGCTCAGCGAACCCGGTATCGTCAGTTCAGGCGCCGCGCGCCTTGAGCTGCGAGCCTTCCACCGTGACCTTCTGCCCCACGGCCGGTGCCGTGGCCTGCGTCAGCGTGCGGTGCGTGCCGTCGTCCATGCGCACCTTCACCTGATACAGCGTCGTCGCGCGCTGGCGCTTCTCGATCTCGTGGCCGGCCATGCCGCCGCCCACCGCGCCCAGCACGGCCATCGCCTTCTTGCCGTCGCCGCCGCCCATCTGGCTGCCGATCAGGCCGCCGACGACCGCGCCGCCCACGGCGCCCACGCCGGTGCCTTCGCCTTTCTTCTGCACCGGCGTCACCGCCTCGACCACGCCGCAGGCGGCGCAGGACGCGGCAGCGGTGCGTGCCGGCGCCGCCGGCTTGGCGCCGTCGGCGCGCGCGGCCGGGTTGCGCTCCCCGGCCGCGGGGGCGGGCTTGGCTGCCGCCGGCCTGTCGGCCGGGCCGTCGTCGGGCACGGTGCCCGTGGCGCGCTGTGCGCCTTGCGTGCTGGTCACGCCGGGCAGTGCCTGCGCGGCCACCGCCACGGCGCCGGCATCGGCCGCGGCCATCGGCGACGGACGCAGCGCCAGCGTGGTGGCGATGGCGGTCAGCGCCACCAGCGCGGTGGCGCCGCCGATCAAGGCGGCCGGGCGCGAGAAGCCGGAGCGTGCGCGCAGGGTCGCGTCGCCGGGGTTCGGGGTCGATGTGTTCGGTGTCGTGTTCAAGGCCAGGCCCTCCTGCAGAGTTCTTCGATGCCCATTCAACGCCGCAAAGCGCTCGAGGATGCGCTGCAAGTGCGTCCAAACGCCACCAACGGTGACGGACGCTTACGTCCGGCCGTTGGCGATACTCGGGTGTGTTCAGACGTTTCCTCGCCGACCTGTCCCTGTCCGCCGTGGTGGCCGGTTTCGTGGCCGTGCTGGTGGGCTTCACCAGTTCGGTGGTCATCGTGTTCGCCGCCGCGCAGGCGCTGGGCGCCACGCCGGCACAGACCACGTCCTGGGTCTGGGCGCTCGGCCTGGGCATGGGGCTCACGTCGATCGGCCTGTCGCTGGCCACGCGCCAGCCGGTGCTCACGGCCTGGTCCACGCCGGGCGCGGCGCTGCTGGCGGGCACCAGCGGCGTGCCGATGGCCGAGGCGGTGGGCGCGTTCATCGCCTGCGGCGCGCTGATCGTGCTGGCCGGCCTCACGCGCGCCTTCGAGCGCGTGATGGACCGCATCCCGCAGGCCATCGCCGCGGCGCTGCTGGCCGGCGTGCTGGCGCGCTTCGGGCTCGACGCGGCCGGGGCACTGGCCACCGCGCCGCTGCTGGTGGTGGCGATGGCGCTGGCGTTCCTGGCCGGACGGCGCTGGTGGCCGCGCTATGCCGTGCCCGGCGTGCTGCTGGCGGGCGTGGCCGTGGCCGCGGCGCAGGGGCGCATGCAATGGGCGCGCGTCGTGCTCGAACCCGCCTGGCCGGTCTGGACCGCGCCGACCTTCAGCGCCAGCGCCTTCGTCGGCGTGGCGCTGCCGCTGTTCGTGGTGACGATGGCGTCGCAGAACCTGCCCGGCGTGGCGGCGCAGCGCGCGGCCGGCTTTCGCACGCCGGTGTCGGCGTCGATCGCCGCCACCGGCGCGGCCGGCGTGGTGCTCGCGCCCTTCGGCGGCTATGCCTTCAACCTGGCCGCCATCACCGCGGCCATCTGCATGGGCCGCGAGGCGCACGAGGACCCGCAGCGCCGCTACACCGCCGCCGTGATGGCCGGCGTGTTCTACCTGCTCGTGGGGCTGGCCGGCGGCGCGGTGGTGGGCGCGCTGCAGGCGTTCCCGCGCGAGCTGGTGCTGGCGGTGGCGGGCCTGGCGCTGCTGGGCACCATCGGCGGCGGGCTGGCCGCCGCGCTGGCGCACGAGCGGCATCGCGACGCGGCGGCGATCACCTTCCTGGTGACGCTGTCGGGCGTGACGCTGGCGGGCATCGGCTCGGCCTTCTGGGGCGTGGTGGCCGGCACGATCGCGCTCGTTGTGCAACAGTGGCGCCCTGGCGCCGCGCGCTGACCCGGATGCGACTACCGATGGACCTGCTCTTCGTCACCGATCCGCTCGACACCTTCCGCACCTACAAGGACTCCACCTTCGCGATGATGCGCGAGGCGGCTCGGCGCGGCCACGCGCTGTGGGCGTGCGAGCCGCGCCACCTGGTGTGGCAGCGCGGCGGCCGCGTCACCGCGCACGGCGCGCGCCGCATCGCGCTCACCGGCGACGCGCAGGCCTGGTACTCGGTGGCGCAGCAGCGCGACCTGCCGATGGCCGAGGCGCACGCGGTGCTGATGCGCAAGGACCCGCCCTTCGACAGCGAGTACTTCTACGCCACGCACCTTCTGCAGCAGGCCGAGCGCGAGGGCGCGCGCGTGTTCAACCGCCCGGCCGCGCTGCGCGACCACCCGGAAAAGCTCTCGATCCTGGAGTTCCCGCAGTACATCGGTCCCACCCTGGTCACGCGCGAGCCGGACGCCGTGCGCGCCTTCCACGCCGAGCATCGCGACGTCATCCTCAAGCCGCTGGACGGCATGGGCGGCATGGGCATCTTCCGCGTCGGCCCGGACGGCATGAACCTGGGCTCGATCATCGAGACGCTCAACCGCGGCGGCACCGTCAGCGTGATGGTGCAGAAGTTCCTGCCCGCCATCGCGCAGGGCGACAAGCGCATCCTGGTCATCGGCGGCGAGCCCGTGCCGTTTTCGCTGGCGCGGATTCCGCAGGGCGGCGAGGTGCGCGGCAACCTGGCCGCGGGCGGCAAGGGCGTGGCGCAGCCGCTGTCCGCGCGCGACCGCGAGATCGCCACCGCGCTGGGCCCGGTGCTGGCCGCGCGCGGCCTGCTGCTCGTGGGGCTGGACGTCATCGGCGACAGCCTGACCGAGATCAACGTCACCAGCCCGACCTGCTTCCAGGAGATCTTCGACCAGGCCGGCTTCGACGTGGCGAAGATGTTCGTCGACGCGCTGGAGCGCGCGCTGGCCTGAGCGCGGCGCCCGCGGTCCTTGCGCGTTCAACGGCCTGCCATGAGCGTCCCCTCCGGCGGCTCCACCCTCGCGGACCTGCTTCGCCTGGGCGCCTGCTGGCTCGCGGCCCTGGTGTTGCTGCAGGCGCTGGCCGCGGCCCATGCGCTGGGGCAGGGCCCCTTGCACCGCCATCGCGACGCGCCGGCCCCGGCGCTGGCCGGCGTGCAGGGCCACGTGCACGCCCACGCACAGGCCGAACGCCATGACCACGGCGCGGCCGACGCCGGGGTGTGGCTCGCGGCTGGCGGCGTCGTCGACGATGCGGTGGCCGGCATCGATCATGCGGCCTTCGCGCTGACCGCCGCACTGGCGCTGATGCTGGCCGCGGTCGGGGCTCGCGCCCTGCCTGACCGGCGCCGTCATGTCTGGCGCGCCGCGCCCGCGTGGGCCTGGCGCACGACGGTGCCGGCCGGCCCGCGCCGGCCTCCGCGACGGGGCTGACGCCGCGCGCCGCGGTCGGCGTGCGGCCTGTCACCCGCGCCCTGCCGCCGCCACCGCGCGGCGCGCCGGGAGTCCGCCAACGTCTGAAGGTCGTTCCTCATGTCCTGCTTCTTCCGTTCTCCGCGCCTCGCGCCTGCCCTGGTGTCCTGTCTGCTGCTGGCCGCCGTGGCCCCACCCGCCTTCGCCCACGAAGCGGCCGGCGCCGCCGGCGGCTTCGTGTCCGGCTTCCTCCACCCCATCGCCGGCTGGGACCACGTGGTGGCCATGGTGGCCGTGGGCCTGTGGGGCGCCTTCCTCGGCCGACCGGCCGTGTGGCTGCTGCCGGTGGTGTTCCCGCTGGTCATGACGCTGGGCGGTGCGCTCGGCGTGCTGGGCGTGCCGCTGCCCGCGGTGGAAGTGGGCATCGCCGCGTCGGCCATCGTGCTCGGCGCGATGGTGGCGGCGGCGGCGCGTCCGCCGCTGTGGGTGGCCGCGCTGATCGTCGGCGTGTTCGCCGTCTTCCATGGCCATGCGCATGGCACCGAGCTGCCCGAGGCCGCCAATCCGCTCGCCTACAGCCTGGGCTTCGTCATCGCCACCGGCCTGCTTCACGGGGCGGGCATCGGGCTGTCGCTGCTGGCGCACGGCCCGCGGGGTGCGCAGGTGGTGCGCGCCTGCGGCGCCGCCATTGCCGCGCTGGGCGTGGTGTTCCTGGTGCGGGCGTTGTGATCGCGCGACCCGGCGGGGCCAGCGGAGCCGCGCGATGAAGCCGGTCGCGCGGCTGGCCGTGGCGGCGCTGCTGGCCGCCTTGGCCGCGCCGGCCGCGGCGCACAGCCCGATCCAGGGCATCGGCATCTTCTACAGCGGTGCGCTGCATCCGCTGGTGACGCCGCCGCACCTGATCGCGCTGCTGGCGCTGGGCCTGCTGCTCGGGCAGGCAGGCCAGCGCGTGGCCGGCGACGACGACGCGCCGCTGGCCGCGCTGACCGCGCCGCTGGCCGCGCTGGCCGTGGCGCTGGTCGCCGGCGTGCTGCGCGCCGGACTCCACCCCGCCGAGGAGCCGGACACCGACCGCGTGCTGCTGGCCCTGGCCGCTGCCACCGGGCTGGCGGTGGCGGCCGCCTGGCGCGCGCCTGCGGCCGTGCGGCTGGTCGCCGCGCTGGTGGCGGGCCTGGCGGTGGGCATCGGGTCGGCCCCCAGCGGCGTGACGGACGCCGAGCGCTGGACCTCGCTGGCCGGCACCGCCGCCGCGGCGTTGCTGCTGGGCGCCTATGTCGCGGCGATGGTGGCCATGGCGCGCCGGCCGCCCTGGCTGGCCATCGGCGTGCGCGTGCTGGGGTCCTGGATGGCCGCCGCGGCGCTGCTGGTGCTGGCCTTGTCGTTCGCGCCCGTGCGCGGCGGCTGAGCACCGGCATGCGCGGCCCGCACAGTGCCGCGAGACTTCGAGCGTCGCCACCCTGCGCGCCTCGACTTTGCGTGCCGCAGCCTGAGGCGCCCGGCTTGCGTAGAGTCGGGGCATGACTTCCAAGCTGTCCGCGGCGCTGGCCGCCGCCTCGCTGGCCTTCGGCGGCACCGCCGCGGCCCACGACACCTGGTTCGCGCCGCTGCCTTCGCCTGCCGGCGAGGCGCAGTTCGCGCTCGGCACCGGCAACCGTTTTCCGGTCACCGACCTGGCGGTGGACCCGCGCTACTTCACCCGCGCCGGATGCCGCGGCGCCGACGGCCGGCCGCACGGCCTGCAGATGCTGCGCTACACCGACACCACCACGCTGCTGCGCGTGGCGTCGGTGCCGCGCGCCGCGCTCACCTGCTTCATGCAGCTCGAGCCCTTCGAGTTCGAGCTGCCGCCCGACCGCATCGAGGTGTACTTCGCCGAGATCCGCCCGGACGAGGCCGTGCTCGCGGCGTGGGCGGGCCTGCGCGCGCGCGGCCTGCCCTTCGTCGAGCGCTACACCAAGAGCGCGCGCATCGACGGGCCGGACGCCCCGGCGCGCCCGGTGGGCACGGCCATGGACGTGCTGCGCGAGGCACCCGCCGGGCCGCTGGCCGCGGGCGCCGAGGCGGTGTTCCAGGTGCTGCGCGACGGCCGGCCGCTGGCCCGGTTCAACGTCGAGCTGGTGCACGAGGCCGGCGCGACCGCGCAGTGGCTGCGCACCGACGAGCAGGGTCGCGTGCGCACGCGCCTGCCGCAGGCCGGGCGCTGGCTGCTGCGCGGCACCGACCTGCGCCTGCGCGCCGACGACGCCACGCGCTGGGACAGCCAGTTCATCACCTACGCGTTCGACGTGGCGCGCTAGCGTCCGCGAGCCGGCGGGGCGCCGTCGAGCCAGTCGGGTCGGTCGGTGGCGGCCTGCGCGGCACTCGGCGTGGCGCGCCCCGCGCGCCCGAGGTGGCGCCAGGCCACGGCCAGCCCGGCCAGCGACAGCAGCGCCGGGCCGAGCCACAGCAACGCGGTGGCAGCGCGCCACGGCGGCCGGTAGAGCACGAAGTCGCCGTAGCGCTGCGTCATGTAGTCGATCACCTGCGCCTCGTCGCGGCCGGCGCGTAGCTGGTCGCGCACCACGCTCTTGAGGTCCTGCGCCAGCGGCGCGTGCGAATCGGCCAGGGTCTGGTTCTGGCACACCAGGCAGCGCAGCTGCTCCGACAGCGCCTGCACGCGCGACTCCAGCACCGGGTCCTCGGCCACCGGCACGGCTTCGGCGGCACGCGTGGCCGTCGCCGCACCGGTCAGCAGGCCCGCCGCGAGCACGAGTGCCAGGGTCCGCGCGCGCCCCTGCGGCCCGGCACGCCCGGCCGCCCGGCGCGGTGTCGGGTGGGCCCGTCCCGATGCGGCGCCGGTCATGGCCGCGCAGCCTGCTGCAGCTGCTGCACCAGCGGCAGCACGTCGCGGTTCCATGTCTCGCGCGTCAGCGGGCCGATCACCTTGTGGCGCAGCACGCCGTCGCGGTCGACGAGGAAGGTCTCCGGCACGCCGTACACGCCCCAGTCGATGCCGGTGCGGCCGTCGCGGTCCATCGCGGTGGCGCGATACGGGTCGCCCAGGCGCAGCAGCCACTCCTGCGCGTTGCGCGGGTCGTCCTTGTAGTTCAGGCCGACGATCGGCACGCCGGTCTCGCGCGCCAGGGCCACCAGCAGCGGATGCTCGTCGCGGCAGGGTGCGCACCACGACGCCCACACGTTGAGCAGCCACACCTGGCCGCGCATCGATTCCGGCGCGAAGCTGCGCGCCGGGTCGGCCAGCACCGGCAGAGAGAACGCGGGCGCGGGCTTGCCGATGAAGGGCGACGGCACCTCGCGCGGCTTGAGCGTCAGGCCCACGCCCAGCAGCAGCGCCAGCAGCGCGAACGCCGCCAGCGGCAGGTAGCGGCGCCAGCGCGGCGGCAACGCTGCGGCGGCCACGGCCGGGGCGTTCAAGCGGCAGCTCCCGGCACCAGACCGGCTGGCGCGCCCGACGCGGCCGTCGCGCCGCGCAGCCGATAGCGGCGGTCGCCCAGCGCGAGCAGGCCGCCCAGTGCCATCAGCGCCGCGCCGCCCCACAGCCAGCCGACGAAGGGCTTGACGTGCAGGCGCGCGGTCCAGGTCTGGCCGTCGAGCGCCTCGCCCAGGGCCACGTACAGGTCGCGCGTCAGGCCGCTGTCGATCGCGGCCTCGGTCATCGGCATCTGCTGCACCCGATACAGCCGCTTCTCGGGCTCCAGCACGAAGGGGGCGCCGCCGTCGCGCTGGACCGAGAAGCGTGCGCGCAGCGCCGCGTAGTTGGGCCCCTGCACCTCGGCGATGTCGTCGAGCGTGAAGCGCCAGCCGGCCAGTTCGGCGTGGTCGCCCACGCGCATGCGCACGTCGAGCTGCTGCTCGTAGCCCTTGACCATCGTGATGCCCACCACCAGCACGGCCACGCCCGCGTGCGCCAGCAGCATGCCGTGGAAGCCGCCGCCGGCCTGCGCCAGTGCGCGCCAGCCGTTGCGCGACTGGCGCAGCAGCAGCACCGCGCTGGTGGCCAGCACCCAGGTGCCCATGAACAGGCCCAGCGCCACGCCGGCGCCGATGCGGCCGGCCGCCCATGGCAGTGCCACCGCCGCCACGCTGGCGGCCAGCGCGGGCCCGCGCAGGCTGCGCAGCAGGTCGGCCGCGGGCGCCTGCTTCCAGCGCAGCAGCGGGCCCACGCCCATCAGCAGCACCAGCGGCGCCATCAGCGGCACGAACACCGCGTCGAAGTAGGGCGGGCCGACGGAGATCTTGCCCAGGCCCAGCGCGTCGAGCGCCAGCGGATACAGCGTGCCCAGCATCACGGTGCCGGTGGCGGCCACCAGCAGCACGTTGTTGACCAGCAGCGCCGACTCGCGCGAGACGCGGCCGAAGGCGCCGGCGAAGCCCACCGCGCCCGAACGCCAGCCGAACAGCGCGAGCGAGCCGCCGATCACCAGCCCCAGGAACGCGAGGATGAAGCTGCCGCGCGCCGGATCGGTCGCAAACGCGTGCACCGACGTGAGCACGCCCGAGCGGACGAGGAAGGTGCCCAGCAGACTGAGGCTGAACGCCGCGATCGCCAGCAGCACGGTCCAGGCCTTGAACGCGCCGCGCTTCTCGGCCACGGCCAGCGAGTGGATCAGCGCGGTGCCGGCCAGCCACGGCATCAGCGACGCGTTCTCCACCGGGTCCCAGAACCACCAGCCGCCCCAGCCCAGCTCGTAGTAGGCCCACCAGCTGCCCAGCGCGATGCCGGCGGTCATGAAGACCCAGGCCGCCGTGGTCCACGGCCGCGACCAGCGCGCCCAGGCAGCGTCGAAGCGCCCGGCCAGCAGCGCGGCCACGGCGAACGCGAAGGCCACCGCGAAGCCCACATAGCCCATGTAGAGCATCGGCGGGTGGATCACCATGCCCGGGTCCTGCAGCAGCGGGTTCAGGTCGCGGCCGTCCAGCGCCGGCGGCACCAGGCGCTCGAACGGGTTCGACGTCAGCAGGACGAACAGCAGGAAGCCCGCCGCCACCAGGCCCATCACGCCGAGCACGCGCGCCACCATGTCCAGCGGCAGGTGCGCCGAGCGCCAGGCCACCGCGGCGGTCCAGCCCGCGAGCATCAGCACCCACAGCAGCATGGAGCCTTCGTGGCTGCCCCAGGTGGCGGCCAGCCGGTAGGCCGTCGGCAGGGCGCTGTTGGAGTGCGACGCGACGTTGGCCACCGAGAAGTCGTTGAGGCCGAAGGACGTCATCAGCGCGCCGAAGGCCAGCACCACGAACACGAACTGCGCCGTGGCCAGCGGGCGCGCCAGCGCCATCCAGGCCGTGTGCCCGCGCTGCGCGCCGGCCAGCGGCAGGCTGCCCAGCGCCAGGGCCAGCGCGAGCGCCACGGTGAGCGCGAAATGGCCGATCTCGGGAATCATGCGCGGCCTGCCTTCATCGTGCCGCCGCGGCGCGCGCCTGGCGCGCGCGGTTCACGGCGTCGGCCGCCTCGGGCGGCATGTAGTTCTCGTCGTGCCTGGCCAGCACCTCGATGGCGACGAACTCGCCGTCGTCCGCCAGCCGCCCCTGCGCCACCACGCCCTTGCCCTCGCGGAACAGGTCC
>WBZX01000706.1_pt2 | contig 14187 bp, 19 predicted proteins | sample 5204211 | NCBI WGS metagenome assembly WBZX01 (sample SAMN12344362, study PRJNA552823) | activated sludge metagenome | biome: Activated sludge suspended growth; feature: Nitrification reactor; material: Wastewater; isolation source: activated sludge from nitrification reactor of wastewater...
GTCGTGGCGGGGCGATACCCGGGCGGCAGGAGGCTCAAAGTATGGTGAGAGATCTGGTCCCACACACGCAGGGCGAATGCCTGGACGCCGCGCGCCGGCTGGTCCTGGCCGGCCTCGTCAGCGAGCAGGAGCGCGACGAGGCGACGAACCGCGCCCGCGCCTACGGCTGCGAGGTCCGCGAGGCGCTCGAGGCCGCGTTCTTCGCCCGCATCCTCGCCGGCGCGACCCGGGGGATCGACCCGGCGACGTCGCTGCGGCTGTTCGTGATCTACGGCGGCGCCCTCTCGATCGTCCGCGAGGGGCCGCTCGCCCTGGCGCGGCAGTCGGGGCAGCTCGCGGCGATGATCGAGCGGGTGCTCGTGCTCGACGCCCTGCAGCGCCTCGAGGACATCGACACCGCCGTCGAGTGGGCGCGCGACCGCGGCGAGGCCGAGCCCGAGCAGCTCGGCCGGCGCCTCTCCGAGAAGGTCGCCGACCGACTGCGCCAGCTCGAGATCGGCGGGCGCGCAGACGGCGACGGCTACGAGGCCGCGGTGTGCTGCGTCCGCCGGGGGAGCGAGTGGCACGTCGAGATCCGCGACATCGACCACGCCCGCGAGGCCGGCCTGCTCGGCTCGGAGTGGTGGGCGACCCGGCGGATCGAGGCCCTCACCTACAGCGCCCGGCAGCCGCTCTTGCGGCAGGTGTTCGGCGACATCCTCGCGGGCCTGGCGACCGAGGACGAGATGCACCGGACTCAGCCGCCGGCCGCCGCGATCCCGCCCGAGACACCGCCGGAGGACGGCGAAGAGGGCTTGCGCGAGGGAGTGCGCGCGGCATAGTGCGCCCCATGAACGACCGCGAGAAGCAGGAGGCGCAGGCCAGGGAGATCGAGCGCCTGCGCAAAGAGAACGAGCGCCTCCGCGGCGACAAGCAGCGCGAGGGCTCGAAGGACTGGATGAAGCAACCCGGGCAGGCTGACGGGCCCGGCCGTGTGCGGAGGTCAGGATGAGCGCGCTGTGGCACCCGCTCGAGCCCTGGGGCTTCCCGGGCTACGAGATCGACAGGGCCGGCAACGTCCGGCACGAGGGCCGGCTGCGGGCCCCGAACCGCCTCGGCGCCGTCGTCCTGGTCGACGCCGAGGGCGTCCGGCGCTGCCGCAGCGTCGGCAAGCTGGTCCGCGAGGTGTTCGGGGCGGATGCCCCAGGCGCCAGCTCGGACCCCGCGAAGCTCGACGAGGCGAAGGTCCGCGAGATCCTCGCCTCCCCCGACTCGAACCTGATCCTCGCCGCCCGCCTCGGCGTGTCGCCCTCGACCGTCAAGGCCGCGCGCGCGCGCCAGACCTGGCGCGGCGTGAAGGCTCGCCGGCCCCGCGCGCGGCCGCAGACCGACGCCGAGTCGCTCCGGGCGGCTTGACACGGCGCGCCGCGGGCGCTTTTCTCCGCGGCCGTGACGGGCCTCCGCGCCGACAGCATCGACAAGGTCCGCCGGGACGCCGCCGCCGACAAGGCGCGGGTCCGGCGGACCTACTCGATCAAGGTCGATGCGACCGAGGGCGCGAAGCAGCGGGCCGATGGCTCGTGGGAGTTCGACGGCGTCGCCACCCGCGGCGACGCGGTGTTCGACTACTCCTACGACATGGGCCGGACCTGGCGCGAGTACAGGCCGCCCGACGAGGTGTTCGCGCGGCTGTCGATCGAGTCGCTCATCGGCGCCGCGATCACCGACGACCACCCCGCCGAGTTCGTCGACATCTTCAACGCGCGCGACCTCTCGCGCGGCCACGTGATCAACGCGTGGCGCGACGGCAACCTCATGCGCGTCCGGGTGCTCGTCCGCGACGCCGAGCTGCTGCGCAAGATCTTCGAGCTCGGCAAGGTCGAGCTCTCGTGTGGATACACCGCGCGCACCGAGGGCCCGCCGGGAACGCACCCGGTCGAGGGACCCTACGAGGCGACGCAGCGGGAGATCATCCACAATCACCTCGCCGTGGTCGATGCTGCTCGCGCCGGACCACAGGCGAGACTGTCGGTGCCGACGCTTTCGCAGGCCGCGACGACCGGGGCGACCCCGGCCGCCGCGACAGGCGACAAGCGCTCGCCCGGCGGTCCACCCGAACGGCGCGGGCAAAAGGACGCACCCGTGAACGAACTGATCGTCAACGGCACAAAGTACGTCGTCAGCGGGACGGCGACGGAAGTGCCGCAGGCGCTCGCGATGCTGTGGGCTCAGATGGAGCAGCAGCTCAGCGAGGCCAACAAGAAGATCCAGGAGTTGCAGGCGGCCGCCGGGGGTGCGGCCTCCTCGCCCGCTGCTCCTGCGGCTGACCCGAACGCCGCGGCCGCCCCCGCCGCCGAAGCACCCGAGGATCCCGAGATGGAGATGGGCGACAAGAACAAGGGCGACAAGGCCAAGGGCAAGACCGCGGCCGCCGCCGGCATGACCAAGGCGCAGATCGACGCGCTCGTGCAGGAGCAGGTCAAGGCGCAGGTCGCCGACCAGCTCAAGCAGCACGGCGACGCCGCCGTCCGCCGCGCGCGGATCATCGGCGACGCCGGCAAGGTGCTGCCCAAGACCTACGAGTTCGAGGGCAAGAGCGACGCCGACGTGCTCGCCGACGCGGTCATCTCCTGCGACAAGACCTACGAGGGCGTCGCCCGCAAGCTCGCCAAGGACGGCAACGCCGAGCGCCTGCACGGCCTGCTGATCGCCAAGATCGACGCGCTCGAGAGCGCGATGAGCCGCGGCAACCTGCTCGCCTCCGGCGCGCTCGTCCGCGACGCGCAGGACGGCGACCCGAAGAACTCCGCCGACGCCGCCCGCGATCGCATGCGCGACCGCAAGCTCGGCAAGACCTCCAACGCGGCCGCCGGTGCGGCCGGGAACGGGAAGTGATCGAACATGCTCCTCAACTACGCCGCACAGCAACCCCGGGGCTACGAGGGTCAGGTCGACGGCCCGATCTCGCACGAGGACACGTTCCCGCGCACCAACCCCGCCAAGGCCCAGAAGGGCACGATCACGATCGCCGGCACCGCCAGCGACGGCACCTACTCGGCGACCTTCGTCGACCCGGCCGATCCGGACGTCTCGTACACCGCGACGTTCGTGCGCGCCAACAGCGAGACCAACAACCAGATCGCCGCGGGCCTGGCCGCCGACCTGGTCAAGAAGCTGTTCCTCAAGGCGGACGTCACGGTGGCGACCAACGTCGTCACCGTCGACATGAAGAACGCCGACATCACCTACACGGTCAGCACGTCGGCCCCGGGCCTCGGGACGGCGACCTGGGCGCAGACGGTCGCCGCCGGCGGCAGCTACGTCCCCTTCGGCCGGTTCGTCGCCGGCGGCGGTGACGGCGTCACGATGCGCCCGCTCGAGTCGGGCGACGACGTGACCGACGTCATCGGCGTCACCGTGCGCGAGCTGTCCGTCGAGACCCGCGGCAGCAACACCTCGGACGACGGCCTGCCCCCGGGCCGCGAGGGCGCCGTGCTGTCCAAGGGCCCGATCCTGATGTGGACCGAGGAGGCGGTGACGCCGGCCGACACGGTCTACGCGCGCATCGTCGCCAGCGGCACCAACACCGAGATCGGCCGCGTCCGCAAGTCCGCGGACGGCGGCAACGCCGTCGACGTCTCCACCATCGCCCGCTTCGCGGAGTCGGCCGCCGCCGGCTCGGTCGTCCGGGTCCTCGTCAACCGCCCGCTGCCCCCGGCCTGATCCGGGAGGAGTCACCACCTCACCATGAGCGCCAACCTCTTCGAGCAGATCAAGGGCGGTGCCGCCAGCCTGGGCGTCACCGCCGACAAGGCCCCGGACCTGTTCCGGCTCGCCAACACCCTCCACGACAGCAAGCAGGGCCACTCGATCAGCGACGGGATCCGCCGCGGCGTCAACAAGGCCGCGACCGACCTCGACCACGGCGACGCGAGCACCCTGCCCGTGTTCGCCCGCGAGCTCGAGTACGTCTACACGACCGTCTACGAGCAGGAGTTCGCCGAGCTCAAGATGGCGAACGGCGGGGTCATCCCGATCGACGAGTCCGTCGACAACGCCGCCGAGACCTTCACCTACTACACCCTGTCCGCGGCGGGCATCGCCAAGATGGGGAACACCTACGCGATGGGCGGCATCCCGCGCGTGTCGATCAGCGGGATCAAGACGACCGGCAACGTCGCCGCGATCCTCAACTGCTTCGGCTACTCGGTCCGGGACATGCGGGCGATCTCCCGCACCGGCCGCAACCTCGACACGATGTACGCGACGGCGAGCCGGCGCGGGCACGAGGAGCTGTGGAACCGCGCCGGCCTGTGGGGCGACAAGACGCACAAGCTGCACGGCCTGCTCACGCACCCGAACGTGCCGACGCAGTACGCGCCGGTCGGCGTCGGCGGCGACACCAAGTTCTCGGGCAAGTCGTTCGACGAGGTGTTCGCCGACTTCGTCGCGCTGATCGAGGGCGTCGCCGAGCGCACCTACGGCAAGGAGCGGGTCACCCATGTGTTCTACCCGCGCGAGGTGAACCGGGTCCTGCTGACCCTGCGCGTGCCGGGCCAGACCACGACCCTCAAGCAGCACCTCGCCGAGAACTACCCCGACGTGACGTTCGACGTGCTCGACGAGCTCGGGGCCAGCCACCCGCTGAACCCGACCGGCGTCGGCATCATGGTCGCGCTGCGGCAGGACCGCGACGCGGCGGCCCTCGTCATCCCCCAGATGTACGAGATGTTCGAGCCGCGGTGGTTCGGGCTCGAGTGGCTGACGATCGCGCACAGCCGGATCGGTGGGGTCAAGATCCCGCGGCCGTACTCGATCTCGATCATGGCCGCGATCTCGTGACCGGAGACAGCCCGGGCGCCGCGCCCGGGCTGGCCCGCGTGCCCGGGGCTTGACACGGGCATAACCCCTGATCCATCAGCCGACCATGTCCAGCGACATCGAGATCCTCATCAACCACACGCAGCACGAGGTCGGCGTCCCCTTCGGCGAGTACAGCAAGGTGCTGGCCCCAGGGGCGAAGGGCGAGGGCGGCAAGCCCGGCGCCGGCGTCCCGTCTCGCACACCCGATGTGCTGCGGATCATGCCCGGCATCAACCTGCCGACCGTGAGCGGCGTCGTCGGCCAGGCCCGGCGCGATCTCAAGCCCGAGGAGGTCGCCCGGGTGATGTCGCACCCGCAGATGAATCGCCTGACCTCGCGCGGGGTCCTCAGCGCGTTCAAGAAGTTGTCCGAGATCCCGGTCGGCTCGCGGATCGAGATCGCCAAGAACTCGGCCGACGTCGCTGCGCTCAAGGCGTGGGAGGGCCGGGAGAGCGACCCGAAGGTAAAGCACGCGATCGCCGAGCAGATCAGATCGATCGCCGAGACCTTCGGCGACGCCGGCGACTACCGCAACGTCGAGCAGATCCCGACCTACACCGGCGCCGACGCGACGATCTGACCATGGCCCTCGCCACCGACGAGCTGCTGCTGAACCTCGCGCCCGGGCTCGCCAAGCCCGGGATCGTCGAGTTCTGGGTGTCGGTGGCGGCCGACACCACCTACAAGATCGCCATCGCCGCCGAGCAGTACAGCTATGCGGCGGTCGGCAAGACGGCGGGCGAGATCCGCGACGCGCTGTTCGGCGAGATCGTCGCGCCCGACATCGCCCCGATCGTCGCCGCGCCGAAGGCCGAGGACCGGATCAAGGTGACGGGCACGCCCGGCGACCCGTTCGAGTTCTGGGCGCTGCCGTTCGACAAGATCAAGGCGATCGAGGTGCAGGCGGCGAGCGGGCCCTCGACCGCCTTGCGCCTGCTGATCCTCGAGGCGACCTCGCTGCTCGTCCCCGCCGACGTGTGGGGCAAGAAGCAGATGTGGGGCCACGCCTACCTGACGCTGTTCTTCCTCAAGAAGATGGAGAACATCGAGTCGAACGGCACGGACGGCCAGGCGTCGTCGCTCGCGCTCGGGCCTGCCTCGCTGTCGCTGACGGCGCCGGCCGAGGCCGATCTGCTCGCCGATCCGAGCGGCTATGGGTCGCTCTACCTCACCTACTACAACAGCCTCGTCGCAGGGCCGATCTGGTCGTGAGCTTCGAGATCAAGGACATCGACCGCACCCCCGGGCTGATCGCCGAGTTGACCGTGCTCAACGCGGCGACGGTCAAGGTCGGCGTCCTCGGCGACTCGTCCAAGAACGCCCGCCACGGCGAGGAGGGGCACGCGACCAACGCCGTGATCGCGGCCGCCCATGAGTTCGGGACCGACGAGATCCCGCGTCGCCCGTTCCTCGCGCCCGCGCTCGACAAGGGCGCCAAGAAGATCACGGACGCGCAGGCCGAGATGATCGGCAAGGTGCTCGACGGGTCGATGCAGTCCGAGCAGGCGCTCGGCCTCCTGGGCGAGCTCGGCGTGTCGCTCATCAAGGCCGAGATCCGCAACGGGCCGCCGCCGCCGCTCAAGCCCGCGACGGTGAAGGAGAAGGGCAGCTCGCACCCGCTGATCGACAGCGGGCAGATGCTCTCGAGCGTCACCTACAAGGTCCTGCGGGCGGGAGGCGGCGATGGTTGACCTGCGCCAGCTCGCCGAGAAGGTCGTCCGCAAGTTCGCCGACGACCCGCTGTCGGGCGAGGTGTGGACGCGCGAGCGCCCGGGCGTCGCTACGACCCTAGCGAGCGGTTCGATCGCGTCCGCGCTCGCCGACAAGTTCGAGTTCAAGTGCTTCGTCAACCCGCTCGCCGGCCGCCAGGCGGTCAAGGGCGAACCGGACGGCGAGAAGCAGGACGAGGTCGTGACGCTCTACGGCTGCACGCTGCAGCAGGTCAACGGCCTCGCCTTCCCGATCGACTTTATCCCGGCCGACGACAGCGCGAACCGGCGCGGCGATGTCGTGCGGCGGCCAGACGGCCGCGCCTACGAGGTGATCGGATCGATCCCGTGGGCCGCAGGACAGTTCTTCGAGATCAGCGCAAGGCGGGTGGTCGGTGGCTGAGCCGTTTCCGGACTGGACCGCGACCTGGACCGCGCTGCGGACCTACCTGCTCGCCGCGTCGGGGGCCGAGAAGGTCTACCGCGCGCTGCAGAACGCGCCCGATCAGCGCGCCGCCGCCGGCGCGGCGTCGCTGCGCTTTTGGGCGCCGGGGGGCTTCGCGCACCCGTCGAGCTTTCGCCACCGCACCCGCATCAAGCAGAAGCAGCGGTGGATCTACAAGGTCGAGGTCGCGGCGGCGCAGGTGTACACCGCCACGCTCAAGGGCGTCGGCTACGCCTACACCGCGCAGCCGGCCGACACCGTCACGACGATCCGCGACGGGCTGTCGGCTGCGATCGGGGCTGCCGCCACGCGCACGCCGATCGGCGCCGACGAGCTGCAGGTCGAGGCGCTCGTCGCCGGCGATCACCTCGCCGCCGCGGCCGACCCCGACGACCTGACCGTCCGGCAGACCCGCAAGGGCGGCCTCGAGACGCGCTGGTCGCCCTGCGAGCTGGTCGTCGAGTTCGAGGCGCGCGTCGACCTGCCGCCGTCCGACCCCGACAGCGTCAAGCCGGCGATGTACTACATCGAGCGCGCGTGCGCGGGCTTCCACGAGCCCGCCGGACCCTACGCGGCCCTGCACGCGGCCGGCCTCGCCTTCCTGCGCTACGCCGCGCAGCCGCTCGATCTGTCGGGTCTCGACAGGTCGAGCATCGTCTCGCGCGCCCGGGTCGACGTGGTATTCAGCGTCGACGCCGGGGCTCGCAGCGAGTTCGATCTCGTCAAGGAGTACGAGACCCCCGAGTCAGGAGTGCAGCCGCCGTGACAAGTCCCGTCGTCGTCAACGTCGTCAACCAGTCCTACACCACCGAGCTCGAGTTCTTCGGTGTGCCGCTGATCGTCGGCACCGTCAGCGGCGACGTCGCCGCGCTGATGACCGAGCGGGCGTTCACGGTGACGCCGAACAACTACAAGACCGCGCTTGCGGCCAAGGGCTTCGTCAGCACCGACGCGCACTGGAAGCACTGCGCCGCGATCTTCGCGCAGACCGACGCCGCGTCGCCGGTGACGTCCGTCGTGATCGGCCGCCGCGCGACGCCGGTCGCCAAGGTCATCACGATCACGGTCGGCGGCAACACGGACGGCAACTACTCGATCCAGATCGAAGCCGGGACGCCCTACCTGTACGCCGCCGCCGGCAAGACGCAGACGCAGATCCGCGACGCCCTGCTCGCCCTGCTCGCCGGCGACACGGTCGCCACCGCGGCCTCGGTCGGCGCCAACCAGATCACGCTGACGGCGATCGCGGTCGGCCTCGACTTCAGCGCCACGCTCGCCTCGCCGGGCGACGTGATGACGCAGGCGGTCTCGACCCCCAACACGGGCATCTACGAGGACCTCGACGCGATCAAGGCCGAGGACTTCTCCTGGTTCGGGATCATCGAGACCGCGCACAGCAAGGCGGCAATCCTCGACGGCGCGCGGTGGGCCTCGGAGTACCCGGTCAAGTTCTTCGCCGAGACCAACGACGCGGCCGTCAAGACGAACGCCGCCGGCAACGTTGCGGCCGCGCTCAAGGCCAAGAGCTACAAGAACACCAGCCTGCGGTACCACCACACCGGCAGCGAGCTCTACACGGCCGCGCTGGTCGGCCGGTGCCTGGGCTACGACGTCGGGCGGATTCAGTGGTCCCACCGGCAGCTCGTCGGCATCACCGCGCGCAACTACGGCGCCGAGTCGGGGGTCGTCGAGGCGTTCGAGCTCAACTACGTCGGGCGCTACGATACCGAGGGGCGCGGCCGGTCGCTCTACAACTACACCTGCGACGGCGGGTTCATCGAGATGGAGATCGGCCGGTGGGTGTGCCGCGCGCGGGTGCAGGACCGCTTGCTGACCCGTCTCGCCGAGAACGACATCACCGCCTACACGACCGAGGAGGGCGTCGCCTCGGGCGCGGCCTGGATCCGCGAGGCGCTCAACGAGCTCGCCACCGGCGGCGGGACGGGCTTCCTGCGCCGTGAGACGATCGAGATCACCAGCGTGTCGATCGAGGACCAGAGCGACGCCAACGTCTCGAAGCTCAAGATCGGCGGCTACGTCTGGACGGCCAAGTGCCGTGTCGGCGTCAACGAGATCGAGGTCACTGGCTACAACGCCATCTGATAGGGGAGCACCACCACCATGAGCGCCACAGTCAGCAACCGGGTAAAGCAGTTCCTCATCAACGGCGTGCCGGTGAGCGTGGTCGGCGGCCTGCAGGGCGGCGACGCGGTCGTGATGGCCCCGCAGGGGCAGGTCGCGGTCGGAGTTCGCGGCCTCTACGGCGACGGCGTCCACGTCTACCTCGAGTCCGAGGGGCACTGGATCGTCGACGTAAACTGCTTCGAGACCAGCGAGGCGAACACCGTCCTCGACACGGCCAACTCGCTGCGCAAGAAGCTGGCGATCGAGTTCACGGACGGGGAGAAGTCGATCCGCTCGGGCACCGCCACGGTGATCCAGCTCCCGACGCTCAAGATCTCCGAGTCGGTCGTGGTCCACGTCTGGCGCCTCGAGTCCTTCAACTTCAAGGGCACCATCAGCGGCAAGTCGGTGACGTGATGGGGCTGTTCTCCTGGGGTGGGGGCGAGGGCGCCCTCCCGAAGTTCGGCAAGGACGAGACGCCGATGGTCATGCGTCGGTGGTCGCGCTCGGGCCGCTACGCGGTCAGGGCGCTCAACCCGTTCGACGCGCTCGAGCTGCGGTTTCGGCTCGCGTCGATGCTCGGCCGCGAGCTGCTCGCCGCGCTGTGGGACATCGCCGTCCTCATTGCCGGAACCGACGTCGGCAGCGTCAACTACCGCAAGATCTACGCGTCGCTGCGCCGCTACGTCGCCCAGAGCCCGACCGGCCTGCCCGACCGCAAGGCCGTGCAGGAAGCCGCTGGCGAGCTGTACGCCGAGGCGATCAAGCGCCTGCACGGCGTCATGCCGAACGACCGCGAGGTCGATCTGTCGGCGGTGATGGCCGCGGCGCGCCCCTACTTCGAGGTCGTCGGCCCCGCCCTCGGGGCGATCGAGCCGAGCGCGGCGATGGAGATCGCCGAGTTCATGTTGATCGTCCGGCGCGAGGGGGGCTCGGGCCTCTACATCGCCGGCGAGCCGGTCAAGACGATCGACGCGGCCAACAACCTCGTGCCGCACGAGGACGTGTGGCCGATCGTCTTCTGGGCGCTGCTGTTCAACCTGCGCCCTTTTATGCCCGCCGCGAGTACAGCCCCGCCCCGCGGCCGGTAGCAGCAGGAAAAGGGCGCCCGGCCCCCTGGGGGCCGAACACTGGCCCGACCTGGCCGGCGCATCGGCTCGTCTACGAGCACGGGTTCACCCCTGAGCAGGTGCGCGGGATGTCGCTGCGCGAGGTACTCGACGCGAACGAGGCGATCGACGTCATGTACGACGTGCTACACCCGCCTGAGCCCGCGACGCCGGTCACGAGGACACCATGAGCTTTATCCGCGAGCTCGCTGCCAAGCTGGGGTTCCAGGTCGATCTGGATCCCCTGCTGCGCTTCAACGACGAGGTCGACGACAGCAAGTCGGGCCTCGAGGCGATGAAAGAGCGTGTGGCGGGCGTCATGGACCAGCTCGCCAAGCTGAATCAGGTGTGGGAGCTGACGTCGAAGGTCGCCTCTACCGCCTGGGGCGTGCTCAAGGACTTCACCGTCGCCGCGGCCGAGCAGGGCGCCAAGATCGCCGACACCAGCGCGCAGCTCGGGATCAACAGCACTGCCCTGCAACGCCTGCAGTACGCCGCCGAGGCGACGGGTTCGAGCGCCGACACGATGAACAAGGCGCTGCTCGAGCAAGAGAAGCTGATCCGCGAGTCAGCCAAGGGCGCGACGCCGTTCTCGGAGGCGCTCAAGCAGATCGGCCTGCGGGTCGAGGACCTCAAGAACATGTCCCCCGAGGAGCGGTTCGGGCGGATCGGCGACGCGCTCTACAGCGTCCGCGACCAAGGCGAGCGGGCCGCGATCAGCCTCGCGCTGTTCGGCGGCGAGGGGTCCAAGATCTTGCCGCTGGCGCTGGAGGGGAGCGCCGGGATCAAGTCGCTGGGGGACGAGGCCGAGCGCCTCGGCATGGTGCTCGGCGAGGACGTGGTCGCGGCCGGAGCCGACTTCGACGAGTCGGTCAAGCAGATGCAGGGGATGGTCCAGGGGATCAAGAACGACATCGGCGCCGCGCTGATGCCGACGATCACCAGCCTCGTCAAAGAGGTCGGGGCCTGGATCAAGGAAAACAAGGAGCTCATCCGCGAGAACGTCAAGGGCTTCATCTCGGGGCTGATCGAAGCCGGCAAGACCCTCGCGCCGATCATCACCACCGCCGCGAGCGCCGCTTCGAGCCTGGTGGGCGCGCTCGGCGGGATCGGCAACGTCACCGCGCCAGCGATCGCCGGCCTCGGCGCGCTCAAGATCGCCACCCTCGCCGCCGCCGGGCCGTGGGGCATCCTCGCCGGCGCCGCCGTCGCCGCCGGCGTCGCCATCGTCGGCGCCATGACGAAGTCCGAGAAGAAGATCGGCGACGTCGAGCGGGCCTCGGCGCGCCTCGCCAAGACGCTCGACTTCGAGAAGGGGCTCGAGGGCAAGACGACCGCCGACCTGCGGAAGATGAAGGACGAGCTCGCGCAGGAGCGGTCCAAAAACAGATTCGTGCGCGAGAACGTCGTCGGCCTGACCCCGAAACAGATCATGGCCCTCAACGCCGAGCGCGAGCTCGACGTCGAGAACATCGACGAGCGGGAGGCCAAGCTCGACGCGGCGCTCAAGGCCGCCGAGGAAGCCGACGCCGAGGAGGCCAAGATCCGCGCCGCCGAGGAGGCGAAGAAGCAGGCGGACGAGCAGGCGAAGGCGGACGAGGAGAGCCAGTCGATCGCCGACAAAGTCGAGTACGACTACCTGCGCGGCAAGAAGGGCAAGACGAAGCAGCAGAAGGAGCGCATGGCCGAGCTGCAGAAGAAGCTCGGCATCACGCCCAAAGCCGCCGCAGCCAAGAAAGAGGGCAAGACCGCGGACGAGCTCGTGCTCGCGGCCTCGGGGCGGTCGGCGGGCGGCATCCTCGGCGCGACCGCGGCGCCGGGCCTGGGGACGACGGTCAACAACGTCTCGATCGACTTCAGCCAGGACAACAAGTTCACGTTCCAGATGCCCTACACGTCGCAGCGCTCGCCGCAGGACTTCGCGCGCGACGCCGGCCTGATGATCGCCGACGAGCTCACGAAGCAGAACGAGGACCTCGCCGCGTACCTGAACGCGGGGCGCACCCCGGGAGGCGGCTGACGTGCTGATCCGCTCGAAGACATCGATCGGCGACATCACCCTCGACGCGACGCTCCGAATCTCGCACCGGGTCGTCGCCGAGGTCACACAGCAGCCGATCGAGGAGGGCGCCGACATCGCCGACCACATGCGGCTGATGCCGCAGGGGCTCGAGATCGTCGGCATCATCGTCCCCGACGACCCGTCGATCCTCGCCAGCGGCGGCACCTTCGGCGAGAACGCCGAGGCGATCGCGCGCAACCTGTTCCGGGTGCCGGGCCTCGCCAGCGAGGCGCGCGACGTCGAAGCGTGGCAGAACCTCAAGGCGCTCATCAGGGCCCGCAAGCGCCTCGAGATCGTCACCCGCTACGACACCTACTTCATCCTGCCGATCGAGCTGATCGCCGACGAGGACGCCGGTTTCGGGACCGCCCTGCAGTTCACCATGCGGTTCATGGAGGTCGAGATCGGCTCGGTGCGGTCGCTCGACAACATCGACGACGCGCTCAAGGACACGGTCGGCGGCAAGGTCGGCGGCGACAACCTCGGGCAGCAGACGCTCGGCGGCGAGGAAGAGATCCAGGCCGGCAAGCAGACCAAGCCCAAGCCGAAGGTCGTCAACAGCTTCAACACCGTCTACCAGGGGGCGTGACATGGCGTTCAAGGCACGGCCGATCCCGGGACCTGAGCAGGCGAGCCGCGGCGAGTTCACGATCGTCGTCGAGCTCGGGACGCCGGGCGCGTCGGGCCTGCCCTACAAGATCGTCTGCCGCTGGAACGTGCGCGAGGCGTTCTGGATGGCCTCGATGTACGACGCGAGCGACCGCGCGATCGTCCGGGACATCGCCGTCCGCTGCGACGAGGACGTGCTCGAGAACGTGATCCGGCCGTACACCCCGCCGGGCGCCGTCGTCTGCCGCGACGTCACCGGGGCCGACCGCGATCCGGATCGGCAGGGGTGGACCCGAGGGATCCGGCTGCTCTACGAGTACGAGGTCGCCTGATGCCCACACCGCCCGTCCTCAGCCCGCAGTGGATCCGGTGCAGCCGCCTCGAGGCGCTGCCGGCCAACGGCGGGGCGATCACGACCGAGAACCTCACAGGGCGCGCCGGGGTCCGGATCGCCTTCGACATCGTGCGCGAGATCGGCGGCGAGCCGAATCAGGCGATGATCACCGTCTACAACCTCGCCAGGGACACCAGGGCGCGCCTCGAGGGGCTGCGCGGCCTGCTCGCCCCGGTGCCGGTCAAGTGGAGCATGAGCGGGCTCCTGGCGAGCGACGAGTCGCGCGGGTACACCGGGCCGGACGCGATCGTGTCCGAGAAGGACCCGCCGCCCGGGACCGAGCTGCCCGCGAGCGCGCCGGCGGCCTCGGCCCTGTTCGGGTACGCCTACGTCCGCTTCTACGCCGGCTACGGCGGCAAGGTCGGGCAGATCTGCGAGGGGACGATGCTGGTGCCGCGGTCGACGCGGGTCGACGCGACGACCTGGGCGACGGTGCTCAAGATCGGCGACGGGTCGCTCGGGGCCGCGAAGGCGCGCGCGAACCTGTCCTTTCCGGTCGGCACCGAGATCCTCACGGTCATCCGGCACCTGCTGCGGCTGATCGGCGTCGGCACCGGCAACCTTTCCGCCGAGACCTGGACGCGCGTGCTCGGGCAGGGGATCAAGCGGTCGTCCAACCCCTACGTCGTCAGCAGCAAGCTCGCCTGGCCCTACACCCCGAGCGGGGCGTCGGCCTGGCGCGATCTTGAGACGCTGCTCCGGCTGTCGAACGTCGGGTGGGTGATCGACATGGGGCAGTTCTATCTGCTCGAGGCGGACGGCTACCTGCTCGGCGAGGTGGTCGACCTCGGCAGGCCGTTCAAGGTCGAGGACCTCGGCGGCGCGACCTGGCGCGGCACCTTCCTGCTCAACAAGTCGGTGCGCCCGGGCATCCGCGTCACCCTCGACAAGAC
>WBZX01002064.1_pt1 | contig 14178 bp, 8 predicted proteins | sample 5204211 | NCBI WGS metagenome assembly WBZX01 (sample SAMN12344362, study PRJNA552823) | activated sludge metagenome | biome: Activated sludge suspended growth; feature: Nitrification reactor; material: Wastewater; isolation source: activated sludge from nitrification reactor of wastewater treatment...
CGCTGATCGGTCACTCCACATGGATGAATCGTCGCGGCGATCGGGCAGCACGGATCGCCGGCCACGTGAGGGTGATCGCGGTGGCGACGATGATGGCGACGACCACGCCGACGACGGCGACGACGTTCGTGGGCGGACTCACGACGACGCCGATGCGGCGCAGGATCGACGTCGTGATCCATCGAGCGACGACGAGGCCGAGGGGCAGGCCGAGAACGCATGCGCAGCACGTCGGGACGATGCCCTGCGACCCGATGCAGACGCGGAGCTGGTTGCGCTCGAAACCCAGCGCCGTGAGGGTTGCGAAGGCACGCCGGTTCGTGTCGTTGACGACCGCGAGCCAATGGGCCATGGTCAGTACCGTTGCGATCGAGGCGAGCAGAGATGCCCACCGGAGCGCCCCCAGCACGAGGGCGAGGTTGCCCACATCGATGGGCGGCGCGGGAATCGTGACGGTGCCCTGGAAACGGTCCGACAACTCGGCGATCTCGTTCGTCGACGGCATCTCATGGTTGGTGCGAACCACGAGGGTGTTGATGTCGTAGTCGACATCGGTCACGAGCATCGCGCCTGACGCGTCGAACAGGAGTCCTCGTCCTGGGCCGACGACCGGGTTGTCATCGCTCAGCATCACCTCGCCGACCACCGTGAACTCGTGGTCGTCGATCGCGAGTGGGTCGCCGATGTCGATGCCGAGGTCGACACGCGTCCGTGGCCCCACCGCCACCTCGTCGGCACGCGACGGGAGTCTGCCACGCACGATCGTCGGCCCGATCGAACCCTTCACCGGAGTGAACGTGATCGAGGGCAGCGAGGGCACGCCAGCGACGACAGCAGTGTCGTTGCGCGTGATGACGGCAGCCGACGTGATGTAGTCCGCCTCGTGAACGGCAGCGATCGCCTGTTGCACGGACTCGGCGTCGGCCAGTTCGCCGTTGTACGTGCTCGCAACGGCGTAGTCCCACGTCGCTCCGTAGCCGACGGGCGAGTCGAGCACCGAGTTGATGTTCGTGTGGAACGTGGTCGCTCCGACCGCCACGGTGACTGCGGCGACACTGCCGATGATCGAACCGTTGTGCCAGATGGCCCGCACTCCGAGCGACAGGCCGACCCTCGGTGCGAGCAGCTCCGCTCCGAGGCCGACGCGGCTGACGCGTAGGAGGCGCCGCCTCGGACGAAGCCGTCCGACGGCAGCGTGCGCGCCGATGGCGACGACTGCGACGGCGACCAGCGTGACCGTCGCCAGTGAGGCGGCGACATGCACGCTGGTGGTCGCGATGGTCATGCGGCCCACGAGGCCTGGGGGTGCCTGACGCAGAAGCAGGAGATGGAGCGCCAGCGCGATTGCTTGGGACAGCACGACGATCGGCGCGACGCGGACGACGATGGCGCGCACCACCAGGCCAGGGGTGGCACCGATGGCCTGCATCGCCCCGAGGTCGCCGAGCTCCGCACGAATCTGCCGACGGAAGCTCGACGCGACCACGATCGTGGAGAGCATGGCCACGACGATGGCGATCGACGCGAGGGCCGAGCGTTCCAGGTCGACGGCCTCGTGCAGCGCCTCGACATCGCGATGGTCCTCGTTGTCGGTGAGCGCCACATCGCGGAGCGGGAGCCCTTCCAGATCTCGTGCGACCGCCGCCGGATCGGCGTCGCCGGCAAGGATCGCCTCGACCTGCAGATACGACGTGAGCTGCTGCCCGTGTCGTTGCCACCACCCCGCGGCCACGCCGATCCCGGGGTGCGCCGTGAGATCGTCCTGGGTGCCGGGCGCGGGTGGTCGCCGAGGCTCGAGATCCCAGAGCGATCGAACGACACCGACAATCGTCACCGTGCTCGAGCTGCACGGCGCCTCGGCGGCGAAATCGAAGCCGCAGACCTCGAGCACGAGCTCATCGCCGACACCGACGCCCATCGCATCGGCGACGGCCGTCGTCACGGTCGCCTCGTCTGCCGCGTCGACGGCTGGACGCCGGCCAGCCGTCAACGGCCATCGTTCGATCACCCCGCGCTCGGCGACTCGTGCTTCGACGAGCAGGCCGAACGGCTGGTCCGTGCGACCGCCGGTGGCCACCACGATCGCGTAACCCTGGAGTTCGGCCGAGACCACCTGCGGATGCGCAACGATGCCGTCGTAGAGCGTCCGGCCGACCATCTCGGAGAAGCACTCGTAGGCCTCGGAAGCCTCCGGAGGGCAGCCCTGGACGGTGACGGAGGGAATCTGCACGTCGGCCTGCCACCGTCGGAACGTGGCGGGCGCATCGCGGTGGTAGGTCCACGCCGACAACATCATCGCTGCGATGACGCCCACGCCGAGTGCGAGCACGACGGTCGCTCGCCGATGTGCCCGGCGCATCGAGTGTCCCCAGAGCCGGGCAGCGCCGATGTCCGACGTCATTCGGCTCGGAGACCTTCGACGAGGCCGCGTTCGGCGGCGCGACGGGCGGGGAGGATCGACACCAGACCGGCGACGGCGATCGCTCCTCCGCAGGCGAGGGCGATGGTGGCGAACGCGACGTTCGTGACCTCGCCGAGACCCACGCGGCTGCGCACGAGCGCCCACGCCCATCGTCCGGCCACGACCCCGGCCACCGCGCCGACCAGGGCGGAGGGCACAGCGATCAAGACACCGAGTGCGCTGACCGATCGACGTGCCTGAGCAGCCTCGAACCCGATGGCACGGAGCGTGCTCAGCTGCCGTCGGCCGAGCTGGGTGCAGTTCACGAGCGCATGGAGCAGCACGGCGGCTGCGAGCAGGCCGAGGAACACGGCGATCACCCAGGGGATGTCTGCGAGTGGCGCCAGGTTGGTGATGTCGACTGGCGGCGACGGCACCGTGATGAAGGGGCCGAACGACTCGGCGAAGTGCGTCACTTCGGCCTCCGGGGTCAGCCTGGTGTCGGTCGTGACCACGAGCACTGCGTTGTCGAAACCGTCGACCAGCCGTTGCATGCCCTCTTCGGTGAGCAGCGCCCCCTTGCCGGGACCGACGTCGTCATCGTCGCTGAGCAGCGCGACGCCGACGACGGTCCACGGGCCGACGGCGCCCGCAGGTTCTCCTGTCGCTGGGTCGGTGGCCAGGCTCGGCAGCGTCGGCAACTGGTCACCGATGTTCAGGCCGAGCTCGTCGAGGGTCCGCGGGCCGAAGGCGATCTCGTCGTCGGCCACCGGCACTCGACCGTCGACGACCACCGGCTCGAGGCTGCCCTTCAGCGGGCTCACCGAGAAGAGGGAGAACAGCGACGTCCCGTCGACCTGGAGCGGGATCGACGAGAACACGAACGCCGCCGACGTCGCGATGGGATCCGCCACCACCTGTTCGACTGCAGCGTCGGCCTGTTCCTGCGAGGTCAGTCCCCCGCTCCCGGTACTGGTGAGGCCGTAGTCCCACGGCGCGCCGAACGCCGCCGGCGTGGAACGCGTCCGCTCCAGGTTGTCCGACAGCGACGACGCGACCCCGACGACGAGCACTGCGAGTACGAGACCGCCTGCGGCCGGCCACAGGAACTGCCGACGACCAGCGCCGCCGAGCGACCAGCCGGCCCGAAGGACGGGTGATGTCGAGGCGATGCGACGCGACAGCGGGCCGGAGCTTCGACCGCTGAGCGGGCGACTCGTCAGCGAAGCCGCCAGCGCCGACGTCGAGAGTGCGCCGATCAACAGCACCAGGGCGCCGACCACAACGACGGTTCCATCGAACCGAGTGCCCGGGTCGACCTCCAACCTGCCGGCGAGGCCACCAGGCCCGACGCGCGAGGAAACGAGGGTGGTGGCCGTTGCGGCCGCTGCGGCCACCACCGCTGTGGGGATGGCGCGCAACGCTGCAGCGACGGCCACGATCGATCGTCCGGCGCCGAGCGATCGCACCACGTCGCGGTCGATCATCTCTCGTCTCACCTGGCGGGCGACCACCTGCATCGAGAACACTGCGGCGATCCCCGCCATGGTCACGGCGAGGATCCACAGCGCTGCTCGCTCCAGTGCAACCGTGCGACGGACCGCCTCGGTCGCCAACGTGTCGTCGCTCGACGTGATTCGAACGAAGTAGCCCGGCAGTGCAGACTCGAGGTCCGTTTGGACATCGTCGGTCGTCACGTCGTCGGCGAACCGGAGTTCGGTGGTCCCGAAGACGGTGTGTCCCATCGACATCGACGCCCACGCGGCTGCACTGAGCCCCACACCCCGGCCATCGGTGCGGGGCACTGCCCCCGGTGCGGTCGTCCGCGTCGGCCGGAGAGACTCGAGGTTCTCGACCAGGCCCACCACCCGGAGGTTGCCGAAGGACGTGCACGGCGCAGGCTCGTCGACGAACTGCCAGTCACACACGTCCATCGAGATCACGTCGTCCAGACCCACCCCGAGGGCCTCGGCGATCACGGGGGTCAAGGTCACCTCGTCGGTTGCGTCCGGCGCAGCCGATCGTCCCGCTACCACGAACGGCCGGTCGATCTCACCGTCGGCTCGAACGACCGCTCCCATCGTGGCGCCCACCGACCGCTCGCCGGCGGTGAGTGTGACGGGGAGGCTGGCACCGGCGTGGATGCCGCTCACCTGTCGGCTGCCCTCGAGCGCGTCGTACAGGGCCTCCACCATGGAGAAGTCGAAACACTCGATTCCCGGGTCGTCCGGATCGGCCTCGGGCGGGCAGCCTTCGAGGACGTGTTCGGGAGGACGCACGAAATCGACCCATCGGTCGACGGCCGAGCCTGCACGCCGCGAGTACTCCCACGCGGTCATGGCCGCTCCAGCGGCGAGTCCGAGGAACAGCCCGACGAGGATCGTGGCGCGCCAGTGACGGCGCCACAGCGACCGGGTCCACACGGCCGCAGCGCTCACAGTGGGATCTCCCCCCGAATCGTGGTGCCATGCCCCGGTGCCGAGGTGACCGTGAGCCGCCCACCGATCGTGCCGAGCCGATCGGCCATGTTGACGAAGCCATGACCGGCAGATCCTGCGGGGCCCACCGCGAAGCCGACCCCGTTGTCGCTCACCGAGAACACGAGGCGACCGTCGCACCGTTCGACGTGGACCGCGATCTCGGCGTCGGGCCCCGCGTGCTTCCCTGCGTTCTGGATCGCCTCGAGGCAACAGAAGTAGACGGTCGACTCGACCTCGGCTCCGAACCGTCCGACGTCGGCCGTGTCGACGGTGGTCGGCAGCGCGGCACGCGACGCTGCATTCGGAAGTGCTTCGCTCAGCCCACCCGACGACAGCAGCGGGGGGTAGATGCCGTGCGCGAGCGCTCGTAGTTCGGCGATGGCGTCCTTCAGGTCACGGCGCAGCTCGCCGATCACGTCGAGCGCGTCGCCCGGTTGTTCGTCGATCAGGTCCTCGGCGATCCGCAACTTGACGGCCATCGCCACCAGGTGCTGCTGCGCGCCGTCGTGCAGGTTGCGTTCGAGCTTGCGTCGCTCGGCATCGCCCGCGGTCACGATCCGTCGCCGGGATTCCTGGAGTTCCACATTGGTCTGCTGCAACTCGCGCAACGACGCCTGGAGCGCCGAGTCGAGCTGCACGTTGTGGAGCGCGAGGCCGACCTGGCGGGCGAGTTCGGTGAGCACGCGATCGTCGTCATCGGAGAAGGCGGAGGACTGGCTCGAACGAGTGACCACCACCAGACCGAGCAGCTCACCGCCGTGTGCGATGGGAGCGACACGGGAGATGCCATCGTCGGCGGACAGACTCGGCAACCACACGTCGACCCAGGTCCCACCGGACACCCCCGCCCTGGCAACCACGCCACGTTCCTTGTCGGGCACACGGACCGCTTCCACGGAGCGGTGCGGCACACCAGCGGCGAGCTCGTAGACGCCATCAGTGCCGGTGAAGATCTCGGCGCGCGTCAACGACATCGATTTGCGGAGCGACTCGGCGAGTTGGAGCAGCAACTCGTCGAGGGGAATGGCGCGCGTGAGGCGGCTCCCCCAGGTTCGCAGCGCCTCGTCCGGAGCGATGCGCTCGCCGTACACCACCTGGTTGGCGACATCGGAGAGCCTGGTGCGGAGCGGGACGAAGGCGACTGCAGCGATGGCGGCAGCCAGCATCGACAGCAACAGGAGCGATCGTTCTCCGTCCTCCAACGCTCGCCCGCGTGCGATGACGACCGTGCCGTACGCGGCGATGACCAGCGCCGTGAGTCCCGCCGCAGAGACAGTGGCGGTGAGCAGCCGGTCGACACGCGCCATCGTGCGGTCGTGTGTGGCGGCCACGATCGACAGCGGCACGAGGCCGGTGGCGGCGAGCGCAACGGTCGCCGGATGCGCCGGCCACGTGGCCATCAGACCGAGTGCGACGATCACCAACGCAACCTCGACCACCACCACGATCGCCCAGCCGACCCACTGCATCCGACGTCGCACCGCCGGGCTGGCCGCACGGTAGCGAACGTTCGCCAGACGTAGGCCGCTACCGAGAGCTGCGGCCCACAGGAGCAACCACACCCAGACGTCGCCAACCGCACCGGATCCGGACACGAGGAGCGCGAACACGATGGCCAATGCGTAGCCGACCGCAGCAGTGCGCGCGACGCCGTCCGCCCGCGGTTCGCCGTTCGGCAGGACGGCCAGCAGATGCATCGCGCTCGCGGCGAGCAGCGCCAATGCCAGGCTGACGACGAGCGCACGATCCTCTGCACGACCCAGCATCAAGAGCGCGATCAGGCCGGCCAAGGTGAGCATCACGGGCACGGTGCGTTCGGATCGCCGACGCACACCGACGACGACCGCCGACCCCGCCCACACGACCACTAGCGCGAGCTCGACGAATGCATGCGGGTCGATCGCGTCGAGCCGGCCCAGTCCGACGGCAGCGACGACCGTCGCCAGTGGAGCGGCCACGAGACACAACGCAGGCCGCGAACCGTCATCGCCGACGCGTCGGGTGGACGAGGTGACCTCAGATGCTCGACCCGTCACCGTTGCCACGTGGCGCTCAGACAACGTCAGCATCCGCCACGACGAGGCCATCGGGCTCCGTGTGACCATCGTCGACCACGCGTCCGTCGCGCATGCGGGCGATCCGGCCTGCAGCGTCGGCGACCGGCTGATCGTGTGTGATCAACAGGATCGTCTGTCCGCTGTCGCGATGAAGCCGGCGAAACAGCTCGAGGATCTCCTCGCCTCCGTCCGAGTCGAGCGCACCGGTCGGTTCATCGGCGAGCAGCACGGTCGGCGTGTTCGCCAAGGCGCGTGCGATTGCCAGGCGCTGACGCTGCCCTCCCGAGAGCGTCATCGGCGCCGCCTTCGCCTTGTCGGAGAGGCCGAGGAGATCGAGAAGATCACGTCCGCGGGTCTCAGCGGGCTTGCGCTTGGTCCCAGCGATCAACGCCGGCATCATCACGTTCTCGAGCACGGTCATCCCGTCGAGCAGGTTGAAGAACTGGAACACGATGCCCACATGCGTGCGGCGCAGACGGGCGAGTTCGTTCGCGTCCTTTCCGGTCAACGAGATGCCGTCGAGCACGATCTCGCCCTCATCGGCGACGTCGAGCCCGGCGATCAGGTTGAGCAGAGTCGACTTGCCACACCCGGAGGGGCCCATGATGGCCACGAACTCTCCACGTGCGACGGTGAGCTCGGCACCGCGCAGCGCCCGAACCGGCGCAGTGTCCGCCTCGAACGTCCGATACAGCTGCCGTACCTCGACAGCGAAGTCCGCCATGTCGTTCCTCCCAGTCGGGTCGTGATGGTCCGTCTGCGCCCCAGCCGTTCCGTCCGTCTCGTTCATTCCACACCAACGGGCCGATCGAAGCCAGGGTGATGCCCACCCTCCTCGGTGGTGCTGGCCTCACCATCGATCGCGGTGCGAGCGGCGTGCTGCCAACACTTCGCGACGCCCGCCACCACACTGTCGCCCGCGACGTCATGAGCGCAGCGTGGTGCAACACCCGAGAGACATCCCGGAGGAACCACCATGTCTGCCACCCGCACCATCCCTCCCCGGGTGCGAGCGCGTCGGAGAATCCTCGCCGGCGTGGCGGGCGCCGGCTTCGCGATCATCGGATGCGTTGCCACCGACCCGGCCCCCAGCTCCCCATCGTCTGGCGGCGCCTCGGCTCGCGCGTCGGCCACCACGCCAGCGGGGTCGTCGACGACGCTCGGCCCGGCCGATCTGGGCGCGACTGCCCCCGACGCCAGATCCCCGATCACGTCGGCAGTGACGACTCAGATCAGGACGCTGATCGCGTCGACGCTCGAGTCCGGCCGGCTCGAACTCGATGCCGGTGCAGCGCCGCATGGCGTCTCGATCGGTGTTCGCGTGCCGGGCGAGCCCGATCTGCTGCTCGCCGCGGGCACCGACGCGGCGGACCCGACCACTGCCTTCGATGCGAGGACACCCTTCCGCGCTGGCTTTGTCACCGAGGTCACCACGATGCTGCTGGGTTGGATGCTGATCGATGAAGGTCTGCTCGATCCGGCCGCCCCGATCGGCACCTGGCTGCCCGACCTGCCCGACAGCGACAGGATCACCGTGGAGATGTTGCTCGAGCGAACCGACGGGCTTCCCGAGGTCGAGGCTCCGGTCTTCCAACCGCTGATCCTCGGTGGTCTCAACCCCAACGTCTCGGCAGCCGACGCGTTGACGGTGCTCGTCGCCGGTTCACGAGCTGCTGAACCAGGATTGCTCAACGCTGAGTTCGAGATCGCGACCGGCACGATCGCGCTCGGTCTCATCCTCGAGGCAGTGACAGGCAGCACCCTGGCCGAGCTCTCTCGACAGCGTCTCATCGACCCGCTCGACCTCCTCGACACCACGCTGTCGTTCCCGAAGACGGCGTACGCGCCGTTCGGAGTGGCGGCATGGGGGATGATCTCGACCATCGGCGACCAGTTGACGTTGGCAGAGGCCATAGGGCGCGCCAGCGTTCCAGGCCTGCGCCGGGCCCTTGGCGACGACAGCTTCCCGGTCTCCCGTGCCGTGAGTGAGTCCGAGGACGTGCGCTACGCCGCGACGGGTTACCCGCTGTTCGGATACGGCCCGTTCACCGAGCGCGACGGCGTGGTGACACCGACCTCGGTCGGCCGACGGATCGGCGGCCTGGGCACCACCACGCACTGGTATCACTACCCCTCGAGCGGTGTGACCATCGTGATCCACTACAACGCGAGTGGGATCGTCGACGGCGACGAGATCCAGGCGATGGCCAATCGGATCCAACGGCTGGTCGCGGACCGGGCGGACTGAACGTCGACGTCGATGTCTTCGCCGATCGGCTGCCGCAGGGTGAGGCCTGTCGCGATCGTGCTGGCCGCACCGGCGTTCGTCCCGCGAAACCGTGCTGCCACCACCCGCCGAGGTGCGCCACCACGCTGTCGGCGGCGACGTCTCGAGCGCATCGTGGTGCCACGCGACCCCGGACCCAGCTCGGTGGCCGACCGCGTTCACCACACCTTCAGCAGACAGGAGTCGAACCATGAGCCATCACGAGACCCCCGAGGTCGCCCACGAGCCGGACACATCCCGCCGCTCGGCCAGAGCCGCGTTCCTCGCAGGACCCGCCGTGCTCGTCGTCGGTCGTCTGTTGTTGGAGCCGCTCGGCGATGCCGACTGGGACCGGACGCTGACGGACGTGGCGTCGCACCGAGGACGGTCGGACACCGGCTGGTTGTTGGCGATCCTGGGCTGCGGTCTGATGGCCCTCGGGAGCCGCAGCTACGTCCGGCTCATCGTTCGCCGAGGCCGGAGTGTGAGCGCCGCGGTGCTGTCGCTGCTCGTGCCGCTCGGTTGGGTGGCGTGTGGCGCGATCTGCGTCGCCGGGCTCGCGATGAGCGCGTCTGCGGTGCGTCCGGAGCGAGCAACGATGGTCGCGTGGCAGGAGTCGATGAACTCGAGCGCCTCGGTGGCGGTCTTGTTCGCGGTCACGGCGCTCGCCGGTCTCGGCTATCTCTGGCTGGCGGTCGAACTCGTCCGCCGCAAGGCCGTCGGCACGAGCGCGGCGGGGCTCATCGGCGTTGGCGGGCTGTCGACGCTCGTGACGATGCCCGGGCCGGTGAAGCCGGTGCTCGTCGCAGCGTCCGTGTTGCTGGCCGCTGGGCATTGGCTCACCCGATCTGCCTCACTGGGTTGAGCGGGCCCGGTATTCGGTGGCGAGTTGGGTGCGGCTGGTGAGGCGGAGCTTTCGGAGCGCGCTGGAGACGTGTGTCTTCACGGTGGTCCGTCCCATGACGAGCCGTGCGGCGATCTCGGGGTTGGTGAGCCCGTCTGCCACGAGTCGCGCGACGCCGAGTTCGGCTGGGGTGAGGCTGTCCCATCCGAACGTCGGCCGGCCTCGTCCACCGCGGGCGCGGCGGACGAGTTCCACCACGGGTGCGAGATCGGGTGTGGTGCCCGAGATCAGTTCGCTGCGTGCGGCGGCGAGACGGTCGGTGACGGCTGCCGCTCGCGCGGAGCGGCCGAGCAGTTCGTCGGTGCGGGTGAGGACCTGGAGTGCGGTGAGTGCTGCTGGGACGGCCCCGAGTCCGACGAACACGGTGAGTGCTTCGTGGGCGCGCCGTTCCGCCTCGAGGATCTCGCCGTCGATCAGGTCGATGCCTGCGAGCAGAACGCTGCCGCGTGCGGCATCGAGCTGGTTTCCGATCACGATTGCGTCGTCGACGAGTCGCATGGCCACTCGACGGGCCTCGGCTGGTTCATCGAGGTCGATCAGCGCCCTCGCCAGCGTGTGGTCGAGCCAGTGCCGGTAGATCGATGCCCATCGGAGACCCGGGTGTCCACGGATGCCGCGCACGAGTTCGACGGCTTCGGCTGGTGAGCCCGTCTCGATGAGCGCGATCGCTCGTGCGTCGATGAACCACGGGACGAACTGGAGCTCGCCCGCGCGGACGTGACGCGAGATCGCTTCGCTCATCCGGCCGGCGGCGTCGACGGCGCCGCGCTCACCGTGCCTGCCGATGGCGAGCATGGCGTCGACGGCGTCGAAACACGCGGTGACGTTGACGTGTGCGAACCCCCCGGCGAGGGCGCGTCCGTGTTCGATCGTGGCCGCGCATGCGCCCCATCGGCCGAGCCGGTACTCGGCGACGCATCGACGGGCGAGCACCTCCATCGTGAGGCGTCGGGATTCGGCCTGTCGGGCCGTGCGCACGACGATGTCGAGTTCCGCAATCGCATCGAGCGGGCGCCCGAGGAAGGTGAGCGCCAACGCCGAGCCGCAATGAGCCCACGCCGACCACAATCGGTCCCCGGTCTCGTCACAGAGCACGCACGCCTCGGCGATCGCCTCGCTCCCGCCGAGGGCGTCACTCCAGCTGAGGTGTGCCCCCGCGAGCACTCTCGCTCGGCCCTCGGATCGTCGGTCGCCAGCCGCGATCGCAGTGCGAATCGCGTGCTCGGTCGCGGTCACGATCTCATCGTGATCACCCCTCGAGGTAGCGAGCAACGCTGCGGCCAGCCGACCCGGCGCGGCAGCACTCGGGTCGGTTCCCTCGTCGATGCAAGCAACGCGGGTGAACCAGTCGAGGGCTTCGTCGAGGTTGCCTTGGTACCAGAAGTAGTTGACGAGTCGGGCGAGCAACGTCCACATGTCGGCGCTCCGCTCCGTCGCCTCGCAGTGGACGAGCGCAGTTCGCAGGTCGGCAAGGCGGCTCCGGATCTCGTCAATGGCCCGCGCAGGTTGAGGGCCGTCGAACACGGGCTCGATGTCGCGGCTGAACTCGAGCAGACACCGGACGAGACGGTCTCGGGTCTCGAGTGCTTCGCCCGATTCGTCGAGTCGGTCTTCGGCGAAGGAGCGGACGGTCTCGAGCAGGCGGAGTCGACCGTCGACTCGGCACATGACGAGAGACTGGTCGACGAGCCGGGCGACGAGATCAGCGCCGGGGTCCGTGTCGTCACCGATGATCGCCACCGCGTCGGCGTGGCGGAACCAACCGCTGAACACCGCGAGTCGCCGGAGCGCCGTCTGCTCGCCACTGGTCAACAGCTCGTGGCTCCACCGAACGGAAGCATCGAGGGTCCGCTGGCGAGGGACCGCGTCGCGGCGTGCCGCGGACAGCCGCGAGAAGCGCACGTCCAGCTGGGCGGCCAGCCCGTCGAGTGTCAGCGTGGCACCACGAGCTGCCGCCAACTCGAGTGCGAGCGGGATGCCGTCCAGGCGCACACAGATGCGATGGACGAGCGCTGCGTTCGACGGGTCCGTGACCATGCGGAGCCCGGCGCGTCCGAGGCGGTCGATGAGGAAGCTCCCCGCTTCACTCGCAGCGACTGCTTCGGGTTCGGGTCCGACGGGGAGTCCGAGTGGCGGAACGCTGCGCACGACCTCACCTTCGATGCCGAGCGCCTCGCGACTCGTCACCATGATCCGGAGGTCATGACACCGATGGAGCAGACGGCTCGCGACGGCGGCGATCGGCCGGACGAGATGCTCGGCGTTGTCGAACACCAGCAAGGTCTGTTGGTGGCGAACGTGGCCCACGATCCGATCGATCAAACCGGCAGGTCGTCCGCCCGGTAGTCCGATCACGGCGGCGACCTCGTCCAGGATGCCATCAGCGCTCGTCACGGCGCCGAGTTCCACCCAGTGGACGGCGTCGAACTCGGCCGCCAGCGCAGAGACCGCCTCGATGCACAGCCGCGTCTTGCCCGACCCGCCCGCACCCGTGAGCGTGACCACACGATCGCGGCGCGCCGCAGCAACGACGTCGTCCAGCAACTCACCACGACCGATCAGCGGCGTCATTGGTATCGGCACCGATGAAGCAACCGTGTCGATCGTCCGGGGCTGGACATCCGACAAGCGCCCCCCTCGGCCGCTGAACACCCTGACCGGCCGATCGAGGCCGTGCACCCGATGCAGTCCGCGGTCGACCAACTCGAGGTCGGGCACGGGCAGCGACATCAGATCCACAGCGGTGCCGGTGACCAGCAGCTGGTGCGGGCGAGCGGCGCGCAGCATCGCCAGCGCCCGGCGCGTGCCCGGATCATCGGCTCGTTCGTCGACCGGCTCGAACTCGCCCACGTCGACGACCGCGCAGAAGCCCGGCGCCTGGTCGTCGCCGAACAGTGCGAGCGCCCCTGCGAGTGCCTCGGCAACACTGGGATGGAACGACACCATGCACTCCGTCTCGGAGTCATCCGGCAAGGAAGCCACGAGCACCGCCCGGAGCGCGCGTCGAGTCGTCACATCCGTCATCGTTGCTCACGCAGCGGAGGTCAATTGGTGGATCAGCTCATGGTGGTCGAAGAACAGTCGTTCCTGCACCAGCCGGCCGTCGACGAACCGCATCAGCAGCACGAACTGGAGCGACACGGACCGGCCGGAGGGTTGCAGGACCACACCGTGGGGAAGCTGCAACACGCCGGTGTGGGTGCCGGTCACCGTCGCCTCGACCAGCACACGGCCATCGCCGATCGACGACACCGAGTCGATGCCGAACCGGGTGTCCGGCAGGCCGGTCATCATCGTGATTTCTCGCTCGAACGACCCGTTCAGATCGAGTTCGGCGTCGGGCCACTCCGACCGATATTCCGGAGCGAGCAGCGCTGATGCGCGGTCGAAGTTCCGGTCGTTGATCGCCGCGAGCAGGCGGCTCGCGAGGTCGATGTCGTGCAGGTGGGCTGTCGTGTCGTTCGTCATTCCGACATCTTCAGCGCATGAACGACCGGAAACCTCCGCCAGGTGGACGACGCCCTGCGATCGGCCATCTGGAGGAGGCATCGGCTGGCTCACGGACGCGACGATGGAGCGACCGGTGGACCTCCGATCGCGTCGACGCCGAAAGTGGGTTCATCTGCGACGGTCACATCTCGCGGTCATTGCTGCATATCGTCGTCCTGATCGCTGGCCTTTCGCTGGTCGCTGGGAAGTCCGAGGCGGACACGTCGATCGTCAACACCGCATCGAGTATCCGGTGAATGCGCTCGAGGCGCAGGATTGGTCGATCGTCTACTGCGTGGCTGGTTTCGAGTCGGCCGCTCAGGACCTCGCCGACGAAATACGAGCCGCCGTCCCGGCCGACATCACCACAACCACGGGCGGGGTGATGCGCAGGAACCTCAGACGGCGACGTGGCCATCCGTGGACGACCCCGTCTTCGAAATGCGCAGGAGTCCTTGTGCGGGCGCTGCCAGTGAGATCGCTCATCATCGGCAGCATCATCATCATCATCATCATCATCATCATCAGCATCATCATCAGCATCATCATCAGCATCAGCATCAGCATCAGCATCTGCATGG
>WBZX01002065.1_pt1 | contig 14170 bp, 8 predicted proteins | sample 5204211 | NCBI WGS metagenome assembly WBZX01 (sample SAMN12344362, study PRJNA552823) | activated sludge metagenome | biome: Activated sludge suspended growth; feature: Nitrification reactor; material: Wastewater; isolation source: activated sludge from nitrification reactor of wastewater treatment...
CGAACCCGCGCGCCTCCAGCCGCCGCGCGTCGATGCCCTTCTCGGTGAGCCACCGCATCACGCTCACGGCGCGTGACCGCGACAGCTCCAGGTTGCTCACCTCGGTCCCCCTGTCGTCGGTGTGCCCGTCGACGGCGACGCGCGCGATCTCCGGGTGCTGCGCGAGCACGTCCGCCACCTGCTGGAGCAGCGAGAAGCTCACCGGGAGGATGCGGCTCTTCGCGGTCTCGAAGTTGACCTGCTGCAGGATCACGATCTGCGATCCCTCGATGCGCACCGACCCGGGGCACCCCGTGGTCTTCGGATCGGCCGTCTTCGGGCCCGCTTCGTTCGGGCACGCGTCGTCGGGATCGACGAGGCCGTCGCCGTCCGAGTCGGGCGGGCAGCCGTTCTTGTCGCCGTCCGCCACCACGCCGGGCCGGTCCGGACAGCGGTCGTCCGCGTCCGAGATCCCGTCCGCGTCCTTGTCCGGCGGGCACCCCCGCTTCGCGGCCGTGGGGCTCGGATCGCCTACGATCCTAGGACAAACGTCGTCGGCGTCGATCACCGTGTCGCCGTCGGTGTCGGCGGCCGCGGCTGGCTTGGGCGCGGCCGGCTCGGCGCCCGCCGCGGGCTTCGTCGCGCCGGCGACGGGCCCCGGAGGCTTCGCCGCCTCCGCGCCGTCGTCGCCGAAGAGCGACCACCCCGGCGGCGCCTTCTTCGTCTCGACGGGGCGGATCGCGATCTCCCCCAGCGCGCGGAAGTCCGGCGTCCCCGGCCCGCGCAGGAACCCGAGCCCGCCCGCGAGGCCGAGCGTCACGGGCCCGAGCTTCGCCTTCGCGCCGAGCAGCGCTTCGAGGCTGGCGCCCGCGCGGTCCGAGAGCGGCACCGCCTTGCTCCCCGACGTCGTGCCGGCCCCGCGATCGACGAGCACGCTGCCGAACAGCTCCGGCCCGATCTGGAAGCGATCCACGCGCGCCGCGACGCCCGCGGCGAACGTCACCTCGCTGCCGAGCAGCCCCGCGTCCGGATCGCCGAGCTGCCGCCCCACCGACGCGCTCCACACGACGGGCCCGTAGTCCGCGCCGATCAGGATCCGCGGCTCGAACCGCGCGCTCCCCGTGCTCGTGTACGCCTTCGCGTCGCCCGTCGGCACCCACGTCGAGAGCGAGAGCGCCACGCCCGGGAGGAAGCCGCGCGGCGCGAGCGCGGCGAACCGCGCGCCGACCCGCAGATCGTTCAGCGCGAACCCCGAGGGCGACGCGATCTTCACCCCGTTCGCCACGGGCGAGTCGCCCCCCTGATCCACCGTCATCGGCAGGTCGAGCTCCAGGAGGAGGCGCGAGAAGATCGCCGCCGAGACCTGCGCGTGGAGGACCGCCTGCCTCCCCACGATCGCGCCGAGATCCGTGTACGTGCCCGCCGCGTCGCGCGCGCGGAGCGCGAGGGGAGCGTCCGCGAACGAGAAGCGGAGGCCCGCGTCGAACGCGAGGTGCGCGTCCACCGTGGCGGACGGCGAGGCGAACAGCGCGTCCCCGATCGGGGTGGGCTGGTACCGCTCGAGGGGCGTCGCGCTCTGCGCGCGGGCGGCGCCCGTCCCGGTGACGAGGGCGATCCCGGCGGCAGCGGCGAAGGCGAGCCGCGGCCGGTAACGGCGGCGAGAAGTCAAGGGCAAAGAGGCCACGAGAAGGGAGGTCTCCGGGAAAGGGGCGGCCACCTGTAGCGAGAACGGTGCCACCGCCGAGGAACAATCGCCCCATCGCTCCGGGGAAGCAAGCCGGCCCCGGCGCTCCACCCTCGGCGCGGCCCGTGCACCCCGCAACCGTTCTCACGCCGGATCGGGTTTCCGGGGCGGGTTCGTGTATCTTGGATGGGCAATGGCGAACCAATCGGGTTCCGAGTCCGACCCCATCGAGCGCCGGGTCTTCCCCACGACACCGAGGCTCACCGAACCGATCAAGGTACCCCGGATCGATCTCCGGGTCGAGAGCGAGGGTGGCAAGGCGAGCACGCGGAAGGTGACGTTCGAGGGCGATCTCCTCCGCGTGGGGTCCCACCCGTCGAACGAGCTCGTGCTCGACGACCGGACGGTGTCCCGTTTCCATTGCCGGCTCACGCGCGGGTCCCGAGGTTGGACAATCGTCGACAACGGCTCTCTCAACGGGACGAAGATCGGCGGCGTCTGGGTGAGGGATGCGGACCTCATGATGCCTGAATGCCGCATCGAGCTCGGTGACTCGGTGGTCATCGTCCGCGAGGCCGGCAGCAAGTCGCTCCCGCCGATCCAGTCGTCCGTGAGCTTCGGCGCGCTGTACGGCGCGTCCCAGGCGATGCGGAAGATGTACGACGCCCTCCAGCGCGTCGCGCGGACGGACGCGACGGTGCTCGTCGAGGGCGAGAGCGGCACCGGCAAGGAGCTCATCACGGCCGAGATCGTCCGCCGCAGCCCCCGCGCGGGGAAGCCCTTCATCGTGGTCGACTGCGGCTCGATCGCGCCGACCGTGGTGGAGAGTGAGCTCTTCGGCCACGCGCGCGGCTCGTTCACCGGCGCCGACCGCCAGCGCATCGGCGCCTTCGAGGCGGCCGACGGAGGCACGGTGTTCCTCGACGAGATCGGCGAGCTCCCGATCGAGATGCAGCCCAAGCTCCTGCGCGTCCTGGAGACGGGCGAGGTCCGGCGCATGGGCGAGAACCAGCTCCGCAAGGTGGATGTCCGCGTCGTCGCCGCGACGAATCGCCAGCTCGAGCGCGAGGTCAACCAGAGCCGTTTCCGCGAGGATCTCTTCTTCCGACTGTCGGTCGTCACCGTGCGCGTGCCCCCTCTTCGGGAGCGCCGCGAGGACATCCCGCTGCTCGTCGAGGCCTTCCTCTCCACGCTGGAGGCGACCGACAAACGTCACCTCTTCACGCAGGAGATCATCGAGGCGATGCAGCGCCACGACTGGCCCGGCAACGTGCGCGAGCTGCGCAACTTCGTCGAGCGCCGCGTGGTGTTCGACACGGCCGACGTCGAGCTCGACGGCGATCACAAGGTGTCGCCGAGCGGCCGCCCGCCGGCCGGAGCGCTGGTGGTGCCGGACGAGCCCACGGCGGGCGCCGACATCGAGAAGCCCTTCCGCGTCGCGAAGGAAGAGATCATCGAGGGCTTCGAGCGCCGGTATCTGACAGCCCTCCTCGCCTGGGCGGAGAACAACGTCAGCCGCGCGGCCCGCAAGGCCAAGATCGACCGCATGTACCTCCACCGCCTCCTCCAGCACTACGGCCTGCGCAAGAGTGGCAGTCTGACCGACTGAGAGACAGCCTCTCTCGGGTCACGGCGCGGGCGGAGTGGGAGCGTCCTTCTCCAGGTACACGTCCAGGTCCTCCACCTTCATGTAGAGCTTGTATTTCTGGAGGAAGACGTAGAAGTCCCAGAAGTCGTACAGCGTGTCTGCGGAGTCGATCGCGTCGCCCGTCACCATCGGGAAGACGTCGCGGTGCTCGACGACGACGGCCGCGGGGGGGTGCTCGGCGAGGTCCCGCAACAACGTGGCTCGCATCGGGCCCTTCGACCAGCCGACGCGCTGCGGGACGTTGTAGAGGAAGCGGCTCGCGGGGCGGCGATCGGCCTGATCGTAGATGACAGGCTCGAACCCCCACACGAACACGGGGCGATCCGCGGGCACCTGCTCGCGGAGGATCGCGGCGACTCGCCTGTTGGAGCCGGCGCTCACGTCGGCGATGGTGGCCAGTCGGTCGATGCCCTCCTGATCGCGGAGCCCCCCGAGGAGGAAGCCCACCCGCTTCTTGCAGCGGACCATGAAGGAGTCCTCGGTGTCCTTGGTGCCGGACCGGCCAAAGCAGGAGAGCACGACGATCAGCGCGAACGCCGCCGCCCCGAGCGCCCCGCGGCGCGCCAGGCGGACGCGCAGCTTCTCGAAGCCGGCGCCCGCGAGGAGGGCTGTCAGAGGCCATGTCGCGCCGTAGTGGTAGGGGAAGAACTTGGCCTGCATCGTCACGCCCACGAGGTGCATGGCGATGATCCCCGTGACGAGGAGCGCAAAGGGCTTCTCCCGGCGCTCCACGCCGAAGCCGAGGGCGAGGAGGACGCCGATCGAGAGGGCGCTGCAATAGGAGGTGAGCCACTCGATGAAGCTCCAGTAGAACATGCCCCCGACGGTGGAGCCCTCCCACCCGAGCTTGGTGTAATGGGGGGTGAACACGAAGAGGACCTGGTAGAGATCGCCGAGGGCGCCGCGCGCGGCGAACCACAGCGCGCAGAGGACCATGGGAGTCGCGCCGCCCAGGGTGATCCAGAGAGCGGGCTTCGCCGCGGCGATCCACCGGTCGCGGTTGCCGCCGCCGGACCTCACCCCGGAGCCATCCCTGGACGCCGAGCCAGGGGCGGTGTCGGTCGGGAAAGAGTGCCACTCTCGGTGCGCCAGGTAGAGCGCGAGGAGCGCTCCACCGCCGGCGAGCGGAGGCTTCAAGAGGCCTGTCAGGCCGAAGAGGACGCCCGCGAGGTAGACGGCGCGCTTGCTCGCGACAGGCTCCTCGGGGGTCCGCGCCGCGAGGAGGATCGCGAAGACGGTGAGGAACCCGCCGAAGGACTCGGGCTGGGCCGTGTGCCAGAAATCGAGCTGCGCGTGCGCGAGGACCGCCAGCGCGGCGGCCAGGAAGCCGGCCACGCGCGAGCGAAAGAAGCGCTCGGACAGCCGCACCAGCGCCGCGCACGTCGCGAGGAGGCCCGCCACTTCGAGCACGCGAATGCCCACCTGCGAAGGACCGAAGAAGAGCCGGCTCACGCCGTAGACGACGAAGATGCCGGGAGGCTTGAAGTCCCACGCGTCGCGGTAAGGCATCTTGCCGCGGAGGATCGCGTCGGCCACCATCGCGTAGATGCCCTGATCGCGGCCGTAGCCGAACATCAGGATCTGCACGCAGAGGAAAAGGATCGCGGCCACGCAGACGCCCATCAGGGCGCGCTCCATGGCCTTCTGGCCGGCTCCGGACGTCGTGGGGGCCTCTCTGCCGGGGCCGATGGTCGCCGGGGGCGGCCGCGGGCTCACCTTCTCGTCTGCGGACTCCGCCGGCCCGGCTCCAGCCTCGTCACCCTGGATTCCCATCACACCCTCTCAGGATCAGGACCGGGCGAGGGCCGGACAGAGCAGGTCGGCCGCGGGGGCGAGGAGCTGGCCGCGCGCGAGGAGGGCCTGGCTGCCTGGGTGGGAGTCGGAGCCGGAGATGGTCTCGAAGACGCCCGCTGCGAGCACCTTTTCGAGCGACGCGCCGGGGAGGACGAGGTGCGTCGCGACGGCGTGGACCTTCGTCGCGCCGGCCTGGAGATAGGCTCTTCCGGCCTGGAGGAGCGAGGAGCCTGTGCGGATCATGTCGTCGTAGACCATGACCTCGTGGCCGCGGACGTCGGCGTTGATGCCAGTCAACGCCACGTTGCCCGTGACGGGATCGCGTTTCTTGTACACGAAGGCGGGCTCGACTCCGAGGTTGCCGGCGAGGCTCTGCACCCATTTGGCGCGGCCGGCGTCGGTGGCGCCGAGGACGAACTTGCGGTCTCCCATGACCTTCTTGATGAGGGAGGTGACGAGCGGGGCGCCGTAGAGGTGGTGGGTGACGTGGTCGTCGCCGAAGTAGAACTCGATGCCGTCGGTGTGGAGATCGAAGAGGAAGACGCGGGATCCGGCCTCGCAGGCGGGGATGGACGAGATGAGGCGGGCGCGCGTGCGGGCCGTCACGACCTCGCCGGGGCGGGTGGCGCGCTCCATGGTGGAGTATCCGAAATAAGGCATCACGATGGAGAGGGAGCGGGCGCCCGCGCGGGAGATGGCGCAGCCGAGATCGTAGAGCTCGAGCCAGTCGTGATCGCTCGGGGTGCCGCCCAGGAGGACGACGTCCCGCGCCCAGGGGTCCGTCGCGATGCGGAGGTAGCGCTCGCCGTCGGGGAAGGTCTTGCGCTCGATCACGCCCTCCTCGAAGTCGGCCGCCGCGAGGAAACGCGGGGTCATGTAGGCGTAAGAGGCAATGGTGAAAAGGAGCTTCTTCATGCTTTCCCGACGGTGACGAGGACGCTCTTCATCGCCGGCTCGAAGCCTGGCTCGGGGGGGAAGTCGACGGAGCCGGGGAGATCCTTCACTTGCCAGAGATCGCGGCCCGACGCACGCGCCGCGTCGTGGATCTCCCGGCGGAGGCGCTGGCGGGAGATGCCGCGGTGGTTGGTGGCGGCGAGGAGGCGGCCGCCGGGGGCGGTGATCTGGAGGGCGAGAGAAAGGACCGTACCGAGATCGTCTTTCGCGGAGAAAGTGGATGTCTTGGTGGTCGCGAAGCTCGGCGGATCGAGGACGACGAGGTCGAACTTGTCCCCTCGCTTGACGGCCCCCTTGAGCCAGAAGAGGGCGTCCACGTCGAGGAGGGTGTGGTCTTTTTCACTGGCACCGAGGAGGTCCAGGTTCTTTCTGGCGCGCTGGAGGGGGGCCGCGGCGACGTCGACTGTCACCGTGCGGGTCGCGCCACCCGCCACGGCGAACACGGTGAAAGCGCCCGTGTAGGCGAAGAGGTTGCACATCGTGAGGCCGCCCGCGAGCTTCTGGACCCGGAGGCGGTTGTCGCGCTGGTCGAGGAAGAGGCCTGTCTGGAGGCCGTCGCCGAGCCGCACGAAGAAGCCGAGACCGCTCTCGTGGACGAGGAATTCGTCGGGCGCGGAGGTGCCGCGGACTGCCGTCCTGGGACAGCGGGCCTCGCGGTCGGTGTCCTTGAGGACGCTCGCTTGCTTGGGGCGGTTCTTGAGATAGACGCCCTCCGCCCCGAGCGCCGCGGCGGCGTCGAGGACGGCCTCCTGGTAGGCCTCCGCCTCGGGGCTGATGAGGGAGACGACGAGCCATTTGTCGTAGAGGTCCAGCTGGACGCCCGGGACGTCGTCGCCTCCGCTGTTGGCCAATCGGAAGGTGGTCGTGGCGGGGCGGCCGTCGGGGAGCGCCTCGTGGAAGAGGGCTGTCCGCTTCCACGCGGCGGCGCGGAGGCGCTGCTCGATCTCGGCGGCGGACGTGGGTAGGTGGGTCTTGCCCTGGACCCAGCGGGCGAAGGCGCCGGGGAGACTCGATGTCACCGAGAAGCGGCTTCCTGTGACAGGGTGCTTGAGGGCGAGGCTCTTCGCGTGGAGGAGGAGGCGCGCGGACGCAGGGCCGCCGTAGAGGACGTCGCCGGCGACTGGCATGTTGGCGGCGGCGAGCTGCGCGCGGATCTGGTGGGTGCGCCCGGTCTCGGGGGTGACGGCGAGGAGAGCCCGGTCCCCGTGCTTCTCGAGGAGGCGGTAGTGGGTGATGGCCTCCTGGGACGCGCCGCGGGCGGGCTTGCGGTTGTGGACGGAGACGACGCCGCCCTTCTCCTTGACGAGCCAGCCGCGGAGCGTGCCTTTCGGCGGGGCGCCGCGGGGGAGGATCACCGCGGCGACATAGTCCTTCTCGATGCGGCGGCCCTCGAACTCGGCGGCGAGGGCCTTGTTGACCTCGGGGCGCCGCGCGAAGAGGAGGACGCCGGAGGTGTCCTTGTCGAGGCGCTGGTGGATGCCCAGATAGTCACGCTCACCGCGCGCGCGAAGGTAGGCAGAGAGGCGCGCGACGGCGTGGTCCGTGTCCCCGGGCTCGATCTCGTGGGTCGAGAGGCCCGAGGGCTTGTCGATCACGATCACGTCCCCGTCGTCGCGGAGGATCCACTCCCCCCGGAAGAAGGGAAACAGGTCGCCGATCACGAAGGGGTCAGTTCTTGGTGATGTTCGTCCCGGCCGGAGGGGTGAACTCCCACTCCGTGGCGGGGACGGAGGCCGGGAACGAGGCCTCGGTGAAGTCGAATCGGTTCTTGTTGCCCTGCGCGTCGATGATCACGATGCGCTCGACACAGCCGCCGTCGCCCTTCTCCAGGAGGTCTTTGTTGATGTAGAACATGACCATCTCGTAGGCCGCGTTCGGGGTGCGGGGCTTGCCGATCAGGACGTAACCGCCCTTGTAGTCGGCCTTGGTGTTGAAGGTGAAGCTCATCGTCTTGAGCAGGCCGGCCATGAAGAAGGCGAGGCCGCCCGCGTAGGACGAGGAGTCGACCTTGGACTCGAACATCTGCTTGTCCTCGTCGACATAGGCCTTGAAGGTCTTGCCGTCGGAGACCATGCGGTTCTTGTTCGGGGGGTCGTAGCGGAAAGAGGCCTTGTTGGGGCGCTCGATGAAGAGCACGCCGGCCGACTCCTTCTTGGTGCCGCTGACCTTCTGTTCGAGCTTCTGCTTGAACTTCGCGGTGAAGTTCTTCTTCGGCGCGAAGACGGTGTCGACCTTCTGCGCGATCGCGTCGGCGGAGCCCTCCTTGGGCGGGGCGATCTCCGCGGCCGTCGCGCTGGGCGCCGCGGTGCCGCTGGCGGCGGCCGACGCGGTGCTCGCAGGCGTGGCCGTCTTGGGCGTCGCGGGCGTCTTCACGGCGGCCTTCGCCGTCGTCGTGGCCGTCGGCTTCGCGGAGGCGACGCCGCTCGCCTGCGGCTCCGCGGTGGTCGTGGCCGTCGCCGTCGCCGTGTCCGTGGAGGTCGCGGTCGCGGTCTCGGTGGAGGTCGCCGTCGCCGTGGCGGTGACGGTCGCCGTCGGGGCCGCTGTCGTCGCGGCGGGCGCGCTCTCGGGCGAGGCCTTTTCATCGCACGCGGCGAGCGCGAGCGGCACGAGGAGCGCGGCGGCGAAAACGCGGCGCGAAGAACCGGGTTTCATGCGGGGAGGGCTAGCACGGCGGCGGCCCCGGAGGAAAAGAAGCACGAACGAGCGAAGGCGCCGGCGCGCGGGCCCCGGAAGGTGCGCGGTCTCCTCGAAGCGAGCTAGGGTGCGTCGCCGTCGTGGGTCTGTCGATCGGTCGCAAACGCCGCGTCGCGGGGGCAGCGCTGCTGCTCGCGGCGGTGCCCTGCGCGTGCGGGACGGACCTGGATCCGCCGGGCCGGCAGGTCGGAGCGCGCGCCGTCGCGCCCCTCGCGCCGCCCCTCCCCGCGGCCTCCGCGACCGCCGAGCCGGCGAGCACCGCGGACGCGGGATCGCCCCCCGCGGAGGACGGCGACGAGCGCGACGAGCCGCTCGATCCGGACGGCCCGAAGCTCGTCGCGATCGCGATGGAGACGTACGTGCAAGCGCGGCCGAGCCACCGATCGACGCGGCTCGGGTACCTGCGCGCCGGCGCGTCGCTGCCGCGCGCCGCGGAGCCCTCGGGGTTCGACGGGTGCTCCGGCGGCTGGTACCGGATCGCGCCGCGAGGCTACGTTTGCGCGGGAAAGAGCGCGTCCCTCGAGGCCGCCGATCCGATGGCCGAGGCCGCCTCGCCGGGGCCGCGCCGCGGGGATCCGTACCCGTACAGGTACGTGGTGTCGCGCAGCCCGCCGCCGCATCTCTACGTGCGCCTCCCGTCGCCGGAGGATCAGCGGCGCGTGGAGGGCCGCCCCGGGGACGGCGCGGCGATGAACGAGTGGGCCCGCGCGGAGCTGAAATGGCTCGGGCCGGCGGATCCGATCTCGGCTTTCTTGCAGAGCGGGCGCGATCTCCCGAAGCCCTTCGGCGCCGAGGAGCGCGTGCGCTTCCCCGTGCACCGCGGCCACGCGAAGGCGCGCTCCGCGTTCGGCGTGATGGCGACGTACGCGTGGACGGGGCGGCGCTTCGGCCTCACGACCGAGCTGGATCTGATCCCGATCGATCGCACGCACGTCGTCCGGCCGTCGCGCATGCACGGCTTCGCGCTGGGCGCTGCGGGGCCGCCCGCGTTCGTGATGCACGGCGGCGCGCGCGCCTACGAGCGCCTGGGACCGGGGAAATTCAAGCCCGCGGGCGTCGCCGAGTACAGGTCCGGCTGGGTGCTCACGGGCAAAGGCGACGGCGTCACGCTCGAAGAGGCGCAGCGCGGGGGCGCGCCGAGCGGCTACCTGGAGACGACGTCCGGCGTGTGGCTCCCGGCGCAGGGGCTCCGCGTGGGCGCGCTCGGCGTGGACGGCTGGGGGTTCGCGAAGAAGGGGAAGAAGTGGATCGACGTCTCGATCGATCGGCAGATCCTGATCGCCTACGTCGGCGAGCGCCCCGTGTACGCGACGCTCGTGTCCACGGGGCGCGGCAAGACAGGCGATCCGAAGACCACCGCCGCGACCGTACAAGGCGTGTTCTTCGTCCAGTCGAAGCACGTCTCGACCACGATGGACGGGAGCGGCGGGGCGACGTCGCACGACCTGCACGACGTGCCGTACGTGCAATACTTCCAGGGCAACTACGCGCTTCACGGCGCGTACTGGCACGACGAGTACGGCAAGGTCATGTCGAACGGCTGCGTGAACCTCGCGCCCGCGGACGCAGCGTGGCTCTTCGAGTGGACCGAGCCCGGCGTGCCGTCCGGCTGGCACGGCGCGTCCAACCCCAAGGGCGGCACCTTGATCTACGTTCACCCGTGAACCCCGAGAGATCCGCATTTTTGGCCGCACGTCCCCATCTCTGGGGGATACTGCATCCGGAGCAGGTCACCGCATGAGCGACGCCGACAAACCCACACCCGAGAGCCCGCCGTCCGGGACTTCCGAGGCATCCGGAGGGAGCGGAGCGAACGTGATCTCGATCGAGCAGGCGCGCGCCGAGCTCCTTCGCAAGCCGCGGGCGCGCGCCACGCCGCCGCAGGGCATCCGGGACAAGCCGCGCTCCCGCGGGCGCGAGGTCCCCACCCCGGTGACGATGCCCCCCGGCGAGCACTCCGCCGTCATCGTGACGGACACGCCCGCCGCCCGCGCGCACGTCGACAAGAAGACGGTGCACCCCGGCGAGGCCCCCGAGCAGACCCACGACAAGAAGGTCCGCGTCAAGACGAGCCTGGATCCGCGCCGCGCCAAGACGCAGGTGACGGATCGGCGCTCGTCCACGCCGGCCCCCGGCGCCGCAGGCGAAGGCGACGTCGGCAGTCTGTGGAGCAACCCCGCGGGATCCGTGCCCCCGGGGCCGATCACGTCGTCGCAGCCGCCGCCCGGGGTCAGCCCCTCGCAGCGCCCGTCGCTCGCGCGCCCGCGCCCTCTCCCGCGGGAGAGCCGGGGCGCGCCGCTCTTCCTCATCGGCGTCGCGCTCGCGGCGGCCCTCGGCGCCGTCGTCGTGTTCCTCATCAGCCGGCCCAAGCCGGCGCCGGGCCCGAGCGGGACGGACATCCAGCTGACCGCGGTGCTGCCCGTGCCGTGCGCGACCGCCACGGGCGAGACGGCGCCGGCGACGAGCGCCTCCACGAGCGGCGCCACGGGGACGGCGGAGCCGAGCAACACGGGCGCTCCCGTGCCGTCGGAGCTCCCCTCCGCCGTGACCGCGACGCCCCTCAAGACAGGGCACTCCCCGAGCGTCAAGCCCTCCGCGAGCCCCAGCGCGCCGCCCACGGCGAGCGCCAAACCCACAGCGACATCCATTCTTCCTTTCGGAAAGGAAGAGCCTTGATGCTCTCCAAGAAGACCCCTCGGATTGGCCTTCTCCTCCTCGCCGCGCTCTCGTTCGCTCCCCCCGCCGCCGCAGCGGATCCCAAGAAGGCCGACGCCAAGGCCGGCGCAGACACCAAGTCTGCGGACCCCAAGAAGGGCGACGCCAAGGTCGCGGCGGACGCCAAGGCCGCAGCGGACGCCAAGGCCGCAGCGGACGCCAAGGCCGCGGCGAGCGCGACCCCCGCGGGAGGCGGGGCGACCACCGCCAAGGCGCTCTACGACCAGGGAGTGGACCTCACGAACCAGAAGGACTTCGCCGGAGCAGAGGCCAAGTTCCTCCAGGCGTGGGCGATGCAAAAGAGCTACGACGTCGCCGCCAACCTGGGAGTCGTCGAGACGGAGCTCGGCAAGCCCGCGGACGCCGCGCTCTACTTCACCTATGCTCTGAGCAACTTCCCCGCCAGCGGACAGACGGCCAAGCGCGAGTGGATCGAGGCGCGCCTGAAGGAGGTCCGGGGCAAGGTCGTGAGCGTCACCCTGAACATCAACGTTCCTGGCGCCGAGGTCCGCGTCAATGGCAAGGTCCTGGGGACTGCCCCCATCGAAGGCGAGCAGTTCCTCCCCCCCGGACCGTGCCGGATCGAGGTCACCGCGGCCGGCTACGAGCCCGATGTCCAGAGCGTGACGCTCCCCGCGGGCACCACCCACAAGATGCGGATCACCCTCCGTCCGCCGCCGAAGAGCGTCGTCCCGGCCTTCGTCGTGGGCGGCGCCGGGGTCGCCGCGCTGGCCGCGGGCCTCGCGCTGACCATCGTGTCGACAGGCAAGTACGACGAGGCCAAGGGCCTCCACGACGACATCGTGAAGGAAAAAGGCACGTGCGGCGGCGCGACGCCGAGCGCCAAATGCGCCGACCTCAAGAACGCCGCGGAGCTGTCGGACTCCCTGTATGCACCGGGCCTCGGCCTCCTGATAGGCGGCCTCGTGCTCACGGCGGCGGGCGGCGCGTACCTCGGATACACGCTGCGTGGCCCGTCGGCCGACTCCGCCGAGGCGCCCGCGGACAAGCCCGCGAGCCGCCCCCGGATCACCCGGGTGGGAGTGCGCGGTCCGGGCCTCTTCGTCCAGGGGTCGTTCTGACGGACTGGCCCCTTCGAGGGAGCGCCGGCCGCCGCGGCGGGGGCCCGAGCAGGATGTTTCGTACCTTGTGCTTTTCGAGGAAACCATGCGCCAGACCGCTTTGAACCGGATGATCGGCCTCGCCGCCCTCTCGTGCGCGCTCGCGGGCGTGGCGGCCGCCGCCGGGTGCCGGAGCGCCGTCGCCGACTTCTACGATCCTCTCACCTCCGGGACGGGCACCGGTGGCACCGGCGGGAGCGGCGGTCTCCCGTCGGACTGCCAGGGAGACCCGACGGCGGACCCCTCGCTCGTCCGCGACGATTGTGGGGTGTTCGTGGACGCCGCGACGGCCACGAACGGCAATGGCACCAAGGCGAGCCCCTTCAAGTCCCTGGCCGAGGCCGCGGGAAAGAACAAGTCGCGCATCTTCGCCTGCGCCGGCAAATACACCGAGACGGCGACTGTCGAGCTGCTCAACGGAGTCGAGGTCTACGGCGGATTCGGCGCGTGCCCCAAGGCCGGTGACTGGACCTGGGACGCCGCGAAGCGGGCCGAGGTGACGGGCCCCGAGAACCTGCCAGTCGCCCACGTGGGCATGGGGGCGACCCTGATCCGCAGCGTGGACCTCACGGCGCCGGACGCCACCACCCCCGGCGTCTCCTCGATCGCGGTGATCGCCGACAGCGCGGATCTGACGCTCACCGACGTGGCGCTCGCGGCCGGCGCGGGCGCGAACGGGGTCGACGGGGCCGTGCCGGACGGCGACGCGACCCCCGGAGTCAGCGCGGAGGCGACAGCCACCCCTGCGTGCAATGCGACGCAGGTGCCGGGCCCGGGCGCGACGCTCGTGTGCCCGGACGGCACGACCGAGGGCGGCGACGGCGGGAAGGGCGGGAACGTCCCTGCCAGTGACGGCGAGGCGGGGAAGGACGGCTCCCCGATCCCGGACCCGAACGTCGACGGCTTCGGCCTCGGCGGCCAGCCCACGGGCGTGGCGCTGACGTGCAACGGGCACCCCGGCAAAGACGGCGAATTCGGTGTCGCGGGCACGGCCGGAAAGGGCAACGGCACCCTCACCGCCAACGGCCTCACGGGCGGGGACGGACAGGACGGAAAGCCCGGCGCCCGGGGTCACGGCGGAGGCGGCGGGGCCGGCGCAAAGGCAGGCTCGTTCTGTCCCCCCGCGGGCAGCCCGACGCCTGGACCCGGCGCCAGCGGCGGCGGAGGCGGCTCCGGCGGCTGCGGCGGCAAGGGTGGAGGCGGCGGCAAAGCGGGCGGCTCCAGCATCGGAATCGTGAGCCTCTCCACCACCTTCACGTTCACCAACGTGACCATCACGACGGGCGCGGGCGCGACAGGCGGAAACGGCGCTGTCGGCAAGGGCGGCGCTGCCGGAGGGAACGGCGCCGCGGGCGGCGCGGCCTCGGGAATCGGCACCTCGAAGGCGGGTTGTTCGGGAGGCCCGGGCGGTGCCGGCGGCGGGGGCGGCACGGGCGGCGGCGGCCGAGGAGGTCACTCCGTCGGCATCGCCTTCCTCGGCGACGCCCCGTTGATCGACAAGCAGATCACGATCACTGTCGGAGCGGCCGGCAAGGGCGGCACCGGCGACGCCGCCAGCATGGGTGACGGAGACCCCGGAAC
>WBZX01002066.1_pt1 | contig 14168 bp, 12 predicted proteins | sample 5204211 | NCBI WGS metagenome assembly WBZX01 (sample SAMN12344362, study PRJNA552823) | activated sludge metagenome | biome: Activated sludge suspended growth; feature: Nitrification reactor; material: Wastewater; isolation source: activated sludge from nitrification reactor of wastewater...
GTCGGACAGGCGGTCTCACAGTCAGTCTCACAGTCAGTAGGGCTTCGTCTCGGCGAGGATCTTGGCGAATTCGGCCGGATCGGTGACTGGCATCTTGCAGGTGCCCTGCACACAGACGTACGCCGTGGCGCGGCCGCCCTTCGCGGGCTTGTCCTTGGCCCACGGGAGGGCTGCGCCGAGGGCACCGGCGAAGTCGGACGCCGGGGCCACGGCGAGCGCCGCGTTCGGGACGAAGGCCTTTTTCAGGACATCGAGGAAGGGGCGCGCCGCAGCAGACAGGGCACCTCGATCGGAGCCGTCGGGGAGGACAAGGGCGATCTCCTTGGGGGTGTCCGTCGCGAAATCGAGGGCCAGGAGCAGGGCGTCGAGGGAGCCGGGGCGGCTCACGAGAGGCGCCGCGAAGGCGCGAAACGTGGTCTCGGCGCGGGGGGCGTGGCGGGCGTCCTCGGTGAGGAGCGAGAGGCGCTCCCAGGCCAGGGCAGCGAGGGAGTTGCCGCTCGGCGTCGGGCCGTCGTCGCTCGGTTTGTCGCGCACGAGGAGCGCCTCCGCGTCGTCGGCCGTCAGGAAGTAACCGCCGCTCGCGCGGTCCGCGAACCTCTTGTCGACACGGTCCATCAGAGTGCTGGCGTCGGCAAGCCACGCGGGGTCGGCGGTCATCTCGAAGACGTCCAGGAGGGCGAGCGCCAGGGCCGTGTGATCGTCGAGGAAGGCGCGCCCGCTCTCCTTGCCGCCGAGCCAGACGTGCGCGAGGGGGCCGCCCTTGCGGAGGGTGGCCGTGAGGGTCGTGGCGCATTTCAGGGCCGCTTCGGAGTAGCGCGCCTCGCCGAGGACGATCGCGGCGCGCGCGAAGGCGCTGATCGCGAGGGCGTTCCACGCGAGGACGGCCTTGTCGTCGCGGAGGGGAGCGGGCCTCTTCGCGCGGGCGGCGTACATGCCTGTCCGCGCCGCCGCCACGGCCGCGTCGAACCGGCCCGCGTCCCACCCGAGCTCCTTCGCCACGTCGCCGGAAGCGCGGGGCGTCGCGAGGACGGAGCGGCCGTCCAGATTGCCAGTCGCCGTGACACCGAAGTACGCGAGCGCGGCATTCTCGGGGTCGCCGTCGAGCGCGGCGAGGACCTCGGTGGGCGTCCAGGTGAAGAAATACCCCTCTTCCCGCTTTCCGGAGGGAGCCAGGCTGTCGGCGTCGGTCGCGCCGAAGAACGTGCCGTCGGGCGCGCGCATCTCGCGGAGGAGGTAGTCCAGCGTCTCGCGCGCCGTGGCGAAGAAGCGCTCTTCACCCGTGGACTGGCCTGCTTCGAGGTACGAGATCGCGAGCAGCGCGTTGTCGTAGAGCATCTTCTCGAAGTGGGGAATCCGCCACGCGGCGTCCGTCGCGTAGCGATGAAAGCCGCCGCCGATCTGGTCGTGAATGCCCCCCGCGCGGATCGCGTCGAGGGTCGTTGTTGCCATCCGGAGCGACACCGAATCTCCGGCGCGTCGCGCGTGCCGGAGGAGCAGCCGCACCGGGAACGACGAGGGGAATTTCGGGGCCCCCTGGCGCCCCCCGTGATCGGCGTCGAACCGCCGGCGCGCCTCCTCCACGGCGCGCGTCAGGACCGGAGTCCCGGGCATGTCGCCGGCCGGCTCCGAGGCAGACAGCTTCCTGGCGCGCTCCGCGAAGCCCTTGGCGTCGCGGACGATGGAAGCGCGGTCCTTCTCGTAGTCCGAGGAGAGCTCCCGCATCACCGAGAGGAGCCCGTGGCGCGCGCCGCGCACGCCGTCCCGCGGGGGAAAGTACGTGCCTGCGAAGAAGGGCTGTCGTTCGGGGGTGAGCCAGACGCTCATCGGCCAGCCGCCGCTCCCCGTGAAGGACAGGACCGCGTTCATGTAGACGGCGTCCACGTCCGGGCGCTCCTCGCGATCCACCTTGATCGCGATGAAGTGCGCGTTGATGAAAGAGGCGATTTCCTCGTCCTCGAAGCTCTCCTCCTCCATCACATGGCACCAGTGACAGGTGGAGTATCCGACGGAGAGGAACACGGGCTTTCCGGCGGCGCGCGCCGCCTCGAAGGCCTCGTCCCCCCACGGGAACCAGTCCACCGGGTTGTGCGCGTGCTGGAGGAGATAGGGGCTCGACTCCAGGATCAGGCGATTGGTGTACTTCGGTGTCCCGTCCGGGTTCTTGTGGCGTGTGCGAGGCGCGTAGTCCGGCCCCTTTTCGCGGAGGGCGGCTTCGAGGCGCGCGCGGAGGGCGGGATCCTTGCCAGTCGATGACGACGGCTGTCCGGAGGCGCCGGCAGGTGGGGAGCCGGCGCCGCCGCAAGCGGGCCCGCCGCACCCGGCAGCCAGCGCCCCCGCGAGGATCATGCACTCCAGCCAGCCGCCGCGCGAAACACCCATCCGCCGCACGTTGGCGGTTCGGGACGACGGCGTCCAGATCTCGCGGCGTGGCCGCTGCTAACGCTTCCGGGAGCCGCGTGCTCTTTCCGTTGCCGTTGCCGTTTCTCGTCGCGCCTCCTAGGCTGGGCGCGATGAGCGTCGAGCTGAGGATCACCTTCGACGGAACGGAGCCCGGCCTGCGCGAGCACCGGCTCAGCCTCGCAGCGTTCGCCGAGCCGTTGCGGCTCCTGCTCCTCGCGCTGCAGCGCACCGGGTCCGCGATCGTGAGCTCGGCGCTCGACGATCCGTCGTACGGTCGGCGGGGCGGCAAGCTCGCGAAGGACGCGTCCCTCCTCGATCTCGAGCTCGTGACGATCGGTGAGGGGAGCGCCGCGCCCTCCTTCCTGGCCGTGGCGCGCACCGATCCGACGAACCCGCCGAGTCCGCTCTACAGCGACCTCCCCGCACGGGCCGTCGAGCGGCTCGTCCGCGACATCGAGGCGGAGGCGAAAGGCGTCCTCCAGAATGCCTCCGTGCGGCGGTATCTGGCCTCTCTCCCCGCGGGGGTGGAGAGCCAGAGGTACACGGCACGACGCGACGGCACGGTCTTCGCCGACGCCGAGCTCGGCCGCGCCACCCTCCCGGAGGTCCCTCGGGAGCTGCCGAAGCTGATCCAGCTCAGGGGCAGTGTGATCGCCGTCGGGTTCGATCCGGGGACGCCGTTCGTGTCGTTGAGACAGGACAGGCGCACCCTGCGATGCAGCGCGACCAAGGAGCTCGTGGACCTCGCTGTGTCTCTCCGCGGCGGCGACGTGGAGGCGACCCTCCTCGACTCCTCGGAGCCGCGGCTGCTCGCGCTCCGCAGCGCGGAGGGTCCGAGCGAGCGAAGACCGCTGGAGGCGACGCTCGCCCTCATGGACGCGCGCTGGGGACAGACGCTGGCGAGGCTGGCACAGTGACGCCCGCCCGTCCGTGGCTCTTCGTGGAGCAGGACGAGCTGTTGGCGATGCACGCGCACGCCGTGGCCCGGTACGGCGGGGAGCCATCGCCGCCGAAAGCAGGATGCCTGGAGCGGAGCATCGGCGCCGCGATCACCGCGGCCCTGTACAGCAGCGATTCGCAGGATCCAGACCTCGTCGTAGCCGTCTCCTACCTGCTTGTGTACCTCGCGAAGAATCACTGTTTCGTCGACGGCAACAAGCGAGTTGCGTGGATGGCTCTCCTGCGAGCCCTCGACTTGAACGGCCTCGCGGTGGAGGCCGACGAGATCGACGCCGCCGTGCTCGTGAACGACGTGGCGACGGGCGCCGTGGACGCGATCGGAGTCGCGCGCTGGCTCACCGAGCCTGGCCGACTGATCGCCGCGCCCTTCCCAAACTGACCCTCGCTCCGTTCGTGCGTCCCCTCGCTGGCAGCCATCGCAACGGCGCTCCCAGCGGGCGAGGCGGCTCGGCGGGGCATTTCACTCCTGCAAGGTGTGTGGGTAGCGGCGTTCTCACCTCGGGGGGCGCGATCAGGCGGATTGCGCCGGGGGCAGGCATCGTCTAGGTTTTCCCGGTCGCGCGCTGCACGGCGCGGGGAGTCGCACAGTCCGGTAGTGCACGAGCTTTGGGTGCTCGTTGTCGCGGGTTCAAATCCCGCCTCCCCGACAAGGTTTTCTCCTGGTGATCACGTGGGCAGGGCCGCCCTGGCCAGTCCGCGCCGACGATTCCCCCCGACGAACGGGCTCGCCGAGCGCCGTCGGGAGCGAGGGCTCGGTCAGCTCCGGGGCCGGCGAGGGCGGCGGGCCGCCGGCACCTTGCCGATGCGGGGATCGCCGCGCCGCACGAGGGCGCACGCGCGGAGCACCGACTCCTCGAAATCGTCGGCCTCCGCGGGGAGGATCTGCCAGCCCGTCACGCCGTCGCCCAGGACGGTGATCGAGCGGAGGCTCGGGAATTCGGCCCGGAGCGACGCGTGGTGGTCGGCCGTCGTGGCGAGCCACACGCCGTTGTCGTGCGGCGCCGAGGGGCGCTCGCGGAGGATCATGACGATCCGCTCGCCCGTGTAGACGGCCAGGCAGCCGAACATCGGGCGCGTCTCGGGGGCGAGCTCGTCCAGCTCGTCGAGGACGAACTCGAACGGCACGCGCTTCCTGGCGCGCACGCGGAACAGATCCGCCTCCCCCATCGGGACCCGCGGCCCCTTCCCCGCCGCCTTCCTCGCGGGCGCTCTCCTCGCGAGCGCCGCCTTCTTCGCCGGCGCCGCCTTCTTCGCCGGCGACGCCTTCTTCGCCGCCGCCTTCTTCGCCGGCGACGCCTTCTTCGCCGGCGCCGCCTTCTTCGCGGGCGACGCCTTCTTCGCGTTGGTTCGCGTCGTCACGGGATCCCCAGGCCGAGGCCGTAGCCCGGCATCACGGACGTGCCGTACGGGGTGCCGTACGGGGTCGTCGGGTAGCGGTTGATCGGCCGCGTGGGCTGGTACTTCGTCGCGACGAGGAGCGTCACGAGCATGCACGCCTGCAAGGTCACCGCGTAGGTCCCGCAGCCCGTCCACGAGCCGAGGGGCGCCGTCTCGCCGTCCGGCGCGTACCGGAGCACCTGGCCGCTCGGCGCGATCGCGAGGGACGCGTAGGTCGCCCCGGGGAGAGCCGCGGCCGTGGGGCCGACGCTCCCGAGGTCCTCGTTGCCGGCGCCGACCAGGCGGCCGTCGGCGCGGAGCAGCGCGACGGGCTGGGCGTCCGGATCCATCACGCGGCCGACGGCGTCGATCGCGAAGGTCTCACGGCCGTTCACGATCACGCGCCCGTCCTGGAGCAGCTCGATCGTGGACCCGGCGTGCATCCACGCCGCGTGCGGCGGGTAAAGCGGCGCGCCGCCCTGCACCCACCCGGGGGGCGGGGTCGCGGCCGCGCACCCCGGGAGGACGCGGGCCGCGCACGCGAAGGCGAGCGCCGAGAAGAGCAGGCGAGCACGGTTCACGCGACCATTGTAACGTGGCGGCATGACGATGGCCCCTCCGCCGTGGCGGATGATCTCGCTCGGCGCGCTCGCGTGCTCCTTCGCCCTCGCCTGCACGGGCGCGCTCGCGCTCGGCTGCGTCGACGACGCGGCGCCCGCGCAGGCCCCCCCGGCGCCGGCCCCTTTCGAAGAGTCGGTGTCGGCCCCGCCGGCCCCCGGCATGCTGTGGACCCCCGGATGCTGGCACTGGGACGGCTCGGGGTACGTGTGGCTGCCCGGTCACTGGGACTCCCCTCCTCCTCCTGCTCTTTGACGACGCGCACAGGCGTGCAGCGCAGGGCTCTCCAGAGATCAGGGGGTGGAGCCGAGCGGTGCGCGCAGACCTCGACGTGAGCCCGTCGCCCCGCGCTCTCGGGGAGGCGACGGAGACGCGGGCTCGGGGGCGACAGGTGATCGGGAGGTCTGCCGCGCCCCCCAAAAAGACAGTGGCGTCGTTCGAAGGTGGCAGTCGCGATCAGCCGGAGTGCTTGGCCGACCCGGAGGCGGTGTTCGCCGGGGCGGGCTCCTTGACGATCACGAAGAAGACGGCCAGCTTGGTCCAGGGCGAGCCCGCAGGCTTGTAGTGCGCGACGCCGACGCCGAGGCGGAGATCCGGTGTGCTGAGGAGCTCGGAGGGGAACTCGAGCTTGTCGACCGAGGAGGCGGTCACGGCCCAGACACGCACGCTGCCGCGGGCGATCGCCCCGAGGGAAGCCGAAGTCGCTCGCTGGAGCGCGTCCTCGAGCGACAGGCCCGCTTGCACGCGGGTGGTCACGTCGGAGAGGACCGGGTCGAGCTCCGTCACGAGCGCCGGCGGGGGGCGCTTGATCTTGCCGCGGAGCTTGGTGAGGCGCGCCGTCACGGCGGCGGCGCTGTCGGTCTTGCCCGTCACGTCGATCATGGAATACGTGCCGAACACGGCCCCGAAACCGGGGTTGTCCTTGTCCACGAGAGGGCCAATCGCGATCTGCACGGCCTCCCGATCCAGCAGCGCCTCGCGGCCGAACGGGCTGGCGATGGCGCTCTCGACGAGCGCCGCGACGTCGCGCTCGTAGGCCCACTGGGAGCCGAAATGGCCCTCTCGGACCATGCCGTCGACGTCCCAGCCGGCCAGCATGCCGAGCGCCACCTTGTCGGCCACCGCCGCGTCGCCGCCGTGGAGCGAGCCGAAGTAGTAGGGCGCGAGCTGCGCGGCCGTGCGGCTCTGCGCCTCGGCCGCGCGCACGCCCGCGAGGCCGGCCTCGGCGCGGGCCGCGTTGATGCCGCCGAGCAGCGCCGCCGCGAGCGCCGCGTCCCCCGAGGGGAGGGCGTCGGGCTTGGCCGGGGCGTGGGCGTAGGGCTGGTCCGGCTTGCCGGCGGGATACACGGTGAGATCAAGCTCGATGTCGCCGAGCTCCCTGCCCTCCTGGAAGGCCGCCACCTCGATGCGGGCGGTCGGATCCTCCGCGGAGACGGGGCACTCGATGGCGAAGCGCGGGGGCTGGAGATCGACGTCCTTGACGCACTCCTCGTACCCGAAGCGGCCGCGCGTCACGAGGGCGCGCACCGTGGCGGCCGGCGCCAGGAGCTCGCCGCGGAGCAGGACCTTGCCGTCCGCGGGCACGAGGGGCACGTTGTCGAGGCGCACGGTCCGCTGGGCGAAGACGAGCGCGACGGCCGCGTGCTTGCCCTTGCGCGCGAAGCCGATGCCGGCGAGGCGCGGGCCCGTCGCGAGCGCGGCCGGCAGCGCGGCGACGACCTTGGCCTCCCAGCCGGCGTACACGTCCGCGTCGGAGGTCGACTCGGGCGCGTCGCCGGAGATGAGCTGCATCCCCACGGAGGTGCTCGGGACGCCGCAGCGCGCGCCTAGGAAGCGCATCAACGGGGACGCCGGGAGCGCCTTCTTCTCCGCAGCGAAGGCCGCCACCTCGCGGCCCAGACAGGCCATGCCGCGGGTGGTCTCGACGCGGCCGGGCTTGGCCGCGACGACGCCGAGGAGCGTCTTCGTCCACGGCGAAGCGTCGTCCGTGGAGGTGCTGTCCACCGCGTCGGGGAAGGGGCCGACGGGCTCCCACTTCTCGACGTCGACGGCGCCTCGCTCGAATACATGGAGTGGTGGCGGGGCCGCCGCGAGCCTGTCGAGCTCCGCCTTGGTCGGGAAATTCCCCGGCTGCGCGGCGGCGCCGCACGCCGATGCGGCGAGGGCGACGAGCGCGGCGGCCGCGGTGATCAGCGTGGAGCGAGAGACCTCTGTCGACGGACGAGATGCATGGACCATGGTGCCGGCTCCTCCCTGGAGTGCGGTGGAGACGGCGTCTTACCAAGGCCGCGCGGCCCTTGGAAGGGGCCTCTCCGCGTCGCGCTCAACGCGCGGCGGGGGCGGTGTGCTCGACCTGCTCGGCCGGGAAGAGGGGCTCTGCGGAGGCGTCGGGCGCGCCCATCGAGAGGAGGACGCGGACAAGCGCGCCGAACACGAAGGCCGCGAGGGCGACGACCTGGAACGTGCGGTCGCGGCTGAGGCGGTGGCGCACGGGGCGCTGCGTGGGGCGCTCGGTGCCCTCGACGCGGGCGGCCGGCTCGTCGGACGCAGGCTGGATCACGGGCGCCGGGGCGGGCGCGTCGCTGTGGCGGCGCGGCGGCGGCACCTCGCGGGGGGTCGGCTCTTCGCGGGACACGGGCGGGTTCGTCGCGGGGGACGGCAGGTCCTCGTGATCGCCGGAGGGCGCGGCGGCTCCGTCGGCCGGCGGCGCGGCGGCGAGCCGCGCGTGCGACGCGGAGGGCTGCGTGACGGAGGGAGGCGCGTCGCCGGAGCTCTCGTCGTCGCAGGCGCGGACATGGGGCTCGCCGCGCGAGACCGTGCCGGACACCGTGTCCTCGCTGGAGTGCACCTCGATGGGGACCGGCGCCGTCACGAGGCGCGAGGCGGTGCTCTCGTTGGCGGGGCGGACGAGGCTCAGCATGCCGCTGCGCGAGTGCTTCTCGGCGGTGAAGAGGTCGGCGATGCGGCGGCGCCGCGCGTGGACCTTGTCGCCGACGGCGCGCATCACGAAGGCGCTGACCTGCTCCGGCGTCGCGATCATGTCGGCGCGGCGGGCGACCATCTCGAGGGCGGCGGCGAAGGCCTTGGCGCTCGCGAAGCGGTTCTTGGGGTTCTTGGCGAGCGCCATCGCGAGCACGTCGGCGAGGTCGCGGCCCACGGAGGGCACCACGTCCGAGAGCAGCGGCGCCTCGGCGTAGAGCACGTTGCGGAGCGTGTCGTGGCCGTTCTCGCCGCGGAAGAGGCGGTGTCCGGCGAGCATCTCCCACACGACGACGGCGAGGCCGAACACGTCGCTGGAGGCGTTCGCGGGGTGGCCGTCGATGTACTCGGGCGCCATGTAGCCGAGCTTGCCCTTGAGCGTGCCGACGCCGGAGCGGCCCTTTCCGAAGGCCGTCTTCGCGATGCCGAAGTCCGTGAGGCGCGCGACGCCGTCGGTGCCGAGGAGGATGTTCTGCGGCGACACGTCGCGGTGGACGAGGCCCAGGCTGCGGCCCGTCGCGTCCGAGAGCGCGTGCGCGGCGTGCAGCCCGGCGCACGAATCGAGGGCGATCCGCACCGCGATCGAGGCCGGCATCGACTCCTCGGTCGAGCCGAGGACGTCCGCGAGGCTCGCGCCTTCGATGTAGTCCATCACGAGGAGCAGGTGGCCGTCGGTCTGATCGATGTCGATCACGGGGACGACGTTCGGGTGATGGATCAGCGACGCGAGGCGGGCCTCCTCCACCATCATTTCCCGGCAGAGCGGGTTCTCTTCGAGGTGCGCGTGCGCGACCTTCACGGCCACGAGGCGCCAGAAGCCGGCGATCCCGCGGAGGCGGCCGAGGTGCACGGAGGCGGTGCCGCCTGCGGCCAGCGGGAAGAGCAGGTCGTAGCGAGACGGCAATGCGATCGCGGACAGGGACGACACGGCACTACGCATGGCTCAAGGCACCTTGGGTCAGAAAGCCGCTTTCCTCGCTTGAAGGCGGGAGGGCGGCGCCACGGTGCTCGGGAGCACCGCAGGGACGTTTAGCAAGGCGCGATCCAGGCTCTTAGCCCCCGATATCGGTCAAGATTACAGTGGAATTACGCCCTGACAGCAGCCTTTCCCTCGTCTACCTGAATGCCGGTTCTCGATTCCGCAACAGAGGCGTCTCACGCTGAGGCACCTGTCTCAGGGCAGCGCCACATCCTTGGCGCTGCTTGCCTGCCTCTTGCGGGCCGGGCGGCTCCATGGTCCTTTCCGGCGCCGTGCCCACGCTCATCGAAGAAATCGAAGCGCTCTCTCCCACGCTGAAACGACGCCTCGCCGCGCGAGGGTTCTCGGCCGAAGGGCTCGTGGCGCGCGCCGCCGTCGCGGGGAAGGATCGCGACGGGCGCAACCGCCTCCGCGGCGACGTGCGGCCCCCGCTCGCGTCGGACGTCCTGGACGCGCCGGATCCCGCGTCGGCGGAGGGCGAGAGGCTTCGAAAGAAGGGCCTCGAAGCGATCGCGCGCGGCGAGCTCGCGCTCTGCGTGCTCGCGGGCGGCATGGCCACGCGCATGGGCGGCGTGGTCAAGGCGCTCGTCGAGGCGCTGCCCGGCCGCACCTTCCTGGATCTTCGCCTGGCCGAGATCGAGCACCTGTCGCAGCAGGCGGGGCGCCGCGTGCCCTTCTGGATGATGACGAGCGAGGCCACCTTCGGGCCGATCGCCGCCGCCCTCGGGGACAAGCTCGACGGCCGCGCGATCGCGCTCTTCGAGCAGCACGTCTCGCTTCGGCTCGCGCCGGACGGCTCGCTCTTCCGGGGCGCGGACGGCGAGCCCGACGTGTACGCGACGGGCCACGGAGATCTCCCCGACGCCCTCCGCGCGAGCGGGCTGCTCCGCGATTTCCGCGCGGCGGGCGGCAAGTACGTGTGGATCGCCAACCTCGACAACCTGGGCGCGAGCGTCGATCCCGCGCTCCTCGGCTGGTTCATCGAGCGCAGGGAGCCGCTCCTCGTGGAGGTCGTCGACAAGGTCGCCGGCGACAAGGGCGGAGGGCCTGTCCGCTTCGAGGGGCGCCGCATGATCGTCGAGGAGTTCCGGCTCCCGCTCGACTTCGATCCGAAGACCGTCCCCGTCTTCAACACGAACACGTTCCTCGTCGAGGCCGACGCGCTCGACGCGCTCGCGATGGAGTGGACCTACGTCGAGGTCGAGAAGAAGGTGGACGCCGACAAGGCGAGATCCACCGCGCGTGTCGCCGCGGACGGCGCCGCCGCAGGACGCGCGGGCGAAGGGCTCACGGCGATCCAGTTCGAGCGGCTCCTCGGCGAGATCACGGCCGCGATCGAGCCTGTCTTCGTCCGCGTCCCGCGCGAGGGCGCGGGCTCGCGGTTCCTCCCCGTGAAGGACGTGCCGGAGCTCGAGCGGCGCCGCCCCGAGATCGAGATCGCCCTGCGCGCCCGGCACATCCTCCCTTCCGCGTGACGTCGCGAGGTCCCGTGCGTTTCGAGATCAGCCACGACTTCGACGCCCCGCTCGACGCGCTCGAGCTGGCGGTCCTCTCCCCCCTCATCGGCGAGAAGCTCACCGCCGCGCTCGCGCAGACGAAGATCGAGTCGGTCGAGACGATCGAGCACGATCTCAAGGACGGCAAGCTCCGGCGCGTGCTCCAGTTCCAGGCGTCCGCGCCCTTCGCGTTCCTCGAGAAGCGGACGATCCCGAGGGACGCGCTGAGCTGGCAGGAGCACTCGACGTACAGCCTCGCCGATCACGCGTCGAGCTGGCTGGTCCGGCCGAAGGAGCAGTACACGCGCTACTTCCACTCCGAGGGCACGTACCGCCTCACGACGCTCCCCGACGGGCGCACGCGGCGCACCGTCACGGGGGAGATCGAGGTGTTCGCTTCGCTGCTCAGCGGCCTCATCGAGCGCCTCGCGATGGTCGAGGTGCGCCGCACCTGGGACGCCGAGGCCGACACGCTCAAACAGCTCACGACCCTATGAAATCCGGCCCGCCCGAACCAAACCCGCCCCGCCCCCCTCCGCGCGCGCTCTCCACGATCGCGGCGGCGATCGCCCTCGGCTTCACGCTGGTGCCGCTCGACGCGCGCGCGGATCCGCCGTGGACGCCCGCGGAGATCGTCGCGTCGCCGGGGCGCACCGTCGCGAGCGCGGACGACGCCACCGCCGTCGCCGTGAACCCCGCGCTGCTGCCTTTCGTGCCGGACGCCGAGCTCCGATGGAACTGGACGTGGACGCCGGACGACGCGAAGACGCCCGCGCGCGGGCACGCGTTCAGCGCCGCGACGCCGCTGTGGTTCCTCGGCACGGGGCTCCGCCTCGACGCGCTCGATCCGCCGAACGGCGCAGGATCGCCCTTCGCCACGCCGTTCTACTGGATCCGCTGGGGCGCCGGCGCGAGCCTCGGCGACACGCTCTCCGTCGGCGCGACGATCGCCGGCAGCTTCGCGCGCGAGCGGGCGCTCGACGGGCTCGTGACGCTCACCGCGGGCCTCGCGTACAGGCCCGCTTCGTACCTCTCGATCGGCCTCGTCGCGCGCGATTTCAACCAGCCCGCGAGCGGCCCGGTCGAGCGCAGCTACGACGCGAGCGTCGCCGTGCGGCCGATCCTGGGGCACCGCCAGCTCGAGCTGGATCTGTACGGGACGTGGTGGGAGCGCTCCAGCAAGGGCGCGCCCGGCCTCGCCGTCGGCGTCGACGTGCCGTACGTGGGGCGCGCGCGCGGCGACGTGCGGCTCTTCGATCTCGACACGAGCCCCAAGGTCGCGCTCACCGCGGGCCTGGAGGTGAACCTCGATCGGCTGGAGGTCTCCGGCGGCGTCGTCGCGGGCCCGGCGTACGGGCCGTCCGCGGGCTTCTACGCGGGCGCGGCGGTGCACCCGTTCCGCGCGCCGGGCGTCCCCTTCCCCGCGCGCGTCGTGAAGATCCGCATCAACGACACGCCGGGCGCGCGCGGCCACACGCGGCTGCTCCGGAGGCTGTGGCGCTACGCCAACGATCCCGAGGTCGACGGCGTCGCCTTCGTGATCCGCGCCGAGCCTGCGTCGTCGTTCGCGCACGCGGAGGAGCTGGGCGACGCGATCCGGCTGCTGCGGCTCAAGGGGAAGAAGAGCTTCTGCCACCTGGAGGACGCGGGCGGCCGCTCGCTCTACGTCTGCGCACAGACCGATCACATCTCGATGAACCCGGCGGGCGGGCTCCGCTTCTCGGGGCTTTCGTCGCGGTACTTCTACCTCGGCGGGATGCTCGAGAAGGCCGGCGTGAAGGCCGATTTCGTCCGCATCGGCGCGCACAAGACGGCCGCCGAGCAGTTCACGCTGAGCGGCAGCACCAAGGTCGCGCACGACGATCACCAGGAGACGATCAACGAGCTCGAGAAGGTCTTCTTGAACGACGTCGGCGGCGGCCGGAAGATCGCCGTGAAGGACCTGAAGAAGCGCCTCGACAAGGGCCCTTTCATCGCGCGCGAGGCCAAGGCGGCGGGCCTCGTCGACACGCTCGCCTACGAGGACGAGATCGGGAGTGTGGCCGAGGAGGTGTTCGGCCGCGCGGTGCGCCTCGCGGACGACACGTCCGGGGCGCGGGCGCCGTCGTACTGGAGCGACGCCCCCAAGATCGCGCTCGTGTACCTGGCCGGCGACATGGTGGACGGCGAGAGCCAGACAGTGCCCCTCGTCGGCATCAAGCTGGCCGGCTCGGCGACGATCGCCCGCGCCCTGCGCCGCGCCCGCGAGGACAAGAGCGTCAAAGCGGTGGTGTTCCGCATGGAGACAGGCGGCGGCTCGTCGCTCGCGGCGGACGTGCTGCTCCGCGAGGCGCAGCTCACCGCGAAGGTGAAGCCCTTCATCGTGTCGATGGGCGGCGCGGCGGCGAGCGGCGGATACTACGCCTCGATGGCCGGCACTCCCATCTTCGCGTCGCGCACGACGATCACCGGCTCGATTGGCATCTTCTACGGAAAGGCCGACGTGCAGGGCCTGATGCGCCTCCTCGGCGCGAACGTGGAGACCATCCGCACGGCCCCGCGCGCAGATGCGGAGTCGTTCTACCGCCCTTTCACCGACGACGAGCGCGCGGAGCTCGGGATCAAGGTCAAGCAGTTCTACGACACGTTCGTGGGCCGCGTGACCGAGGGCCGCAAGATGAAGGCGGACGAGGTCGACGCCGTCGCGCGAGGCAAGGTGTGGACTGGCGCGCAGGCGCTCCCCCTCAAGCTGATCGACAAGCTGGGGGGCCTCCGCGAGGCCATCGCCGAGGCAAAGCGCCTGTCGGGCGCCCCCGACGACACGCAGATCCTGGAGCTCCCGGAGGAGGACGACTCCCTGCTTGGATTCCTCTTCAAGCTGATCGGCCTCACGTCCGCGAGCATGGGATTCACGAGCCCCTCACTGCCCCCGATGTTCCTGGACGTCGCCCGCTCACTGGCCCCCTTCCTGGCCTACGGCGACCGCACGCCACTGGCCCTCTCCGAGATCACCGAAGAGTCCACCTTCGGAGGCCCGCTGACCGCCAAACACCCCTCCTCCGAGGAGGACGACTCCCGCCCTCCGCCGCGCGCCCGCACGATCGAAGACCCCTGAGAGCCGCTGTCTCACCTCCCCCGGGCGCTCGGGGGAGCCCTGAGAGCCCCTGTCTCACCTCCCCCGGGCGCTCGGCGAGACCTGAGAGCCCCTGTCTCACCTCCTCCGGGCGCTCGGGGAGACCTGAGAGCCCCTTGTCTCTCTCTCTTCTTGTTGGGGGCGCGGCAGGCATCCCGCGGCACACGGCGCGCCCTCACCGCGTCTCCGAAGCCCCCCGCGCTCGAACCGCAGGCGCTGCCGCTGTGGTGGTAACTTGCGCGACGTG
>WBZX01002067.1_pt1 | contig 14163 bp, 9 predicted proteins | sample 5204211 | NCBI WGS metagenome assembly WBZX01 (sample SAMN12344362, study PRJNA552823) | activated sludge metagenome | biome: Activated sludge suspended growth; feature: Nitrification reactor; material: Wastewater; isolation source: activated sludge from nitrification reactor of wastewater treatment...
GCGCTGGTCTTCATTCCGGTGCTCGGCATGTTCGCGGTGCCGGAGCTGCTCGGCGGCACCGGCGACATCCTGATCGGCAACCTGATCAAGGAGCAGTTCCTCGACAACCGCGACTGGCCCCTCGGTTCGGCGCTGTCGATCCTGCTCACCGCCGCCGTGCTCGGTCTCGCCGGGGTGGCGGCGCTGGCCGGGCGGCGTGGCGCGGGCGGCACCGGAGCCGTGTCGTGAAGAAGCCGGGTGTGTGGCTGTGGGCCGCGGCGCTGACGGTGTATGCCTTCCTCTACCTGCCGCTGGCGATCGTGGTGATCTTCTCGTTCAACGATTCGATGCTCAACGCCGAATGGGTCGGCTTCACCTGGCGCTGGTACGCCACGCTGATCCACGACGGCGAGATGCTGCAGGCCGCCGGCAACTCGCTGCTGATCGCGCTGCTGTCGTCGGCGTGTGCGACGGTGCTGGGCGCCAGCGCCGGCATCGCGATGCACCGCTACCGTTTCCGCTGGCTGCCGCTGCTGGTGCTGACGCCGGTGGCGATGCCGGAGATCCTGCTCGGCGTGTCGCTGCTGCTGTTCTTCCGCCAGGTGCTCGACCTGACGCTGGGCTTCCTGTCGATCCTGGTGGCCCACATCACGTTTTCCATCGGTTTCGTCGCGGTGATCGTCCGCGCCCGCCTGGCCGGCATGGACGAGAGCCTTTTCGAAGCCGCCCGCGACCTCGGCGCCACACCATGGACCACCTTCCGCCGCATCACGCTGCCGCTGATCCTGCCGGCGCTGGCGGCGGGCTTTCTGATGAGCTTCACGCTGTCCATCGACGACTTCGTGATCACCTTCTTCGTCGCCGGCGTCGGCGTGTCGACGCTGCCGCTGCAGATTTACTCGATGATCAAGGTCGCCGTGACGCCGGAGGTGAACGCGGTGTCGACGCTGCTGATGGTCCTCACGCTGACGCTGATTCTGGTGTCCACCCGGCTGGCGCCCGATGTGCTGAAGGCGCGCGGGCAGGTGTAAGGTGCACGGCGGTCTTGTGGCGATCGGAGCGGCCCGGTTGCCGGTCGGCCGCCGACGCCGCACCGCTGCCCCGGCATCAAGTCCCGAGGCGTGCGTGCCGTAGTTTCTGGCGGGTTCCGATGCGCCCGGAGGCGCCGCCAAACCCGTTTTTTCAATCCGCCTGCGATGTCTCCAGCCGAGTCGAAACCGATGCGCAAGCCTTGCCTGATGCCGCTCCTTGTGGCCTTCCTGATCGCCGTCGCGATCCGGCCGGTTCACGCCGAAACCCTCAAAGTCAGCGGCACCGGGTCGTCGGCGCCGCTGGTCAGCCTGCTGTTCGAGGCGTTCCGCAAGCAGGTGCCCGACGCCGAACTGGAGCAGCCGATGCCGCCGCTGGGTTCCGGCGGTGCGCTGAAGGCGCTGGCCGGCGGGCGTGTCGATCTGGCCTTCGCCGGCCGGCCGCTGAAGCCCGACGAGGCGTCACGGATCGGGCGCTATTTCCGGTTGGCTATAACGCCCTTCGTGCTGGCCTCGGCGGGCGGGCAGAAGAAAAACGGCTTCACCGTCGACGAACTGCCCGCCATCTACGACGGCACGCAGACCACCTGGGACAACGGCACGCCGATCCGTCTGGTGTTGCGGGCGATCTTCGAGAGCGATACGCAGACCCTGCGCGCGATGTCGCCGGCGCTCGACAAGGCCGTCGACGTGGCGGCGCGCCGCCCGGGCATGGCCCTCGGCCAGGACGACCTCGACGCCCTGACCCTGCTCACCCGTACGCCGGGCTCGCTCGGCACCACCACGCTCGGGCTGCTGCGTACGCGCCAGTCGCCGCTGACGGTGTTCGCGCTCAACGGCGTGACGCCGAGTGTCGCCAGCATGAAGAACGGCAGTTACCCGTGGCACAAGGAACTGATCGTGGCGATGGCCCGCCAGCCGTCGCCGCTGGCCGAAAAGTTCGTGGTCTTCCTGCAGGGCGACGCGGCGCGGGCGGTGCTGCTGCGCAACGACTACCTGCCGGCCAATCTGCCGTGACGCGCCGGCCGCGATGACCGAGTTCGTCCATCGACGCCTGTCCCGGGTCATCACGCGGCTGACGGCGGCGCTCGCGCTGCTCGTGCTGATCGTACCGATCAGCTTCTACAGCTGGTTCATCTATCGGGAGTCCACGCAGGAATTCGATGCCCAGCTGCGCTACCAGCTGCGGGTCGTCGAACTGTTCATCCAGCAGCAGCCCGATTACTGGGAGGACAACTCCAGCCGCCTGCAGGCGCAGCTCGAGCCGCTGGTGCTGTCCGGCCATTTCTTCCGGCTGACCGGCAAGGACGGCGCGGCCGTTTTCGAGGGCGGGCCGCGGCCGGCCTGGCACTTCCTGCTGACGAGCCGCCCGGTGTATGCCTTCGGGGTGCCGGTGGGCACGCTGTCGATCGGCTTCTCGCGGCTCGACGCGATCGTCGTCGGCGGGCTGATCCTCGCCGTCGGCGGCGCGATGGCGTGGGCCATCTGGGGGCCGGCGCGGCGTCTGCCGCTGCAGGCGCTGGACAAGGCCGAGACGCGGCTGCGCGAGCATCAGCAATCCCTCGAGGCGACGGTGCGCGAACGCACCGCCGAGCTGCGCGCGGCGAAGGACCAGGCCGAGTCGGCGAGCCGCGCCAAGAGCCAGTTCCTGGCCACGATGAGCCACGAGATCCGGACCCCGATGAACGGCGTGCTGGGGATGACCGAGCTGCTGCTCGGCACCGCCCTCGACCCGACCCAGCGGCGCTACGCGGAGCTGGTGCAGCATTCCGGCCAGCATCTGCTGGGCATCATCAACGACATCCTGGACTTCTCGAAGATCGAATCCGGCCACATGGAGCTCGAAGCCATCGACTTCAACCTCGGCGAGATGGTGGAGGACGCCGTCGCGATGTTCGTCCAGCCGGCCGAGGCGAAGGGGCTGGAGCTGGCCAGCCAGCTGTTGCCGCCGGACGTGCCGCTGCGGGTCCGCGGCGACCCCTACCGGCTGCGTCAGGTGCTGGCCAACCTGATCAACAACGCGATCAAGTTCACCTCCGCCGGCGAGGTGGTGGTGCGCGCCCGGCTGCGCCCGGACGGGCCGGCCTGCCATGTGTTGCTGAGCGTCGAGGACACCGGCGTGGGCATCGCGCCGGAGGCCTGCGGCAAGGTCTTCGAGCATTTCTCGCAGGCCGACGGTTCGACGACCCGCGAGTTCGGCGGCACCGGCCTCGGGCTGGCGATTTGCCGGCGGCTGGTCGAGCTGATGGGCGGCAGCATCGGCGTGGACAGCGAACCCGGTCGGGGCTCGCGCTTCCGCATCGAACTGACGCTGCCGAGGGCCGGCGGTGAGGCGGTGGAAGACGTTGCCGGCGTGGCCGCCGTCCCGTCGCTGGCGGGCCTGCGGGTGCTGGTGGTGGATGACAACCGGACCAACCTCGACATCCTGAAGGTCCAGCTCGGAGGCTGGCACATGCAGGTGGCCTGCGCCGGCGGCGGCGCCGAAGCGCTGGAAGTGCTGCGCGAGGCGGCCCGTCAGGGGCGCGCCTTCGAACTGGCCATCCTCGACATGCACATGCCGCGGATCGACGGTCTGCAGCTGGCCCGCCAGATTCATGACAACCCCGCCCTGGCCGGGCTGCGGATGGTGATGCTGACCTCGACCAGCCTGGCCGGCCGCAGCGCCGAACGGGAGCAGGCCGGCATCCTGCGCTGCGTGCCCAAGCCGGTGCGTCGGGCCGAACTGCACGGCGTCCTCACCGGCGTCATGCGCGACGGGCCGCCCGCCGCCGCCAGTGCCGCGCCGGCGCCGGTGCCGGCGAAGCTGCACGGCCGCGTGCTGCTGGCCGAGGACAACCCGGTCAACCAGGTGATGGCCCGCGCGATGCTGGGCGCCATCGGCATCGCTGTCGACATTGCCGGCAATGGCGAGGAGGCGCTGCTGCTGGCCGCCACGCAGGATTTCGACGTCGTCCTGATGGACTGCCAGATGCCGGTGCTGGACGGCTACGAAGCCACCGCGCGGCTGCGCGAGCGGGAGCGCGACACGCCCGGCGGCCGGCACCTGCCGGTCATCGCGCTGACCGCCAACGCCCTCGAAGGCGACCAGGAGCGCTGCGTCGCCGCCGGCATGGACGACTATCTGGCCAAGCCCTACACCCGCCAGCAACTCGAGCGCGTGCTGCGCCGCTGGCTGACGGGCGGCGGCGCGGCGGTGGCGGAGGTGTCGGCGGCGGCCATCGATCCGGCGGTGCTGGCGCGCTACCGCGAACTCGACCCGGCGGGGTCGATGGATGTCGCCTGCCGGCTGATGCAGGTCTATCTCGACAGTTCCGGCGGACTGTTCAACCAGCTCGACGCGGCCGTTGCCGCCGGCGACGCCGCCGCCGTCGACCGCCACGCCCATGCGCTCAAGTCCAGCAGCGCCAATGTCGGCGCGACGACGCTGGCCGAGCTGTTCCGGCGCATCGAAGCCTGCGGCCGCGAGGGCCGGCTCGACGGGCTGGCCTCCCGCGTCGAGGCCGCCCGCAGCGGCTACCGGCAGGCCTGCGACGAAATCCGTGCGCTGCTCGCCGCGCACGCCGGCTGAGCGCGCCGCGTCCGATGCCGAGGCTGGTTGTGCTGCTGCTGTCGATCGTCGCCGGCTTCGCCGGTGCCGACGACGTGCTCTATCTCTACAACTGGAACAACTACATTTCCGACGCCACGCTGCAGCGCTTCGAGGCCAGCTGCCGGTGCCGCGTGCGCCAGGATTACTACTCCGACAACGAGGAAATGCTCGCCAAGCTGGAGGCCGGCGCCACCGGTTACGACATCCTGGTGCCCACCGGCAACGCCGTCGAATCGCTGATCCGCCGCGCCGCGCTGCGTCCGGTGGATCACAGTCAACTGCCCAATATGGGCAATATCGACCCCTCCTTTCGCGATCCGTGGTTCGATCCCGGCAACCGTTACTCGATTCCCTACGCCACCTCGGTCACGCTGATCGGCTACAACGTCGAAAAAATGCGCGAACTGGGCCTGCCCACCGACAGCTGGGCGCTGATCTTCGAACCGAAATACCTCGCCCGGCTGCGCGGCAAGGTCACCGTGCTCAACTCGCAGCGCGAACTGCTGGCGGCGGCGATGAAATACCTCGGCCATTCGGTGCACGACCACGACCCGGCCCACTGGGAGGCCGCCAAGCAGCTGATCCTGCGCGCCAAGCCGTACTGGGCGACCTTCTCCAACAGCACCTACATCAAGGATCTGGCGATCGGCAACATCTGGGTCGCGCACGGTTACTCCAACGATATGTACCGCGCCAGCGAGGACGCCCGCGCCGCCGGCCGCCCCTTCCACATCGGCTTCACGACGCCCCGGGAAGGAGCGGTGCTGGCCCTCGACAGCTTCGTGCTACACAAGTCCGGCCGCCGCCCCGATCTGGCGCTGCGCTTCATCGATTTCATGCTCGAAGGCCGCAATGCCGCCGACGCGTCGAACCTGATCGGCGCCGGCAACCCCAACGCCGCCGCGCGCCGCTACATCCGGCCCGAAATCGCCGGCAACCCGGCCATCTTCCCGCCCGCCGGCGATCTGGAGCGGCTGGAAATGCTGAGGGATTTCGATCCGAAGATGCGCCGCCTGCTGTCGCGGGTGTGGACCGAGGTGAAGGTGCGGTGAGGCGCGGGTCCGCCGCCGCGCCCCGGCGGGTCGAACTCCGGTCTGTGCCGACGTCGGGCATTGCAATGCCGCTCAGGCCCGATACCGCAAGCACTCCACCAAAAGACTGAAGGCCGGCGACGATTGCCGGCTTTGCGGGTAGTAGAGGTGATAGCCGGGATAGGGCTGACACCAGTCAGCCAGCACCGAAACGAGCCGCCCGCCGGCAATGTCGTCGTAGGCCATGTCGGCCGGCAGGTAGGCCAGGCCGCAACCGGCCACCGCCGCGCGCAGAATGTGCGACCCCATATTGAATGACCACTGGCCTTCGACGTGGGCCTTCAATGCGTTTCCCCCATTCTCGAATTCCCAGACCATATAACTGTCATGGGTCGGCAGGCGGAGATTGATGCAGCGGTGGCGGGACAGATCCTGCGGGGATCGCGGCCGCGGGTGACGCGCGAAATAGTCCGGCGAGCCAACGACGGCGACCCGCAGGTCGGGCCCGATGCGCACCGCCACCATGTCTTTTTCGACCTGATCCCCGAGGCGCACGCCGGCATGAAAACGCTGCGCCACGATGTCGGTCATTCCGTAATTGATGTTGATCTCGACCCGGATATCCGGGTAGTCCTGCAAAAGCCCCTGCAGGCGCGGCCACAGCACGCTATTGGCGGCATGCTCGGCGGTGGTGATGCGGATCAGGCCGCTCGGCTTGTTTCTCAGCTCGCTCAACGCGGCCAGCTCGTGATCGATCTCCTCGAGGCGCGGTGCGACCGTTTGCAGCAAGCGGACGCCTTCTTCGGTGGGCGCGACGCTGCGTGTGGTACGGGCCAGCAAACGGACGCCGAGCCGCGTTTCGAGGCTGCGGATCGTGTGGCTGAGCGCGGATTGCGAGACCCCCAACTGGGCCGCCGCACGGGTGAAGCTCCGTTCCCGCGCGACGGCAATGAAGGCCACGAGATCGCTGAAGTCGCCAGCCGCCATTTATCAATCCCATGCATAAACCCATGCTGATTTTAGCGTATTAACAGATCAATCGGCGACGGCTACATTGACGGACATCCGCACCCCAAACGCGCCGGCATCAGACGCAGCGGTGTGCGCCTCACCTACCAGGAGATTCGTCATGAAGAAACGCACGCTCGGCAACAGCGGCCTCGAGGTTTCCGCACTCGGCCTCGGCTGCATGTCGATGAGTTCGGCTTACGGCCCGGCCGGCGACAAGGCGGAGATGATCGCGCTGATCCGCCAGGCCGTCGAACTGGGGGTCACCTTCTTCGACACCGCCGAAGTCTACGGTCCGTTCGTCAACGAGGCCTTGCTGGGCGAAGCGCTCGCCCCGTTCAAGGGCCAGGTGGTCATCGCCACCAAGTTCGGCTTCGATCTCGATCCGGCCAGCGCGCAGCGTACGGGTGGCGTCAACAGCCGTCCGGAGCACATCAAGGCGGTCGCCGAAGCCTCGCTGCAGCGCCTCAGGGTCGATGCGATCGATCTGTTCTACCAGCATCGCGTCGACCCTGACGTTCCCATCGAGGATGTCGCCGGTGCGGTGAAGGAATTGATCGCCGCCGGCAAGGTGAAGCATTTCGGCTTGTCCGAACCGGGCATCCAGACGGTTCGCCGGGCCCATGCCGTTCAGCCGGTGAGCGCCGTGCAAAGCGAGTATTCGCTGTGGTGGCGAGGCCCGGAAAGCGGCCTGCTGCCGACGCTGGAAGAACTCGGAATCGGCTTCGTGCCGTTCAGTCCGCTCGGTGCCGGATTCCTGACCGGCAAGATGGACGAGAACACCCGTTTCGATCGTTCCGACTTCCGCTCGCAGGTTCCGCGCTTTGCGCCGGATGCGCTGAAAGCCAACGTCGCGCTGGTCGCCCTGATCCGGGACGTCGCCGACCGCAAGGGCGTGACGCCGGCCCAGATTGCGCTCGCCTGGCTGCTGGCGAAAAAGCCGTGGATCGTGCCGATTCCCGGCACCACGAAGCTGCACCGCCTCGAAGAGAATCTGGGCGCCGCTGGCGTCGAATTGAGCGCCGACGACGTGCAGCGCATCGAGTCGGCCGCGTCGACACTGCAGCTGGAAGGCGCGCGTCTGCCCGAGTACGCGCTGAACATGACCGGACTGTGAGCGCTGCGATGAAGCCCACCCTTCTTCTCCTCCTGCTGTCGATGCCGGTCGTTGCGTCGGCTATTGCCGACACAGGCGGCAACGCGGCGAATGCTCCGGCGAGCGGATCGGGGCCGGCGGTCTCGGCGACGATTTCGCACAGCACCGCGCGCACGCCCTACGCCGCGCCGGCCGAGCATTTCACCGGCAAGGCCCGCGTGACGCCGCTCTTTTCTCCGAATGCGCCGGCCAGGGCCTCGGCGGCCTACGTCACCTTTACCCCGGGCGCCCGCACCGACTGGCATACCCATCCGCTGGGACAGACGCTGGTCGTGACCGAGGGCAGCGGACTGGTCCAGTTCTGGGAGGGCCCCGTTCAACGCATCGAGCGCGGCGATGTGGTGACGATCCCGCCCGGCCAGAAGCATTGGCATGGCGCGTCGGCCACCGCAGGCATGACCCACCTCGCCATTCAGGAGCAACTCGATGGCAAGTCGGTGGACTGGCTCGAGAAGGTCACCGAGACCCAGTATCGCGCGACGCCCGCAGCCGAAGGGCGTGCCGCACCTGCCGCGCAAGCGTCCCGGGCGCAGCAGTTGATGGGCGATTTCGCGCCCAAGCTGGCCGAACTGACCGACAGCACGCTGTATGCCGACATCTGGGAGCGGCCCGGGCTGTCGAAACGGGACCGCAGCCTGGCGACGGTCAGTGCGCTGATTGCGCTGAATCGGCCCGACCAACTCCGCTCGCATCTGGTTCTGGCAATCCAGAACGGCATGACGCGCGAAGAACTTGCCGAAGCGATCACCCATCTGGCCTTTTATGCAGGCTGGCCCAGCGCCGTCTCGGCGGTTGCGGCGGCCAAAGAAGTGCTGCCCGCCAGATAAGCCAATCAACCGAAGGAGTTTTCGATCATGACTTCAACCTTGCGCAAGTGCGCGCTCGCCGTGGCCGGCTGCATGCTGCTTGCGGCCGGACTCGCGGTGGCTGCGCCGCCGAAGCCGGCTGCGCCACTGGTGATCCAGGAACAGGGCAGTTTCGCCGTCGGGGGAACGGTCGTTCAAAGCCCCGGAACTTACGATCCGCGCAATCTGACGTCCGGTGGCCAGACGCTGCATGGCGACCATGCGCGCGTGTTCTACCAGATCCCGCTCAAGGCGCGCAAATTGCCGCTCGTGATGTGGCATGGCTTCGGCCAGTCCGCCAAGACCTGGGAATCGACTCCGGACGGCCGCGAGGGCTACCAGAACATTTTTTTGCGCCGCGGCTTCGCAAGCTATGTGCTCGATCAGCCGCGTCGCGGCGCTGCCGGGCGCAGCAGCCTGCCCGCCACGATCAGCGCCACGCCGGATGACCAGCGCTGGTTCGACACCTTCCGCGTCGGCATCTGGCCGGACTATTTCCCCGGCGTGCAGTTCTCCCGCTCGCCGCAGGCGCTGGATCAGTATTTCCGGGCAATGACGCCGGACACCGGCCCCATCGACACCAACCTGAACAGCAGCGCCGTCTCGGCCCTGTTCGACAAAATCGGCCCGGGCATCCTCGTCACTCATTCGCACAGTGGCGGCATGGGCTGGCTGGCCGCGATGAAGAATCCGCGCATCCGGGCCATCGTCTCCTACGAGCCGGGCAGCGGCTTTGTCTTTCCGGAAGGCGAGGTGCCACCCGCGCTGCCGAGTGCCGCCGGCACGCTGGAAGGCAGCGCGGTGCCCCTGGCCGAGTTCATGAAACTCACCCGCATCCCCATCGCCATCTACTACGGCGATTTCATCCTCAAGGAGCCGGTCGCCAATCCCGGCCAGGATGGCTGGCGGGTCCGCCTCGCGATGGCCAGACAGTGGGCCGATGCCATCAATCGCCATGGCGGCGATGCGAAGGTGATCCACCTGCCCGAGATCGGCATCCACGGCAACACGCACTTTCCGTTTTCCGATCTCAACAACGTTCAGATTGCCGATCTGATGTCGCAATTCCTCGCTGAAAAGCATCTTGATTGATTCCGTATCCGGCTTGAAATTGAATTGACTTCAGACCGTCAGGAGATTTGAACATGAAATACAAAATGACCAAAGCGGCGGCAGTCGGCGCCATCATCTGCGCATTATCGGGGGTTGGCATGGCTGCAGACTATAAACAAAATCCGTTCACGCTGGCCTACGAAGGCGCGATTGTCGAAAACGTCCCGGGCAAAGTGAATATCCGTCCCGTCAATTACAGGCTGAATGGTATTGATATCTCGGCCAACGTTTACACCCCCGCCAACTACGACCCCGGCAGGAAATATCCGGCCATCGTGATTGCCCACCCAAATGGTGGTGTGAAGGAGCAGGTCGCCGGTTTGTATGCCCAGCGTCTGGCCGAGCAAGGCTATATCACCATCGCGGCCGATGCGGCCTATCAGGGCGCCAGCGGCGGCCTGCCGCGCAATGTGGACAAGCCGTCCCATCGCATCGAAGACATTCACGGCATGGCGGATTTCATCAGCCAGTATGGCGGCGTCGATACCGCTCGCCTTGGCTTGCTCGGTCTGTGCGGAGGCGGGGGGTATTCATTGAAGGCCGCACAAACAGACAAGCGTTTCAAATCCATTGCAACCTTGAGCATGTTCAATTCAGGTCTGGTGCGGCGCAATGGCTACATGGATTCGCAGCTGGCGACGCTACAGCAGCGCCTGAAACAGGCTTCCGACGCCCGAGCGCAGGAAGCCGCCGGCGGCCCGATCCTCTATGCCGCCGACGCCGTGCTGAGCGACGCGCAGATCGCCCAATTGCCGTTCGACCTGTATCGCCAGGGCTTCGAGTATTACTGGAAGACGCACGCCCATCCGAATTCGACTTTCCGGTACACGATGAGCAGCCTGCTCGAACTGATGAATTTCGATGCGGCCAGCAATATGGATTTGATCAACCAGCCCTTGCTGATGATTGCCGGCAGCAAAGCGGATTCGCTGTATATGACGCAGAGTGCATTCAAGGAAGCAGTCAATGCGACGGACAAGGAGCTGTTTCTGATCGACGGTGCGACCCACATCGAAACCTATTGGAAACCGGCCTATGTGAATCAGGCCGTCGAAAGGCTGACGCAGTTTTACGGCAGAACGCTTTGAGGTGACGGCGCCGGGAAATGAATTGCGGCTGCCGCGCCACTGCGGTTGCAGGCTGCGTTCGACGCGGGCCGCTCTTGATGCCGTTTTCCGGGGTTTGGCGTGAGCCGGCGCGTGAGGGTGTTCCTCGTCCCCGCCAGGACAAACGGGTTCTTGACGTCTTCGGTCCGACTGATTTGCGGCCATTCCGGCCGTTGGACTGCCGGCGCAGCCCGGTCGGGGAACGCATCGATTAGCTGACCACAGGAACCCGGCGCCTGGGTTGGTGTGTGAATCTGGTCATTGTAGTGAAGGGAACGAGTATGTAACTATTACCAAAATTTGCAAATCTGACAGAGTGTCGATAATGGATTGCGCGAAGAGTGCAGAAACGGAGGAGAGCCTTCGCCAGACGAAGGGCGTCGCTCCGGTTTCGATTTTCTTGGTGGCATTCCTCTATGTATTGCTGGGCGGCTTGGGCCTGGCGCTCGCCATCCCACCCGGCTACGCCAGTCCGGTGTTCCCGGCCGCCGGCTTCGGCCTCGCCGTTGTGCTGCTCCATGGCCGCGGCAAATTGCCTGGTGTGTGGCTTGGCTCGCTGATCCTGAACATCGGTGTCGCGCTGATTCACGGCAGCCTGTCGGCCGTCACCGTATTCGTTGCGCTGGGCATCGCCGTCGGCGCGATGCTGCAAGCCTGGGTGGGCCATGTACTGGTGCGACGCTGGCTGGCGGACACATGGCAAAGCCTCGAACGGGAGCGCGACCTGCTGCTGCTGCTCCTGCTCGGCGGGCCGTTCGCCAGTCTGGTTTCCGCTTCAGTCGGAGTAGGCACGCTGGTAGGTGCGGGGGTCGTACCTGCCGGGGCCGCCGGCTATGCCTGGTGGAACTGGTTCGTCGGCGATACGCTGGGTGTGCTGCTGGCTGCGCCGCTGGCCCTCGGCCTGTTGCAGCGTCACGATCCTGTCTGGCTGACCCGCCTCAAGACCATCGCCCTGCCCATCGTCGGGGTAACCGCGATGGCCGCTGCCGCTTTCCTGGGCGCGGCGCGCTGGGAGGCGGCGAGCCAGCGGGACAAGCTCGAGGAGCAGGGCGGCATCCTGGCTCACGATCTGGAGCTGCGCTTCGTCGCCCACCGGGAGTCGCTCGCTTCCATGTCACGTCTCGTGGAGATCACGCCGGATTTCGGCGCGGCCCAGTTCGAGCACTTCACGGCGACCACCCTGCGCGATCAGCCCGATATCTTCGCGTTGAGTTACAACCCCTACGTGACGCAGGCGCAACGCGCCGCCTTCGAGCAGCGCATGGCCGCGGTGTCGCCCGGCCACCGTTTCGAGATCACCGAGCGCGATGCGCAGCGACGCCTGGTGCGCGCCGGCGAGCGCCCCGACTACGTGGCGATCGGCTACATCCGGCCCCTGGCTGGCAACCAGGTGGCCATCGGCTACGACATCCAGTCCGAGCCGGTGCGGCGGGCCGCCATCCAGCATGCCCGCGCATCCGGGCTGCCCACCGCTACTGCACCGATCCGGCTGGTCCAGGAGTCGCGCGAGCGTGCCGGGGTGCTCCTGCTCGCTCCCGCTTACCGCGGCCAGGCGGCCGGAACTGCCGCGGCAGGGAAGTCCGATCTGGTTGGCTTCGCTGTCGCGGTGATCAAGGTCGATGAAATGGTCGACCTGGCCACCTGGGGACGTCTGACGCCCGGTCTGGCGATCGAGATCGAAGATCCGGAGGCCGGGCCGGACAACCGTACGCTCTACCGTTCACCCGAGGCGGCTCAAGCCGCAGTCGGCATGTCGGCGTGGACCACAACCTTGAAAATGGCCGAACGGAACTGGCTGTTCCGCGTCATCCCGACGGTCGCCTACGCCGAAACGAACCGTCCCTGGCTGGCCTGGGCGATCGGCGTCGTGGGGCTGCTGATCGCCGCCCTGCTGCAGACCTTGCTGCTGGTCATCACCGGCAAGGCATCGCAGGTGATGCGCAGCGTCGACGAACAGACCGTGGAAATACGCCAGCAGAGCGATGCCCTGGCGGTGAGTGAAGAGCGCTATCGGTCGCTCGTCGACAATATCCGCGAAGTCGTCTTTCAAACCGATGCCGAGGGGCACTGGACTTTCCTCAACCCGGCGTGGACCGACGTCACCGGTTTTTCCGTGCCGGACAGCCTGGGCAAGCTTTTTCTCGACTATGTTCATCCGGACGACCGGCAAACGAACATCGAACGTTTCGAGCCGCTGATCCAGCGCCGCAAGGAATGCTGCCGCCACGAGGTGCGTTACCTGCACCGGGACGGCGGTTTTCGCTGGATCGAGGTCTATGCGCGGCTGCTCCTCGACGCCGAGGGCGGTATTGCGGGTACCGCCGGCACCTTGATGGACGTGACCGAACGCCGTCAGGCCGAAGCGGCGCTGCGGAGCAGCGAAGCGACGCTGCAGCGCGCCCAGTCGGTCGCCAAAATCGGCAGCTGGGAACTCGATGTCCGGACCGGGCAACTGGCTTGGTCCGACGAGACGTACCGGATGCTTGGGGTGCGGTCCGGTGCGATACCAACGCTCCGCACCTTTTTCGACCTGATCCACCCCGACGACCGGGAGCGCGTTGCGGCCGCCTGGCAGGCAGCCCTCGCCGGACCTCCGTTCGATATCGAGCACCGCATCGTCGTCGGCGAAACCCTGTGGGTCAGAGCGCAGGCCGATGTGCAGTTCGACGAGGCGGGCCAGGCGGTCTGCGCGATCGGGGTGATCCAGGACATCACCGCCAAAAAAGGCTCCGACGAGAAACTGGAACAGGCCAGGGCCTTGCTGCTTTCGGCGATCAATACCATAGGCGAAGCCTTCGTCATTTACGACCCCGATGAACGCCTTTACCTGTGCAACGAGCAGTACCGCAAGTTCTATCCTGCCTCGGCGCCGGCCATCCAGCCCGGCAACAGCTTCGAAAACATCCTGCGCTACGGACTGCAACACGGCCAGTACACCGAGGCGCTGGGGCGCGAGGACGAATGGCTGGCCGAACGCCTGCGGCAGCATCGCGATGCCAATTCCGATCTCCTCCAGCCGCTGACCGACGGGCGCTGGCTGCGCATCCTGGAGCGCCGCACGCCGGAGGGCTATATCGTCGGTTTCCGTGTCGATGTCACGCCGCTGATGCGCGCCAAGGAGGCGGCGGTGGCCGCCAATCAGGCAAAGAGCACCTTCCTGGCGACCATGAGCCATGAAATCCGTACGCCCATGAACGGCATTCTGGGCATGGCGCAACTTCTGCTGAGCGACGAGGTGTCCGACACCGAGCGGCGCAATTACGCACGCACCATTCTCAATTCCGGCCAGACCCTGCTGACCTTGCTGA
>WBZX01002070.1_pt1 | contig 14157 bp, 10 predicted proteins | sample 5204211 | NCBI WGS metagenome assembly WBZX01 (sample SAMN12344362, study PRJNA552823) | activated sludge metagenome | biome: Activated sludge suspended growth; feature: Nitrification reactor; material: Wastewater; isolation source: activated sludge from nitrification reactor of wastewater...
GGTCTGGTCGGTGTCGAGTTACAGCGAAATTGTCAACGAGTTTTTGTCGCCCGAGAATTTATTTGGTAGTCAAAAGTCTGGTCGTTTTGGTGTCCGTTTGATTGTTGCACGGTCGTCTTTTAGGCTTGCTTATAACTTGTAAATACCCGCAACTCCCCACTCCGCATCCGGATATAATCGTTTACATTCGGCTATATCCGGTTATATACGAAAATAATGAAAAAGATCCATCCTCAACCTGCTACCTCTCCTGGTCTGCCTTTATACCAGCATTCCCGTATCCACCTACTAGGCTTCTCGTACCATTTCAAAGTCTGGTAAAAGCTATATGCAAAGCCTGTTGAAACTCAGCGCAGCACCTCTCAGCTCAGCACTTTTCATTTTCATTTTTCATTCTTCATTCTTCATTCTTCACTTGGTTGCTGAGCGTAGTCGAAGCATCACTTTTCACTTAAAAAAGCACCTTCCCAGGTCTCCCCGAAAAGGTGCTCTCTTTACGAATACTGAATCAATTATTCCTGCGTTGCTCTTACACGCTCAATTTAGAACCGCAGATCAATGCTGCACGATCACTTTACGGCTGATCACGGATTTGTTTGTCTTGATGGCGAGTTGATAGATGCCTGATGGCACTTGCTCTACATTCATCTGTTTGCGATTCGGGCCTGCAGCATAATTTTCCTTAGAGGCAATGACGATGCGGCTACCTACCATGTCGTACAATTCGAACTGCACATCAGCTGACACATCGAGGCTAAAGTCAGCAGTCAGTTCATCGCTGGTCGGATTAGGAAAAACGCTTAATTGTTTTACAGGGCTGCTTTCGTCATTGACAGCCGTGAGGCCAAAATACACTGACACTTTAATATCCGATGTGATTGCAGGGTCACACTCCGGGTACATGCTAATGATTAGGTTCGGATATGCATGCGCAGTTTGATTGGTGACGCTAAGTGTTTCGTCGAGGTAGCCATTGGCAGCAATTGTTAAAGTGTGATAAACATCACCTCCGGTAATGGATTTAGCTCCCATCTTTACATCATCTGTACCAGCACTGCCACCGGTAAGCTGGACTACATAGGATCGTGGCTCATTTGAGTCATTCCATAACCTAACAGGAATTTCTTTTGTCTGGCCAACTGGAAGATTCTGAAATTCAATTTCGTTTTCATCCTGATTAGCAAATTTCAGTCTTGGCTGATCTCGTTGATATCCGCCTTCGTATGGGCAGCTCGTCTTTGATCCATCCGTCAGTCTGAATATAGGCGTCCCATATCGTCCGTCTCTCAAAACATCCATGTAAAATACGTCAGCGGGAATGCCAGGGGGAACACCATCGGGCGTATTATCGTTTAATTTATAAGAAACCACGTCCTCATCCATACCGGATTGTGTCTCCGTAGCGCCATAACGCTTTTCGGTTTTAAAATTAAACCCAAAAGAAAACCCGGATCCTGCGACTTCCAGAACGGTTTCCATACCGGCATTTACATCATAATAATGTTCAGTCTTCAACGTGCTTGTATTCGTGATGGTAATTGATTCCGACCAATTTACGCCTACCCCACCGCCGCTAAAAGTTGGAGAGGAAAGGACTTCGTTTGCATTTGCAACAATACTGTCATTGTCAGCCAGTATCCTTTCCCATGCATTCATCTGGTTGGCAGCGTTAATCCTGGTTCGCTCATCGAGGGTTTCGTCCTCCATTAAGCTTTTTTGAAAGGCAATGTCATTACGGATGCCAGATTCTGTCAGTACAAATTTCCTGTAGGTATCAGGTCCTGAATTCTTAACAGCATAAACCATTTTCTCCGTGGATTCCGCAGTGCACTTACTTGTATCAAAATCAACAACTTTATATTTCCCATAGCTCATATCATATCCATATCCGATGAAGACATCAGATCCTTCCCCTGGCATCAGTTCTGAAGTCATAAATGTTTCATTGGTGTTGATGCAAGTCTGATTGTCATTTGTCTTAACCACAAGAGCACCTGCAGTAGCAGATATGCCAAATTCAACAGAAAATTCAAAACTTGTAGTTACAATAAGTCCTGCAGATCCTGCAACCCCTAGTTTAACTTTGGCGTGTGTCTCCAGGGACTGATCTGATGTGTATTCGTTAGCAAATTCCCTGCAGATTGTTTTGCTCTTGCTGAACGAACTTGAACTGGCATCGCCCGGAGGATCATGCAGCACCAGGTATGGCACCTTTGGTTCAGTCGTCCATCCAGCTATTGGAACATTGTGATCAATTATACCGGATGCTTGAATGGGAATTTGCAGGTAAATATTGTTTAGCGGAGTGCCATTAGTTAAATTCTGTTCCTGGATAAAAAATCTGGCCAGCACATTTAACGATCCGTAGCGATATGCATCCTGTTTATTCAATGTATTTAAATTATATATACCGCTATAAAAGCCGCTATACAACCTCTGGATTTTCAATGAATCACGAGCATCACCTACCTTGCTGCCATGCCAATCACCTTTAAATGGATCTGACACATCAACATAATTGTTTGTGTTGTCTAATCTATTGGGGGAATTAATGTAGAAGTAGATAGGGTAATCTGCCTGGTTCATTGCTCCATAAATCGTCTTGGGATAGCTCTTCAGAAACGTAGTGTCTGCAGGCCGGACGGGATTGGGAAGCCCTTGATACAAGCCCTTTGCTATGGTATCATTATCCGTGGCACACAGCCTTTTTGGAAACCCATAGATGGTAAAAGTTGATTGATTGTTTTTCGTTTTAAATATAGTTTCTGACTCATTTAGAATTTCTTTGCCAGCTGTATTCGTTGGAATAATATCCCCAGGACCTCCGGAAGCCTGTCTGTATACAAGGCGAAATGTCTGCACTTGACCAGCAAGACTCGTTGTGGTTGTATATAGATTGTTTTGATCGTCAGTTGTGGCCGTCAGGTAGTCACCTCGCTTATTTCTGATTTTGAAAATGACCCCTCGTCCGTCCACATCCTCGAGTCTCCATAAGTAGGGGTCAGTATCGAGGATAGCTGCATGGCCGCAGGCCCCATTGCCGGGAGCATAAAGTGCCCTTCCGTGTTTCTTATCAATGATCTGGAAATAATTCGCCGGGGCCGTGTTTGGGTGAACAAATTTCCATTGCGCATTGAGCCTGCCATTGGGAGGCTGGTGATAGATATAACCATCGTAGTTATCACCGCCCACTATACCTTGGTTGTGCCGCGCATCATGGATCTCATAGTATATCTGGGCCCTGAGACTCAGACTACCAGCCATGAAAAATGCCAGCATAAGGAAAATGTGTTTCCGGCTCATGCCGGACATGTGTAATTGTTTTTTCATTTTGTTTTGTGTTATTGGTTAATTGATTCAAAAAAGGGAGAGAGGAGTCTTTCATTTGACTTTCTCCGGGAAAGAAAGTTTGCGAGTCACTCATTATTTACGTTATCAAAGGTATAGGCAACCATAGCCGATTGTACTACCTGAAATGGGTAGTTCTTTGAGAGGAGTGTCTGAACTGTGAGGATCTAAAAGAGAGGCCACTGGTATAATCATGCGACCTTGGAGGAATGCAACTGGGGAAACTGCGATCCAAATAGCGTAGCGCAAAGTTGAACGCTGATTACGCAGAATTATTTAGAAGTATATTTTCGCAGATTTGCCATTTCAGACATCATTGAATGAACCAATTTGCGTAATCATTTTTGAAATTCAATGTGCGACATCTGCGTTTTCCTCAATTTAATGATAAAGCTGAGAATTGTAACAGGCGCTAAAAGGCGCTATAGCGATTTTCCCTTGACCTTTGAAATCAGTTCATCACGGGAATGAACATGCAGGATTTCATAGATATTCTTGACATGGTAACGGACGGTGTCAACCGATACGAAAAGCTTGTCGGCAATGAGCTTATAGCTCATGCCATTAAAAATACATTCGAGAATTTCCTGCTGTCTTTCGTTGAGCTGTGATTGCTCCTTAGTGGGTAAGGCAGGCCTTTTAGTCCGGAAGACTTCGAGGATCTTATGCGCGATGCTCGGTGTCATGGGCGCTCCCCCGGTAGCTGCTTCACGGATGGCTTCCAGGATGCGCGCAGGCGAAGTGTTTTTTAATAGATACCCTGAAGCGCCGGCAGTAATGGATTGAAATATCCGTTCATTGTCATTAAAAACCGTTTGCATGATAATCACCATGTCAGGATATGTTTGGTTGATTTCTCCTACGGCCTCTATGCCATTCATCCCCGGAAGGTCAATGTCCATCAGGATGACATCGGGTTTGGCTGATTCCACTTTCCGCATCAGGTTAGAACAATCAGGAAATGCACCGGTACATGTAAAGCCATCTGTGCCGCTTATGAGTTGGACCAGGCTGTCACGCAGCAACGGATTATCTTCAAAAAGGGCGACTCTGATGCTCATATCATATATTACGGTTGTAAAAGTAGACTATGTTATGGAGAAGTGACTACCTGTTTTGGGTAGTTAATTGTGAGTTGTCAATTGTGAGTTGTGAGTATTTTTGTCTATCAGTTTTTAACAGATCACTGCTTATTGATCACTTCTCATTGATCACTTCTCATTGATCACTCACAATTCACAACTCACAACTCACATTTATTTACTCAGATTCACCGTGAGGCTAACCTTTGTCCCCTGTCCTGGTGCTGATGTAATCGAAACGATGCCATTCATTTCAGCGGCTCTGGTTTTCATGTTTTTCAATCCATTGCCACCTGTCTTTAAGCGGTCTTCATTCGAATTAAAACCTACACCATCATCTTCAACCATTAATGTCAGTGTTTGATTGGATTTGGAGATGTCAACGTTTACATTTTTTGCACTGGAGTACTGGTAGGCATTGTTCAATGCTTCTTTATATACAAGGAAAAAAGATTTCCGCTTTTCCATCGAAAGCCTGATGCTGTTTAAATCACCATCTGATTTGAAATGCAGGGCTATATCCTTTCCGGCCAGCAGTTCGCCCCCAAATGCACGCATGTGAAGTATAATATTTTCAAATTGGTCATTCTTCGGATTCACAGCCCAGACTATATCATTCATCTTTTCCACCATCTCCCGCGAAGCGCTTCCAATTTTCTCGATGATCGGAATGGACTCTTGGGTGTTGTCCGATTGTGATTTCATTCGTGCTATCTCACTCATGACGGAAATGCTCTGCAGGGTACTTCCCATATCATCATGCAAGTCCCGGCTGATGCGTGCCCGCATAGCTTCAAGCTGCTTCTTCCGGTTTCGCTCATACCTGTCGATGAAGTATATGATGGCGATGATCACCAGGGAAGATAATAGTATAAACCAAGTTTGTTGCCACCAGGGCGGCGTAATTGTTATCTGAAGCTGTGAGCCCGTTTCATTCCATACCCCATCGCTGTTGCTTGCTTTTACCCTGAACGTATACTCACCAGGTGCAAGTTTTGAATACGTTACATTCCGGCGGGTGTCGCTGAAAATCCAATCGTGGTCGACGTCTTCCAGCATATAGGCGTAATGGTTGTCCTGATTTTGGAAATAACTCAGGGCGGCAAACTCAAAAGTGAGTGTGTTTTCTTTGTATTTCAGGGTGATGATATGATTTCCGATCGGCGTTTCCTTGTCGAAAACTTTGAATGAAGATATGACTACCGCCGGAGGAGCCGATTTCTTGTTTTCAATCTTGTCGGGCTCAATGATGTTATACCCGGTGATTCCACCGATAAGCAGCGTACCGTCTTTCAGCTTCAGGGCAGCACCTGTGTTAAATTCATAATTCTGTATGCCATCTTTCTTGTTAAAATTCTTACAGGAATAATCTATCGGATTGAATCTGCTCAAGCCGTGGTTGGTGCCCATCCATAACATCCCGTTATGGTCACAAACCAATGAATAGATCTGGTTATCGGCCAGTCCGTCTTCTGTGGTGAAATGCGTGAAATTATCCTCCTGCTCGTTGTAACGATTCAACCCGCCACCGTTTGTTCCTATCCACAGCACCCCTCTTTGATCAAGGCATAAGCTCCTGACGTTGTTGTGATGAATACTCTTTTCATTGCCTGGAATATTGAAATAGCGCTTCCACTTCTTTGTTTGCTCGTTGTATCTGCACAATCCGCTCTCCGTGCCGGCCCAGATATTGCCATCCGCATCCTCAGTCACTACAAAAGCGATACCAGGGGGAAGAGCAATAGAATCCTTTGCATCTGGAAAATGATACTCAAACCTTAATTCATTTATATTTCCAAAATCCACTGCATGACCATCAACCATACAGATTCCTGAGCTCCAGGTTGAAATCCACAGCCTGTTTTTACTGTCGCAGAAGATATTCCTGAATATACTTTCGTTCTTGTCTTTAAGGGGTGGTGGCCTGATTGAATAAGACCGCTTAAGACGCGTATTGTAAATCACCAATTCACCGTACCAGGTGCCGATCCATACATTACCCTCATGGTCTCTGGCCAATGAGCCAACAGGAAAACCCTGGCTAAGTAGTCTGTCATAATTTCCACTGCGTGTTTCAATATTGCCAGGACACAGATGTTGAATATTGGTGTACTGTTGTGTCTCATATGAATAGCTGAACAGCCCATTCATGGTACCAATCCAATACCCTTCATCTGTTTCCAGAAAGCCGCGTATGTTTGCGCTCCAGCCTTGCCCGTTAGTATACGAATCCTTATCAGTAGCCGGAACACCGGTTTTAAAAAGGGGATTTTCCGGCTCCATCTTTACCAGCCCATTTCCAAAGCACGAAGCCCATATAAGTCCATTTTCATCTGGCAATATCCTGTCAATCATATTTCCAGGCAAGCTGTTTGAATTTCCGGGTTCATGGATGTATTGAGTGAGCTCACCTGTGGTTAAGTGGTAATGTATGATGCCCATTTGTGCTGTTCCCATCCACACGCCGCCATTATTATCTGCTATGCAGTTCAATATCATCCTGTCAGTCAATGTGTGTTCGGGAATTTTCCTATTCACATAAACCAGTTGTTCCTTGCCTGTAAGGATATTGATGATGTTCAGGAAGCCCGTTTGAGAGCGAATGATGACTATCGAATCATTAATCGGAAGATAGAATTGAAAAGCATAATCAAAACGCCCGATGAGCTTCAAATCAAAGTGCCATTCAAAGGCGCCTGTAACGGAGTTAAAGCGAAATGCACTTTTCTTATTAAAGAAATAGAAATCGCTACCAATTAAGAAAACATCTGAGTAGGTTGAGTTGTCTTCGATACCTTTCTTGTCCAGGATTTTTACTTCCTTAATTGTTTTATGCTTTTCATCCAAAAACAGCAATTGAGGCTTGCCAATGGAATTAGTTGAAAGCAGCACACCATTGCCAGCTGATGCTATAGCCCTCCAGTCTTTTGGAGCTATAGGATAGGGAAGCGCATAGCGTTGAGTGCCGGATTGGCTTATTTTGAAAACAGAAAACTTGCTAAGTGCCCAGTAATAGTCACTGATGCCTCTTACTTCGCTAATTCGAAACAGGTCAATGGTATCACCAAAAGGCATCTTAAATGTAAATGATTCTGATGCCGGGTCGTACTTGCAAAACCTACCCTGGGTTTCAAAATAGACATCTCCGTAACGTGGAAATGCTCCATACCATGCAATGTCAGAGGGCAGGCTGGTGCTGTCTTCAGGATGGTGACGGAAAACTTTAAAAGTATACCCATCAAACCTGGCAACACCTTCTTCTCCTGTAAGCCATACGTACCCTGTTGTGTCTTTATATATCCCACTAATGGTGCCTGATGGCAGCCCCTCTTCCTGCGTGTAATTGGTAAAGGTGTATTGCTGCTGCGCAAAGGCACACACAGCTAGAAGTAAAAAGCCACATGTTAAAAGCTTCTTCATAAGGAGTTGTCCAAAGTACAATATATCTGAAACTTGATATCATTGTCCGGGCTCAAAAGAAGGGAATAGAGAAATGTTCGGAAGGAAGTTTCCTTAGCAGGCAGTAATAACTGTCCTGGTGAGTGTCTGAGACTTGTTCATAACTGCCAGTTCAGGTTAGGGGTGGAGAACTTTGGTTAGAGCAAAGTTTTGCAGCTACATGAAGTTGGCGATTTCGAAGACGAAAACTGTCTGCCAGCATTGAGCTTGATACAATGTGCTGCACTTCAATTATACACAGTATTGTCATAAGAAGCACATCACCCCGCCTGACGAAAGTGTGCTGTTAGCGCTATTGGTTCTCGGGTAAAGAAAAGTCGGTCAGTTGCTTATTACGGGTGCTTGTTGAAAATAATTTTTGTCGTCAAGTTGCTTAATCAGGAAATCAGCCAAGTCAGTCCGTGTAAGAGAAAAGAGTTTCACTTTCCCGTCACCTGTGTAACCAATGTTGAGTTTGCCTTTAGATGGACTATTGCTCAGCATCGGCAAGCGAAAAATCGTCCAGTCAAGCTGACTTCTTGCAATTTGTTCCCCTGTTTCAACAATATCTTGATAAGTGTCTTTTAGCAGCGCTTTAACCATAAAAACGCCAAAGGCAAATCCGAATTGAAATTTATCGTTGCTGTCCTTATAGCTTGGAGTCGCTGTTGCAATAAGTCGCCTGACACCATGCTTTTTCATTGCCACAATAATGTTTTTGATGCCGTTTGAAATTACAAGTCCCTTGGATTTTCCAGTTGGACCTAATACACTAATGACAGCATCAGCATCTTTTACAGCCGTTTCAATTTTATCTGTATCAGTAAGCCCTCCCGCAATAATTGAAAGGTTACTGTGCTGAATTGAAATTTTAGAAGGTGTCCGTGCAAATGCAGTAACATTATGTCCGGCTGACAGCGCTTTTTGAATAACAAGCAGCCCTGTTGTCCCTGTTCCACCAAAGATGGTAACCTTCATAATTACAAAGAAGTAAATCTGCCGTATGCAACAAAGGTTGCTAATGATAGAAGAACAAAATTGAAAACAATGGCTTTGCTTTCTTTATGTTTTGCATGGTGGAAGATTGCCATAAGTTGAATAAAGGCAAGTGCCGAGGCCGCAACCGGTGTCAGTCCAGGGAGAATATTTAAAAGCCAAGGCAGGATAAGTCCTAATGCACCAAGAAGTTCACTTAATCCAATTATGCGAATAGTGGTGAGTGGAAACCTGTCTGCCCAGGTAACGCCTGATTTTAATAATTTATCAATGGGTTGAGTTGATTTCATAACGCCTGCCATTAAGAACATTGCGGCAAGTATGCCTTGAGCAATCCAGAGTGCTGTATTCATCTTTTGTTTTTTTGTATCGGCAAAGGTACTTATCTTTGCTTTCCAATGTATAGCAGTTACCCAAAGGAAAGCAAGTATTCATTTATGAGCAAACCAAATCACACCGAATGCCTGTCTGCAATGTCACCTGTGAGGGACGCGATTGACGTTATTAGTGGAAAATGGAAACTGATGATATTGATTTCAATATCATCAGGTAACAAGCGCTTTAGAGAAATTGAACGTAGCGTTCCAAAAATTACTTCAAAAGTGCTTGCGAAGGAATTAAAGGACTTGGAAGAACATCATTTGATTAAAAGAACTGTTTATGATGAGTCGCCTGTTTCAGTTGAATACACAACAACAACTTATTCAAAGTCTTTACAACCAGTGATTGAGGCATTAAGAAATTGGGGTGTCAACCACCGAAAAAAGGTCATAGGGAAAGAGTAACTTTTGTTCAATTGTCTGTCCAAAAAATTGTGTGATGCACGGTCGCAATACTATTGTCGCTAACGTTTTGGGGGGTTGCGATGGCGGAGTGTTTTAGCACTAAACTTCATTCGGAGAACTGAATTTTCTGTAACCACAAAACTGCCTGCAAAGCCACGAAAACCCGCCTATTGCAAATGTGCTGCTAGCAGCAGTGGTTATCTTTTCAAGTCAGCTTTTGCTTTTGCAATCTTTCCGTCTTTAAATGTAAAGTCAAAAACACCGCCAATTTTGTTGCCAGGAAATTGGCCTTTAAACTCCACTTCAATATGAGCTTCACTGTAGTCAATGATGTCTAATTTTACAAGTCTTGTTTGTGTCTTATAACCAATAAAATAATTTTCAAAATATTTTTTAATACCCGAATGCCCTTTGAAAACTTGCCCCACTGATGGGTCGTCAAGGATTAGTTCTTTATGCCAACCCGGGGGCACTCCCTCCTACCCAATTGATTATTACAGAAAATCAAACCGCCCTTTCCGCTTTCCAATAGCCCTGTGCAAGACTGTCGGAAAAAGCCTTGATGCCAGGTCTGTCCAAAACATCATCGTGCCGATAACGATTCTTTCCTTTCCACGCCTGATGCCTCTAACGATTCGGCTTGCTGTGCGCTCTATTGGCAGGCCCTTTTCCTTCAAGAACATCACCTCTTTCTCACGCTTCAATGCATCGATATGCTTACCTTTCTTTACCAACCCCGTATCGAGAGGCGGAGGTATGACTAGACAAACTTTCACACCGCTACCGGCCAGCTCCGTATTCAATGCATTCGAAAATCCCATGATGGCACTCTTCGATGCTCCATAGGCCGTCTTGCCAGGGAATCCCATGAGCGCAAAGCCACTGATGATATTCACAATCTGACCGTCAGCCCGCACCATGTCAGGCAAAAAATGCCGGGTACAATACACCGTGCCCCAAAAGTTGATATCAAATATCCGCTTGAAATCCTCCTGCCCGATATCCATGAAATATTGACTGATGGATACACCAGCATTATTGACTAGTATATCGATCTGCGGATGCCTACTCAATATATCCATCCTCGCTGCGATAACTTCCTGCTCATTAGAAACATCCACCTGATGGATGCTGATTTTCTGCTCCCTGTTATCAAGCTCCTGTTTGATCCTTTCAAGTCCGGCCATATCAATATCCATCAAAACCAACAGCGAGCCCTGGCTGAAAAATTCAATCGCCAGTGCCCTACCAAGACCATTGGCAGCACCTGTAATGACAACAACTTTGTTTTTCAGGACAGCCATTTATCTGGTATTAGTTTCCATTATGGCTGAGCTTAGCCCAAGCAAGACCTCCTCCGGACTCCACGCCTCATCATCATGGGTCACCCCGAGTCTCACAAGCATCAGGTCCATGGAAGGGATGCCTACAACCCACTGCCCCTGGAACCCCCTGAACATATACGTATCAGGTGGCAAGCCTGGAAGCTTGCGATCAGTTGGATCATTGGCCGCATTGAGCCATATCTGGGCGCCATAGCATGCATTGGTGGATTGCGGTGCAGGCGTGAGCGCATACTTCACCCATCCCGGAGGAAGGATCTGCTCGCCTTTCCAAATCCCATTGTCCATGTAGAGCTTGCAGACGCGCAACCAGTCACGCGCACTCATGTAGAGATAACTCGAACCCACAAACGCATCAGACTCGTCATGCTCAAACACTGCTGTAGTGATACCAAGGCGATTGAAAAACTCCTCATACGCCAGGTGATGCAGTGCCGCAGGTGTGCCCCCAATACGATCATACAGAATATCCGCAAGCAGGTTGGAAGTCCCACTGGAATATGCCCATCGCTCCCCCGGCCCTGCTGCAGGCGGATGCGCTGCCGCAAAGGCCCCCATGTCCGCAGATTCGTACAGCATCTTAGTCGCATCCGCGAGCGGAGCATAGTCCTCTTCAAAATCAAGGCCACTCTCCATACGGAGCAGATCATTAATAGTAATCCCCTTTCGCACATCACCAGCCCACTGAGGCAACCCGACAGGCAAAGTGATATCCAGCCCATGTTGTTGGACCATCACTCCAGTGAGCGATCCCGTAATACTCTTAGCAGCAGACCATCCCAGGAGCGAAGTCTTTTCATCCACACCTTCAGCATACCGCTCTCCTATGATGCGACCTTTCCATGCTATTACAAGGGCAAGTGTATTGTTACGGTCAGCAGGATCGCTGGTGTGTTCCTCCATCGCCTTATCCAGGATGCTGTCGATTGCAGTCCAATTGATCGCTTCCTTTATGCTATCCCTGCTGATGTTATTGCCTTCCGGCCACAGAGCATTCATGGTATCCATCGATGCTGTGAGCGCATGTGGCACATCATGTCCGCTATGCAGTTCTTCAGCTGTCTTATTGACCAGCAGGGTGCATCCACATCCTTCACGCCACACCGCTGTCCTCGGCCTGAGGAAGCCCAGGAAACGCGCTGTCACTTCCTTCTTATCCCTGATTATTTCAGGCACAACCATACTAAACAGCACATGCATCGGCTTGATGTAGAGCTCCATTCCCTTCTCCGGATCGAGGCCCGATGTGTATGTCAGCGAACAGAGATATTTAGCCGTATACCCATTAGCCTCCGGTGCGATGCGCCAGAGGAATCCGGCCACTGCGACGAGCAGGATCAACAATGTGGTGAAGATTATTTTTCTCCATTTCATATTCAATGTGAAAGGTAAGATCAATCCTGATCACTTATACAATCGAAGGATACATAAAGTACAAATATTCAATCTGGTCTCTCCACTTGTGGAGGGGTAAATCGTGAATATCTTATGGTCCCTGGGCTTGTCCAAGGGTACAGACGAAATTACTTCTGGTCCCTGAGCTTGCCGAAGGGTACAAAATGAACTTCTCTCTACCCGCCGCCTCTTCGCTCGCGAAGAGTGCGGCGAGTAGAAGGGGGGCGCTCTCATTCCCTTCGGCAAGCTCAGGGACCAGATAAAATAAGACAGATTTGTCATGCAGTTGAAAACTGCCATCGATGACGATTTCCTAACGATGCTTTCTTTTGATCTGACATACGCGAGCTTAGGTACAACCTAAGCTCAACGGAAAAGATTTAAAGCGGCCTGCGGCCGCTATGCTACCACTCTTAAAAACCAAGATACTCACAACTCACAATTGACAACTCACAATTGACAACTCACAATTTTCATTTTCCTGAAGCCCATATAACACCCTGTCGCACATGCTCCAGGAAAAGAGTATCCCTGTAACTCTCCACCGTATGCCCGAGCGCTGTATAGAAAGCCCTGCCACCATCAAGAGTATGATACCAGGACATCGGATGGTTAGCTCCCATATCTCCTCCCTTGTAGGTGGCTTCATCTAAAGTCAATAATACATTGACACCAGTTGGTGCCTGCTTAAAGTTATACCACTCATCCGTACGCGTCCAACGCTCAGGCAGGTGCTTGCACGAGATATGCGCTGTATCTGTTTTGATCAATGCGGCCGGTTGGATATCAGGATGGCTGGAAAAATAAGCACCGACCAACTTGCCATACCACGGCCAGTCATACTCTGTATCTGATGCCGCATGCACGCCTACAAATCCTTTACCTGATTTAATATAGTTTTCAAATACGACCTGCTGCACACTATCCAGCACGTTGCCCGTGGTTTGGAAAAACATGACCGCATCAAAGTCCTTGAGCTTTTGAGCTGTGAAGACAGCAGAGTCTTCTGTAAACGTGGAGACAATACCATACTTGCTGAAATAGGATTGAAGCGCCTGGCTTCCGGGCTCTATGCATTCATGCCGATAAGCCTTGGTCTTGCTGTAGATCAAGACATTGACAGGGGTTGATTTCGCGGGTGCTTCGCCCTTCCTGCATGACATAAGGGATATTAGCATGAAGGAAGCAATGCAAATTTTCTTTAATGTGTCCATGATATGGTAATGTATCCACAAAATACTGATTTGAAGCCAACAAGTAGTTAACCGAGCCTATCGGTAAGGCCTGATAGATAGTAAGCCTTCAAGAAGTGTTCTAAATTGATCCTGTCCGGACCCCCTGAGGCAGCATCCCCATACCCTCCTGTATCTCCTCTTGAGTATCTTTATGACAATTGCCCCGACTATGCGTACACGATTTCATTATATTCTATTGATTGCTTTCCTTGCCTGGTATTCAACACCAGCTTATGGCCAGTTTTATGAAATATTTGGCCCCCAGGATATTTCACTTTGTTCACAGGAGTATTATACCTATGGCATAGAGACCAGTGCGCAATTGGTCAGGACGACCTGGGAGATCATCCCGACTTCAGGTGCCTTGATCATTTCCTCAGATCTGACCTCAGCCGTGGTCCAGTATTATGCTCCCGGTACGTATATCCTTATTGCAAGTTCACTGACGGTCAACCAGGATTCACTGACGGATAGCCTGATGATCTATGTCAATGGGATCACCGCCCCTCCTGAAGTCCTGGGATGCTTCGAAGCA
>WBZX01002073.1_pt1 | contig 14142 bp, 20 predicted proteins | sample 5204211 | NCBI WGS metagenome assembly WBZX01 (sample SAMN12344362, study PRJNA552823) | activated sludge metagenome | biome: Activated sludge suspended growth; feature: Nitrification reactor; material: Wastewater; isolation source: activated sludge from nitrification reactor of wastewater...
TCGGTGCGAACCGTGATCCTGGCCTATCGAGGTGCGCAGCCTCTGCAGCATCTGCAACAGCGCCTGCCCGGCGACGTCGCGCGCCTGACGGGGGCGGGCAAGCAGGTATACGTGGCGGACGATGTGCCGACACTGGACAACCCCGTGGAAGCCTGCGTCAGGCACTCAAGTCTGTGCACCTTCGACCGCGAGATCCGTGAGCGCAGAGCCGTGGTCGAGGCATTGGACTCCCTGGCCCGCGAAACCCCAGCCCTGAAGCAGCTTCACGTCTGGCGACATGTGTGCCCCGATGGTCGGTGCCAGGCAACGATGCAGGGCGTGCTGCTGTACCGGGACGATCACCACTTGGGGATTTCCGGCTCCAAGCTCGTCGGCGCGAAACTGGTTGAACAGTTGCCCGAATTGAGGGTGCCCAAGTAGTTCACGTTCGGCTCTCATCGGGAGGCTTGGCGTGCCCGCTGACGCATGCGAGACGGCGGATGCCAATGCCACAATTTACCCAACCGTCCCGACTCCCGAAACCGACTCATGCACAAGCTCGTCCTCATCCGCCACGGCGAATCGACCTGGAACCTGGAGAACCGCTTCACCGGGTGGACCGACGTGCCGCTGACCGACACCGGCGTGGCGCAGGCGCGCGAAGGCGGGCGGCTGCTGCGCGAGGGCGGCTACGAGTTCGACCTCGCCGTGACCTCGGTGCTCAAGCGCGCCATCTGGACGCTGTGGCACGCGATGGACGCGATGGACCGCACCTGGCTGCCGGTGTTGAACGACTGGCGCCTGAACGAGCGCCACTACGGCGCGCTGCAGGGGCTGAACAAGACCGACATGGCGCGCCAGTACGGTGACGCGCAGGTACTGGCCTGGCGCCGCAGCTACGACGTGCCGCCGCCGGCGCTGGACGCGGCCGACCCGCGCTGCGAGCGCACGGACCCGCGCTACGCCGCGCTGCAGCCGGGCCAGGTGCCGCTGACGGAGTGCCTGAAGGACACGGTGGCGCGCGTCATGCCGTGCTGGAACGACACGCTCGCGCCGGCCATCCGCTCCGGCAAGCGGCTCGTGGTGGCCGCGCACGGCAACTCGATCCGGGCGCTGGTGAAATACCTCGACGGCATCGGCGACGCCGAGATCGTGGGCCTGAACATCCCCAACGGCATCCCGCTGGTCTACGAGCTCGACGCCGACCTGAAGCCGCTGCGCCGCTACTACCTCGGTGACGCCGACGCCGTGGCACGGGCCGCCGCGGCCGTCGCGGCCCAGGGCAAGGCCTGACCGACCGCCCAGGCGGGCGCGGCGGCGGCCTGGGCCACGGCCCGCGCCTCCTCGGCGTCGACACGGGCGCCGCGTTCGTGCAGCAGCCTGCCGCGCTCGTGGCTCAAGCCGAAGGGCCGTGGCAGCCCGACGACCTTCTGACGCTGCACCAGCTTCAGCAGTCGACGCCAGGGCGCGTTCATGGCCGACGCCAGGCCGTCGGCCCCTGCGGCGCGTTGGTGGCCTGCGCCAGGGCCTCGCCGATCACGCCGCGCAGGTGCTCCGCCAGCGCGCGCCGGTCCGCATGGCGGCTGCCCTCGGCCGACAGCACGGTCACGTGGGCCTGCAACTGCCGGGCGCACAGGATGCGCCACAGGCTCTGCGCCAGCGTGGTGTCGCCGACGAACTCCACCGCCGGGCTGAATGCGTGCTGCGCATCGGCAAAGCGCAGCACCACCGGCTGCACCGGCACGCCGGTGGCGATGGCGGCCTGAAGCAGGTTGGCGTGGAAGGGCAGCAGCGCCGGCCCGGCGCCGGTGGTGCCTTCCGGAAACACGGCCACGGTGTCGCCGGCGCGCAGCGCGTCGGCGCTCTGGTGCACCACGCGCAGCGCGTCGCGCTTGCTCTCGCGCTCGATGAACAGCGTGCCCGCGCCGGCCACCAGCCGCCCCACCAGCGGCCAGTGCTTCACGTCGCTCTTGGACACGAAGCGCGCCTCGGGCAGCACCGCGTGGATGGCGGCGATGTCGAGCCACGACACATGGTTGGCCACCACCAGCTTGGCGCCGGGCCGGGGCGTGCCGGCGGCGACCAGGCGCAACCCGAGCAGGCGCAGCAGTTTGGCCGACCACCAGCCGATCAGCGCATGGCGGCGCGCCTCGGGCAGGGAGCCGAACCGCATCAGCACGATGGCCAGGCCATGCAGCCCGTGCAGCAGCACGCGCAGCAGGCGCCAGCCCGCCACCAGCGCCCTGCTCAATCGGCCCCCTGCATCAGGCCGTGGCTTCGTAGGCGACGGTGCCCGCCACCAGCGTGGCGCGCACGCGCCCGGGCAGCTCGAAGCCGCTGCTGGCGAACGCGAAGGGCGTGTGCTTGCCCTGGCTGACCAGCGTCGCGTCGCCGACGCGCCAGCGGGCCGCCGGGTCGAACATGCACACGTCGGCCACGCCGCCTTCCACCAGCCGGCCCGCGCTGGCGGCCAGCGTGCCGATGGCCGGCCCGAGCACGCGCACCGGGTCGCAGGTGATGCGCGACAGCGTGGTGGTCAGCGGCAGGCCGGCCTGCTCGCCCCAGTGCAGGGCCAGCCCCAGCAGCAGCTCCAGGCCGCTGGCGCCGGGCGTGGCCTCGGCGAACGGCAGGGTCTTTTCGTCCGAGTCCACCGGCGTGTGGTCGGACACCAGCACGTCGATCGTGCCGTCGGCCAGCGCCGCGCGCAGTGCGTCGCGGTCGCGCTGCTGCCGCACCGGCGGGGACAGGCGCAGCGCGGGGTCGAAGAAGCCGATGTCCACGTCGGTGAGGTGCAGCGAGTTGATGCTGACGTCGGCCGTGACGGGCAGGCCTTCGGCCTTGGCGCGGCGCAGCAGTTCGACGCCGGCGGCGCTGGACAGGCGCTCCAGGTGCACGCGCGCGCCGGTGGTGCGCATCAGCTCGAACAGGGTGAACAGGGCCACGGTCTCCGCCGCCGCCGGCACGCCGGCCAGGCCGAGCCGCGTGGCCACGGCGCCGCTGGCCGCGACGCCCTTGCCCAGCCACGGGTCCTGCGGGCGCAGCCACACCGTGTAGCCGAAGGTCGACGCGTACTGCAGTGCGCGCTGCAGCGTCAGGGTGTTGAGCACCGGCGCGTCGGCCTGCGAGAAGCCGACGCAGCCGGACTCGGTCAGCTCGGCCATCTCGGTGAGGGCCTCGCCAGCCAGACCCCGCGTGAGCGCGCCCAGCGGGAACACCCGGCAGCGCGACAGCTTGCGCGCGCGGAACTTGAGCATCTCCACCAGGCCGGGCTCGTCCAGCGGCGGGTCGGTGTCGGGCGGGCAGACCAGGCTCGTCACGCCGCCTGCTGCGGCGGCGGCGAGTTCGCTCTCGAGCATGCCCTCGTGCTCGTGGCCCGGCTCGCGCAGGCGCGCGGCCAGGTCGACGAGGCCGGGCGCCACCACCAGGCCGGTGGCGTCGATCGTGCGCGCGGGCGAAAAGTCGCGCGGCACCTCGCCCAGGGCCACGATGCGGTCGCCCGCGGTGGCCAGGTCGCCGATGCGGTCCAGGCCCCGTGCCGGGTCGATGAGCCGGCCGTTCTTGATCAGGAGCTTCATGCTTCGTTGCCTGCGATCGTGGACATGACCGCCATGCGCACGGCGATGCCGAACGTGACTTGCGGCAGGATCACGCTGGCGCGGCCGTCGGCCACCGACGAGTCGATCTCGACGCCGCGATTGATCGGCCCAGGGTGCATGACGATGGCGTCGGGCTTGGCCAGCGCGAGCTTGTCGGCGGTGAGGCCGAAACGCTTGAAATACTCGCCTGCGGACGGCAGCATCGCGCCGCTCATGCGCTCGTTCTGCAGGCGCAGCATGATGATCACGTCGGCGTCGCGGATGCCCTCGGCCATGTCGTGGCACACCCGCACGCCCATGCCGGCCAGGTCGCCGGGCACCAGGGTCTTGGGACCGACGGCGCGGATGTCGGGCACGCCCAGCGTGGTCAGGGCGTGGATGTCCGAGCGCGCCACGCGCGAATGGACGATGTCGCCGACGATGGCCACCGACAGGTGGGTGAAGTCGCCCTTGAAGTGGCGGATGGTGTACATGTCCAGCAGGCCCTGCGTCGGATGCGCATGGCGGCCGTCGCCGGCGTTGATGACGTGCACATGGGGTGCCACGTGCTGGGCGATCAGGTAGGGCGCGCCGCTTTCGGCGTGGCGCACCACGAACATGTCGGCATGCATGGCCGACAGGTTGGCGATGGTGTCGAGCAGGCTCTCGCCCTTGGCCGTGCTGCTGCGCGCGATGTCCAGGTTGATCACGTCGGCCGACAGGCGCTTGGCCGCGATCTCAAAGGTGGTGCGGGTGCGCGTGCTGTTCTCGAAGAACAGGTTGAACACGCTCTTGCCGCGCAGCAGAGGCACCTTCTTCACGTCGCGCTCGCTGACGGACAGGAAGGTGCCCGCGGTGTCCAGGATCTGCGTGATCACCGCGCGTGGCAGGCCCTCGATGGACAACAGGTGGATCAGCTCGCCATGGGCGTTGAGCTGGGGATTGCGGCGCGAAAGCATCAGGCGGCTCCCTTCACGTCGAAGGTCAGGCGACCATCGTCGGCCTGCACCAGACGCAGGCGCTGCCCGGGAGCCAGGGCCACGCGCGCGGCCGCGAAGGCGGGCTCGATCGGCAGCTGGCGACCGCCGCGGTCCACCAGCACCGCCAGCGAGACGCTGGCCGGGCGCCCGAAGTCGTACAGCTCGTTGATGACGGCGCGGATGGTGCGGCCTGTGAACAGCACGTCGTCCACCAGCACGATGTGGCGGCCCTCGATCTCAAAGGGCAGCCGCGTGGTGCCGGTGCCTGTGGCCATGCCGCGCTCGCCGAAATCGTCGCGGTGCAGCGCGCTGGTGATGGTGCCGGCCTCGACCGCCAGGCCCAGGTCGGCCTGCAGGCGGCCGGCCAGCCAGGCGCCGCCGGACCAGATGCCCACCAGCGCGGCGTCGGGTCGCTCGGCCAGCAGCCGGCGCACGCCGTCGCGCAGCGCGATGTACAGCGCTTCGGCATCGAGGTTGAGGGTCTGGGTCATGGCGGCGGCGTCTCGTTTCGCAAGTACTGCTCGAGGATCAGCACGGCCGCCGCCGCATCGGCGTCGGCCGCGCCCATCGAGTGGGCTTCGGTGGTCGTGTAGCGCTCGTCCACCTCGTGCACCGGCAGGCCGTAGCGGCCGGCGAGCTGGCGGGCGAATCGCTGCGCACGGCGCGTATTGTCGTGCGGCGCGCCGTCGGGGTGTCTGGGCACGCCCACCACCAGGGCGTCGGGCGCCCACTCGCGCAGCAGACGGCCGATGGCGTCGAAGCGGGCGTCGCCCTCGACGGCCAGCGTGGCCAGCGGGGAGGCGGTGCGGGTGACGGTGTTGCCGCTGGCCACGCCCACGCGGCGGGTGCCGAAATCGAAGGAAAGCAGGATCCGGGGCGACGAGGCGGCGCGCGGCGCAGCCTTCATGCGTGCCCCGCCTCCTGGCTGAGCATGTGCGGGTCGAATCCGAGCAGCGACACGGCACGGTCGTAGCGCTGCTCGATCGGCGTGTCGAAGATGATCTGCGGGTCGGCGTCCACAGTGAGCCAGCCGTTGCGGGCGATCTCGTCTTCGAGCTGGCCCGCGCCCCAGCCGCTGTAGCCCAGCGTGACCAGCAGCTTGCGCGGGCCGGCGCCGTCGGCCAGGGCCTCGAGCACGTCCTTGCTGGTGGTCATGTCGAGCGCGCCGCCGGCGATGGCCAGCGTGGAGCTGTAGGGGCTGCCGTCGGTGCCCAGGCGCTCGTGCAGCACGAAGCCGCGCTCGGTCTGCACCGGCCCGCCGAAGTACACCGGCGCCTCGGCCAGGTCCTCGCGCGTGAGGCTGAGCTCGACCTTCTCGAACAGGTTGCGCAGCTTGATGTCGACCGGCTTGTTGATCACCAGGCCGAGAGCGCCCTTCTCGGTGTGCTCGCAGAGGTAGACCACGGAGCCGGCAAAGGTCGGGTCGCCCATGCCCGGCATGGCGATCAGGAACTGATTGGTCAGGTTGATGCGACCGGGGTCCGCCATGCGGGCGATTCTAGTCGGCGCCCCCCCGCGCGGCACTTGCGACCCTCGCGCCGCGAGGTCGTGCAGTCCCGGGCCTGCAACGCCGGCTCCGAGCCGATAAGCTGAGCCCATGCCCGGCGCCTCCGCACCGCCCCCCGCCGTCGCGCCGCACGCGACCCATCCGCCAGCGCCGTTGCTGGACCGCGCCCTGGTCTGGCTGCGGCGCGACCTGCGCGTGGACGACCATGCGGCGCTGTACCACGCGCTGCGGTCCGCGCGCCAGGTGTGGTGCGCCTTCCTGTTCGACCGCGACATCCTGGACGCCCTGCCGCGCGCCGACCGGCGCGTGGAGTTCATCCGCGAAAGCCTGGTGGGCGTCGACGCCGCACTGGCATCGGCGGCGCAGGCCCACGGCGTGACGGGCGTGCGGCTGCTGGTGCGCGTCGGCAGGGCACAGGACGAATTGCCCCGGCTGGCGTCCGAACTGGGCGTGCAGGCGGTGTACTGCAATCATGACGACGAGCCCGCGGCGCTGGCCCGCGACGCCGCCGTGCGCGGCCGGCTGGCCGACCAGGGCATCGCGCTGCACACGAGCAAGGACCATGTCGTCTTCGAGCGCAGCGAGGTGCTGACGCAGTCGGGTGGCCCGTTCTCGGTGTTCACGCCCTACAAGAATGCGTGGCTGCGCAAGCTGGAACCCTTCTACCTGCGCGCCTATGCGGTGCAGCGCCATGCGGTGGCGCTCGCGGCGCCTCCCTCGGGCGTGGCCGGTGGCGTGCCGACGCTGGAGGGCGTCGGTTTCCAGGCCACCAACTTCGCCACGCTGCGCCTGCCGCCCGGGCCTGACGGCGCCGCATCGCTGCTGGACGACTTTCTCGAACGCATCGACGGCTACGACCGCGCACGCGACTTCCCGGCGGTGAAGGGGCCGAGCTACCTGTCGGTGCACCTGCGCTTCGGCACGGTGTCGATCCGCCGGCTCGCGGGCGAGGCCTGGCAGCGCGCCCAGGCCGGCTCGCGCGGCGCCGAGGTGTGGCTGTCCGAGCTGATCTGGCGCGACTTCTATCACCAGGTGCTGCACCACCATCCCCACGTGGTGGGGCACGCCTTCCGGCCCGAGTACGACGCGCTGCGCTGGGAGCATGGCCGCCATGCCGACGAGCATTTCGAGGCCTGGTGCCAGGGCCGCACCGGCTATCCGCTGGTGGACGCGGCGATGCTGCAGCTGCTGCACACCGGCTACATGCACAACCGCCTGCGCATGGTGGTGGCCAGCTTCCTGACCAAGGACCTGGGCCTCGACTGGCGCCGCGGCGAGGCCTGGTTCGCGACGCACCTGAACGACTTCGACCTGGCGGCCAACAACGGCGGCTGGCAGTGGGCGGCGTCCACCGGCTGTGACGCGCAGCCGTACTTCCGCATCTTCAACCCGGTGAGCCAGAGCCAGAAATTCGACCCGCAGGGGCGCTTCATCCGGCGCTACCTGCCGCAGCTGGCCGGCCTGCCCGACAAGCTGATCCACGCCCCCTGGCTGGCGCGCCCGGCGGACCTGACGGCCGCCGGCGTGGCACTGGGCAGCGACTACCCGATGCCCGTGGTTCAGCACGATCTGGCGCGCGAGCGCACGCTGGCACGCTATGCCGCCGCCCGGGGCGGCTAGCTAGGCCTTGCCGGCCTCGGTGGCCGGCTCTTCGTCAGGCTTCTTCTTGACGAACATGCGGGCGGACCAGATGCCGATCTCGTAGAGCAGGCACATCGGCACCGCGAGAGCCAGCTGCGACACCACGTCCGGCGGCGTGATCACCGCGGCCACGATGAAGGCCACCACGATGAAGTAGCCGCGGAAGTCGGTGAGCTGCTTGATCGACACCAGCCCCACCTTCACCAGCAGGATCACCACGATGGGCACCTGGAAGGCGGCCGCGAACGCGATGTACAGCCCCAGCACCGCCTCGACGTAGGACGCGATGTCGGGCGTGGCGGCCACCGACACCGGCGCGAACTTCTGCAGGAAGAAGAACATCTTGTCCAGCACGAACAGCTGCACGAACGCGATGCCGCCGTAGGCCAGCAGGCTGCCGAAGAAGATCAGCGGCAGCGCGAAGCGCTTCTCGTGCTTGTAAAGGCCCGGCGCGATGAACATCCAGGCCTGGTAGATGAGCCAGGGCAACGCCAGCAGCACGCTGGCCATGAACAGCACCTTCAGCGGGATGAAGAACGGCGAGAACACGCCCACCGCGATCAGTTTCGCGTCGGGCGGCATGTGGGCGCGGATCGGCACCGCCAGCAGGTCGAGCAGGCCGCTCGGGCCGGGCCAGAACGCCAGCAGGATCATCGCGATGACCAGGCCGTAGATCGCATGCATCATGCGATCGCGCAGCTCGATCAGGTGCGAGACGAACGGCTGCTCGGTGCCGGCGAGTTCGTCGTCCTTGTCGGTGGCGTCGCTCATCTACTTGCCCGAGGGCCGGGGCCGGAACCGGGCCACCCGTGCCGCGCCGGACAGGGCCCGCGTGCGCACGCCGTTGCGGTGCTTGTACCAGGCCGGCGTGGCACCGCGCTTGAGGCGCCAGTTCTTCTTGGGGTTGCGGTACTCGGGCACCGGGGTGGACAGGTCCTGCAGCGCGGTGGCGGCGCTGTCCACGTCGCCGGTCTTCCACTGGGTCTCGAGTTCGCCGGTGGCCGAGCGGACCTCGCTCTGCACCGACTGCTCCACATCGCGCGCGGCGGTCTCGAACTGCGACTTCATCTTCTGAAGTTCCTCGAGCTCGATCGAGCGGTTGACCTCGGCCTTGACGTCGGCCACGTAGCGCTGTGCCTTGCCGATCATGTGGCCCACGGTGCGGGCCACGCGCGGCAGCTTCTCGGGGCCGATGACGATGAGCGCCACGGCGCCGATGAGCGCGATCTTGTCGAAACCGAAGTCGATCATGGGACGAGCCTGCGCGCGGACGGTCCGCCGTCAGGCGGGCCAGCCGGCGTGCGCAGCCTCAGCTCTTGTGCTTGGCCTCGACGTCGACGGTGTTCGCGTCGGCCGACTTCTGCGACGTGACCTGCTGCGACGGCGGCGTCGCCGCGTCCGCGGACTCGCCGCCGGTCTTCATGCCGTCCTTGAAGCCCTTGACCGCCCCGCCCAGGTCGGAGCCGATGTTCTTGAGCTTCTTGGTGCCGAAGATGAGCACCACGACCAGCAGCACGATCAGCCAATGCCAGATGCTGAACGATCCCATGACGTTCTCCCGAGGGAATGAATAGCGTGGATTCTAGGGTCACCCCTTGAACCACGGTCGCGGCCCGCCCATGAGGTGGACATGGAGGTGAAGGACTTCCTGGTGGCCGTCGGGTCCGGTGTTGATGACATGCCGGAAACCGTTGGTCACGCCCTGCTCGCGCATCAGGCGCGGCGAAAGCGCCAGCATGCGCCCGAGCAGGCCGGCATGCTCCGGGCCGACCTCGGCCATGGACACGATGTGGGCCTTGGGCACCATCAGCAGATGAACCGGCGCCCAGGGGTTGATGTCGTGAAAGACGACGATCTCGTCGTCTTCATGCACCTTGCGGGCGGGAATCTGCCCGGCAACGATGCGGCAGAAGATGCAGTTCGGGTCGTGTGCGGCAGACATCGGGGCACCTCAGGCCGGGAACACCGGCTGGCCGTCGTTCCACTTCAACCAGCCCTTGACGACGCGGTAGATGGCCCAGATCCAGGCCACGAGCAGCACCAGCAGCCCCAGGCCGAGCGCGAAGATCAGCACGAACCCGACCACGCCCCAGACCAGGCCCCACCAGAAGGTGCGGATCTGCCAGTCGAAGTGGCTCTGGTACAGCGTGCCGGCGGCGTCTTCCTTCTTGATGTAATTGATGATGACGCCGATGACGGCGGTAATGCCGAAGAAGAAGCTCAAAGCCTGCAGGATGTAGACCACCAGCGCGATCTGGCGCAGGCTCGCCAGCTGTTCCGCCGTCTTCTCCGTATTCATCACCCACCCTCCTTGTCGCGTTGATCGGCCTTGCGCAGGGCGAACTCCTCCAGCCCGGACTGACCCTCGCGCCGCTCCAGTTCGGCCAGCACGTCCGCGGGCCGCAGCCCGAAGTGCGCCAGCGCGATCATGGTGTGGAACCACAGGTCGGCCACCTCGGCGGTCACCCGGTCGGCCTGGCCGTCCTTGGCCGCCATGACCACCTCGGTGGCTTCCTCGCCCACCTTCTTGAGCACGGCGTCCAGCCCCTTGGCCGACAGCCGCGCCACGTAGCTCTGGCCCGGGTCGCCGCCGCGGCGCGACTCGATCACGGCCGCCAGACGGGCCAGGGTGTCGTTGCCGTTCGCGCTCATCGGTAGATGCTCTCCGGGTCCTTCAGCACCGGCTCGACCGCCTCCCAGCGGTCGCCGTCCAGGCGCTGGTAGAAGCAGGAATGACGCCCGGTGTGGCAGGCGATGCCCGGCTCGTGCCCGAGCTGCGTCACCTTCAGCAGCACCACGTCGTTGTCGCAGTCCAGGCGGATGTCGTGCACCTGCTGCACATGGCCGGACTCCTCGCCCTTGAACCACAGCCGCCCGCGCGACCGGCTCCAGTAGACCGCGCGGCCGAGCTCGGCGGTGCGGGCGAGGGCCTCGCGGTTCATGAAGGCGAACATCAGCACGTCGTTGCTGCCCTGTTCCTGGGCGATCACCGGCACGAGACCGTCGCGGTCCCACTTCACGGCGTCGAGCCAGGTCGTATCCATCGGGGCAGTTTAGTGGGGCCGGCGCGTCAGTGCGTCGGCCCGGTGAAGCCGCGCTCCTCGGCAAACCAGTCCAGCACCGGCAGCGTGCCCGGCAGCAGCGGCGCCACCGTGGCCGGCAGGTCCTGCCAGGCCATCTGCTGGCGCTCGCGCATCTCGAAGGCACCGCTCCAGTGGTGCACGCGGCAGAAGTGCAGGCGCACCAGGGCGTGGGGGTAGTCGTGCATCGTGGTGCGCCAAGGCTGGGCGGCGCCGATGGTGATGCCCAGCTCCTCGTGCAGCTCGCGCCGCAGCGCCTGCTCGACGGTCTCGCCCGGCTCGACCTTGCCGCCCGGGAACTCCCAATGGCCGGCGTAGACCTTGCCCTCGGGCCGCGACGTGAGCAGGAAGCGGCCGTCGGGCGCGATCAGCACGCCCACGGCCACGTCCACCGGGGTGCGCCCGGTCACGCCGCGCGTCCGCAGTAATCGCGCGCGAACTGGTAGGCCACGCGGCCCGAGCGCGAGCCGCGCTCCAGCGCCCACACCAGCGCCTCGGGCCGCGCCGAGGCCACGCGGGCTGCGTCGGTGACACCGAAATGCGCCAGCCACTGCGCCACGATCGCCAGGTACTCGGCCTGGGTGAACGGGTAGAAGGACAGCCACAGGCCGAAGCGCTCTGACAGCGAGATCTTCTCCTCCACCACCTCGCCGGGATGCACCTCGCCGTCCTCGGTGTGGGTGTAGGTGAGGTTCTCCTTCATGTACTCGGGCAGCAGGTGGCGGCGGTTGCTGGTGGCGTAGATCAGCACGTTGTCGCTGGCCTGCGCCACCGACCCGTCGAGCACCGACTTCAGCGCCTTGTAGCCGGGCTCGCCCTCGTCGAACGACAGGTCGTCGCAGAAGATCACGAAGCGCTCGGTGCGCTCGGCGATCTGGTCGACGATGTCGGTCAGGTCCACCAGGTCGGCCTTGTCGACCTCGATCAGCCGCAGGCCCTGCGGCGCGAACTCGTTCAGGCAGGCCTTGATGAGCGAGCTCTTGCCGGTGCCGCGGGCGCCGGTCAGCAGCACGTTGTTGGCCGGGCGACCCTCGACGAACTGGCGCGTGTTGGCCACCAGGCGCTGCTTCTGCGCGTCCACCTCCTTCAGTTCGGGCAGGCGGATGGTGGCGACATGGCGCACCGGCTCGATGGCGCCCGCCGCCTGGCCGCGGCGGCGGTAGCGGAACGCGGTGGACGCCGACCAGTCGACGGCCGCGGCAGGCCGGGGCAGCACGGTTTCCAGGCGCGCCAGCAGGGCGTCGGCGCGCGTCAGCAAGGTGTCGAGGGTGACGGGGTTCATGGTCATGGCAGTTCGAGCACCGCATTGTCCGCGACCAGGAACACCCGGTCGCCGGCGGCCCGGGCGATGGGATGCATGCCGGTGAAGGTACCGAAGGCCGGCAGCACGCCGACCCGGGCGCCGAAGTGGAAGCACGGCAGGCGCAGCCGGTCGATGCCCTGGCCCACCGTGGTGCAGGGGTGCAGATGACCGGCCAGCACATAGGCGCCGTCGGGCGCGAGGCCGGCGTCCGGGTGATGGCACAGCGCCAGGCCGGGCGCGCCAGGCAGGTGCCAGGGCTCTTCGACGCACTGCACGCCCCATTCCGGCGGCGGATCGCCGGCGCGGTCGTCGTGGTTGCCGCGCACCAGCACCAGCTCCAGCCCGGGGCGCAGCGCGCGCCAGGCCGCCACCGCGGCCATGGTCTCGCGCGCATGGGCATGGCGCGAATGCAGCAAGTCGCCCAGGAACACGATGCGCTGCGCGTCGTGGCGTGCCAGCAGCGCATCCAGCGCGTCGAGCGTGCCGCCGGTGGTGGCCTCGGGCACCGGCACGCCCAGCCGCCGGAAGCTCACCGCCTTGCCCAGGTGCGCATCGGCCACCAGCAGGGTGCGGCCCTCGGGCCACCAGGCGGCCTTGCCGGCCAGCAGATGCAGCTCGATGCCGCCGGCGTCGACGCGGCTCACGGCAGCGCGCGCCGGTGCTAGACGAACAGGCGCAGGCCCGCGTCGAGGTGTTCGGTGGGGCTGCGCTTGAAGCCCGAGCGGGCATAGCGCTGCAGGCGGCCGATGGCAAAGGAGGTCAGCGCCGAGGCCTGGGCATTGCCCTGCACGGTGGGCTGCTGTGCGCCGTCGGCGTCGGCAGCGGCGCGCAGGCTCTGGCGCAGCTGCGATTCCACGCGGTCGAAGAACTGGTTCATGCGCGCCGTGAGGCGCTCGTGCTCCAGCACCAGGGCGTCGCCCACCATCACCCGCACCATGCCGGGATTCTTCTCGCCGAAGCCCAGCAGCACGGTGACGATGCGGCCGGCCTGCTGCGCGCCCGAGGGCTCGCGCTCGACGATCTGGTTGATCAGCGTGAACACGCTGGACTCGATGAACTCGATCAGGCCCTCGAACATCTGGGCCTTGCTCGCGAAGTGGCGGTACAGCGCCGCCTCGCTGACAGACAGCCGCGCCGCCAGCGCCGCCGTGGTGATGCGCTCGGCGCCGGGCTGCTCCAGCATCTGCGCCAGGGTCTGGAGGATCTGCACGCGGCGCTCGCCCGGCTTGGGGCGCTTGCGCACCTTCTCAGGCTTCGGCACGCCGGATTCGGCGTCCGACGAATCGGGCCCGGCAGATGCCAGGGGCTCGTTGGACTCTTCCGGCAGATCGGACATCACGGCAGGCTTTTCGCTCTCAGTTCCCTCAGCGAAATGATTCTTGCACACACATAGGCAGGCTTCCGGTGCAGGTAAACACCAACTTTCCGCGGCGCCGTGACGTGTTTCGCGGCGCGCCGAAGCCACCGTTGCATCCACACCGTGGCCATGCCGACCCGGCGCGCCGCCTTCTGGTGCTGCAGCGTGTCCTCCACCAGCACGCAGCGGGCGGGGTGGACCCTCAGCCGCGCCGCCACCCAGCGCAGCATGCGAGCGTCCGGCTTGGGACGCAGATCGCCGAACATGGCCATGTCCTCGATGCACAGCACGCCGTCGAAGTGGTGCGCCGCACCCAGCGCCTGCAGCACCCGCTCGGCATAGGCGCGCGGCGCATTGGTGAGGATGTACTTGCGCCCCGGCAGCCGGTCCAGCGCGTCGAAGTCATGCGGATGCCCATGCGCCTGACGCTCCAGGTCGGGCAGCACATGGGTGTGGTGCAGGAAGTGGTCGGCACGCACCCCGTGATGCCGCACCAGCCCCAGCAGCGTCGCCCCATAGCGATGCAGGTAGTGCGCCCGCAGGGCACCCGCCTCGTCGCGCGACACCGCCAGCTCGCGCTCGATGTAGTCCGTCATCCCCCGGTCGATCCCCGGAAACGACGCCACCGACGCGTTGTGCAGCGTGTTGTCCAGGTCGAACAGCCACACCCGATCAGAAGAACGCAAGCCACCCCCCCCAACCAAGAAACCGGCGCGGCCC
>WBZX01000095.1_pt2 | contig 14120 bp, 13 predicted proteins | sample 5204211 | NCBI WGS metagenome assembly WBZX01 (sample SAMN12344362, study PRJNA552823) | activated sludge metagenome | biome: Activated sludge suspended growth; feature: Nitrification reactor; material: Wastewater; isolation source: activated sludge from nitrification reactor of wastewater...
GCCAATCCCGGCCCGCGTGCCATCGACATGCTGACGCTCGACCGGCCGACGCTCGATTTTGCCATGATGTCCAAGAGCATGGGCGTGCCGAGCGGTCAGGCGACCAACCTCGATGAGCTCACCAAGCAGCTCACCTACGCCATGTCGCAGAAGGGCCCCTACCTGATCGACGTGATCATGTAAGGACGGCCCGGAAGATCCCATGGAAGAAACCCGCCGACGCACGCTGCATGGTCGTCGCCGGGGCAAGAAGCTGCGTGCCGGGCAACAGTCGTTGCTCGACACGCTGCTGCCGCGCCTCGCCCTCGACTTGCCCGCCGAACCGATCGTCACGCCCGAGGCCGATGTTGCCGAGAGTACGGCGAAGATCGACCTTGCGCGGCTCTTTGGCTGCGCGCTGCCGGCCGACGGCGTGTGGCTCGAAGTGGGCTTCGGGGCCGGCGAGCATCTGGTGTGGCAGGCCGAGCATCATCCGACGGTGGGGCTGATCGGCTGCGAGCCCTATATCAATGGCGTCGCGAAGTGCCTGGCGCATATCGACCGGGCCGGCGTCGGCAACGTGCGGCTGTTCACCGACGATGCCCGCTTCGTGATGGCCGCCCTGCCGGCGCAATCTCTGTCGCGGGCCTTCGTCCTCTTTCCCGACCCCTGGCCGAAGACGCGTCATCACAAGCGCCGCTTCGTGCAGCGCGCCAACCTCGACGTGCTGGCCCGGCTGATGCGACCGGGGGCGGAGTTGCGTCTGGCTACTGACGATCCGAGTTACCTGCCCTGGATGGTCGAACATGCCTGCCTGCATCCGGCCTTCGAGTGGCTGGCCGACGGGCCGGCGGACTGGCGCAATCGGCCGGCGGATTGGCCCGGCACACGCTACGAGCAAAAAATGCTGGCCGGTCACAAACCCGTATTCTTGCGGCTGCGACGGCGCTGAGCGACCGGCTGCTATATATAGAGGGAAGAGGCCATTTCCCCCATAGGAAATGCTGGATTTTCTTGCCAGTCGGCAGGGGGAAGACTATATCCGCGCCATCCTCATCGGGTTCGCGGGACGAACCAAACAAAAAGAGTGGGCCAAAAACCCGCTCTTTTCATTTGGCACAACTCCAGCGGCCCAAATAGTCGAGAAGCCCAACCGCGTGACCGATCTGCTGCGTCGCATCGAAGACATCGTCGCCCCGACCGTCGTCGGCATGGGCTTCGAGCTGGTTCGCGTCGCCATGAGCCGCGGCGGTACCCTGCAGATCATGATCGAACCGGCCGATGGACGGCCGATGGACGTCGAGGACTGCGCCACGCTCTCGCGCGCCCTGTCGGCGGTGCTCGATGTCGAGGATCCGATTTCCGACGCCTATACGCTGGAAGTGAGCTCGCCCGGCATCGACCGGCCGCTCACCCGCCCCAAGGACTATGCCCGCTGGTCTGGCCATCTCGCCCGGATCGAGACGACGGTGCCGGTCGAAGGGCGTCGACGCTTCAAGGGCACGCTGCTGGGACTGGACGATGGCGTGGTCCGGCTGCGCCTCGACGATGGCAAGGAAGCCGCGGTGCCGCTCGACGCGATATCGAAGGCCAAGCTCGAGCTGACCGACCGGCTGATCGAAGAACACCGCCAGGCCCATGAAGGGGCCGGGCAGACTCACTGAACGGACTGGGTAGAAGAGGGACATAGACATGGCAACGACTGCCGACATCCCGCGCCTTGAAATGCTGCAGGTGGCCGACATGGTCGCCCGCGAAAAGGGCATCGAGCGCGAGGAAGTGCTCGAAGCGATGGAGCAGGCCATTCAGAAGGCCGGCCGTGCCAAGTACGGGCTGGAGCACGACATCCGGGCCGAGATCGACCGCAAGACCGGCGAGATCAAGCTGCTGCGCTACATGCAGGTCGCCGACCCGATCGAGAACGAGAGCGTGCAGGTGGCGCTCGTGGAAGCCCAGCGTCGCAACCCCGAGGCGCAGATCGGCGACTTCCTGACCGACGAACTGCCGCCGATCGACTTCGGCCGCGTCGCCGCGCAGACCGCCAAGCAGGTCATCACCCAGCGGATGCGAGAGAGCGAGCGCAAGCGCCAGTACGAGGAATTCAAGGATCGCGTCGGCGAGATCGTGTCGGGCGTGGTCAAGCGCGTGGACTACGGCAACATCACCGTCGATCTGCAGCGCGCCGAAGGCGTGATCCGCCGCGACGAGACGATCCCGCGCGAGTCGCTGCGGGTGAACGATCGCGTGCGTGCCTACATCTTCGACGTGCGCGAGGAGCCGCGCGGTCCGCAGATCTTCCTGTCGCGCAGCCATCCGCAGTTCATGGCCAAGCTGTTTACGCAGGAAGTGCCGGAAATCTACGACGGCATCATCGAGATCAAGGCCGTCGCCCGCGATCCCGGCAGCCGCGCCAAGATTGCCGTGCTGAGCCACGACAGCTCGATCGATCCGATCGGCGCCTGCGTCGGCATGCGCGGCAGCCGCGTCCAGGCCGTAGTGCAGGAGCTGCAGGGCGAGAAGGTCGACATCATTCCGTGGTCGGGCGACACCGCCAACTTCATCGTCAACGCTCTGGCGCCGGCCGAGGTCAGCAAGGTGCTGATGGACGAAGAGAAGAACAAGACCGAGGTCGTCGTTCCCGACGATCAGCTCAGCCTCGCGATCGGCCGCCGCGGCCAGAACGTTAAGCTCGCCTCGCAGCTCACTGGCTGGGAGATCGACATCATGACCGAAGCCGAGGAGAGCGAGCGCCGCCAGAAGGAAACACGCGAGCGCACCGAACTCTTCAAGGCAACGCTCGATGTCGACGACGTCATTGCCCATCTGCTGGTGGCCGAGGGCTATGCCTCGGTCGAAGAGGTGTCCGATGCCGCGGTCGAAGACCTGGCCGGTGTCGAAGGCTTCGACGAGGAGATCGCCACCGAGCTGCAGCGTCGCGGCCGCGAGTATATCGAGAAGCGCGACGCCGAACTGGCAGAGCGTCTTGAGAAACTGGGTGTTTCCGAGGAGGTGCGGTCGGCCGAGGGTCTCACCCTGCCGATGCTGGTCGCTCTGGGCGATGCCGGCGTGAAGACGCTCGACGATCTGGGCGACCTCGCCTCCGACGAGCTGCGCGAGATCGTGGGCGAGAGCGCCATGGACTCGGAAATGGCGAACACCATCATCATGAGAGCGCGCGAGCATTGGTTCCCGGCCGACGAAGCGGGCCAGGCCGACGCCGCGAAGACCTGAACGAAGGAGACCGACACTCTTGGCACTTGCCCTCACCATGCCCGAACCCCATTTCTCGGTCCGCACCTGCATCGCGACCGGCGAGGAGGCTGCGCCGGAGCGGATGATCCGCTTCGTCGTGGGTCCTGAGGGCTATGCCGTGCCCGATCTGGCGCGGCGCCTGCCGGGACGTGGTATGTGGGTGCGGGCGGAGCGCTCGGCGCTCGAAAGGGTCCTCGAGAAAAACTTGTTCTCGAAGGCCGCACGCGCGTCGGTGAAGGCGGCACCGGATCTGGCCGATCGGGTCGAACGGCTGCTGCTAGAGCGGGCGCTCGACGATCTCGGCCGGGCACGCCGTGCCGGCCGTGCCGTTGCAGGCTTCGTGAAGGTCGAACAGATGGTCGGGCAGCGTCGCGCTGGCCTTCTCATTGTCGCCAGCGAGGCCGATGGCGACGGGCTTGCCAAGCTGCAGGCGACGGGCCTGCCGATCGAGAAGCTGGGCGACGTTGCGTCGCTCGGTGGGATTTTCGGCCGCGAACAGGCGGTCTACGTGGCGGTCGCCCGCGATGATGCGGGCGGTGCGTTCATTCAACGAATTGCGGTCGGGGCGGCGCGGTGGCGCGGCTTCCGATTGAACGGCGCCGGTTGACGCGCCGAGGCGGACCAAGGACAACAGCCGACATGACGGAACAGAAAGAAGAGACCAAGTCGACCAAGCCGCTTACGCTTTCGACCACGGCGCGTTCAGGCGCCGCGACGAAGGCTGACGCGACCCAGGTGCGCCAGAAATTCTCGCACGGTCGCACGCGCGCGGTGACGGTTGAGGTCAAAAAGCCGGTGAAGCGCCCCGGTGGCGCTCCGGCGCCGGCGGCGGCCGCACCGGCTGCTGCTGCTCCGCCGCCCCCTGCCGCAGCAGCTCCCGCGCCGGCCCCCGAAGCGCCGAAGCCCGCGCCTGCGCCCGCTGGCCGCACCCTGAAGCTCGGCGGCGGTCCGGCGCCGACCAACGCGCCCTCGCGGTCACAGCAGCCCAGCCGCTCCACCATGCCGTCGCGGTCGAGCAGTCGCGATGGTGGCCGCGGTATCGTGCTACGCACGCTGACCGAGGAAGAGAAGGAAGCGCGCGCCCGCGCCCTTGTCGACGCCAACCGCGACGCGGAAATAGCGCGTCAGCGCGCCGCCGAAGAGGCGGTGCGTCGCGCCGCCGAGGAAGAAGCGCGCAAGAAGGCCGAGGAGGAGCACAAGAAGCGCCTCGCCGAGGAAGAAGCGCGCAAGAAGGCCGAGGAAGAGGTTAAGCGCAAGGCCGACGCCCTGGTCCAGAAGCGCCTCGACCAAGCCGCCACGGCCCCGCCGCAGGCGCCGATCGCGCGCCAGGCGCAAGAGATCAGGCCGCCGGCTCCGGCGCACGCTCCGGCAGCGCCCGCGGCGCCGATTCGCCGTCCCGTCGGGGCCGCGCCTGCGTCGACCGGCGATGCGCTGCGTCGTCCGCCGCCGCGCCTGCCCATCGTCAACAAGCGTCTGCCGCCGCCGTCGGGTGCCCGTCGAGAGGCGCCGAAGCGCCGCAACGACAAGGTCGATGTCGGTCGCGCGGTCGCGGGCGAGAACGACTTCCGCAGCCGGTCGGTGGCGCAGCAGCGCCGCCGCCTGGAACGCGAGCGTCGCCAGCAGTTCGGCAACGAACCGCAGCAGAAGGTCTATCGCGAGGTCACGATTCCCGAGACGATCACCGTCCAGGAGCTCGCGTCCCGCATGACCGAGCGCGGCGCCGACGTCATCAAGACGCTGATGCGCATGGGCGTGATGGCGACGATCAACCAGGCGATCGATGCCGATACTGCCGAACTGGTCGTCACCGAAATGGGTCACCGCTCCAAGCGCGTGGCCGAAGGCGACGTCGAAACCGGCCTGACCGATCTGGTCGACTCCGAAGAGCAGATGCTGCCGCGGCCTCCGGTCGTGACGATCATGGGTCACGTCGACCACGGCAAGACCTCGCTGCTCGACGCGCTGCGCGCGACCGACGTGGCGGCGCACGAAGCCGGCGGCATCACCCAGCATATCGGCGCCTATCAGGTCACTCTGCCGTCGCAGCAGAAGATCACCTTCCTCGACACGCCGGGCCACGAAGCCTTCACCGCCATGCGTGCGCGTGGCGCCAAGGTGACGGATATCGTCGTGCTGGTCGTGGCCGGCGACGACGGCGTCATGCCGCAGACCAAGGAGGCGATCGCCCACGCCAAGGCTGCGGGCGTGCCGATCATCGTGGCCATCAACAAGATGGACAAGCCGGGCTCCGACCCGAACCGTGTCCGCACCGAGCTGCTGCAGGACGAGATCCAGGTCGAGCAGCTGGGCGGCGACGTTCAGTCGATCGAAGTCTCGGCGACCAAGCGCATCAACCTCGACAAGCTCGAGGAGGCGATCCTCCTGCAGTCGGAAGTGCTGGAGCTCAAGGCCAACCCCGATCGTCCGGCCGACGGCGTCGTGGTCGAAGCCAAACTCGATCCGGGCCGCGGCTCGGTGGCGACCGTTCTGGTGCAGCGCGGCACGCTCAAGGTCGGCGACATCCTCGTTGCCGGCTCTGTGTGGGGTCGCGTCCGTCGTCTCGTCGACGATCGCGCCAATGCCATCGAGAGTGCGGGCCCGGCCTTCCCGGTCGAGATCCTGGGCCTCGACGGCACGCCGCAGGCGGGCGACGAATTCCACGTCATGGAGAGCGAAGCGCGTGCGAGAGAGATCGCCGACTTCCGCGCTCGCCGTGACCGCCAGGCCCAGCTTGCCCGCGCTGCGGGCGGCCGCGGCACCCTTGAGGAGATGATCAAGGGCATCCGCGAGGGCACGGCCAAGGAGCTGCCGGTGCTGATCAAGGCCGACGTGCAGGGCTCGGCGGAAGCGCTGGCCGGTGCGCTGGCGCGGCTGTCGACCGACAAGGTCGCGACCCGCGTGGTCTACAGCGGCGTCGGCGGCATCAGCGAAGCCGACATCACGCTGGCCAAGGCGTCGGGTGCGTTGCTCATCGGCTTCAACGTGCGTGCCAATCCGCAGGCTCGCGAGATTGCCAAGCGCGACAAGATCGACATCCGCTACTACAGCATCATCTACAAGGTCACCGAGGACATTCAGGCCCTGATGGTCGGTCTGCTCGACCCGACCTACAAGGAGACCTTCCTCGGCAACGCCCAGATCCGCGAAGTCTTCCGCATCACCAAGGTCGGCAACGTCGCCGGCTGTATGGTCACGGAAGGCCAGGTCAAGCGCGGCGCCAAGGTTCGCCTGCTGCGCGACAACGTGGTGATCCACGAAGGCACGCTGAAGACGCTGCGTCGCTTCAAGGAGGAAGTCCGCGAAGTGCAGCACGGCTTCGAGTGCGGCATGGCGTTCGAGAACTACGACGACATCAAGGTCGGCGACGTGATCGAATGCTTCGACGTCGAGGAAGTTAAGCCGACGCTCTAACGCTTTACCTCCCCCGTCATCGGGGGAGGTGTCAGCGTCCTACGCTGACGGAGGGGTCATGACCCCTCCGCCCCGATGACAGGGGCACCTCCCCATCTGAATGGGGAGGAGAGAAGAGGGAGAAACGCCATGCCCCGGCGTCGTTCATCCGACAAAGACAATCGTGCTCCCGGCCAGCGCCAGCTTCGCGTCGGCGAGGAACTGCGCCACCTGCTGGCGGAGCTGTTCGAGCGCGGCGACATGCGCGATCCCGACCTGCGCGACGCCTCGATCACCGTGACGGCAGTCGATATCAGCCCCGACCTGCGCAACGCCACGGCCTTCGTCATGCCGCTCGGCGGCCAGGACGAGAAGCGGCTGCTCGCAGCCATGCGCCGGGCGGCGCCTTGGTTCCGTGCCCGGGTCGGCGAGCGCGCCGGGCTTCGCTACGCGCCGGAAATCCGCTTCGAGATCGACCGTACTTTCGACGAGGCCGACAAGATCGGCGCCTTGCTGCGCCGGCCCGACGTGGCGCGCGATATCAAGGACGATTGAGATAGTACTCGTCGCGCGGGAAGAAATCGGTATTGGGTGACGCCGCGGCCACCACCTGGCCATTGTTCAGGGGGTCGACCTTCTTCTCCTCGAACCATTTCTGCAGCTCGTCGCGATTGATCCGCGCCGCTTTGAGATGGGCGGCGATCTCCGGTCGCGTCAGCAGCGTCAGCACCTTCTCGCGCGCGTAGGGAATGGGCCGGTCGCTGCCCATCATCGCCGGGTGCACCATCGTCACGTAGGGAAAGACCGAGCGAAACGTCTCGATCGAGCGTTCGGTCGGCGCCCATTGGACGTAGATGCCGCCCGGCGCCAGCTTGGCGCGCACCTGACGGAAGAATTCCTGCGAGTTCAGCAGTCCCGAGAGCGCCGTCTTCGGCAGGATCGCGTCGGCTTCGATCACGTCGTAGAGGGTCGGGTCGAGGGCCAGCGCGTGCCGGCCATCGGCGACGAGGACCTCGAAGCGTTTGCCGGCCAGCAGTTCGTCAACGCCCGAACGGCCGCCTTGCGTGAGGTAGCGGCGCAACGTCTCGATGACCGGCGCCACGATTTCGATGACGCGGACCCTCTCGGTCCCGGGATGCAAGCCGGCCGCATAGGGTGTGCCGCCGGTGCCCGAACCGATCACCAGCACGCGCTTGGGCGCTTCGTGGACCAGCGGGCCGATGGCACCCAGGAAGGCGTGTACCGTGTCGAAGGCCAGGCGACTTTGCGAATGGCCCTGGATGTAAAGCCGGCCGTTCTCACGGTCCGACATCTTGAGCAGGCTGAGGCCTGTCTTGTCCTCTGCGACGATGGCCGTTTCGGTCGTGAGCCCGTGCAAGCGCCGCCAGAACGCGTCGCCTCCCGGAAAGAACAGCAGGCCGGCCACCAGTACCGCGGCCGGCAGATAGGCCCAGCGTGTCGCCCGCGGGCCGGCGAGTTGCAGAACGGCGAAGGCAAGTCCGATCGCTACCAGGAGCTTCAAGGTGCCGGCGGTGCCCGCCAGGTCGAGCAGCAGCAGGCCGGCGACCAGGCTGCCCATGCTGTTGCCCACGATGTTGGCGAGCTGCACCAGGCCGACGCGACTGCCCAGCCGGTCGAGGTCGCGCTGCACGGCCTTCTGCACCACCGGGAAGGAAAAGCCCATGATGAAGGACGCGGGCAACACGACGACGGCGACCAGCAGGACGATTAGCGCAATGTCGTCGGCACGCCCGCTCATGATGTCGCGATCGACGAAGGTCGAGGGCAGCAGACCCGTACCGATGGCAAGGTAGACGAACCAGGCACCGGCCAAGGCCAGCGCCGTCGCCACGCCCTGCATCAGGAAGAAGAAGCGCCGTGGATCGGAAATGCGATCGATCGTGCGGGCGCCGACCAGCAGGCCCGCGGCGTCGCCCAGCAGGAACACGGCGAGCACGAGCGAGAAGCTGTAGCCGTTCGACTGCAGCAGCACGCCGATCAGGCGATACCAGACGATCTGCAGAGCGACGATCAGGAAGCCGCTGATGAAGACCAGCAGCGACCAGCGCCACACGATGCCGTCGCGGCCGATCTCGGCCACTCCCGCAGTCGCGACCGGCGGCGCGCCTCCCTGCATGTCGAGGCCGCGTGCCAGCAGGAGGCCGCCGACGGCAACGACGAGGTTGAGCGCCGCAGCCAGGTAGATCGCCTTGTCGAAGCCCAGGGTGCCGATCAGGAACCACCCCCCCAGAAAGGCGCCGATGCCGGCGCCCAGCGTGTTGAGCCCGTAGAGCCAGCCGATCAGCTTGGCCGACCCGGCGATCTGGCTGACCACGGCCTTGGATAGAAAGGGCAGGGAGCAGCCCATCAGAAAGGTCGGCCACAGCAGGCCGGCAAAGACGATGCCGAAGATCACGCCGCGCGAGGCCGACAGCGGCAGGAATTCGCGATAGATGACATCGTAGTAGAGCCATGGGCTCAGCACGGCGAAGACGGCGATGCCCACCTCGCAGAGTGCGAAGGCGAGCAGCGCGCCGCGCCGCGACAGCCGGTCGGCGTAGAGACCGGCCGCGAGACTGCCGATCCCGAGGCCCAGCAGAAAGGCGCCGACCACCAGGGCAGCGGCGATCGTGTCGGCGCCTGCGAAGAGGCCCAGCAGTCGATGCCAGGCCGTCTGGTAGATCAGGGCTGCAGCACCCGAGAGAAAGAACAGTCCGAAAAGCGTGGATTGCCGGACGCGATCCGACCGTAGCCCTGATGTCATGCTTGCAGCCTGCCTGAAGCGGCGGCTGGCGCGCAACGACTAGTCGGCTTAAACGAGCGCTCCTCAAGCGGGGTCAAGGGATGGCGCGCAGGCGAAAAGGCGACAAGGTCGATGGATGGGTCGTGCTGGATAAGCCGGAAGGTCTGGGCTCGACTCCGGCAGTCGGCCGCGTGCGCCGGCTGTTCGGTGCGCAGAAGGCCGGCCATGGCGGCACGCTCGATCCGCTGGCCAGCGGCGTGCTGCCCATCGCGCTCGGCGAGGCCACCAAGACCGTTCCGTTCGTGATGGATGGTCGCAAGGAGTACCGCTTCACGCTGCGCTTCGGCGAGGCGCGCTCGACGGAAGATCGCGAAGGGGAGGTTACGGCCATGAGCGAGGCCCGGCCGGAGGATGCCGCGATTGCTGCGGCGCTACCGGCCTTTACGGGCGAGATCGAGCAGATGCCGCCGGTCTTTTCGGCCCTCAAGGTCGACGGCCGGCGTGCCTATGACCTGGCCCGGGCGGGCGAGGCCGTCGAGCTCAAGCCGCGCCGCGTCCTGATCGAACGCCTGGAGTTCGTCGGTCGGCCCGACAGGGATCACGCAGATTTTGTGGTCGGCTGCGGCAAGGGCACCTATATCCGGTCCCTGGGGCGAGATCTCGCTCTCGCCCTGGGCACCGTCGGCCACCTGTCGATGCTGCGTCGGACCGTCGCCGGACCCTTCACGGAGGCCGCGGCCATTTCGCTTCCCAAACTGGAGGCCCTCGGGCATATTCCCGCGCTCTTCGGGGCCTTGGCGCCCGTTGCAACCGCGCTGGACGACATCCCGGCGCTGGCCGTGACGGAAGCCCAAGCGAATCGGTTGCGCCAAGGCCAGCCGGTGCTCTTGACCCGGGACGCACCGCCGTCCGGCGCTCTGGTTCGCGCCGAGCTCGGTGACAGGCTCGTGGCGCTGGTCCGTTCGGACGGCGTCGCTCTTCAGCCGGTGCGCGTGTTCAACCTTTAAGACTATGGAGATGACCGATGTCGATTACAGCCGCGCGCAAGGCGGAGCTGATCAAGAATTATGCTCAGGCCGAGGGTGACACCGGTTCGCCGGAAGTCCAGGTCGCGATCCTTAGCGAGCGCATTTCCAACCTTACCGAGCACTTCAAGGGCCATGCGAAGGATCACCATTCGCGTCGTGGTCTGCTGAAGCTCGTCGGCCAGCGTCGGCGTCTGCTCGACTACCTCAAGGCCAAGGACAACAAGCGCTACGACACGCTGATCGAGCGCCTGGGTCTCCGGCGTTGAACCTCAGGCCCCGCTCCCTTCTTTCAAAGATGGGGCGGGGCCTTTTCGCGTCGCGTCGTTCGGTCCCCGTGAGTTCGGCCGGCTGACGCGGCATCGCAGTAACCGGGAAGGCAGGGGCGAGAGCAAAGGCCTGTCTCGGTCCTGCCGGCGCAAGGGCGTCGGCGGGCGGTCGTTGCCAAACGGGGGCAAACGGCCGTGATGGAAAGGATGAATGAGATGTTCGAAGTTTTTCGCAAAGAGATCGACTGGGCCGGGCGCAAGCTCGTGCTCGAGACCGGCAAGATCGCGCGTCAGGCCGATGGCGCCGTGATGGCGACCTACGGCGGCACCACCGTGCTGGCCGCCGTCGTGTTCGAGAAGAAGCCGAAGCCCGGCCTCGACTTCTTCCCGCTGACCGTGAACTACCAGGAGAAGGCCTTCGCGGCGGGCAAGATCCCCGGCGGCTTCTTCAAGCGTGAGGGCCGTCCCAGCGAGAAGGAAATCCTGACCTCGCGGCTGATCGACCGCCCGATCCGTCCGCTGTTCCACGAGAGCTACCGCAACGAGACGCTGGTCGTCGTGACGACCTTGGCGCACGACATGGAGAACGATCCCGACATTCTGGCGATGGTCGCCACGTCGGCGGCGCTCACCATCTCGGGCGTGCCCTTCATGGGCCCGATCGGCGCGGCGCGCGTCGGCTATCTCGACGGCAAGTTCGTCGTCAACCCGACCCTGGAGCAGACCGAGGCGAGCGCGCTCGACCTCGTCGTCGCCGGCACCAAGGAAGGCGTGCTGATGGTCGAGTCGGAAGCCAAGGAGCTTTCCGAAGAGGTCATGCTGGGCGCCGTCATGGAAGCCCATCGTTCGTTCCAGCCGGTGATCGATGCGATCATCCAGCTCGCCGAGCATTGCGCCAAGGAGCCGCTGCCGCTCACCGATCCGTCGGAAGCGTCCAAGACTGTGGCCGACAAGCTCAAGGCCGAGATGCGCGGCAAGCTCGTCGAAGCCTTCGCCGAGACGCAGAAGCAGGCACGCCAGGCCAAGATCGGCGCCGTGAAGGCCGAGGCCAAGAAGCTGTTCGAAGGCAATGACGAGGCGCTCGCCGCCTTCGGCGAGCAGTTCGGCAACCTCGAAGCCGACGTGGTGCGTACCGCCATCCTCGACACCGGCAAGCGCATCGACGGCCGCGACACCAAGACCGTCCGTCCGATCGTGGCCGAGGTCGGCGTGCTGCCGCGCGCTCACGGTTCGTCGCTGTTCACCCGCGGCGAGACGCAGGCGCTGGTCGTGGCCACGCTCGGCACCGGCCAGGACGAGCAGATCATCGACGCGCTCGAAGGCGAGTACCGCGAAAACTTCATGCTGCACTACAACTTCCCGCCCTACTCGGTCGGTGAAGTGCGCCGCATGGGGTCGCCCGGCCGCCGCGAGATCGGCCACGGCAAGCTCGCCTGGCGTGCGATCCGTCCGATGCTGCCCGGCAAGGACAAGTTCCCGTACACGATCCGCATCGTGTCGGAGATCACCGAGAGCAACGGCTCTTCGTCGATGGCCTCGGTGTGCGGTGGCTCGCTGTCGCTGATGGATGCAGGCGTTCCGATGGAGCGTCCGGTGGCCGGCATCGCCATGGGCTTGATCAAGGAAGGCGAGCGCTTCGCCGTCCTGACGGACATCCTGGGCGACGAGGATCACCTCGGCGACATGGACTTCAAGGTGGCCGGCACCGAGAAGGGCATCACCTCGCTGCAGATGGACATCAAGATCACCTCGATCACCGAGGAGATCATGAAGGTGGCGCTGGGCCAGGCTAAGGACGGCCGCATCCACATCCTGGGCGAAATGGCCAAGGGTCTGGGCGGCGCCCGCGAGAGCGTCAGCCAGAACGCGCCGCGCATCACGCAGTTCACCATTCCGAAGGACAAGATCCGTGAAGTGATCGGCACGGGCGGCAAGGTGATCCGCGAGATCACCGAGACGACCGGCACCAAGATCGACATCGAGGACGACGGCACGATTAAGGTCGCCGCGGTCGACGCCAAGCAGGGTCAGGCCGCGATCGACTGGATCAAGGGCATCGTGGCCGAGCCGGAAGTGGGCGTGATCTACAACGGTAAGGTCGTGAAGACCGTCGAGTTCGGCGCCTTCGTGAACTTCCTGGGCGCGCGCGACGGCCTCGTGCACATCTCGGAGCTGGCGCCGCGTCGCGTCGCCAAGGTCACCGACGTCGTCAAGGAAGGCGACCAGGTCAAGGTCAAGGTCCTGGGCGTCGACGATCGCGGCAAGGTCCGCCTCAGCATGAAGGTCGTCGACCAGGAGACGGGCGAGGACATCACGAACAAGCCGCGCGAAGAGGCTCCCGCTCCGGCCGCTCCCGCGGCGGGCGAGTAGCCCTTTCGACGAAATGGAAACGGCGGCCGAAAGGCCGCCGTTTTTGTTTGGAGAGCAGGCTGCCGCGTCGCGCCGCCGCCGGTTCGCGGCCCGTTACTCGTTGCCGGGCGTCACGCTGCCGTCGTGCGGCAGGCCGATGACGTGGTATCCGGAGTCGACGAAATGCACCGTGCCGGTGACGCCCGCGCTCAGGTCCGAGAGCAGATAGAGCGCCGCGCCGCCCACATCGCTGAGCTCGACATTGCGGCGCAGCGGCGAAGCCTCGCGCGAGACGCGATAGACATAGCGGGCGCCTCCGATCACCGCGCCCGCGAGCGTGCGCATCGGGCCGGCGGAAAGCGCGTTCACCCGCACGCCCTGCGGGCCGAGATCGGCCGCGAGATAGCGCACGCTGGCTTCGAGTGCGGCCTTTGCCACGCCCATCACGTTGTACGACGGCATCACCCGCGTGGCGCCTTCGTAGGTCAGCGTGATCAGGCTGCCGCCCTCGTTCATCAGCGGCAGGGCGCGCCGTGCGATCTCGGTGAAGGAGTAGCAGGAGATGGTGAGGCTGCGCTGGAAGTTGGCCTTGGTCGTATCGACGTAGCGGCCCTTCAGCTCCTCCTTGTCGGAGAAGGCAATGGCGTGGACCACGAAGTCGAGCCGGCCCCATTCCTTCTTCAGCGTCTCGAACAGCCGGTCGAGGCTCGCCTCGTCCTCGACATCGGCTTCGACGACGACGGTCGATCCGAGCTTCTGGACCATGGGCAGCACGCGCTTGCCGAAAGCCGCACCCTGATAGGTGAAGGCAAGCTCGGCGCCGGCGGCATGAAGCGACTGCGCGATGCCCCAGGCGATCGAACGGTCGTTGGCAACGCCCATGATCAGGCCGCGCTTGCCGGCCATCAGCCTGGGAACGTCGGGCAGCGCCGCCGGCTTGGCGCCAGCGGGAGTCGCTGCCGCACCGCTGCCCGAGGCGTCGGGCGCGGCGGAAAGGGTCCTTTCGGTGGACATCGATCCTTCTCAGTGATCGTAGCGGGAGAAGAGGAGGCAGGCGTTGGTGCCGCCGAAGCCGAAGCTGTTCGACAGGACGGTTTGCAGGCCGGCCTTGTC
>WBZX01002074.1_pt1 | contig 14117 bp, 15 predicted proteins | sample 5204211 | NCBI WGS metagenome assembly WBZX01 (sample SAMN12344362, study PRJNA552823) | activated sludge metagenome | biome: Activated sludge suspended growth; feature: Nitrification reactor; material: Wastewater; isolation source: activated sludge from nitrification reactor of wastewater...
GGATGTAGCAGGCCTCGCCCGGCGTTATCGACAGCGAGATGCCGACGATGCGGGCGGCGAAGGAATCGAGGCTGGTCGTTTCGGTGTCGAGCGCGGTCAGTTCGGCGGATTCGATCCTGGCCAGCCAGCTATCGAATTGCGCCCAAGTCAGCACGGTTTCGTAATCGACCGCCAACTTGGGGGCGGGTGGATCGGCGGCGGGCATGCCCACCGTTTGTGCAGGCAGGCCGGCCGCCGCTTCCGGGCCGTCGATCTCGGTCAGCCAGGAACGGAACTGGTAACGACGGTAGAGTTCGCGCAGCGTGGCGATGTCGCGCCCAGTTGCGGTCAACGCTCTCGGAGAAGGCAAATTGGACAGATCGCAGGCGACCGTGACCAGCTTGCGGCCGAGCGGCAGGAAGCCAAGGTGGTCGCGCAGGTTCTGGCCGACGACACCGCCGATCTCGTTGGCATGGGCGACGATTTCGTCGAGCGAACCGTACTGCGCCAGCCATTTGAGCGCGGTCTTGGGTCCGCACTTCGGGACACCCGGCACACCATCGACGGTATCGCCGACCAGCGCCAGGTAATCGACGATCAAGCGCGGCGGCACGCCGAACTTGGCCTCGACGCCGGCCTCGTCGAGCAACTCGTTGCTCATCGTGTTGTACCAGCGCACCAGTGGGCCGACGAGCTGGGTCAGATCCTTGTCGCCGGTGGAAATCAGGGTTTCCAGGCCGTCGACCGCAGCAGCCGTGGCCAGCGTGCCGATGACGTCGTCGGCCTCGACGCCGTCGACCATCAGCAGCGGCCAGCCGGCGGCGCGGATCGCGGCGTGGATCGGTTCGATCTGCTGGACCAGGTCGTCAGGCATCGGCGGGCGGTGGGCCTTGTATTCCGGGTACCAGTCGTCGCGGAAGGTCTTGCCCTTGGCATCGAAGACGACGGCCTTGTAGTCCGCCTTGTAGTCGCTTTCCAGCCGGCGTAGCATGTTCAGCACGCCATAGAGCGCGCCGGTCGGCTCGCCGGCCTGGTTGCGCAGGTCGGGCAGGGCGTGGAAAGCACGGTAAAGGTAGGACGAGCCGTCCACCAACAACAAGAGAGGCATGAGACGTGACGGAAAGCGAAAAACTGGTTATGGGTGTGGAGTCCGAAGCGCTGATGCAGTCGGCCCCGGCCCGGGAATCCTGGCGGATTTTCGGCATTATGTCAGAGTTCGTCGAGGCGACCGAACGCCTGGCGGCGATCAAGCCGGCGGTCACGGTCTTCGGCAGCGCCCGTGTCGCGCCGGGTTCGCCGTACTACGACCTGACCGAGCGGACCGCGCGCCTGCTCTCCGATTCCGGGTTCTCGGTGATCTCCGGCGGCGGCCCGGGAATCATGGAGGCGGCCAACAAGGGAGCGTTCCACGGCAAGTCGCCGTCGGTCGGCCTCAACATCCAGTTGCCGCACGAGCAGGCCAACAATCCCTACCAGGACATCTCGCAGACCTTCCGCCATTTCTTCGCGCGCAAATACATGTTCGTCCGCTTTGCCAGCGCCTACGTCGTGATGCCCGGTGGTTTCGGCACGCTCGACGAGCTGATGGAGGCGCTGACGCTGATCCAGACCGGCAAGGCGCGCAAGATTCCGCTGATCCTGGTATGCACCGATTTCTGGCAGGGCATGATCGACTGGTTCAAGGCGCGGCTGGTCGCGGAGGGCATGGTCGATCCCGAAGACATCAATCTGATACAGCTGATCGACGAACCGGAGCAGGTGGTCGAGGCGATTTTCAAGCACTACGAGGCGCGACCCTTCGGGCCGCTGCCCAGCGAGCGCGAGTTGATGCTCAACCTGTAATAGAATCGGGGGCAAGTCATCAAGGAACGATCCATGCGCCATATTCTTCCCGTCATTCTGCTCGCCGCCATGCCCGTCTTCGCCCAACAGCCGAGCGATTTGCAGCCCCTGCCCGCCGTGCCGCCGCCGCCGCCGGACATGGAAGCCTTCGATGCAGCCCTCGAACCGCAGGTCACCATCGTCAAGACCGAGCGCGAAACGCGCGAGGAATTCCGTGCCAACGGCCGGCTCTACATGGTCAAGGTGACGCCGGCGATCGGCCCGGCCTATTTCCTGGTGGATCAGCAGGGCGACGGCAACTTTGTGCAAAGTGACACCATGGGGCCGACGGTGCGGCCGCCGATGTGGATTTTGCGTTCCTGGTAAATCTTGTCGGTTTACACCACCGTCGGTCGCGATGAGCTGGCCGCCTGGCTCGCGCCGCTTGGCGCGGGGGCGCTCGAGGATTTCGCCGGCATCGCCGCCGGCATGCAGAATTCCAATTATTTCGTGATGGCCGGCGGCCGCCGCTGGGTGCTCACCCTGTTCGAGCATCTGGCGCCGCGCGAACTTGATTTTTACCTCGCCTTGCAGGATCACCTGGCCACCCGCGGCATCCCCTGCCCGCGCCCGCTGGCCACCGGCGACGGACACCTGTGGCGGATGCTGGCCGGCAAGCCGGCGGCCTTGTTTACCTGCCTGCCGGGCGTCGACATCGAGGCGCCGACCCCAGCTCATTGCCGGGCACTGGGCGAAATGCTGGCGCGCCTGCATCTGGCCGGCGCCGACTTTGCCAGGCCCTTGCCCAATCCCTGCGGCGCCGCCTGGCGTGAAGCCACAGGGCGGGCGCTGGTGCCCCTGCTGTCCGACGACGAGCGCGGTCGACTGCTCGCCGAGCTCGATTTTCAGGCGGCGCAGGATTATTCGGTCTTGCCGCGCGGTATCGTCCACGGTGACCTCTTTCGCGACAACGCGCTGTGGCAGGGCGACCGGCTTGCCGGCGTGCTCGACTTCTATTTCGCCGGCGAAGACAGCCTGTTGTTTGACCTGGCGGTTGCTGCCAACGACTGGTGCGACGATGCCGAACATCTGCAGGCGCTGGTTGCCGGCTACCATGCCCGACGTCCGTTGACGTCGGCCGAGGAAACCGCCTGGCCGGCCATGCGCCGTGCCGCCGCGCTGCGCTTCTGGCTGCTGCGGCTGGAGGTCCGGCATCACCCGCGCCCCGGCGAAGTGGTGACGATCAAGAATCCCGACCATTTCGGCCAGCTATTGCAGCGTCTGTGCCTTGCCCCGGAAAGGCTCCCCCGTTAGCATCCGGGTATGAACGAAAGTACGCAATTTCCTGCCGTGCCGGTGCGCTTCAAGGGCGAAAGCCGCGAAGTCGAGCCGGGCGCCTGTTTTGCCTGGCTGTACCAGGGCTGGACCATGTTCCTCGCCAACCCTGGCGTCTGGATCGGCAGCACGGTACTGCTGCTGGTCATCCTGATGGCGATCTCCATCGTCCCGCTGTTCGGCCAGATCTCCGCCCATCTCCTGGCGCCCCTGTTCGGCGCGGGGATGGTGCAGATCTGCCGCCACCTGAGGGACGGCCAGCAGCCGGAGGTCGCCGACCTGTTCGCCGGATTCCGCCACAGCACTGGGTCGCTGGTGATGGTCGGCGTCTTTTTTGCCGCCGGCATCTTCGGCCTCGCCTTCATCGCCTTCCTGCTGGTCAGCGGCGGCGTGTTCGGCGGCGTCATCACCGGCAAGATTGCCGGCCTGAGCATCGCGCTGGGCGGCGTCATGCTGGCTGCCATCGTCGTCCTGGTGCTGTCGGTCCCGGTCATCATGGCTACCTGGTTCGCCCCGGCCCTGGTCTTCTTTCACGACATGAAGCCGGCGGCGGCGATGCGCGCCAGCTTCGATGCCGGCGCCAAGAACTGGCTGGCGATGGTGATATTCGGCATCTTCCTGATCGTCTCCCTGTTCTTCGCCATGCTGCCGCTCGGCCTCGGCCTGGTGCTGCTGCTGCCGGTTTTTTCCGGCGCGGTCTACGCGTCCTACCGCGACATTTTCGTGGAGGCCTGAGCATGCAGGTGCAAACTCTGCCGGCCGCTGCCGGCTGGCGCTGGCTGGCGGCGGGATTCGCCATCTTCCGGCGCAATCCGCCGCTGCTGGCAATGCTGATCGTCTGCTACTGGCTGACCGTCCTCATCCTCAATATCTTGCCGGTGATCGGCGCGGTCGCCGCGTCACTCGTCATTCCCGGGCTTTCGGTGGGCCTGATGCAGGCGGCGCGTGATCTCGAACGCGGGCAGTCGGTCGGCCTGCCGACGCTGTTCGGCGGCCTCAAGACGAACTCCCGCACGCTGATGGCGCTCGGCGCGCTGTACCTCTGCTGCACCCTCGGCATCCTCGGCCTTTCCGCGCTGCTCGACGGCGGCGAACTGCTGCGCTTCATGCTCTCCGGCAAGGGCGCCGACAAGGAAGTGGTTGAAGGCGGCGACTTCATGCTGCCGTCGCTGTTCGTCATGCTCCTGATGCTGCCGGTGCTGATGGCCTACTGGTTCGCGCCGGTACTCGCTGCCTGGCACGGGCAGAGCGTCGGCAAGTCGCTGTTCTTCAGTTTCGTCGCCTGCTGGCTGAACTGGCGCGCCTTCCTGGCCTACAGCGTCGGTCTGGTGTTGTTCGCCGGTCTCGTTCCGGGGCTGGTCTTCGGGCTGCTGGCCGGCATCCTCGGCGGCGACGGCGGCATTGGCGCCTTCGTCGTCATGCCGCTGATGACGGTGATCGCGCTGATCGTTTTTTCCACCGTCTATGCTAGCTTCTACGTCAGCTACCGTGACATCTTCGGCCAACCCGAAATTGCCTGAACCGCTCGGCATTTTCGGCGGCACCTTCGATCCCGTGCATTTCGGCCACCTCCGTCTGGCCGAGGAATCCATTGGCCATCTCGGCCTCGGCGGCGTGCGCTGGATACCGGCCGGGCAGCCGCCGCACCGCGGCACGCCCCAGGTCACCGCGCAGCAGCGGTTGGAGATGGTGTTGCGGTCGACCGCCGGAAATGCCCGTTTTTCGGTCGACGCTGGCGAAGTCGAGGCGGCGGCGCCGAGCTACACCGTGCATACGCTGGAACGCCTGCGCCGCGAACTGGGGACGGCGCAGCCGCTGGTCCTGCTGGTCGGTGCCGATGCCTTCGCCGGCCTGACAACCTGGCACCGCTGGCGCGACCTCTTTGATCTGGCGCATGTCGCGGTCTCGCACCGGCCCGGCTTTCCGGTCGAGATCGGCAGCCTGCCGCACGAACTGGCGACCGAATTCGCCGACCGCCGGCTGCCCGATGCGGCCGGCCTGAAAACGGCGGCGGCCGGCGGCATCGTCACCTTCGCCATGACCCAGCTGGCGATTTCGGCGACACAGATCCGCAAATTGCTGGCCAACGGCCTCTCGGCCCGCTATTTGCTGCCCGACGGCGTTCTCGACTATATTCAGACTCATTCCCTCTACAGAAACCCCTAATGGACATTCGCAAGCTGCAAAAAATCGTCGTTTCCGCCCTTGAAGACATCAAGGGCAAGGAGATCGAGGTCATCAACACTACCAAGCTGACGTCGATGTTCGACCGGCTGGTCATCGCCACCGGCGATTCCAACCGCCAGGTCAAGGCCCTGGCCCGCAATGTTCAGGAAAAGGTGCGCGAGGCCGGTGCCGAAGTGCTGTCGGTGGAAGGCGAGGAAAGCGGCGAATGGGTGCTGGTCGACCTCGGTGACATCATCGTCCACGTCATGCAGCCGACGGTGCGCCAGTACTACAACCTCGAAGAACTCTGGCAGGCGACGCCGGCCCAGCGGCGCAAGGTGGCGGAGCAGGCAGCCGGCGAATGAAGCTGAACGTGCTCGCCGTCGGCCATCGCCAGCCCGAATGGGTGAGCGCTGGCTGCGCCGAGTACCTCAAGCGCATGCCGCGCGAACTGCCGGCCAGCGTCACCGAAATCAAGCCCGAGGCGCGCGGTTCGAAAACCCGCGAACAGCTGCTGGCCGTTGAAAAAGCTCGCATCCGCGATGCCTTGCCGAGTGCCAGCCGCATCGTCGTCCTCGACGAAAAGGGCGATGACCTGACGACATTGAAGCTTGCCCGTAGGCTTGAAGTCTGGATGCAGGACGGCCGCGACGTGGCACTGCTGATCGGCGGCGCCGACGGACTGGACGAGGAATTCAAGCAGCAGGCCGACGACAAGTTGCGCCTTTCCAGCCTGACCCTGCCGCACGGCCTGGCGCGGCTGGTACTATGCGAGCAGCTCTACCGCGCCGTCAGCGTATTGAAGAATCACCCTTATCACCGGGAGGGATGATGCGTCTCTATCTTGCTTCGCGCAGCCCGCGCCGCCGTGAACTACTGACCCAGATGGGGGTCGCCTTCGACACCTTGATCTTCCGTGCCGGCTTGCGCTGCGACCCGCAGGTCGATGAATCCGTGCATGGCGGCGAAGCGGCGCTCGATTACGTCGAGCGTGTGGCGCGTGCCAAGGCCGACCACGGCATCGACCTGCTGGCCGAGCGGCGCCTGCCGATGCGGCCCATTCTGGCCGCCGATACCACCCTCGAATTCGCCGGCGGGATCATCGGCAAGCCGGTCGACGATGCCGATGCCGCCGCCATCCTGCGCCGCCTTTCCGGCCAGACGCATCGTGTCCTGACGGGGGTCGCGGTCAGCCACGAAGGGCGGACAGAGTATGTGCTGTCGGTCAGCGAGGTGCGTTTCCGGGAAATCGACGACGAGGAAATCCGCCACTACGTGCGCAGCGGCGAGCCGATGGACAAGGCCGGCGCCTATGGCATCCAGGGCCGGGCAGGGCTGTTCGTCGAGCACCTGGCGGGCAGCTACACCGGCGTCATGGGCCTGCCGGTCTGCGAAACCGGGGAACTGCTGAAGCGCTTCGGCTGGCGTTTCTGAGCGGCAGCCGTGCCTGACGGGCGCCGCCGCCTGCTGCTCGGGAGCCTGGCCTGGCTGGCGTGCGCGCCGGTGCTGGCCGGCGGGCCGCCGACGGCGCCGCGCCTCACTGCGCGCCACGCCTACGTCGGCAATCTCAACGACACGCTGCTGGCGGTCAATGCCGATGCGCCGGTGCCGATCGCCTCGGTCAGCAAGCTGATTACCGCCTGGGTGATCCTCAGCGCCGAATTGCCGCTGGACGAGAAAATCCGTATCGGCGACGCCGACGTCGCGTTGTCGCAGCATACGGCGTCGAACCTGCCGGTCGGCTCGACCTGGCGGCGCGAGGAATTGCTCGAATGGCTACTGGTCGCCTCCGACAACCGCGCCGCGGCGGCGCTGGCGCGCAGCTTTCCCGGCGGCTGGCCGGAGTTCCAGTATGCGATGCGCGCCTTGCTGACCCAGATGCAGCTGTTCAGCTTCGATTTCGGCGATTCGTCCGGATTGTCGGCCTTCAACAAGGCCAGCGCCCGCGATCTCGGCGTGTTGCTGGTGATGCTGTCGCAGTCGCCGTGGTTCCGCAATCTCGCCAGAAGGCCGGCGGTCGGCGGCAAGATGAACGTCAATCGCTTCGCCCACGACCGTTCGGTTTCGCTTTTGGCCGGAAAAACCGGGTTCACCGCAGCTGCCGGTTATTGCCTGGCGATGGCCGAGGAATTCGACGGTCTGGTCTTCGCCCTGGTGGTGCTCAATGCCCGCGACCGCGAGGCGCGCGCGCAGGACATGAACGCGCTGCGCCAGTTCACCCGGCAGTCGCTGGCGTCGGACGTGCGGTCAGCGAGCGGCAGATGAGTTCGGCCGCCGCGCGGGCGCCATCGGCTTGCGGCAGCGGTGGTGGCGCCTGCTGCCAGAGTTCGGCGAGCGGCCCGGCGAGATTGCCGGCCGTCAGGTCGGCGCCGGAGATCTCCCGGCAACGGCCGTGGCCGTGCAGCCAGTCGATCAGGCAGTCCTGTTCCGGCCAGTCGGTGCGCCGCTGATAGAGCAGCGGTGTGCCGTTGCAGGCGGCTTCGGTGAAGGTGCCGTAGCCCGGCTTGGTGACGATGGCGTCGGCGGAACACAGAAGGTCGGTAAACGAGAGGCCGAAGTCCTCGTAGGCGATGGCGTCGGGATGCGTGCATCGCCAGTGTCCGGCGACCAGCCAGCGGATGCCGGGCAGGCGTGGCCAGTGGTCGACCGGCAGGTGGTGGTCGATGCCACCCAGTGCGATCAATACCGCCTTGTCGCCTTGCAGCCCGAGGTCGTGGCGGCGGCCGAGGCTGGCGACCGGGCCGACAGTTGTCGTGTTGGCGAGATCGGCCATCGCCATCGCCGGCGTGATGCGGATGAAATGGCGTGCGGCACGATAGGCGGCCAGCATCTCGGCATGGATCGACGGCGCCCAGTCCTCGTGTCCGAAAAAGTGCACGAACAGTTCGGCCCAGTTCAGCGAACAGATGGCCAGCGCCGGGATGCCGGCGACGGCCGCACCGGCCAGCGGCAGGCAGCTGACATTGCTGAGCACGGCGTCGGGTTGCAGGTGTTCGAGAAATGCCGCTTCGGCCGCGATGCGCGCCGGCCAGTCGGCATGCGCGGCGCGATAGGCGGCGGCGGTCGCAGCGCGGTCGATGCTCAGCGCGTCGTGCATCACGTAGCCGAAGTCGCTGGCGGCCGCGATGTGTTCGAAGGGCGGCCGGATGCGCTGGGCGAGCTTGGCCGCCGGCAGGCCGCTGCGCACGGTCAAGCGCAAATCCGGGTCGATTTCGGCCACGGCGTTGAGCACCGGCCCGGCGATGGCGAGGTGGCCGAAGCCGTGGCTGGAGATGTCGACGAAGAGATGCACTCAGCGGTTCTTGAAGCTCGGCTTACGCTTTTCGGCAAAGGCCGCCATGCCTTCCTTCTGGTCCTCCAGCGCGAAGGCGGCATGGAAGATGCGGCGTTCGAACAGCAGTCCTTCGTTCAGCGACGATTCGAAGGCGCGATTGACCGACTCCTTGATCATCATCACCACCGGCAGCGAGAAGCCGGCGATGGTCTGTGCCGCCTTCAGGGTTTCCTCCAGCAAGGCGTCGGCCGGGATGACGCGGGCGACCAGCCCGGATTTCTCGGCTTCCGCCGCATCCATCATCCGTGCAGTCAGGCACAGGTCCATCGCCTTGGCCTTGCCCACCGCGCGCGGCAGGCGCTGCGTACCGCCGGCGCCGGGCAGGGTGCCGAGCTTAATTTCTGGCTGGCCGAATTTCGCCGTATCGGCAGCATAGATCATGTCGCACATCATCGCCATCTCGCAGCCGCCACCGAGCGCGAAACCGGCGACCGCGGCGATCACCGGCTTGCGTGCCGTCTTGATGCGCTCCCAGTTGCGGGTGATGAAGTCGGTCTTGTAGGCATGCATGTAATCGAAATCCTTCATGAAGCCGATGTCGGCTCCTGCGGCGAAGGCTTTCTCGTTGCCGGTGATGACGATGCAGCCGATATTCTCGTCCGCCTCGAAGGCGTCGACGGCGGCGCCGATGCCGTCGACCACGGCATTGTTCAGCGCGTTCAGCGCTTCCGGCCGGTTGATGCGGATCAGGCCGACCTTGCCGATGGTTTCGGTGAGGACTACTTGGGTCATGGGGGGTCTCCTTGTCATGGCCGCAAGGCGGCGCGTTCGGGACGACAGTTTAACGTCAAGGCCGCCTGTTCAGGGTCGGCAGGAGCCGCTACCATGCGCGGACTTTTCCTCGCCGTCTGCCGATGACCCGTCCAGCGCCAGCCTATTTCCCGCCGCCCGATAGCGGCCTCGCCATCTGCCACATCGATGCCGATCTGCTGGTCGTGGACAAGCCGTCCGGCCTGCTCTCGGTGCCGGGACGCGGCCCCGGCATGGACGACAACCTGGCCAGCCGGGTACAGGCGCGCTTTCCCGGGGCGTTGACCGTGCATCGTCTCGACATGGACACCTCCGGCCTGCTCGTCATGGCGCGCAACCCCGCGGTGCATCGGGCGCTTGGCCGCCTGTTCGAACTGCGCCAGGTGGAGAAGGAATACATCGCCGTGGTCGCCGGCCGGGTGGACGACAGCGAGCACAGCATCGCCTTGCCGCTGATCGCCGACTGGCCGAACCGGCCGCGCCAGATGGTCGATTTCGCTCAGGGAAAACCCGCGCTGACGCATCTGGAGGTCTTGTCCCATGACGCCGCCAGCGACACGACGCGCGTGCGTTTGTTGCCGGAGACCGGCCGCTCGCACCAGTTGCGGGTGCATCTGCAGGCCATCGGCCACCCGATTCTCGGCGATGATCTCTATGCGCCGCCGGACATCCTGGCCCAGGCGCCGCGCCTGTTGCTGCATGCTGCCGCGCTGGGCTTCCGGCACCCGGTCAGCGGCGCGTGGCTGATTGTGAAGAGCGAGCCGCCGTTCTAGGCGGCAGCGGAACTGTCCGGCTGGCGACAGTCCAAGTTTTGGGAAACCGCTAAAGTGGCGGGACAAGAAAATACCGGAGACAAGATATGACCTACGCCATCGATGCCGCGCCGCTGTGGCGCCCCAATCCGCAAACCGTCGGCGCCACGCGCATGGCGCAGCTCATGCAGGCGACCGGCCACGGCAGCTACGCTGATCTCTGGCAGTGGTCGGTCGATCAGCCCGAGGCGTTCTGGTCGCTGCTGTGGGATTTCTGTGGCGCGGTCGGTGAAAAAGGCACGAAAATCCTCGTCGACCGCGACAGGATGCCCGGCGCCCGCTGGTTTCCCGAAGCTCGCCTGAACTACGCCGAAAACCTGCTGCAACGGCGTGATGACGGAGCGGCGCTGGTTTTCTGGGGTGAGGACAAGGTCAAACGGCGGATGTCGCGTGCCGAACTCTACCGCGAGGTTGTCCGCTTCCAGCAATTCCTGATCGCTGCCGGGGTCGGCGAGGGCGACCGCGTCGCCGGTTACCTGCCTAACCTGCCGGAAACCCTGGTCGCCATGCTGGCGACGACCGCGCTCGGCGCCATCTGGTCGTCTGCCTCGCCGGATTTCGGCGTGCAGGGCGTGCTCGACCGCTTCGGTCAGATCGAGCCGAAGGTGCTGGTCTGCGTCGACGGCTACTGGTACAACGGCAAGCCGGTCGATTGCCTGGAGAAGAACGCCGCGGTGGCGGCGCAGATGCCGTCGCTGCTGAAGACGGTGGTCGTGCCCTACCTCGATGCCGCGCCGCCGGAGGTCGGCAAAATCGCCAATGCCGTCGGCTGGAACGAGGCTGTTGCGGTCGACGGCCAAAAAGAGGTCATTTTCAAACGCGTCGCCTTCGATCATCCGCTGTTCATCATGTTTTCCAGCGGCACGACCGGCGTGCCCAAGTGCATCGTCCATTGCCACGGCGGCGTGCTGTTGCAGCATCTGAAGGAGCACCAGCTGCACAGCGATGTGCGCCCCGGCGATCGCCTGTTCTATTTCACGACCTGCGGCTGGATGATGTGGAACTGGCTGGTTTCCGGCCTCGCCTGCGGAGCCACGCTGCTGCTCTACGACGGCTCGCCGTTCGCCGGCGGCGGCACGGTGCTGTTCGACTACGCGGCTGCGGAGAAAATGACGCACTTCGGCACTTCGGCCAAGTTCATCGACGCCGCTGCCAAGCTCGGCCTGACGCCGGGCAAGACACACGACCTTGCCGCCTTGCGCGCCATGTTCTCGACCGGCAGCCCGCTATCGCCGGAAGGCTTCGACTGGGTCTATCGCGAGATCAAGCAGGACATCCTGCTCGCCTCGATCTCGGGCGGTACCGACATCGTTTCCTGCTTCGTCCTCGGCAACCCGGTGCTGCCGGTCTGGCGCGGCGAAATCCAGTGTCGCGGCCTGGGCATGGCGGTCGATGTGGTCGACGACATTGGCCAGCCGGTGCGCGGGCAAAAGGGCGAACTGGTGTGCACCAGACCCTTCCCGGTGATGCCGGTCGGCTTCTGGAACGATGACGACGGCAGGAAATACCACGCCGCCTATTTCGAGCGCTTCGAGAACATCTGGTGCCACGGTGATTTTTCGGAGCTGACCGCGCATGACGGCATGATCATCTACGGCCGCTCGGACGCCACGTTGAACCCCGGCGGCGTGCGCATCGGCACGGCGGAAATCTACCGCCAGGTCGAGCAGTTACCGGAAATCCTCGAAGCGCTGGTCATCGGCCAGGACTGGCCGCCGGGCCGGCACGACGACGTCCGCGTCGTACTCTTCGTCAAGCTGCAGGAAGGCCGGGTGCTGGACGCCGCGTTGACCGAGCGCATCAAGAAGCAGATCAGGGACAACACGACGCCGCGCCACGTGCCGGCGCGGGTGGTGCAGGTGCAGGACATTCCGCGTACCAAGTCCGGCAAGATCGTCGAACTGGCGGTGCGCAACGTCGTGCACGAGCGGCCGGTGAAGAATGTCGAGGCGCTGGCCAACCCGGAAGCGCTGGAGTTTTTCCGGCAGCGTGCCGAACTGGCCGACTAGTTGCTCTGGCGGCTGAGGATCTGCTTGACCGGCCAGGCCAGGGTCGCGTTGATGCGCACGCTGGCCGCCGGGCTCTCTACATAGCGGTAGAAGAGGGTGGCAACACCCATGCTGGCGGCCCACGCCAGCGCCATGCCGACGGCTGCGGTCGACGCTGATTCAAGGCCGAATTTCGCGTAGAGGCCGTTGGTCAGCAGGCAGATCGGGAAATGCACCAGAAATACCGAATAAGAAATTTTGCCGAGGTAAGCCAGCATGGCGTTGTCAGGCCAGCGTTCGAACAGGCCGCTGCGGCGGGCAAAGCCGAGGCAGAGCGCGACCGTCAGCGCCAGCGCGATGCGCAGGCGGAAATCGACGACCAGCGCCAGGATGCCGACCGTCGCGATGACGGCCAGCCAGGTGGCCAGGCGGCGGCGTTCGGATGCCCACCAGGTCGCGGCGCCGAGGCCGTAGGAACCGAAGAAATAGAGTCCCCAGTTGTCCCAGGCGGCATCGCGGTTGAACCAGAGCAGCGAGACGACAGCCAGCGTGCACACCAGCAGCATCGCCAGGTAGCGGAAGGCGCCGAGCAGTTGCCCGCCGGCATGACCGAGCCAAAGCAGCAGCGCCATCAGCGCGAAGAGCTGGAAATCGATGGCGACGTACCAGGCGCCGGCTGACAGCGAATCGAAATCAAGAATGCCGTGCAGCAGGAAAACGTGGGCAAACCATTGCGCCAGCGTGGCGCGGGCCGGGATCGAATCGTCGTCCATCCATTGGTCGGCGATCGCGGCGCAGATGACGGCCAGCGCCATGGCGGCCATGAAGGGAACGACCAGCCGCGTGTAGCGCTTCCAGATCAGGCCGAAAGGCGCGTCGGCAAGGCCGTCGCCCTGCGCGGAGAGCCCGCGCGCCGCCAGGAAGCCGCCGATGACCAGGAACACCTGCACCGCCATGCGTGCGTAGTCGTAGAACCAGCCGACCAGTCCCGGCACGGCCTGCTGCAGCGCTGTCGACAGTGGGCCGTAGGCGGCCAGGTGATGCAGCACGATGAGTTGCGACGCGATGGCTTTCAGCGCGTCGATCAGCGGCATGCGGGCGGAGGGATGGCTCATGGCGGGAATCTTATACTGGATTGCTGCGACGCACAAAAATTATCGTATTGTTTTTATGGGAATAGTTGCTAAACGAAGCGGGCCACGAAAGCGTTGACACAGCTTTCCGGCAAATCGACCCAGACCCGATGGCCGCTGCCGGGGGCGACCGCGACCGGTTGCCCATCGGCGTTTTCCATGCGTGCCGGCGTCCACGTGTGGTTGCCGCGCGGGTGCACGCATTCGAGGCGGTCGGTTGCGGTGAACCGGTTTTTTACCTCGATTTCCATCAGCCCGCGTGCCGGATCGAAACGCACGGCGTCGCCGACGTAGAGGCTGCGGTCGGACTCGGAGTGGCCGCGCAGGTAGTTCTGGTAGTCGGCGTCGTGGTGGCGCTGGTAGAAGCCATCGGTATAGCCGCGGTTGGCCAGGCCTTCGAGTTCGCGCAGCAGTTCGGGGTCGAGCGGCTTGCCGGCGACGGCGTCGTCAATTGCCTGACGGTAGGATTGCGTGGTGCGGGCAACGTAGTAGGGGCTCTTGGTGCGCCCTTCGATCTTCAGCGAATCGACACCGATTTCGACCAGGCGCTGCACGTGCTCGATGGCGCGCAGATCCTTCGAGTTCATGATGTAGGTGCCGTGTTCGTCTTCCTCGATCGGCATCAGTTCGCCGGGGCGCTGCCTTTCTTCAAGGAGGATTTCCTGTTCCTGCTTGAGCAACTGCGCCGGCTGGCCGTCCGAGGTCGACACCTTGTAGTCCCAGCGGCAGGAGTTGGTGCAGGTGCCCTGGTTCGGATCGCGGTGGTTGAAATAGCCGGACAGCAGGCAGCGGCCGGAAT
>WBZX01002075.1_pt1 | contig 14112 bp, 15 predicted proteins | sample 5204211 | NCBI WGS metagenome assembly WBZX01 (sample SAMN12344362, study PRJNA552823) | activated sludge metagenome | biome: Activated sludge suspended growth; feature: Nitrification reactor; material: Wastewater; isolation source: activated sludge from nitrification reactor of wastewater...
ATCCTCGAACTCTATCTCGGCTCGCTTGAAGCCCTCGGTTTCGACCTCAAGAAGAACGACGTCCGTTTCGTCGAGGACGACTGGGAAAACCCGACACTGGGCGCCTGGGGCCTGGGCTGGGAAGTCTGGATGAACGGCATGGAAGTGACGCAATTCACCTATTTCCAGCAGGTTGGCGGCATCGACTGCAAGCCGATCACCGGCGAAATCACCTACGGTATCGAACGTCTGGCGATGTACCTGCAGGGCGTCGAAAACGTCTATGACCTGGTGTGGACTGACGGCCTGACTTACGGCGACGTCTATCACCAGAACGAAGTCGAGCAATCGACCTACAACTTCGAGCATTCCGACGTCGACTTCCTGTTCCACGCCTTCGGCGCGCACGAAAAGCAGGCGCAGCACCTGATGGGCGCCCAACTGGCGTTGCCCGCCTACGAACAGGTGCTGAAAGCCGCGCACACCTTCAACCTGCTCGACGCCCGCGGCGCCATCTCGGTCACCGAACGCGCCGCCTACATCGGCCGCATCCGCAACCTCGCCCGCGCCGTGGCGCAAGCCTACCTCGACAGCCGCGCCCGCCTCGGCTTCCCGATGGCGCCGAAGGAATGGGCCGCCGAAGTCCTCGCCCAGATCGAAAAGAAAGCTGCCTGATATGTCGTCCAAGAATCTGCTCGTTGAACTGTTCGTCGAGGAACTGCCGCCCAAGGCGCTGAAAAAGCTGGGCGGGGCTTTCGCCACGGCGCTGGCCACCTCGCTGAAAAACGCCGGTCTGGCGCCGTCGACCGCAACAGTCACCGCCTACGCCTCGCCGCGCCGCCTGGCGGCACACGTCACCGACGTCGCCGCGGTCGCCGCCGACAAGCCAGTCGCCCAGAAGCTGATGCCGGTTGCCGTCGGCCTCGACGCTGCCGGCAATGCGACGCCGGCGCTGCTCAAGAAACTGGCGGCACTGGGTGCCGATGCCTCCGCCGTATCCGGCCTGCGCCGCGAAAGCGACGGCAAGGCCGAGGTACTGTTCTACGATAGCCTGGCCAAGGGCGCGACCCTGGCCGAGGGCCTGCAGAAGGCGCTGGAAGCCGCACTCGCCGCGCTGCCGATTCCCAAGGTCATGAGCTACCAGCTGGCCGACGGCTGGAACAGCGTCAATTTCGTACGCCCGGCGCACGGTCTGGTGGCGCTGCATGGTGCCGACGTCGTGCCGGTCGCCGCACTCGGCCTGACCTCCGGCCGTGCAACCCAGGGCCACCGCTTCGAAGCCGCTATCGATCCGGTGCTCATCGCCGACGCCGACAGCTACGCCGCGACGCTGCAGAAGGACGGCGCCGTCATCGCCTCCTTCGCCGAGCGCCGCGCCGAGATCACCCGCCAGCTCGAAGCCGCAGCCGCCCGGGCCGGCGGCAAGCCGATCGACGACGACGCGCTGCTCGACGAAGTGACCGCGCTGGTCGAGCGCCCGAATGTGCTGGTCGGCCAGTTCGAGGCCGAATTCCTCGCCGTGCCGCAGGAATGCCTAATCCTGACCATGAAGGCCAACCAGAAATACTTCCCGCTCCTCGACGCCGCCGGCAAGCTGACCAACAAGTTCCTCGTCGTCAGCAACATCAGCCCGGACGATGCTTCCGCCGTCATCGGCGGCAACGAGCGCGTCGTCCGCCCGCGGTTGGCCGACGCCAAGTTCTTCTTCGACCAGGACCGCAAGAAGACGCTCGAATCGCGCGTCCTCAACCTGGCCAAGGTCGTCTATCACAACAAGCTCGGCACCCAGGGCGAGCGCGTCCAGCGCGTCTGCGCCATCGCCAAGGCGATCGGCCTGCAGCTGGGCGGCGAAGCGCTGGCGCTGCAGGCCGAACAGGCAGCGCTGCTGGCCAAGGCCGACCTGCTGACCGACATGGTCGGCGAATTCCCCGAATTGCAGGGCATCATGGGCCGCTACTACGCGCTGCACGACGGCCTCGCCAGCGACATCGCCGACGCCATCGAGGACCACTACAAGCCGCGCTTCGCCGGCGACACGCTGCCGCGCAACCGGGTCGGCACCGTCGTCGCGCTGGCCGACAAGCTGGAAACGCTGGTCGGCATGTTCGGCATCGGCCAGATTCCGACCGGCGATCGCGACCCGTTCGCACTGCGCCGTCATGCACTGGGCAGCATCCGCATGCTGGCCGAGAACGATCTCGACCTGCCGCTCGATTCGCTCCTGCAGGCCGCCGCCGCCCCGTTCGCTGCGGTCGACGGCTTCAAGACGGCCGAAACCGCGCTCGCCGACTTCATCTACGACCGCCTCGCCGGCAGCCTGCGCGAGCAAGGCTACACCGCGCAGGAAGTCGATGCCGTGGTCAGCCAGCGGCCGCAGCGCCTCGGTGACATTCCCAAGCGCCTGGCCGCCGTGCGCGCCTTCTCGGCCCTGCCCGAAGCCGCCGCGCTGGCCGCCGCCAACAAGCGCGTCGGCAACATCCTGAAGAAGGTCGAGGACAGCGTCGATGCCTGGGTCGATGGCGCACTGCTCAAGGAGCGTGCGGAAATCGCCCTGCACGCGGCGCTGGTCGATGTCGTGCCGCAGGCCGACGCCGCCTTCGTCACCGGCGATTACAGCGAATCGCTGCAGACCCTGGCCGCGCTGCGCGCCCCGGTCGACGCCTTCTTCGACGACGTCATGGTCAACGCCGACGATCCGGCCCTGCGCGCCAACCGCCTCGGCCTGCTCGCCAAGCTGCATGCGGCGATGAACCAGGTCGCCGACATTTCCAAGCTCTCGGCATGAAGCTCGTCATCCTCGACCGCGACGGGGTCATCAACTTCGACTCCGCCCAGTTCATCAAGAGCCCGGCCGAATGGAAGCCGATTCCCGGCAGCCTGGAGGCCATCGCCCGCCTCAACCAGAGCGGCTACAAGGTGGTCGTGGCGACCAACCAGTCGGGCGTCGGGCGCAGCCTGCTGGACATGGACACGCTCAACAGCATCCACGAAAAGATGCACAAGATGCTGTTCGCCGCCGGCGGGCGCATCGATGCGATCTTCTATTGCCCGCATACCGCCGATTCGGACTGCGCCTGCCGCAAGCCGAAGCCCGGCATGTTCAAGCGCATTTCCGAAACGCTCAACGCCGATCTCAAGGGCGTGCCGGCGATCGGCGATTCGCTGCGCGACCTTCAGGCCTGCGCTGCCGTCGGCTGCCTGCCGATGCTGGTGCGTACCGGCAAGGGCGAAAAGACCAGGGCCGAAGGCAATCTGCCGGAAGGCACCCTGGAGTTCGCGGATCTGTCGGCTGCGGTCGACCACATCCTGGCGGTGAAAAAGAAATGAACATCCTCCGCTCGACGCTGTTCGCGCTCTGGGCGCTGCTCTGGACCCTGCTCACCGCGCCCCTGGTCATCGGCGGCGCGCTGCTGCTGCGCGGCCTCTGGGGCTACCACTTCGGCAAGCTGTGGCGCCTCGGCATCCAGTGGGGCGTCGAGCACCTGCTCGGCATCCGGCCGCAGATCATCGGCCTCGAGAACATGCCGCAGGAGCCGTGCATCATCCTCTCCAAGCACCAGTCGGCGTGGGAAACGATGACCCTGCAGGATTACGTCCCGCACGGCGCCTACTGCGTCTTCGTGCTCAAGAAGGAGTTGCTGCGCGTGCCCTTCATCGGCTGGGGGCTGGGCGCCATGAAGATGATCTCGATCGACCGCGCGGCCGGCAAGAACGCGCTCGACCAGGTCGTCACCCAGGGACGCGAACGGCTCAAGCAGGGCTTCTACGTCATCATCTTCCCCGAAGGAACGCGCGTCGCGCCCGGCCAGAAGCGGCGCTACAAGCCCGGCGGCGCCTACCTGGCGACCCGGGTCGGCTGCAAGGTGGTGCCGGTCGCCCACAATTCCGGCGAACTCTGGCCGCGCCAGTCTTTCCTCAAGAAGCCCGGCACCGTCACCGTCAGCATCGGCCCCGCTTTCGACGCCACCGGACTCTCCGAGCAGGAGATCAACGAGCGCGTCGAGAACTGGATCGAAGGCGAGATGCACCGTATTTCGCCGCACCGCTACCCGGATGCCGCGCCCGCCAACTGAAGCATCGGTAGCCGCCAGCCGCAGCATCACGCTCGCCGGGCAACAGGTCGCCTACCAGCTGCGGCGCAGCCGGCGCCGCACCATTGGCCTGGCCATCGACCAGCGCGGCCTGCGCGTCGGCGCCCCGCTGCAGGCCCGTCTCGGCGACATCGAAAGCCTGATCCGCGAGCACGGCCAGTGGGTGCTCGACAAGCTCGCCGCCTGGCGCGAGCGCCCCGCCGCCGAAAAACTGGCGGTCGCCGACGGCACGGTGCTTTCCGCCCTCGGCGCGGCGTTGACCGTAACCGTCACCCCCGGCAGCCGCCAGCGCTGGCTGTTCAGCGGCGACAAGCTGCACCTTTTCGTGCCGCCCGCCGTCGCCGCGAGCACCGTGCTGGAAAAGGCGCTGCGCGAGAAGGCGCGCGCCGTCTTCCGCGAACGTCTCACCCATCACGCGCCCCTGCTCGGCGTCGCCCCGCCGCCACTGCGCCTGTCGGCCGCCCGTACGCGCTGGGGTAGCTGCAGCCACCACGGCGGCATTTCGCTCAACTGGCGGCTGGTCTTCATGCCGCTGCCGGTCGTCGATTATGTCGTCGCCCACGAACTGGCGCACCTCAAGGAAATGAACCACAGTCCGCGCTTCTGGTCTGTCGTCGAGCAGCTTTGCCCGGAATGGCGGGCGCGCCGGCTGGAACTGCGCCAGCTCGGCCGGCAGATTCCCCAATTCAAATAAGCCAAGGAAAACAGCATGCGCATTCTGCACACCATGATCCGCGTCGGCGACCTCGATCGTTCCATCGCCTTCTACACCGAAATCCTCGGCATGCAGTTGCTGCGCCGCCAGGATTACCCGGACGGCCGCTTCACGCTGGCCTTCGTCGGCTACGGCCCGGAAAGCGAAGGCGCGGTGCTGGAGCTGACGCACAACTGGGATACCACCCGCTATGACCTCGGCAACGGCTACGGCCACGTTGCGCTGGCGGTGCCGGATGCCGCGGCCGCCTGCGCCGAAATCAAGGCACGCGGCGGCAAGGTGGTGCGCGAGGCGGGGCCGATGAAGCACGGTAGCACCATCATCGCCTTCGTCGAAGACCCGGACGGCTACAAGATCGAGCTGATCCAGCGCGCCTGAGCGCCTGGCCGTGCGGCGCGCCATCGCGATCCTCGCCTGGCTGCTGGTCGCGGCAGGCCTCGGGCTGGTGCTCGGCGGCTCGCTGTTCGGCCTGCTCGCCGTCGTCCTCGCCGATCCGGCGACGCGGCCCGCCGCCTGGCCGGGCTGGAATCTGCTGTTCTTCGTCTTCTTCCTCGGCTTCCCGGCCGGCTGTGCCGCGCTCGCCCTGCTGCTCGGCAGCGCCGGCCGCCTGCCGGGAACCCGGCGCACCTGAGCGAAATCAAGGCCATCCCGGCGCCGGCTGCCCATACTGGCCGCTCACCGGAGACTGTCATGGCCTTTCCCGAATTTTTCACCCGCATCCCCGCCGTCACCCTGCGCGATCCGCTCGCCGAACTGCTCGGCGCCGCCGAGGGCGGGCTGATCGAATACCGCTTCGCCGACGCCGTCAGGCTGGCCGGCCACTCCTGCCCGACCGTCGCCGGCGCCTGGCTGATGACGGTGCGCGCGCTGCGCGCCCTCTACGGCAACGAGATACCGGTGCGCGGCGACCTGCGTGTGGCGCTCGGCGAAAATGCCGACAGCGGCGTCGCCGGCGTCATCGCTGCGGTGGCCGGCCTGCTCACCGGCGCCGCCGGCGAAGGCGGCTTCAAGGGCCTCGGCGGCCGCTACAGCCGGCGCTGCCTGCTGCACTTCGGCGTCGCCGGGGTCGGCGGGCTGGCGTTCACCCGGCTCGACACGAATGTTGCGGTCGACTGCCGTTTACGGCTCGAAACGGTGCCTGCCGATCTGCGCCTCGCCGGCCTGCTCGGCGCCATCCTGCAGGGCACGACGGACGATGCTACCCGGCGCCTGTTCGGCGAACTCTGGCAGGAGCGCGTCCGGCGCATCCTGATCGACCACGCCGACGACCCGGCAATCGTCGAACTGCGCCCGTTTCAGCACTGAGCATGGCCGCCACGAACCCATGACGCCGGATTGGGAGTAAGCTGGCGGAAAAGGAGTTCAAAAAGCTGCAGGAGGGAGGAAGCCATGGACAAGATATGGCTAAAGCATTATCCCGAGGGCGTTCCGGCCGAGATCGACGCGGAACAGTTCAGGTCCATCCCGGATCTGCTTGAGAAGCTGTTCGCCAGATTCGCCGACAGGCCGGCCTACCACAACGTCGGCCGCACCCTCAGCTATGCCGAACTGGAACGGCTGTCGCGCGCTTTCGCCGCCTTCCTGCAAGGGCTGCCGGGCATGGCCCGGGGCGAACGCGTGGCCGTCATGTCGCCCAACCTGTTGCAGTACCCGGTGGTGCTCTTCGGCATCCTGCGCGCCGGGATGACGGTGGTGAACGTCAACCCGCTGTACACGCCGCGCGAACTCGAACACCAGCTGAAGGACTCCGGCGCCAAGGCGATCGTCATCGTCGAGAACTTCGCCCAGACCCTGCAGCAGGTCATCGGCAGCACGCCGGTAAAGCACGTGATCACGACGCAGGTCGGCGACCTGCTCCCAATCCCCAAGCGCTGGCTGGTCAATTTCGTCATCAAGCACGTCAGGAAAATGGTGCCGGCATGGCATATCGCCGGCGCCATCCCGCTTGATACAGCGCTGGCGCGCGGTGCTGCATCGCCCTTCGCGCCGGTCGACACGCAAGGCGAAGACATCGCCTTTCTCCAATACACCGGCGGCACGACCGGGGTCGCCAAGGGCGCGATGCTCACCCACCGCAATATCCTCGCCAACCTGGAACAGACCGGCACGTGGATTTCAGTTAGCTTCAAGGAAGGAGCCGAGATCGTCATCGCACCACTGCCGATGTACCACATTTTCTGTCTCACCTCGACACTGTCGTTCATGAAGTGGGGCAGCCTCAGCGTGCTGATCACCAACCCGCGCGACCTGCCGGCCCTGGTCAAGGAAATGGAGCGCTGGAAGTTCACCGCGATGACCGGCGTCAACACGCTGTTCAACGGCCTGTTGAACACGCCGGGGTTCGCGCAGCTCGACTTTTCGGCGCTGAAGGTGGTGGTCGGCGGCGGCGCTGCCGTGCTGAAGCCGGTGGCCGAACGCTGGCAGCAGGTGACCGGCCACCATCTCACCGAAGCCTACGGCCTCACCGAGGCATCGCCCGGCGCCTGCGCCATGCCGCTGGCCGCGCCATGGGACGGCACAGTCGGCCTGCCCCTGCCCTCCACCGAAGTGTCGATCCGCGACGATAATTTCAACGAACTGCCCGCGTGGACCGGCGCCGGCGACATCGGCAAGCACACCGGCGAACTCTGCATTCGCGGCCCGCAGATCATGCGAGGCTACTGGAACAATCCGGCGGAAACCACCGACGCCCTGTGCGCGGGCTGGCTGAAAACGGGCGACATCGGCCACGTCGACGACCAAGGCCGGGTCACCATCACCGACCGCAAGAAGGACATGATTCTGGTGTCGGGCTTCAACGTCTACCCGACCGAGGTCGAAAGCGTCGTCGCGGCGCACCCGGGCGTCCTCGAATGCGCCGTCGTGGCGGTACCCGACGACAAGACGGGTGAAGCGGTCAAGGTGGTGATCGTCAGGAACGACCCGGAGCTGACGCCGGACGACGTGATCGCGCACTGCCGGACGCTGCTGACCAGCTACAAGCTGCCGCGCCATGTCGAGTTCTGCGACGCCCTGCCGAAGTCGCCGATCGGCAAGATCCTGCGGCGCGAACTGCGCGTTGCTGCCAGGGATTGAGGAGGTCCCCTGCCAAGCGATGCCGCGGCAGCCCTGGCTGTCACGCCGCGGTCATTTTGCCGGAATATAATCCGCAGCCCTTAGCCATCCATCCCTGCCCCACCCGTGCGTTTCATTGCCTCCTGCCTGCTGGCCCTGAGCATTTCCCCGGCGCTGTTCGCCGAAGAGGCCAGCGAAGACTGGCAGGCCAGGTTCCAGAGCACCTACATCTGGCAGAAATCCTCCGGCTTTCCGGCGGCCTACAGCGGCCAGAACAGCCTGTCGGATCAGCGCGAATCGGGTTATACCTTCACCGCCACCGCCTTTCTCGGCGCCCGTCCGTGGCACGGCGGCGAGGTTTACCTGAACGTCGAGGTCGGCCAGGGGGCACCGCTCTCCGGCCTGACCGGGCTGGGCGGTTTCAGCAACGGCGAGGCGACCAAGGTTTCCGGCAGCCAGCTGAAGGGTTTCTGCAACGCCTATTCCTGCGCCAGACGTGGAATCTCGGCGGCGAAAGCGAATACGTCGCCTCCGACTTCAACCGCATGGCGGGCTTCGTCGACAAGAACCGCTTCGTGCTCACCGTCGGCAATTTCGCCACCCTCGATGTGTTCGACGGCAATGCCTACGCCAAGGACCCGCGCACCCAGTTCCTCAACTGGAGCAACATGGCCTATACCGCTTTCGACTACGCTGCTGACGCCCGCGGCTTCGGCTGGGGCTTTGCCGGCGAGTGGTACCAGGACGACTGGGTTTTCCGCTTCGGGCGCATGACCGGCCCCAAGGAGCCGAACGGCGAGGCCCTCGATTACCGGATCTTCAGGCATTTCGGTGACCAGATCGAACTCGAGCACAGCCACAGCATCGCCGAGCAGCCGGGCAAGGTCCGGCTGCTCGCCTGGCGTGACCGCGCGGTGCTTGCCACCTGGCAGGATGCCAGCGCCTGGTATGTCAGCCACCCGAACAGCGATCCGCAGGCCATCCTCTACGTTCGCAACAACCTGCAAACCAAGTACGGCTACGGCATCAATATCGAGCAGGCGGTGACCGACAACCTCGGCCTCTTCATGCGTGCCATGCGTGCCGACGGCCGCAGCGAAACCTATGCCTTCACCGAAGCCGATGGCTCGTTTTCCACCGGCCTGGCGCTCAAGGGCGCCAGTTGGGGACGCGCCGACGACACCTTCGGCTTGTCCTGGATGCGCAACACGATCTCCAGTGATCGCCGCAACTACCTGACCCTCGGCGCCATCTCCTTTTTCATCGGCGACGGCGGCCTCAACTACCGTCCCGAAAGCATCGTCGAAACCTACTACAGCCTGAAGCTATTCCGCGGTCTGTGGCTGAGCGCCGACTACCAGCACATCACCAATCCGGCCTACAACGCCGACCGCGGCCCGGCCAACATCGGCTCGCTGCGCATTCACGCGGAATTCTGAGCGCCCTGTTCAGCGCGCCACCGCCTCCAGCGCCACCGCCTCGAAACTCGCGACGACGCTCCCCCAGTTGCGCGGCAGCATCGCCAGGCGCGCCTGGCGCCCCATAGCCGCCAGCTTGTCCAGCGAGGCAGCAAGGTGCAGCGCACTGTCCACAAACGATTTTTCGTTGCCCGGCGGCACCGTGCTGCCATCCGCCCCGTCGCTGATCAGCTCGGCGGCGGCGGCGCTGCGGTAGGCCAGCACCGGCAGGCCGCTGGCCATCGCCTCGGCGACCACGTTGCCGTAGGTTTCGGTCAGGCTGGGGAAAAGAAAAAGATCGGCGCTGGCATAGTGCGCAGCGAGATCCTCGCCCAGGCGCACGCCGGCGAAATGGTGGTCAGGATGCGCGTCCGCCAGTTCCCTGGCAGAAGGGCCGTCGCCGACCCAGACCATGGACGCCCCCGGATGGCGGGCACGAATCGCGGCAAACGCCTTGCGCACCAGTGTCAGATTTTTTTCCGGCGCCAGACGGCCGACATAGAGGCAGACCGGCCCCCCGCCCCCGGCGCCCCAGCTGGCGCGCAGCGCCGGCGAACGGCGCGCCGGACCGTAAAGCGCGGTGTCGACTCCCCGACCGACGACACGGACCCCGGCGATTCCTTCGCCGGCCAGGTCGGCGGCCAGCGCCGCTGTCGGCACCATGGTCGCCTGCGTCCGGCGATGCAGCGTGCGCAGGTAGGCGGCCAGCGCCGGGCGCAGCCAGCCAACCCCGTAATGCACGCTGTAACGGTCGAAATTGGTGTGGAAGCCCGACGTCACCGGAATGCCGAGGCGGCGTGCGACGCTGACCGCCGACCAGCCGAGCGGCCCCTCGGTCACCACATGCACGAGGTCGGGCCGCTGCCGCCGCCACTGCTGCGCCAGCCGGCGACCGGCCGGCAGGCCGAAGCGCAGGCCGGGGTAACCCGGCAGCGGCAGGCCGGGCAGCGCCAGCTCATGCTCGCTGCCGGCATCGGCCGCGCCCTGCCGCGGACGGATGACGCTGACGCGGTGCCCACGCTCGCGCAGGCCGCCGACCCGCCGGCCGACCGTCATGGCCACGCCGTTGACCTCGGGCGGAAAGGTTTCGGTAACGAAGGCGATGGCCAGCCGCATCACGCCACCTCCAGGATGACGCAGGTCCAGACCACCAGCACATTCACCAGCGCCACCAGCACCGCGGCGCTGCCGATGTCCTTGGCGCGCTTGGCGAGACGGTGGTTTTCCAGGCTGACGCGGTCGACCACGGCCTCGATGGCCGAATTCAGCAATTCGACCAGCAGCACCAGCAAGACGCTGCCAATCATCAACCCGCGTCCCAGCCACGGCAAGGGCAGCAACAAGGCGGCCGGAATCAGCAGCAGCGCCAGCCAGACCTCCTGGCGGAACGCATCCTCGCAGAGGTAGGCGGCTTTCAGCCCGGAGAGCGAGTAGTTGAAGGCATTCCAGACCCGGCGCAGGCCGGTCTTGCCCTTGAATGGGGATTCGTTCGCCGGGTCAAGGCCCAGTTCGTGCGGCGTCGGTTCCTGCATGGCATCTCCGTGAAAGCGCTCACGGTAACCATGCTTTGCTAAGTTTTGATGACAGGCGCCGCCGCTCAGATGCCGACGCCGTTCGCCGACACCGGCGCGGCAGGCGCCGGCAGGAATTCGCCGCACCAGCCGTGGATGCTGACGGCCGGAAAGCGCCAGTGATGCGTCTCGCGCGGCGAGCTGTCGCCGGCGAAGACTGGCGGAAAACGATGGCAGCTGCCGCTCAGGGCATCGCCCGGCTTGAAATAGCGACACTGCTCGCAGGCATGGTCGAACGGTGGATTCATGGGGCTCCGGATCAGGCTGTTGCGGTCAACGGCCTTTCCGAAGCAATTTTCAAGCCCGCCAGTTCGCGGTAGAGCCCGGCGAGGCGCGCCGCCATCGCCGCATCCGACCATTCCCGGGCGTAGGCCGGCGCTTCCTCGGCCAGATGGCGCCATGCCTCGGAACGGTTGAGGAAGTGCCCGAGCATTTCGCCGAAGGCCCCGGGTTCGGCCGGCGGGCAGAATGCACCACGGCCGGGCGCCAGGATGTCGATCGTCCCCATTTCGGCGAGAGCGATCACCGGCAGGCCGGCCGCCATCGCTTCCAGCAGCACCAGGCCCTGCGTCTCGGTGCGCGAGGCGAAGACGAAGACGTCGGCCGCCGCATAGCAATCGGGCAGCTCCCGCTGGCGGTCGAGATAGCCGATGAAGCGCACCGCGCCGTGCAGGCCGAGCGCCCGCACCTGCGCCTGCAGGTCGGCCATCGCCGGCCCTTCGCCGGCCACCACCAGCAGTACCTCGGGGCGCAGTTGGCGGGCATGGACCAGCGCTTCGAGCAGGAAGCCGATGTTCTTCTCGTGCGCCACGCGCCCGACGAACAGCGCCACCGGCTGCCCGACCGGGATGCCGTGGCGCGCGCGGAAGGCCGGGCCTTCGCCGCGAGCGAACTGGGCGAGCGGGATGCCGGTCGGCAGCACGTGCAGCGGCGTGGTGACGCCGTAGGATTCGAGGCGCTGGCGCATCGCCGTCGACGGCACGACGACGGCATCCAGCGCGTTGCACTGGCGGCGCGAAAAGGCCCGCGCCTGCGCCTTGAGCCAGCCGCCGGGCAGGAAGGGCGCGTAGTGCTGCAGGTATTCCTCGAACAGCGTGTGGTAAGTGGCCAGCACCGGCAGGCCGAGCTTGCGCGCCGCCCTGAGCCCGGCGTAGTGGGCGACGAACGGCGTCTGGACGTGGATCAGGTCGCAATCCTGCGCCGCCGCCAGCACCGCGCGCTGCATCGCCCGCCAGCCGACCAGGCGGTCCTCGCGGTCGCCCGGCACCGGCCGGCCGGCGACGCGGACGACCCCGGCTTCCTCCGCCTCGTCGCCGTAACGCGGCACGACCAGGCGCACCTCGACCCCGTGCGCGGCCAGCGTGCGGCGGAAGGTTTCGATCGAGGTCGACACGCCGTTGACCCGCGGGAAATACACGTCCGACACCATCAAAATCCGCATTCAGGCCTCCGCATGTTCGACGAGCGGCGCGGCCAGCACCGGGAGCAGGCTGCGCACGCCCCAGGCCACCAGCTCCAGCCGGCCGTCGTGGTGTTCGACGATGGCCGTGCACGAATCGACCCAGTCGCCGCAATTGATATAGGTGAGGCCGTCGATGTCGCGCATCGTCGCCCAGTGGATATGGCCGCAGATGACGCCGTCCAGCCCGCGCTCGCGGGCGTGATGGACGGCCGACTCCTCGAAATCGAAGATGAAGTTGAGCGCCGTCTTGACCTTGCGCTTGGCGTAGCCGGCCAGCGACCAGTAGCCGGCGATGCCGAGCTTGCGCCGCCCCCACGACAGCAGTGTGTTGAGGCGCACCAGCAGCCCGTAGGCCTTGTCGCCGAGCACCGCCACCCAGCGGTGGTGGCGCGTCACCTGATCGAAGACGTCACCGTGGATGAGCAGGAAGCGGCGGCCGTCGGCCGTCTCGTGGACCAGTTCATTGGCCACCTCGATGTCGCCGAAGACGATGCCGCAATAGTCGCGCAGCGCCTCGTCGTGGTTGCCGGGAATGAAGACCACGCGCTCGCCGTGCCGGGCCCGACGCAGCAGCTTCTGGACCACGGTGTTGTGCGCCGACGTCCAGCAGATGCTGCGGCTCATCGCCCAGAAATCGACGATGTCGCCGATCAGGAAAGTCTGCTCGGCCGGGTGTTCGCGCAGGAAATCGACAAGCCGTTCCGCTTGGCACGCCCGCGTGCCGAGGTGGATGTCGGACAAGAATACGGATCTGACCTTGGGCATGGCGGCACGATAATTCCCCGCCATGAAGACAGCGTTACCGGCGGATTACAAAACGGTGACGCGGCGGGTTTAGCGGTCCCAATACGGGGTCGGACCGAAGCGGGCGAGCAGGAAATCGATGAAGGCACGCACCTTGGGCGGCAAATGCCGGTTCGGCAGATGCACGGCGTAGATGAAGCGCTCGGTCGGGACAAAGCCCGGGAGCACCTCGACCAAGCGACCTTCCTGCAGATCGCGGCCGACGATGAAGGTCGGCAGCATGGCCAGCCCGAGGCCACCGAGCACTGCCTGCGACAGCGCCTCGTCGTCATTGATGCGCAGGGTGCCCGCCACCGGGATCGCGACATCACCGTCGCCGCCCTTGAGATGCCAGACCTCCTGGGTATCCAGGAAGGTGTAGCTCAGACAGTTGTGCCGGACCAGATCCGCCGGGGCCAGCGGCATCCCGCGCCGGGCGAGATAGGCGGGACTGGCGCAAATCATGCGGCGGATCGGTGCCAGTTGCCGGGCCACGAGATTCTGGCCCGGCTCGCGGCTGATGCGCAGGGCGATGTCATAGCCCTCTTCGGCCAAGTCGACCAGGCGGTCGCTGATCGTCAGATCGACGGTCAGATCGGGGTAGCACGCCATGAAATCCGGCAGAGCCGAGGCCACGTGCATCGTGCTGAAAGCAACCGGGGCACTGATCTTCAGTTTTCCGCGCGGCTCCTGGTGCAAGCGGGAAATGGCCGTATCCGCCAGGCTCAACTCTTCGAGAATCCGGTCGCAATGCTCGAAATAAGCCTCGCCGACCTCGGTGAGACTAAGGCTGCGGGTGCTCCGGTGCAACAGCCGGACTCCGAGGTCACCTTCGAGGCGGGCGACGGCCTTGCTCACCCGTGACTTGGAGACTCCGAGGCGGCGCGCCGCCTCGGAAAAACTCCGTACCTTGACCACATGCGCAAACAGAAGCAAATCATTGATGTCGTGCACAAGGCCTCCGGCTGTTATCAAAATGGAAACAGTTTTGTGCAAAACC
>WBZX01002076.1_pt1 | contig 14107 bp, 7 predicted proteins | sample 5204211 | NCBI WGS metagenome assembly WBZX01 (sample SAMN12344362, study PRJNA552823) | activated sludge metagenome | biome: Activated sludge suspended growth; feature: Nitrification reactor; material: Wastewater; isolation source: activated sludge from nitrification reactor of wastewater treatment...
ACCGCTGGCGGAGCGACCGGTTTCTGCACGGGCGGTAGTGTGCTGCTCAGCGCCAGCACCGGCACCGGGTACACCTATGTGTGGAAGCGCAACGGCACCACCATCAGTGGCGCCACGAGCAGCAGCTACACGGCCACCACGGCGGGCAGCTACACCGTCACCACCACGAGCGGCGGTTGCTCCACCACATCGGCGGCCACCACGGTCACGGTGGGCAGTGCTCCAGCGGCAACGATCACCGCTGCCTCCTCCACCTCCATTTGTGCGGGTAGCAACGTGGTGCTCAATGCGAACACCGGTACGGGCTTGACCTATGTGTGGCGGTTGAACGGTACGGCCATCAGTGGCGCCACGGCGAGCAGCTATACCGCTTCGGCGGCTGGTAGCTACAGTGTCGTGGTCTCCAACAGCGGTTGTCAGACTACTTCGTCCGCGACCACGGTCACGGTGCTCGCCGCACCCACCATCTCCTGCAGTGCTTCCTCCGCTGCGGGCACGGTCTCCGTCACAGCGTCCGGCGGTACGGCGCCGTACACCTACTTGTGGAACACGAGTCCATCGCAATCCACCGCCACCGCCACGGTGAGCGTCGCGGGCACCTACACCGTCACGGTGAAGGGTGCCAATGGATGCGGCACCACCTGCTCCGTCACCTTCACGCCCGCAGCGGCCGTGGTATGCACCGGCCTGCGCACGGAAGCGCAGGGTTCCTGGGGTGCATCGAGCAGCACGCAGTCGGCCTACATGACGGCCAACTTCGCAGCGGCCTTCCCTGCATCGAGCTATCTCACCGTGGGCTGTGGCACCCGCTTGATGCGCTTCACGACCGCAGCAGCGGTCATCACCGCGCTGCCTACCTACGGCACACCGTCGGTACTTTCCTCGGGCACTTCGGTGAACCCGAACAATCCCGGTAATTCACTGGTGGGCCAGCTGGTCTCGGCGAAGCTCAACGTGCGCTTCGATGAGCTCGATGCCAACTTCGCACCCGCCACGGTGTTGCTGAAGAACATGGTGGTGGCCAGCGGCACCTTCGCCGGTATGACCGTGCAACAGGTGATCAACGCGGCGGACCAGGTGATCGGTGGTTGCTCCACGGCCTACACGCTCTCGGCGCTCAGCAGTGCGCTCACGTCCATCAACAATGGCTACGACGATCCAGCGGATCCGAGCAACTTCCTGGCCTGCCCGGGTACGGTAGGCATGGTGTTCGACTCCAATGAACCCGTCACCCTGTTGGGCGAAGAGCTGCTCGAGGTCTCGGTGTTCCCCAACCCGGCCATGGACAACACCGATATCCTGCTCACCGGTGGTGAGGAGGATGAGGAAGTGACCATCGAGGTGCGCTCGCTCTCCGGCTCGGTGGTGGGTGCAACGTACCGGGGCATGGTCTCCGCTGGTGTGCAGCAGCGCATCCCATGGGATGTGACGGCCTACGCCCAGGGACTCTACTTCTTCCATGTGCGCCAGGGTGCCCGCTTCGCTGTGGTGAAGTTGCTGGTGCAGTAGGTCACGCGCGGGGGCGTGTGCAGCGGTCGCGTAAGTTGGCCGGATCGAACCACTTCGCCCGAGGTGTGTCCGAACACAAACACCTCCCGCATGCGCCTACCCTCCTTCGCTCTGCTAGCTGGTCTTTCGCTTCACGTCACCGCACAAGGCCCCACCGTCACCAGTTGGATCGTCAACCCTGGCAACGAGACGGGGTACGGCGGCTACCTCACGAACACCCTGGAGGTGTGGTACACCGGCACCGATGTGTACGTGGTGTGCACGTGCATACCCGGCTACGACATCGGCCCGTGGGTCGGCAACCCCAACACACCCGCCAACCAGGACTTCACGTTCAAGATCACACGAGCGCCCGTGGAGAATACGGGTACCGATGTGGCCACGGGTCTTGGGCATATCGGCGTGTGGCGTAATGGGGTGAGCATCTTCAACGCCAAGGATGGTATGAGCTACAACAACCAGGGCATCTGGAACCGGGATGCGTTGTTCTGGGAGGGAGCGAGCTTCGATGCATGCCTTGGTCATCCGGCACCCAATGGGGAGTACCACCACCACGTGGACCCATCGTGCCTGTACGACCACATGGACGACCAGCAACATTCCGACCTCATCGGCTACGCCTTCGACGGTTTCCCCATCTACGGGGCCTTCGCCTATGCGAACACCGATGGCACGGGGGGCATCACGCGGATGCGTTCGAGCTATCGCCTGCGCGCCATCACCGATCGAACGACGCTCCCGAACGGAACAGTGTTGAACGCGGGGCAGTACGGTCCGGCCATCGGCGGGCAGTATCCCTTGGGCGCCTACTTGGAGGATCAGGAGTACGTGGCCGGCCTCGGTGACCTGGATGAACACAACGGACGCTTCTGCATCACGCCCGAGTATCCGGCGGGGACCTATGCGTACTTCGTAACGGTGGATGAGCAGCTTGCTCCCGTGTATCCCTATGTGCTGGGTCCCACTTACTATGGAACGGTGCAGATGGGTAACACCGGACCCACGAGCGGACATAACACCATACCGGGAAGTGCCACGGCGTACGATCCGACCACGGTGGGCATCGCACCGCACGTCGCACCGCATGCGATCAGCGTGTATCCGATGCCGGCGATGGACCAACTGTCCGTGAGCGGATCCAGCATCGTTCACGAAGTGGTGTGCACGGATGGAGTTGGGCGGACGATGATGCGGAGCACGCCACGCACTTCCTCCTTCGTGTTGGATGTGTCCGCGTTCCCGGCGGGTGCTTATGTGTTGATGGCGCGAACGGATGAAGGGATGACACGTCTACCCTTCGTGAAGGAATAGCGCATCACGATCCGCTGTACCCGATCAGAACGGCGATCATCTCAACGATGATCGCCGTTCTGCATGAAGAGGAGTGTCGTCAGTACCGATGATGCACAGCGCCGATGGATGATGGTGCGCCGTGCATGTGTTGGTGATCATGCATGCGATACGATCGCGGCATGCACTTCAGCAAAGCCGCTGCTGGCGCGGTGTGCAGCGCATGGATAGGTATGAAATGCAAAGGGGCCCGGCGAACCGGACCCCTTCAAGCGTCGCGAACGACAGCTTACTTCTTCTTCGCAGCCTTCTTTGCGGCCTTCTTCGCTGCCTTCTTAGGAGCTGCTTTCTTGGTCGCCTTCTTTGCTGCTTTCTTTGCTGCTTTCTTAGCCATGGTGAATGGGTTTGATGTCAAACGTATGAGCGTTCAGGACTTGCAACGCAAAAGACATCATTAATGTTCCCACCATCGAGTGTTGATATCGTTGAAGGCATGTCTTCATCATCGCGATCGATCACGCGTGTGATCGATGTGTGCACGAGCATCTCGCATGCGATGCACACATCATGATCATCGATGTGTCGAAGGTGTGCACGCATGGAGCATCATGCAACACGATGCGCTGAAAGCCTTGGTGCGTGCATGTTCCGTGAGGATGCATCGATGATCATCGTGTACCTGCATGCACTGTATGCGCACCGTCATCGTTCAACACACGATGCCATGAACGCAGCAGACGATCATGCTTCCGGAGCAGATCCGAATACCGATCCTCGGTCCGATCCGCCTTCGCACGAATGATCCGGATGAGCGACATTTTTTCTGGTTGGGTCCAACTGGAGAGGTCATCGATCATGCAGATGGAGGGTGCGAGCAGTGTCAACGCATGCCGTTCATCGGTGGCCCAGGTGCCTTGATCATCGATGCCGAGCGCATGTGCGACGTGTCGTGTGCATGCGCTCGTGCCGCGTGCATGGTGTGCGCTCACATGGGCGAGCACGCGTTCTCCGAGGTCGATGGGTTCGATGTCCGGAACGGTGGTGCGTATGCGTGTGAGCATCATGGGCTCCGCAGCGAGCTTGCGGAGAAGGGATGCCGCCGTCCGGTGCCCCGGTCGTTGGCGCATCAGGGTCACCTCTGCTTCCTCCAACGCGCGCAAGGCGGGCAGGGTGGTCCGGAATCCGGCACGGTGGTAGAACCAATACGCACCACTGCGGATGCCGTCCGCGTTGCCATGTCCCAGCTGGTAGTTGTCCGCTTCGAAGCGGTCCACACCGTAGCGCTGCGCATAGCAGCGGAGTATCTGCGCGAAGAGGAAGAGGGAGGGTCCACCACGGAACGCCGGGAACACGTTGATGCCCACCTTGGTCTTGCCGGGGAACAACCACGCACCGCCGTACGCCACGGGTACGCCATGGGAGAAGGTGACGTAGCCCACGTAACTATCATAGATGGTACGACGCTGCATCGGGAGCGGAGCGAGCAGCATGTGCACTCCCTGTCCCATGTCGAACAGTTGCACGAGGTCTCCTTCCGTGTAGGTGATGGTATCCGTTTCGCGCAAGTGGCCGAGCAGCACCCCGCGCGCCGCCGCCACGAGTTGCTCCCCCAGGGCGGAAGAGGTGCGCAGGGGACGGGGTAGCGGCGTGTCGATGATGGATGCCACATCCACCGGAGCGCGTGAGCCGCTCGACCAAGGCACCAGGGGAGGTAGTGGCCCGCGCGCGAACGTGCGGCTCAACGGTCCGTCCTTCGCGTCCACTACTATATATGGTATGAGCATGGTCCATAGTAGGTCGCGCATGCCGGTGTCGGCGGTGGTGGCATCCACGTGCCGCACCAGGTAGTGCAGTGGTGTATCGGGCGCCAGACGTTCCAACAGGGTGGCGGGATCCGTCCGCGTGTCTTCGGCGGCTTCGCGCGCACCGGGTGTTGCGGTGGTGGCCAGGAAGCTGCGCACCACGTCCGCGTCGCCGGCGAAGGAGTCGAACGATACGTCCACGTCCGTGCGGGTGAGCAGCCAGCGCACCAGGTCCAGGCCGAAGTGCGCGCACGCCGTGGTGCCCGCGATGCCCGAGTTGTACAGACCGTGGTACACGCTGTCGGATGTGCGCGTGTGTTCCGCCACCCAGGAAGCCAGCCGCTCCAGTCGGTCCGTGGCGAGCGCGTGCTCCGCGGCGCTGCGCGGGAAGGCCAGTACGAATTGGTAGAGGTCGTGCAGTTCCTTGATCGCGGCGGCCGAGGTGGGGAAGCGGTCGCCCAGTTCGTTCAAGGGGTCGGTGCCGTCGGGGGCACCGGCCAGTCGTTTGCGGAGGGAAGCGATGCGCGCGCGGGTGATCTTCATGGTGGTTCCTTCAAAGGAACGTGGTCCGATGGTGTGATGGACTGATGGCCTACCTTGGTTGCGCATGTCGAAGAACATCTCCTCCCTCTCTGGTCGCGATGGCAAGGAACTGGACGACTCCCTCTGGGAACGCCTTCAGCACGAGGCCGACGTCAAGGGCTCTCCCTCCGCCCAGCAGCTCACCGCCGTGGCCGGCGATTTCCTCGTGGGCGAAGCCGTGGCCTACGGTACCTCTTCCTTCTACGACTTCCTGCGTAGGGAGAACACCGGCAAGAAGGCCTATGTATGTAATGGTAGCACCTGCCTGGTGGCCGGCACCCAGGAGCATGTGCACCACGAGCTGCGTAAGCACTATACCGAGGAAGAGATCGGCCACATGTGCTGCCTCGGTCGCTGCCATGAGAACAGCGCCTTCAACGTGGGGGGCATCAACTACAGCGGTGGCAGCATCGACAAGTTGGAGGAGCTCGTGAAGGAGGCGACACTTCCTGTGGCACAGCGCAAGGTGGATGCCGGAGGCAGGCACCACGTGGGCACGTCCATGGAGCGGCCCATCCTCACGGCGCCCATGCCTGCGCTGGAAGCATTCTACGCCACGTGGGAACGCGTGCTGAAGAGCGACAGCGCCGACATCCTCAACGAGATCAAGATCGCCACCATTCGTGGTAGGGGCGGGGCCGGCTTCCCCATGGGCTTCAAGCTGGAGGCCTGCCGTACGGCGGAGGACACCACCGGCAATGGAACACCGCGCAAGTACATCGTGTGCAACGCCGACGAAGGCGACCCCGCCGCGTTCAGCGACCGCTACCTGCTGGAGCAGCGCCCGCACCGCGTGCTGCTGGGTATGATGATCGCCGGGTATTGCGTGGGCGCCGATACCGGTGTCCTTTACATACGGGCCGAATACCCCGAGGCCATCGCCATCGTGAAGCAAGCCGTCGCGGACATCGAAGCGAAGGGTTGGATCGGTACCAACATCAAGGGCAGCGGCTTCAACTACCGCTTCAAGGTGATCAAGGCCGCGGGTGCCTATGTATGTGGTGAAGAAACGGCACTGCTCAACAGCATCGAAGGCAAGCGCGGTGAGGTGCGCACGCGTCCACCGTACCCGGCACAACAAGGACTGTTCAACCGACCCACGGTGGTGAACAACGTGGAGACGCTCGCCTGTGTGCCGTGGGTGGTGGAGCATGGCGGTGCGGCCTTCGCCAAATTGGGCAGCGAGAAGAGCAACGGAACGAAACTGGTCTCGCTCGACAGCGCCTTCAACCGCCCCGGTCTGTACGAAGTGGAATGCGGTACGCCGCTGCGCACCGTGCTCTATGAACTTGGAATGGGCTTCAACAAGAAGGTGAAGGCCCTGCACATCGGCGGACCGCTCGGTGGCATCGTGCCCATGAGCAAGATCGACGCGCTGAGCATCGACTTCGAGAGCTTCCAGAAGGAGGGCTTCCTGCTCGGCCACGCCAGCGTGCTCTCCATTCCGCAGGACTTCCCCCTCATCGAATACCTCGAGCACCTGTTCCAATTCACCTCGGTGGAGAGTTGCGGCAAGTGCTTCCCCTGTCGCATCGGCAGCAAGCGCGGTGAAGAGATGATCGCACGTGCCCGCACCGGCGAAGCCAGGATCGACCGCGCGCTCTTCAACGACCTGCTGGAGACCATGGAGATCGGCAGCCTCTGCGCCCTGGGTGGTGGACTACCCTTGGGCGTGAAGAACGCGCTGCACTACTTCAGCGAGGAGCTGAAGGAGCACTTCCAGGACTAGCCCGTTAGTAGGGTCAGCGCCCCGAGAGCTTCGCCAACCGGAAGGCGTAGCTGAAGCACAGCATGTGCGTGTTGGTGCCGGGCAAGCGGTCGCCCAGCGCCACGTTGTAGGCATAGGTCATCTTCCCCTTGAAGGCGCCGATGCCCATCTCGGGCCGCAGCACCGGGTAGGACCGGGAGCCATGGAAGTACTGGATGTACTGCACCCCCATGGCGAAGCCACCGTCCACATAAAGGCCGGCTTTCACGCCCCACAGCTCCGGCCGGTCCACCCGTAGCTCCGCCCCCGCATAGTAGCCGATGTCGAAGGGGTGGTGCACGCTGCCGTAGGTGTTGTGTCCGATACCCAGTTCGGCGAACCCGTACCGGCCCTGCTGGTAGCCGGTGAGCAGGGTGATCTCCTCGCGCACCCACGCCAGCGGTGGTCGATAAAGGGTGTCCGGCTGTTGGGCGGCACAGCCTGCCACCAAGCATACCATATAAAGGATGGAGTGAACGAGGCGCATCCACTACAAGGATACCGCGCATCCACCTGCCTATCTTCGTCCATCACGCTTTCGCCATGAACCAGCCCCAGGCCAAGACAGGCATTTCCGCTCCGCCCGCAGCGCGTCAACAAAGCGCTCCCGCTTCCTCCAACGCGGTGCGCACCGAGGTGGATGTCGCTTACATCGATGGGGTGGCCTATCCCATCAACAAGGGCGAGACCATGCTCGCCTTCCTGAAGCGGCACAAGGGACCGAACCCCGTGCCCACGCTGTGCGATGCGCCCAACCTGGAGCCCTTCGGTTCGTGCCGTGTCTGTTCAGTTGAAGTGGCGCTGCAAGAGGATGGCCCCACGAAAGTGATGGCCTCCTGCCACACCCCCATCGCCAAGGGACAGTACATCACGGTGAACAGTCCGCGCATGGAGCGCCTGCGCAAGAACATCGTGGAACTGGTGCTGAGCAACTACGACACCGAGCAACTGAAGACCGAGGACCACGGCCGCAACGAACTCTACAACGTGGTGCAGCAAGTGGGCTTCGACATCGATAGCGTGCGGTACGCGAAAGGCGCGCTGCCCTTGGACGCCGCAGGTGCCGATGCCGCCTTCGCGAAGGACAGCTCGCATCCGTACATGGTCAGCAACCTCGATAGCTGCATCAACTGCTATCGTTGCGTGCGTGCGTGCGACGAAGTGCAGGGAGAGATGGTGCTCACCATGGCCGGTCGCGGCTTCAATAGCTGGATCGCCAAGGGCACCGGCGAATCGTTCAAGGACAGCGATTGCGTGAGCTGCGGCGCCTGTGCGCAGGCCTGCCCCACCAGCGCCATCACCGATGTGTTCCGCGCCAAAGAGACCAAGGCCGATGAGGTGGTGCGCACCGTGTGTACCTATTGCGGCGTGGGCTGCAACCTGGAGGTGAAGGTGAAGGATGGCAAGGTGGCGGGTATCACTGCGCCGTACGAGGCCGAGGCCAACCAAGGCCACACCTGCCTCAAGGGCCGCTACGCCTTCAAGTTCTACGACCATCCCGAGCGACTGCGCACACCGCTCATCAAGCGCAACGGTGTCTTCGAAGAGGCCACCTGGGACGAAGCCTACAACTTCATCGTGGACGAATTCATCCGCATCCGCGAGAAGCACGGACCCGATGCGCTCGGCGGCGTGAGCAGCGCCCGCTGCCCCAACGAGGAGAACTACCTGATGCAGAAGTTCTTCCGCGCGCAGGTGGGCACCAACAACATCGACGCGTGCGCGCGCGTGTGCCACAGCCCTACGGCCCTTGGCATGCAGAAGACCTTCGGTACCGGTGCGGCCACCAATAGCATCGACGACCTGCGCGACACGCACACGATCATGGTGATCGGCGCGAACCCCACCGACGCACACCCGGTGACCGGCGCCAAGATCAAGCAGCAGATCATGAAGGGGAAGACCCTGATCGTGATCGACCCGCGTCGTACGGAACTCGCCCGCTACGCCAAGTACCATCTGCAGTTGAAGCCTGGCACCAACGTGGCCCTGCTGAACATGATGATGCACTACATCGTGAAGGAGGGCTGGGTGAACGCCGACTTCATCGCCAAGCGCACCGAAGGCTGGGAGGAGTTCAAGCAGGAAGTGCTCAGCGTGGACATCGCTGCGATGGAACGCGAGACGGGCGTTGATCGAACCCTCGTGCGCGATGCTGCGAAGGCCTACGCCACTTCACCGGCCGCCATGAGCTTCCACGGCTTGGGCGTCACCGAGCATTACCAAGGCACCTTCACCGTGATGCAGATCGCCGATCTGGCGATGATGACCGGCAACATCGGTCGCCGCGGCGTGGGTGTGAACCCGCTGCGCGGACAGAACAACGTGCAGGGCGCGGCCGACATGGGCTGCCAGCCGCACCAGGGCGCCGGCTACTTCGCGGTGGACGATCCGCAGTACAGCCAGCTCTACAACGAGTTCTATGGCGTGGAGATCCCGAACGTGATCGGCAAGAAGATCCCGCAGATGTACGATGCCATGCTCGATGGCACGCTCAAGGCCTTCTGGGTGGTGGGCGAGGACATGGGCCAGACGGATCCCAACACGCTGCACGTGCGCAAGGCCCTCGGCGAGCTCGAGCTCTTCGTGGTGCAGGAGCTCTTCATGACCGAGACCGCCAAGATGGCCACCGTGGTATTGCCCGGCGCCAGCTTCCTCGAGAAGAGCGGCACCTTCACCAACGGCGAGCGCCGCATCCAGCGGGTGAACGCTGCCGTGGAACCCATCGAAGGCACCAAGAGCGACGGCCAGATCACCTGCGACATCATGGAACGCTATGCCGCGAAGACCGGGAGGAAGAGCGGGAACAAATACGACCTCACCCCCGGCCCCTCTCCCGGGGAGAGGGGGGAAGGAGTGTACCACCCGCGCTGGGTGCTGGAGGAGATAAGCCGCATCGTGCCCTTCTTCGCCGGGGTGAAGTGGGACGAGCTCGGGGAGAACGGCAAGCAATGGCCCGTGAAGCCCGACGGCACCGACACCCAGATCCTGCACACGGACACCTTCAAGCGTGGGCTGGGTAAGTTCATCTTCAACCAATGGGAGAAGAGCCCCGAGGTGCGCACGAACGAGAAGGACTACCCCTACATCATCACCACCAACCGCGAGCTGGAGCACTACAACTGTGGCGCCATGACGCGCCGCACCGGCAACGGCGAGATCCTCACCGAGGACGTGCTGCTGATCAACCCCCACGACGCGGAGCAGAACGGCATCGCCGAGGGCGACATGGTGTGCGTGGAAAGCCCGCGCGGCAAGGTGGACATCAAGGCCCGCATCACCGACGAGGTGAAGCCGGGCATCCTCAGCAGCACCTTCCACTTCCCGGAGATCATGCTCAACATCATTACCAGCAGCGTGAGCGACAGCCTGGCGATGTGCCCGGAGTACAAGGTGGTGACCTGTCGCATACGCAAGGCGAAGAAGGGGCACCTCAGAAATGCCGGCGAAGTATCTATGAAGGCCTAGATCTCGGCATCAATGCTGGCTCGACCGGGTGTAGTCCTACTTGCAGCCTTGATTCTCTGCACTGATGCTACTGGACAAACGAGAGCACAACGGAAGACCAAAGCTCTCAGTGTACATGAGGGTAGGCGCTTGGACAGGCTTGAGCGCTATGATCAGAACGGCAACCTGACCTTCCTGTATTGGGATGATGAAACGACCGCTGCGAGGGCCTTGGAATACGATAGCCTCGGCCGCCTGATCAGGCAAACCGACGCGCACTGCAACGCGGGATGCGGTGAGTGGATCTATGAGTACCACCCGGGGCTGACACGTATGTTCTCGTTCGATTGGCTTGATGAAGACACCATCGATTTTCCACGGGAGGAGGCGTTCAGCACCATACTCAGAAACGTTCACGATGCCGGGGCGCTTCAGGCACTTGCAGAGATCTCAGCGCTGCGGCAAACGACTCCGCGCTTGGAAGAGGAAGAGTTCATGGACTCAACCGGGCGTGCTATGCGCAGGATTGACTATGATCACTGGGGTGATACGTTGACGACATTGTTCCAGTACGACACCCAGGGACGCAAGGTCAGCGAGGTGGCTTTTGGCCATCGGGGTGACACCACCCGAGTTGTATTTGACTACAGCGACTCCTGCGAAGAAGCCAGCCATGAGTATCGAACGAGCACACAGCTACATACTTGGAAATTCGGCAGGGCAAGTATGTCGGCGGACGTTTATCGCAGTTGTAATGAATACGGGAACACGGTACGCGAGATCCTCGTGGATACGACTGGTGGGAAGCGAGACACTGTGTTAAGGACCGAAACCACCTATCTGACCAATAACAAGCCCGTAGCGAGATGGAGCGACGAGTACGGGCCTGGCATGATGCTGCAAGAATCGTTGGAGTATGACACCAAAGGGAACCTCCGGAAGCAGATATTCTATAGCCCTGGTGGTCCCGCTCACATGACCCGGACATACACATGTAACCGGCGGGGCGAGCGAACAATAGAGATCGTGGAAGAGGATTTCCGTGGGAAGAAGACCTTACGCTACAAGTACGAGTACTGGTGAAGCCTTGTATCCTCAGCAGCACCTTCCACTTCCCGGAGATCATGCTCAACATCATCACGAGCAGCGTGAGCGATTCACTGGCGATGTGCCCGGAGTACAAGGTGGTGGCGTCGGATGCGGAAAGCGAAGGAGGAGTTCGAAGTGCGGGTGGTAAAGGCGTAGGTCGGTCCTTCAAAGCGATGCTCCTGTTTGGGGTCCCGATGTATGCCATACTGCTTTTCACATGCGTCGGATGTGCAGGTGAAGAACCGGAACGGTTGGAAGCAGAAACCACTGTGGTCGAAGCTCCATCAGAACCAGTGCCTGGGTACAACCGCTTGCGCGATAGTCTGATCGTCGATCCACGCATCCCTTCCATTGTGCGGTACTACATGACCGATGGACACACCTTCGTTCTCCTTGATCATCTACACCGTGAAGAAGACTACCTGGTCACAATGCCCTTCGGGGATATCAATGGCGACGATGTGATCGACTCTGTTCTGATCATGCCAGAAGGGTACCAGCTGGACAGTGTCTCGTGGGTGGAGGGCGAGTCCTTCGTCTTTGCCGATCGTCGCTTCGGGAAGCTGCGCTCCCCTGAGTCGGGATGCAATCATGTGTCCAACATGTTCGTGATGGACGACATCGATGAGGACGGCCTTAACGAGATCGGCATCTACACCTCTTCATGTGTGGGTCGGTTTAAGGCGCTCCGCGTATTCAGTCTTGGGCCTGATACGGTCTGGCGTGAGCAAGGGTCCGTCACATTCGACATCCATTGTCCGGATCCTCCCAAGGAGCAACGGGTACGCAAACGGGACAAAGCCAAGTTCGAATTCCTGCGCGTGGAGTGCGAGAAGGCCGAAGGGCAGATCACATTGCAGGCTTGGGAGGTACATACCATGATGGCGAAATGAAGCCCGGCATCCCCAGCACCCTCCACTTCCCGGAGCTCCTCGCATTAAGCTCGGTCTAATCCATCACGATCCGGATGGACACCGGCGCCGCATCGGTGCGCGACAACCGCAGCACATAGGCACCGCTCGAGATGCCTTTGCGCTCCAGAAGGATCTCCGGTGAGCCGTTGCCGCGCATGGACATCAAGCTGCGACCGTTCATGTCGATGAGTTCCACGCGCGCTTCGGGCCCTACCGGCTCACTGAAGATCACACGACCCACATCGTTCATCGGGTCGGGCACCAAGGCCATGCGCGTGCCGCGCTGTTCGGGCACGGCCAGGGCGATCACCTGGGTGACCTCCGAGAGCAGGTGGCAGCCATAGGCGTTCACCACCTTCACGGCATACGCGCCGGGGGCGTTGAGCAGGAGGAGCTGCTCGGTGGCACCGGGGATCGCATCCCCGTCCTGGTACCACTGGTAGCTCACGCCTGCACTTGCCAGGAGCATGTCGGTGCCGGTGGTGATGGTCGCCGAGAACGCACTGCAATCCACCAGGGTGGTCAAGGTGGTGTTGGTGATCACGGGTACGTTCAGGTCGAAGATGATGCCTGCCGTGTTCATGACGGGTGCCACCGCGGGCAATGCCGCAGCGGGCCGCACGCGGAAGTGGAAATACCCCTGACTGCCCAGCGGGTCGCTCGCACTATCGGGCAGGGCGATGCCTTGGAAACGCACGAGCAAGGTGCCGTCCGCTTCGATACGCACCTCTGTGGGCACATGGGAATGACCGATCACTTGCAGGGTGCTGGGATCCACATACGCGGAAAGCTCATCCGCGATGGTCACATCGCCCGCTGGGGCCGACCCCACGTTCTGGAAGCGTATGGTATGATCCACGTAGGGCACAGGCGTGTACACGATGTGTTGCTCACCGATGCCAACCGGCAAAGCGCTCTTGTCGTTCGGGTCGTAGGCGCAGGCCAGCACATGCTCCCAGTTCGTTTCGGTCTGGCCGGTGGCGTTGCCGAGCGCGTCCTGCAGGTAGGCGGTCACGTGTGCATGCACCGTATCCCCCATGAAGGAAGCATCGGGCTTCAGCACATCGAGGCGCAGGAGCATGTGTTCGAACGGGACCAAGGTGTCCAGGTTCCAATAGGAGGTATGGTCCACGGTGGAATCTGCCGGGGGTGTGGTGCCGAGCAGGGTGTAGAGCTCGTCCACGTGCACGGCCACATGGCCGTGTTCCCGCCGCGTGCCAGCGTTGGTGATGTCCACCCACAAGGGGATGGCTTGTCCGCATGGGCCTTGGCCGGCGGTGAAGGCAAGCACCACGTCCGAACTATCCACGGCCGCGTGGATGCCGAAATCGTTGCCCGTGCTCGTGGGCGCTGCCTCGGTGAGGTCGATGTGGTAGGCGAGCGAGTCCGTCGTCACGGTCCATAGGGGCGCCCCGTCGAAGCTCACCACATGCTGGCCCGCGTCGGTGGGGATGGCGTAGTCGCCGTTGGGCCAGCTGTATTCGAAGGCGGGTGCGGGCACGCAGCCAATGGGTGCGAAGGCGGCGCCGACATCGTTCCCATCCTCCACGCCATTGCCGTCCTCGTCCACGAACACGCGGCCGGTGATGGTGTACGTGGAGCTGAGGTAGTTCTCGAACAGCGAAACGTGCGAGCCATCGTAGGAGCAAACGATCACGTCCGTATCGCCGTCGTTGTCGAAGTCGGCACCGGTCACGTCCCAGGGGTCCTCCACACTGGTGCTGATC